>Ga0209254_10003463_pt1 | contig 14388 bp, 9 predicted proteins | sample FrelakmetDIP11DI_FD_187148 | JGI IMG/M metagenome (GOLD analysis project Ga0209254, IMG submission 187148) | Freshwater lake sediment microbial communities from the University of Notre Dame, USA, for methane emissions studies - DIP11 DI (SPAdes)... | ecosystem: Environmental > Aquatic >...
ATAGGTATAGGAAAAATCCGGTTTTTTCCCGGGAGGGCTTGTCAGCGGGAAGGTCACGCCCTTTTCGGCCATGCTTTGGAGATATTGCGATGGCCCCAAGGCCGAGCAATCTCCAGGACCTTGCAGGTAGATCCCAGGCAGGCAAACCACATCTTCTCCGGCAGCCTGGGCTTTTACGGGAAAAGCGAGTAAAAGCATACCCAGTAAGAGGAACAGGAAAAATCGAAAGTACCGTTTCATGGGCATGATTATAAAGGTGTTTCGCGCAACGATTCGTTAAAGGAACCTTATATTTCCAAGGTCCCTGTCCGGGCTGTGCTTGACACATTTATATGCCTGTGCTACATTGAACGCCATTCGTAAACCGCAGACGTTCGCGTCGCAATTTTATTCATACCAATTCGTTTCATGACTGATTCGATCACTGTTATCATTCCCACTTTCAACGAAGCGGGGAATCTTCCAAAACTCGTTTCCGCATTGTACTCGCTGCCCCTGGACGATTTAAAAATCCTGGTCGTGGACGATCACAGCCCTGACGGCACCGGTGAAATTGCCGACCGGCTTGCAACTGAAAATCCCGGCAGGCTGGCGGTCATTCACCGTCCTGGAAAGCTCGGGTTGGGCACGGCGTACCTGGCCGGGTTCCAGCACGCCCTGGCGGTTGGAAGCAGTATCATTGCCCAGATGGATGCCGATTTCTCACACCCTCCTGAAAAGCTGCTGGGGCTGGTACAAGCCCTGGCGGACTGCGACCTGGCATTGGGCTCGCGTTACGTTCCGGGTGGCAGTGTGGATCAGCGTTGGCCGTTATGGCGCAGAGGCCTGTCCGCTTTTGGAAATTTTTATGCGCGCACTATCCTCAGGCTCCCGGTGCGCGATGCCACGGGCGGGTACCGTGCCTGGCGCCGCGAAACTTTGCAGGCATTACCATTAGATCGGGTGCATTCGGATGGCTACGCCTTCCAGGTCGAAATGGTATACCTGGCTTATCTTTATGGTTTTCGTGTCCACGAGACCCCCATCTACTTTGCTGACCGCTGCTGGGGAAACTCCAAAATGTCGTTCCGGATCCAGCGTGAGGCTGCGCTGCGTGTCTGGCAGCTGCGGTTTGAATATGCCCGGGCGCGCCATGACAGGGCAAGATAAACGCTGCCGAGGGGGTAATGCCAGGCCGTCAAGGATCGTGATTCATTGAGGAAACCTGCTCAGTCTGACACAAACCGTTTGAATTTTTACTACCTGTACGCAGATATCCTCTGGTTTGGGATTACGGCTGGCAGTACATTAAACTTCCTGGCAATTTACCTGACGCGTTTGGGTGCCAGCAGCTTGCAAATCGGCCTGTTGACGGCGGGTCCTGCAGCGATCCAATTGTTATTCTCGCTGCCGGTAGGGCGTTCGCTGGAGAGGCTGCCCGTGATCCGGGCTACCTACTCGGCAGCCCTTCTCCAGCGCCTGGGGCACGTGATCTTGATTTTCTTGCCCTGGTTTTTAGATGGAAGCGAGCAAATTTGGGTCATCCTCTTGATCGTGCTGGTAGGCTCAGTGCCCGGAACGGTGCTCATGATCGGCTTCAACGCAATGCTGGCCGACCTGGTGCCGGTATCGCTGCGCGGGACCGTCATTGGCAGACGCAACGCCCTCCTGGCGATCAGCCTGACGCTGTCGACCCTGATGTGTGGTCTGATCCTGGATCGCGTTGCCTTTCCCCTGAACTACCAGATCGTGTTCTTGCTGGGCGGAGTCAGCGCCATGGTAAGCACCTACCAGATCACGCGCCTGCGTTATCCTGAACGGTCCCCGGAAAGGGTCAACCAGCCCCAGGGCGAACGGGCGCAATTGAACGTGCCTACGCAGCCAACCGCTCAGGTGTGGCCAGGGGGGCAGGCCGCTTCGCCCACTTCCTGGATCGCAGCCAGCCTACGCTTCCTGAGGCGCGGGGGAGCCAGGCGTTTGTTGCCGCTGGATTTATTAAAAACACCCTTTGGCGCGTTCATCCTGTCCTACCTGGTGTTTTACTTTGCCCAATATGTCGGCATCCCCCTTTACCCACCTTATATGGTCCGGGATCTGGGTTTGAAAGATAGCCAGATCAGCCTGGGTTTTGTCTTTTTTTACCTGACCATGTTTTTAGGATCGCTGCAGATCCACAGGATTGCCAGGCGCTGGGGGCACCGGGGCGTGCTGATCGCCGGTGGAATGCTCTTCAGTGTTTATCCCTTTTTGTTTGTGCTGGCGAAAGACGCTACGCTCTACTATCTGGCTTCGATCCTGGGCGGCTTTGTCTGGGCATTGGTGAGTGCTGGATTGCTCAACCGCCTGATGGAGCGGGTGCCGGAGGATGAACGCCCACAGGGGATGGCGCTGCACAACCTGGTGATGAATACTGGAATATTAAGTGGCTCCCTGACCGGTCCCTTGATAGGGGACCTGATGGGATTGAGGCCGGCGCTTTTTGTCAGCGGTCTGCTGCGCCTGGCTGCCGGGTTTGTCTTGCTTCGCTGGGGCTGAAGCGGTTTATTTCTACGGATCTTTCGGGTCAGGTATTTCTGTCTGGATTACCAGGCTTTCCCATTCTTCCAGGTTGAGCGTTTCGGCTCGCCGATTGGGGTCAATCCCGGCACCAGACAGCAGGTCAGCAGCCTGGGCAGTGCTGCAGCCCAGCCCACCTGATAAAGAATTCCGCAAGGTTTTACGTTTCTGGCTGAATCCGGCTTTGGCCAGGCGGAAGAAGCGCTCCAGGATGACCGGCGGGAAGCGGAGTTTAGGATCGATATCGATGCGCACGATGGCCGAATCGACCTGGGGCGACGGGATAAAGGCGCAGGCTGGCAGGATCGCTGCAATGTACGGGTGACCGTACACCTGGACGCTCAAGGCCAGCAGGTTCATGTCGTTGGGAACTGCCACGATGCGCTCGGCGACTTCTTTCTGAACGGTCAGGACCATGCGGGAGGGGCGCACAGGCGCCTCCAACAGGTGGCGGATCAGGGCTGACGTGATGTAGTAGGGAATGTTGGCGACGACCACATAATCGGAATTTGCATCCCACCCCTGCACCAGCTTCACGGGATCAAGCGCCAGGATATCCCCGTGGATCAGCTCGATGTTGTGGAAGGGCGATAGGATATCTTCGAGTGCCGGGATCAGGCGACCATCGAGTTCTACCGCAAGCACACGGCTGGCCTGCATAGCCAAAAGTCTGGTCAGGTTTCCCAGGCCAGGCCCTACCTCAAGTACCGAGTCCCCTGGCCGCAGTTCGGCGGTGTCGACCACTTTTTGAAGCCCATTCGCATCCGCCAGGAAGTTTTGCCCGAGCTTCTTGTCCGGGCGCAGCTTGTAGCGGTGCAACAGGGCTGGAATATCTAAAGGTGGGAGACTCACGGGCAGGTGGGTTCGTCGGGTTCGGTCGGCCAGGTCCCAGCCATAAACTGCTCGGCGTAGTCACGGATCACGTCAAAGTCAGCCTGCATGACAAAGACTTCATCCTTTTGGATTGGGCTGAAAACCCGCCCGGGTTTCAAAATATCTTCTGGCAGGCTGGTAAAGATCAGGTTTTCTCTCTTGACCTGGGGCAGCAGGCACACGAGCTGGCTGATTTGTTCTGGGCTGAGGTCGGTCAATACCGAGTTGTTGAATGAAGCGATGATCTGGGGAATTTTCGGCAGCACCTGTGGGGTCATAAGCTTCTCGCGCACCGCGCACATGACCATATTCTGGTGATCCATGCGCGTAAAATCGTTGTATTTTTTCCGGACGCGCGCAAAACGCAGTGCCTTGTCGCCGTTGAAATGCTGCTGTCCTGCGTAGAAATACCCCATGTCTTCTGTTTTGTCATCGATAGGTCTGCCGTCCACGTCCGTGGGCAGGTAAATATCAATTCCACCGATGGCATCGACAATCTTGACGAAAGTCTGCATGTTGACGGCGCCGTAATGGTCGGCTCTCAGTCCAAAGTTCAGGTCAAGGGTGCGCGCCAGTAAGCCCGGTCCGGCGCCCGGTCCATCATAATACCCCATGCCCGGGCTGCCGTAGAAATATGCCTGGTTCAGCTTGCTGTTCAAAATGGGATCAGCGCCCGGTTTACCGATGCCTTCTGGTAGCTGCACCCAAAGGTCGCGCGGCATCGACAGCATCGTCACCTTGGGGGTGACGAAATCGACCCGCACCATGCGGATGACGTCTGATAACCCATATAAATAATCGATTCCACTGTCTGCGCCGACTGCCAGCAGCGTCATGACTTCCGGACCGCCGCATAAAGGCTGTACAGCCGGCGTGGGCGTTGAGGAGGGTTCTACTGGACTTGGGGTCACATCTGCGGCGATATCTTGTACTTGAATCTCATTTTCGGAAGGGGAGTCCGGCGTAGGTGAGGCTGCCCGGCCAGTATCAGCCTGCACTGTTGCCATCACCAATACAGTCGTCGGTGTGTAAGTGGGTAGTTCCAACCCGGGACCCAGTGGTGCTTCCCATTTTTGCTTGATTTGTGGATAAAAAAAGATTCCTAAAATGACAGCTGCGAGCAGCAGACTACCCAAAACCAGGATGAGTCGATATTTTTTCTGTTTCATCATAGGCGTCCATTATAACTCGTTCTCCGGTTATAATTTTCCGGCTGATGAAATTTTTTACCTGGCTGCTCCTGCTGGTATTCATTTGTCTGCTGGCATTTGTCCTGGATAGGGTTCTGGCAATTTTCTCGGTTTCGACAATTGCTCAGAAATCCCGGCAGCGCCTGGCATTCCTGCTCTCCCAAGGGGTGGCATTCATGATGTTGCTGGTATGGATGGCTTCTGCCGACTCGCTGGATTGGGCGTCTTCAATTGCATTTCTCCTGGCAGGCTGGCTGGGCGCATTCATGGGGGGACTGCTGGCGACCGGATTCCAGGATGGCTTTTGGGAGGATAACGCACCGCCATCCGCTCAAATCCGATCTGATGTCTTCGAGATTCACCAACGGATTATTGGTACTCCCTACATAACACCATTCACAAAACGCGCTTTTGATGTGCTGGTCTCGCTGTTGGGCATGATCTGTTCAGCGCCCATCTGGCTGCTTGCCATTTCCTTCATTTGGATTGAAGATCCTGGCCCCATCCTGTTTGTCAAGAATTCAACCGGTAAGGGCGGATTAAATTTCAAGCAGTTCAAGCTGCGGACGATGATTGTTGGTGCCGAGGAAAACACAGGCCCGGTGATGGCACAGGAAAAGGACTCGCGCACGCTGCTCTGTGGGCGTTTGCTGCGCAAGACAGCCCTGGACGAGCTTCCCCAGCTTGTGAATATCCTGAAGGGTGAGATGAGCGTGGTGGGTCCCAGGCCGCAGCGCACGGTGTTAGTACGTGCCTACCTGGAGGAGATGCCGGAATACGCCGAACGGCACCGGGTACTCCCGGGCCTGGCTGGGCTGGCTCAGGTGGCCGGCAGTTACTACCTGACGCCGCACCAGAAGCTACGGTTTGACCGTTTATATATCCGCCATATGGGACTTGGGTTTGACTTGCGCTTGCTTTTAGCGGCTTTCTTGATTACGTTCTGGTACCGCTGGCAGAAAAACTGGGATGGCCGGCTGCCGAGGAAGCTGCTGCATCCTGGGAGTACGATCCCTCGCTGAAGATCACTCCTGCATGTCTGGATCTTTTTTGGACTGCTGGAGGACGCTGAGCCAGGTGATCCACAGGATTGCTGCCACAACCAATGCGTTTAGGATTTGACCCAGGATGGTGCCATAAACGCCCCATTCTAGAATGGTCCAGATACCCAGGGTGAACATGACCAGGATGGCGGCACCATTCGCAATAAAAATTGGGCGCGACAGGTGGATGGCTTTGAACGCTGCCTGCAGCGGCCAATAAGCAAACAATAGGGCATAAAAAATCGCCATCAATACCACGGCATTGCTGTATTCGAGGTACGTGGATCCATAGAGAAATTCTAAGATTTGCTTCGGAAACAGCACTGCTATTCCTAAAATAACCAGAACTGGGACACCTGTAAGGAGATATGCCAGGCGCAGCATGCGCGCCAATCCTGGCATGCCGGTTCCCTGGTAAGTTTTGGCCGCGCGCGGGGTCAGGAAGGTGTCGATGGCACGCAGCAGCATGTGAATCGGCGCAACCAGGTTCTGAATCGCCCGGTAAGCGCCAGCGGCTGCGAAACTGACCATGCCGGCGGTCAGCACCGGGTAGAATTCGAGCGAAACCCAATTGGCCAGGACCCCACCCATGATCCATTTCCCAAAATGCCAATTTTTCTTCAGGGTTGCCAGGATGGGATCGAAAGCCGAGGTCCAATAGCTGCGAGTTTGCCATAAGCCGGGGATCAAGGCGACCAGGGAACCCCAGGCTATGGCATCCAACCCGGAAACCCCCGTTAATTGATCTTTTGACAGCCAATAGAACATCAGTCCCAGGCGCACGCTGTTGGCAATCAGGGTGTTGATGACCGCGCTGCGGACGGCGCCGCGGGTGTACAGCACCCGGCGGACGTATTCTTGCAATTGCCACCACAGGAAATTGTGCCACAAGGCAAAAATCGTTGGACCGGCCACATCATTCCCCGTGCGGATCAGCAGGATTCCCAGGACTGCTGCCGACACGGCGGACAGCACTGCCAGGATCACCTGAATCAGGCTGGTGCTGGTTGCATAACGTCGAAATTCAGGAAGCTCCTGGGCAGCGCCGAACGTGTTGAGTGGCTGGATAGTGAGGCCTTCCTGGATCGAGCGTACCAGCCGCAGGGACGTAAATCCCACCCCATACATACCCAGCTCAGTGGGGCTGACCGTGCGCGCCAGGATTAAGGTTGCCAGGAAATTTGAAAGGCTGATAATGCTTTGATCGATAACCGCCAGGTAGCCTTCTTGGGCAGCCTGGCCAGAGAGCAGCGTCTTCACCCTGGTGATGCGGCTTCGTGCCGGATTGGACGGTTCGGGCGGGATTACCGCTCCATCTGGAGTGGATTCGTGGGCAGATGGGTCTGAAGGAGCCATGGGTCTCTGACTACAGGCGTAAACCTGTTTACTAACAGGCGTAAACCTGAGTTAAAAAAAACGTGCCCGGGCAGGCAGCCCGGCGGCACCCAGAATGGCCTCCTTACCGTTGCTTCCTCTCGGACCTGGCGGGGTTCGGGGGGTTCTGCCGCGCCGGACCCACCCGGACACGGGGCGTAGGATACCTCAGAAAGCCAAAAAAATCAATCCTTTGGTGACCCGACTCGGCTACGGCCTGGTCTGGACTTTCCCGGCTATGATCTCCGCAGTGATTTGCCCCAGGTCGGCTTTTACCTGGGGCGGAACAAGCCCCTCCAGGTTGTGGAAGGGTGCCAGGCTGACACCGCCATTTTCCAGCGTGCCGGGGTGGGGACCACCGCTGAATGCACCATCTACGATAGCCTGGACGGCTGACAGCACACTCACATCCAGACGTTTCAGAATGCTGGTCAGCAGAATATCAGCATACTCGGGATACATCAGCGCCCAATCAGTATCTACGCCGATCAGGTACACGCCTCCACGTTCCTGGGCAGCCCCCGCTGCACCCAATCCTACTGGTCCAGCAACCGGCAGGAGAACGTCAGCGCCCTGGTCCATGAGTACCTCAGCCAGCCGGCGACCGTCAGTGGTGTTGGTGAAGTTACCAGCGAACAAACCGTCTTTCTCTTCCACGTCCCAGCCAAGCACCTGGACTTGCTGAGCGTTCTTTTCATTAAAATGTGCTACTCCCCGTGCGAAGCCATCCATGAAGTCCGTGACAGACGGGAAGGCGACGCCTCCGAACGTGCCGACTTTTCCAGTTTTGGTTACAGAAGCTGCCAGGTAACCCGCCAGGAATGCAGCCTGGTCGATGGCATATCCCTGCTCCCAGACGTTAAGGAGCGGCGCTTGATCGCCCCACTCGAAAACCTGGAATTTCTGGTCCGGATTGGTTTTTGCTGCCATCAAAAGGGCGTCACTGAAATAAATACCAGTTGGGACGACGATCAGGTCACAGCCTGACGCTGCCACTTGAGCGATGTTAGTTGGATAATCGGCTGCATGCTGGGGCTCGAACAAGGCGCTCTCCCAGCCAAACGTCCTGGCTGCCTCCTGCACTCCAGCATAGGCCATCTGGTTGTAGAACTCGTCATTCACACCAGCCTCATCGGTGAGTTCGCATACCTTGCTGGACTGGTCTGCTGCGCTCGTAAGACTAACGACCGGAGTCTCCTCGTCAGAATGCGCCTGCAAGATTGGATTGCCTGCTCCGCCAGGTGCGGCTGTTGTATCCAGGGATTGCGTTGGCGCCAGGTCGATGCGTGTCTCGCCTGCCGCAGCCGTACATTGCTCCTCTGATAGGTGTAAATATTGCTGGCATTCCACGCTGCTTAAATTCCGGGTCACGCGGTTACGAGCGAGGTCCAATAAATCTTCGATCCCCAGGAGATAGAAGCGTACAACGCCATCGAGGCTTGCACTGAGCAGTTGACTGCCATCAGGACTGAAGTCAATGGCAACGACCGGTCCGGCATTCCCGTAAAGGGTGAGTGACTGCTGTCCGGCTGTAAGCGCTGTGGATGGCGCGGCCGGCGCTGTCACGTTCCACAGCCTGATCGTCCCATCCTGGCTGGCAGACGCCAGGCGCTCTCCACCGGGACTGAAAGCCACGCTGTTGACCGCACCGGAGTGACCTCTCAAGGTGAGTGCCTTCTGCCCATTCTCCGCATCCCAGATGCTGATCGTCCTGTCGTTGCTGGCAGTAGCCAGGAGCGTCCCATCCGGATTGTAAGTGATGCCCCAGATTTCGGCGGTATGGCCGCGTAAGATCAGCAGTTCTGCGCCGCTCTCGGCATCCCAGACCTTTCCTGTCCCGTCATTCAAGCCGGCAGCCAGGCGTTTTCCATCAGGGCTGAAGGCAACCGCATAACTCCAGGAAGGCAAACCAATCTTCAGCAGGGGCTGGCTGCTGCCTGTAGCAGGTTTTGCTGAGGCATCCCAGACGATTAAGGTCCGGTCATTGCTTAATGTAGCCAGGCGCTTGCCATCCGGGCTGAAGACAATGTTCCAAACCTGGGCGGTGTGGCCTCGCAGGTTCAGCAGCTCCGCGACAATTGTCTCGCCTCCGTTGAGCCCAGGCGATAAATCCCACACTTTTGCCGAATAATCATCGCTAGCAGTAGCCAGGTGCCTCCCGTCCGGGCTGTAGGCCAGGGCAGTCACCGCACCTGTATGAGCCGGCCAGGTAGTGATGATCTGTGGACTCTGAGCGCTTGCGTTGGGTGTGGAAGCCATTTTCCACAAGGTCACGCTCCCATCCTGACTCCCGGTTGCCACGCTGTTCCCGTCAGGACTAAACGTCCCTGCGGAAACGTTGGCAAAATGGAGAGTCTGGTATTCCCGGCTGAAGGAGACATTCCAAATTTTTGCTGTGCCATCCAGGCTCGCACTGACCAGGTGTGTCCCACACAGCTCAGGATGAACTTCGGGGGTACGGTCGCAATCTGGGCTGAAGGCCACGCTGGTGACCAGTTGGGTGTGACCGACGAGGTGGAGCAGAGCCTGGCCGGTCAATGCATCCCACACGATTACTTTCCCATCGTAGCTGGTGGTAGCCAGGCGTGCCCCGTCCGGGCTGAAAGCCACATCCCACAGCTCATCTGTGTGTCCTCTCAGGATTAATTTTTTCCCTTCAGTGGCTGTACCTGCCTCGAGTGCCGCCGGGAGCTCCCAGATGGTTGCGGTCCTGTCTTCACTGACTGTGGCCAGGCGCCTCCCATCTGGACTGAATGCCACACCATGGATGGCACCTGAAGGATCTGAGAGGCTGAGCACTTCCTGGTACGAATCTGCTTCCCAAATCCTGGCATGACCATCCAGGCTGACCGTGACCAGGCGCTTGCCATCTGGACTGTAAGCCACATCGGTGACCTGGTCCGTGTGACCGCGTAAAGTGGCCAGCGCTTTCCCGGTATTGGAATCCCACACAATTGACGTCCGGTCTTCGCCGCCTGTGATCAGCCGGGTTCCGTCAGGACTATAGGCTACAGCCGAGATCCAATCAGAATGACCGTGCAAAAGCAGGAGTTCCTGGCCCGAACTGGTGTCCCAGACTTTCACATCGCCAAAACCGCTGGCTGTGGCAAGACGTTTACCGTCCGGGCTGAAGGCTATGCCTTGCCGTCCGCGCGTGACCTGGGTGGGCAGACTGAGCAGCTCTTTTCCGGTGGCGGAATCCCAGACTTTGGCGGTGCCGTTATCGCTGGCTGTGGCCACATGCTGCCCATCCGGGCTGTAGGCTGCTGCCATAATCCGGCTGGCATGTCCACGCAAGGTAAGTTCGAGGCGAGAAGCCAGCAGTGCCCTGCGTAAAGCATCTTCTGTCTCAGCTGCCCAGGTTTTATCGACATCATAAGTCAGTGATACAGCTTCTATTGCCAGCAGGATGCTACGCTCCGGTTCGATTTCCAGGTTGCTGACGGCTGCAGCTGCCAGCTCACGTGAGAAGGATACCCGCTGTTCGTTCTGAGCAGTGATCGCAGCCTTGCGAGCTTGCGCGCCGAAGAACAAAGCGACCGACGCCATCGCAAACGTGATGACCAGGGCTCCGGCAAGGTAGAAAGCCCGCTTGCGCAACAGTCCGGCGGTGCGTGCCTGCTCCTGGGCGCGTTGGGCTTCGACTTCCGCCCGCTTCTTCTCAGCTTCTGCCAGCTTCTGGGCGACCTCAAGCTCAAATTGGCGGTGGGATTCGCGCTCGATCGCTTCTTGCTCTGCGGCTGTAATGGAGGCGGCTATAAATTCCCGTTCCAGTGGATTAAGCTCCTCATCATTGGCGTCTGCCCATTCCCGCGCTTGTGCAAGCCTGGCTCCGCGTAATAGCATGTCAGGCTCGCGATTCAAGGCCAACCATTCCTGGGATGCCTCAGTGAGATTTCGGGCTAAGCGCAGGCAATCCCGGTCGTCCTCCAGCCAGTCGCGCAGCGTCGGCCATTCGCGGATCAGGGCTTCGTGCGCCACTTCAACCGAGTCTGCGCTGATCGTAATCAGGCGGGCTTCAGCCAGCTTGTTCAATACGATTTGGGTCGCTGCCGCCTCCTCTGGATTCCGGATCAGCTCGTTGAAGGTCACCCGGCGGCGTGTGTCACCGCTGGTCGTTTCACCTCCCAGCTCTGTCAGGCGCACAAATATTTGCCGGGCGATTGCTTGTTGTTCATGCGTAAACTGGTCGGTGAAGACGGTTTCAGCCGTTTCGGCGATGGCGCCGCGCACACCACCCGACGAAGTGTAGCCGCTGAGAGTCAGGACGCGCCCGCGCCGCCGCTGCCAGGTTTCGAGAAGCGCATGGGAAAGCAGGGGCAACGCACCCGGCTCCGTGCCCACATCGTGCAGCAGCAGGTCGACCAACCCGGGTTCGAACTCCCAATGCCCGCGGCGGGCTGGCTCTACAATCGCTCGTTGCAATTCGTCCTGGCTCATGGCGCCGATATATTCCTGGTGATGCGCCAGGGCGTCACGCAGGTGAGGATAGGTGGCGCAGTGTGCATAGAAGTCAGCTCGCAGCGTGATAACGACGATGGCTGGCCCACCTGCCTCACGACAGGCAATGAGCAGGTTTTCGATGAACGCAACCCGCTCTGACTCGGACCGGCACAAGGTGAACAGCTCTTCAAACTGGTCGATCAAAAGCAGGAGGTAGGCAGCCCCCGCCTGCTTCATGGTTCGTTTTATGAAAAGGCTCAGGCTGCGCGGTTCCTGCTCAAGGTCGTCGATCAGAGCAGCAGTAGCTGCAACCGACCCTCCATTTTGTGTCAGGCTGGCTGCCAGGCTTTCGAGAGGGTGGGCGCCGGGCGTGAGGACATGAATTAACCAGTTCGCCGAGGTTTTATTCCAGCGCAGCGCAGGCATCAGACCAGCTCGCGCCAGGGATGATTTCCCGCTGCCCGAGGCGCCGACGATCGCCAGGAAGCGGTTTTGATCTGCGTTGTCTCGGGATGACAATTCCATCATGCGTGCAACCAGCCTGGCAGTTAAGGCCTCCCGACCCGCAAACAGATCGGTGTCGCCTTCATCGAAATAGCTTAACCCTTTATAAGGGCTTAACCCCAGACCGGGAGCGTCTTCACGACGGACGTTGGCAGCCAGTTCAAGCAGGCGTCCAAGTGCCCTGGGCTCATCTTCCAGGCCTAAGGCGGGGACAAAGCGCGCTTCGATGGTCGGTATATCAGGCAGGCGCAGGTTCTGCTCTAGCCGGCTGATCTGGGCATCGCTGTAACCGACGGCAAGGGACAGTTCCATCTGGGTGATGCCCGCTCTGCGTCTTAAAAAACGCAGGCAATCACCGAATGTGGTGAATTTTTCCAACGTACTGGCAGGAATTGAATTGCTCATACTTTCATTCTTAATATTATAAGTATCTTCCTTCGAATAACAATAGCATATCATGAATCCAGAATAATTGGAGAATTTTGGTAGTTTATGGCAAGTTTGGTAGATGTTTCGGTGATAAAGTTAGGCAATCAAAAGCTGGTGCGTGTGCACAACCTATGTGCAGATCGCGCAAATCCACCCGGCTGATGGAGGTTGAAATGTTTAAGAATCGTTTGTTTTATGTTTTGCTTGCCGTTGCAGTTTTAACGGTCGTTGGCCTCACCTTCCGTGAAGCTTTCGCCACGGCAGAGGTATTAAAGGGAGATGCTGCTCGTTGGATCGCCATGGGTGAGTATTACAAGGTAAATTCAGTGGAAGCCGAGTACCTCGAGCGCGGCCGGACTGCCGATGCGGCTCGTTGGTCGGCGCAGGTCGAATTTTTCGCTGCAAAGCAGGCTCTGGAAGCCCAGAACCTTCTGCGTAGCAGGACTGCCGATGCGGCTCGTTGGGCAGCGCTTGGTAACCTGTCGGTTGGGAAACAGGAAGCTCAGCTTGGTTCAGGTGGTAAAACCGCTACGATCGGATCACAGGTGAACAATGTTGAGCGCAGCTTGGCGGCCGAGTCCGCACGCTGGTCAGCGATGGGTAAATTCTACGCCGCCAGGCAGGCGCAGGAAACCCAAATTCTGCAACGGGCTCGCGATGCCTACGCAGCCCGCTGGGCAGCAATCGGTGCCTTTTGGACTACGAAATGAGATGCGCTGGTGCCAGGGTAGTGTCTGGCAAGCTCAGGCACTACCCTGGTGACAGGCTTATCATGGCTGGTTTATTTGTTCCGCAACGCACGTTATCCCATTTCTGGCCCGGCAATTGCCAATTGCAATGCGTGATCCTCAGGAAGCTCGAATTCCCCGATTTTCATGCGCGTGAATGGTCTTTGTATCTTGAAACCAATATCGGAAAGGAACTGGTTCCAACCGGATTGGTGAAGGGGGGTATCCACGATGACTTCTTCTTGGGCGCAATTCTGTAGAGCAGTCAGCAGCAGCGCCTGGGCGATTTCCAGGCGATCGGCTATGATCGGGCCAATCTGCGTGAACTGGCGCCCGGTTCGCCCCAGGCAGTATCCACTTACAGCGCCGTTTTCTCCGGAATAAAACGCAAGATGAGGAGCGCGCTGGTAGAGGGCGGATAAGATCGGGGATCGCTCAGCGCCAAAGGTGGGAATATCATATTTGTAAAGATCAAGTAGTATTTTATTTGAGACGGGTTTAACAGGAATTTCAGTTCGAACCGGGGTTGGCCCATGCCGGCGCAGGCAGCGCGCCAGACCGTAAACTTCCTTGAAACCCAACGAATCATAAAGTCTTTTCCCGGCAGGGGTAGCATCCAGGAAGGCAGTTTCTGAATCCTTGAGTCGCTCCAATGCTGTGGTCAGCAAAGCTCGCCCAATCCCACGTCGCTGGAATTCATCCGCTACCAGCATCATCCCCACCCAACGAAACCGGTCCTGGTACGAGACGAGGGTGACCGTGCCGGCCAGGACTCCATCATAATAAGCAACCTGGCTGCCGGCAGCCCCATGTTGGAATAACATATTCCAATCCGCTTCAGTCTGGTTCCAGCCTGCTGCCCGGGATAGTTTAAGACCGAAAGGGATGTCCTCTTGCCTCATCGGGCGCACGGAGATGGCAGGCTCTGGCGATTTCATTTCAACCATTGGTCCAGGTTGCTGCGCACGAATTCATCATCATTGAGCGCCGGGTAAGCGCGGTGAACCCGCTCGATCTCTTCTGCCTGGTCCGCTGAAAGTGTTTCTAGTGGGTTGAGGCAGAGGCTGTTCGCCAGCAATCCCTGGCGGTAGAGCACCTGGTGAATGCCCGGGATGCAGCCGGCGAACTGGTGGGCGGCGTCAAAAATCGCCGCATTGCTGTCGGTGATCTGCCCGGCCAGTGTGATTAAATCCCTGGGTATGGCTTCTTGCCGCCTGGCAGTTTTGCACTCCTCCAGGAGCCTGACGGCCTTGTACGTCCAGTAAGCCC
>Ga0209254_10003464_pt1 | contig 14385 bp, 16 predicted proteins | sample FrelakmetDIP11DI_FD_187148 | JGI IMG/M metagenome (GOLD analysis project Ga0209254, IMG submission 187148) | Freshwater lake sediment microbial communities from the University of Notre Dame, USA, for methane emissions studies - DIP11 DI (SPAdes)... | ecosystem: Environmental > Aquatic >...
GCTGTTGGTACCGGTCCAGATATTCGCCTGCTCCCAGCGCTCGGTCTGCGCGTAGTCCGCGGCTTTCCACAAACCGTTGGCACCGGCGGCTGGAAACATCGCCGTCGAATTGACGTTGTTGCGCAGAAATGTCTCGCCGGTGCGCAACGCGACTTCAGCGGCTTCAAAAGCCAACACGCTATCGTGTGTGTTGCGCGCCATGCGCTCTTCCAGACTGGTCGTCTGCACGGCGGACACGCCGATGATCGTCAACACCAGCAACAGGACCAGGCTGATGAAAAGGGCGACGCCTCGCTGATTCTTCATGACTCGAGCACCTAGTTCCTGAAACTGATGGTCTGGCTGAAGGTTCGCGCCAACGGCGCGGCGGTATCGTTGACGATGTCCACGCTGTTCGTCGTGACGGAAATACGCAAGGCTCGGATCGGATTGGCGAGGACCTGGTCATACGTCACGTAGCGATTCGCCGCCGCGATGTTGTCATTCGGTGTCTTGTCGATACCGAAACGAACGCGCAACCGTTCAACGCCTTCGATCAACTCAACCGGCGCGTCTTCACTGACCTTGCGCCACAACGACCACGGCGTCTGATTGCGGTTGTTTGTGCCGCTGCCCTGCGCGACATAGTAGATGTCGGTCAGCACGCGGCCGACGCTCGCGCCCTGCGCATTGTTAGCTTCGCCGTACGGAATTCCGGTTGGCGACAACGTCATATTCAAAGGGTCGTTCTGGTACAAACCGCCCCCGACCGCCGGGGCCACATCGCGCACGAGGGTGCGCGTTGCGCCTCCCCCCGTGATGTTCGCGAGCCGGAACACGGTTGCCTGCTCGCAATTGTTGATCACAACAAAATTGGTCGCGACGAAATCCAAGCCGCCGGCCGGGACCTCAACCGTCGGGTTCGTATCCGACTGCACGATTGCCGCAATGCGTGCGCCGGGAATCTGCACGTGGCGCAATACCAGGATGTCGGATTGCGGACGCAGCGTCGTGATATCGACCCCGTTGGCGGGTATGTAACCCACCACCGAACCCGTGCGCGGCAGCAACGTCAGCGCTGGCGTCCAATCGTTGACGCCATTGCCGTTATTGATGCCGTGAAACGCCTGAATCGGCGTTGTAATGTCGAACTCGAAAATCTGGTTCCAAGCGCCGTTCAGCTTCTTGTAAATCTTGCCGGGCTCCGGGTCGCAACCGAAGTAGCCCGCCGCGCGCGCGGAGCGGCTGATGAAGTCGACAGAGAACCGCGCGCTCTCCTGCAATCGCGACTGGCCGTTGAGCAGGGTGTAAGTCTGATTGTTGCCGACGAACAGCGAGACGATACCGGCTGTCACCACAACGCCGAGCCCCAGCGCCAGCATCAACTCGATCAGTGAAAATCCCTGCGCGCGTTTCATGTTGCCGTCACTCCTGGCTGTCAATCGACAGGGTGGTCAGTGCAGGTTGATTGGCTTCCTGCCATTGGACCGTGACGGTCGCGATCCCCGCACCGTTGACCACGATCCGCCCATCGCCGCTCGGTAGCCCTGGTTGATTCGCGGCCAAAGGCAGAATCACGCCATCACGCAGCGGCGCACAGTTCGCATGGGTGTTCCAGATGCCGAGCGAGCATTTCCACACCGCTTGATCGAACGCCACCATCTGAGCCTGGTTGCAGTCACCGGCGTGACAATTGTTCGGCGCCACCGGTGCGACACCCATGTTCAAACCGCTGTAGTTGGCACCCGGATTGGCGCGCATCCGATCGAGAATGTCGTAGGCGAGCTGCACGGCTTCGGCGCGCACCAACGCGCCCCGGTTGTTCTGCAGGCTGACCATCTGCAGCCCGGTAATGCCGAGCACGCCGATCCCCATCACCAGAACCGCAACCAGCAGTTCGATCATCGAGAAACCGCGTGCGAATCTGCCGTACGTCAGGGTCTGACGGTTCATCATGGTTTGCAGTCCAGAATTGCGACAGGGGGCTGGCGGGTTGACACACGCCCGATCGCATTGAGCGATACCTCCCGGCCAACGTCTTCGGTGGGATTACACAAATTCAGCACGCCTGCCGCGGCAGGCGCCAGTAGCAGTCCGCGTGAGTTGAACGACAGAATGGCGATTCCTGCCAGCGCACCGGTTGCATCCAGGGTGTTGGTGCCGAGCGACGCAAAATTGCGCAACTCAGTGCCATCGTTGGGACACGCCACGGGTGTGCCAACCACAACGCACCAGCCGGGACCCCACTCGTTGGTTGCTGCGCCCGCGTTGACCGCCCGCAGCGACACCGTGGTGCCGCGGCGGCCAGCCTCGCTACGTGCGTACTGGATCGAGACGAGAAGGTCATTCACTTGGGCTGTCAGCGTTCGCTGCGCGACGAAGTTGTTGAATGCCGGCAGCGCCAGACCGATCAGAATCGATGCAATCGTCAGCGCCACCAGGATCTCGATGATCGTGATGCCGTTCTGGCGCGATACGCCCGGATCGCAAGCTGTCGAAGCCGTATTCATATCCTCGTCACTCATTCGATGTTCGGTTGGATCCGGCATCGCTACTGCCCCATGACGGGGGGTGAAGCGAGTTTATGGGAGCTGCACGGCGATGAAAGCGAACGCCGATGAATGGAAGCTTCGAGCAGGACGAGCGGTGTAACGCGAATGTAGCGGCCGCCAAGTCCGACCCACAGCACGCGCCGAGCTCAGTGCCCCCACCGCGCCTCGTCAGCATCAAGGAAGTCCCCATCATTGCTCCTGTCCCATCGCTGCGCGCCGCTGGCGTCCACTTCCAGCAGACCATCGGTGGCAACCAACGACCCCACCGTCGGCGTCGCTCGAATTGTGAACGTGTTCGCATTCGCGACGGTGACGGCAATCGTATAGACGGTCGTGGTGGGTACGCAGATGTTCGGCGTCACCACTCCGGTATCTCCGGCGCCCACATGGCCCGCATACGTAAACGTCGCGCTGGCGAGCCGTTCCATGCTCTGCCCGCACAACATCAAATCCTTTTCGGCATTGGTGCGCTGGGTCCGGACGCTGTACTGGGTATAAATGGGTACAGCCACAGCCGAAATGATCGCCATGATTGCCAATGCGACCAGCAGTTCGATCAACGTGAAGCCACGACTGCGCATGCGAGTGCCTTTATCCGCCTTGCGCAACTGTATCGGGACGTTCGCAACCGCCCTACACAACGGCGCCGAACGGTCGAATCACACTGACGAACGGCCGTTCGTCGTGTGGGGACGTTGGGTGGGGCTAGACCGCGTCGACCTGCAGAATCGACACGTCGAAGATGACCATTTTGCCGGCCAGCGGGTGATTGAAGTCGACTACCACCAGATCCCCTTCGATGGATCGCACAACCCCGGGCAGTTCGCCGCCAGGCCCGGCAAACGACACCATGAGACCGGGCTCCGGCACCAGGCCATTACCAAACTGGCTCGCCGGCATAAAACGCAGATTGTCTTCGCGCTGCTCGCCGAAACCGTCGGCTGCTCGAATGCGGAGCCGATCTTCGGCGCCGGCCGTGAGACCAAACAGCGCCCGTTCGAACCCCGGCAGCAGGCTACCGTCGCCGACGGTGAAGGTCGCCGGTCGTGTTCGGCGCGTCGTGTCGATCTCTTCGCCGCTTTCGAGCAGCAACGAGAAATGCAACGTCACGCGGGTATTCGGACCGATCGGAGTCATGGGCGATCGCCGCTTTTTGCAGTTCGGGCGGCACGCTCGCGCCGCGCGTCGCGCAGCATCGAAACAATCCACAACGCTGCACCAATCGAGATGGCCGAGTCAGCAACATTGAAGGCGGGGAAAAAATGATTCGCATAATGCACGAGTACAAAATCGACCACATAACCGTCGAACGCTCGGTCCCATAAATTGCCTAGCGCCCCGCCGAGCACCAGTCCATACGCCCACCCCAGCAGCCGATCGTTGGCCGGCAGACGCCGAATTTCAGTGACCAGGTAGGCGGAGAAGCCGATCGCCAGCGCAACGAACAGCCAACGTTGCCAGCCTCCTTGATCGGCGAGGAAACTGAACGCAGCGCCTTCGTTGTGCAGCCGGATCCAACTGAAGACCGGCAATACCGGCACCTCTTCGCCCAACAGCAGCCGGCTGTCGACAATCAGCTTCGTAATGCGATCGGCAATCCAGACGAGTCCCGCGAGCACGAACCACCTAGCCACGGTTACCCCCGAACCAGGCACGAGCGGCGTCGATGTCATGGCCGATTTGTGTCTTGAGTGCATCGAGCGAGGCGAACTGGCATTCGTCGCGCAGCTTGTGTCTGAACGTCACGGTCAGCAGTCGACCATAGATGTCATCGGCGAAGTCAAAAAGATGGACTTCGAGCAACGGCTCCTTACCGCCGATGGTCGGCCGCACCCCTACGTTGGCAATGCCTTCGTAGGTTCGATCGAGCCCCGCCACGGTCACCGCGAATACGCCGTCGAGCGGCGCACGATAACGATGCAGCGCGATGTTCGCGGTCGGAACTCCAAGCTGCCTGCCCAGCTGACGGCCATACATCACGTGGCCAGTGATAAAAAAGCTGTGGCCGAGGAGCTTCTCGGCCCGTTTGATATCGCCGGCACCGAGCGCTTCGCGGATCCGACTGCTGGAGACGCGCTGATGATCGAACGTCAGCGTGCCGACATGGCTGACTTCGAACCCGAACCGGTCACCCGCACCCTTCAACATCGTATAGTCGCCTTCGCGTCCCCGTCCAAACCGGAAATCGTCACCGACGACGAGATAACGAACCCCGAGTTGACCCACCAGAAAATCTTCGATGATCGAAGTTGCACTGATCTGGGAAACCTGCGCATTGAATGGCAGACAGATCATGCGATCGATGCCAGCGCGCATCAACAACGTCGCCTTCTCGCGGAACCGGGTGAGTCGTCCCGCCTTCACACCGCCTGCGAAATACTCGCGCGGCAACGGCTCGAAAGTGATCAGTACGCTCGGAGAAGCCAGCTCATCCCGCTTGGCATTCAAGTGCGCGAGCAGCAGCTGATGTCCGTGATGTACACCGTCGAAGCTGCCGATCGTCGCGACACAGCCGCGATGCGCGGGACGGATGTTATGCAGACCGCGGATGATCTCCATGCAGGACCCAAAAAAGGAAGGTAATGGTTCAGACTCGCAGCCGTCGCATTATACGCACGGGCACCCGATCAAACGTGATAGCGCAAATCGCGTGGCCGAATACCGGCCAGCAGCAGCATCGCAAAATATGTGAATCCACCAAGCGCGCATACTCCGGCCATCCAGAGCACGCGCTCATACACGTGCAGCGTTAGCCAACTGGCAGGCGATGGCGAAACAGCGAGCAGTGCAACCACCATCACGGCGGTCGCCAAAACGACCTTCGCGACGAACAGCGCGAATGCGCGTCCCGGACGGTAGAGTCCCCGGCGAATTGTTCCTCGCAACAACAGATAGGCCTGCACGATTGCGCTCGTCGTTGTTGCAAGTGCAACCCCGACGTGGCCCATGAACCGGAACAACGCCAGACTCAGAGCGATGTTCAACAGGACTGCAATCACCGCGATACGAAACGGTGTACGAGTGTCTTCGCGAGCGAAGTACGTTGGTGCTGCCACCTTCACCAGCGAAAATCCCAACAGTCCAACCGCAAACGCCTGTAATGACAACGCTGCCATCGTCACGTCGTAGGCGGTCATCGCGCCGTGCAGGAACACGGTGGCCATCAACGGCAGCGCCAGTACATACAACGCCGCGGCGGCCGGTACTCCAAACATCAGGCAGGTCCGCAATCCCCAGTCGATTGTACGATCGAACGCGACCATGTCACCGGTCGAATTCAGGCGCGATAGATTTGGCAGCAACACCGTCGCGATCGTCACCGCGACAATGCCGATCGGCAGCTCCATCAGTCGATCCGAGTAATACAGCCACGAGATGCTGCCCGACGCCAGCAGCGACGCGATCATCGTGTCGACGAGCGCGTTGATCTGACTGACCGAGCCCGCGAAGATCGCCGGCACCATCAGCCGGCCGACGCGGCGCACGCCGGGATGAGCAAGTTCTACGCGCGGCCGGATCAACATGTCGATGCCGCGCAACGCTGGAATCTGAAACAACAGCTGAATCATTCCGGCCGCAAACACGCCCCAGGCCAATGCAATCACCGGTTGGTCGAATGAAGGCGCCACCAACAGCGCGGCGGCGATCAATGTGACGTTCAGCCATACCGGTGTGAACGCGGGAATTGCATAACGATGAAAGCTGTTCAGCAACGCTCCCGCAAACGCCGTCAGCGAAATGAATCCCAGATAGGGGAACGTGATTCGCAGCATGTCTGCGGTCATGCCGAGGCGTACCGGGTCGCCGCGAAAGCCGGGGGCGAATACGACGACAAACAGCGGTGCGGCGACAACGCCCAACAGGCTGATCAGTGTCATCACGACAACGAAGTTGCCGCCCATCACCGCGACGAAGTCACGCATCTGTTGCATGGGCCCGCGATTGCGATAGCCCGCAAGCACCGGCACAAAGGCCTGCGAAAACGCGCCTTCGGCAAATAGTCGGCGAAAAAAGTTCGGGATCCGGAATGCCACGAAGAACGCATCCGCGACCGGCGTCGCACCGAAGAAGTTCGACAGCACTACATCGCGCACCAAACCGGAGATCCGCGACAGGAGCGTCATGCTCGCGACAACGCCGCCCTGCCGACCAAGATTCTGCGTGGTTTGCGCCGATGGTCCTTCGTCGATTGGGGTGCCCGTCGGCGAGCGGTCGCTGTCGCTGCGATCCGCTAGCGAATTTTGGGTGACGCTTTCGCGCGGGTCATCAGGCGCTTTGGTTGACACCTGCCCATCCCGACGGCATATTACCGCGCTTCATTTTTTCCAGAACTCTTCGAGGAGATCAGCTTGGCCAATTCCGCATCCGCCCGCAAACGCGCACGCCAGAGCGAAAAACGCCGCCGTCAGAACGCCAGCCAGCGTTCGATGGTTAGAACGTCCATCAAGCGGGCCCAGGCGGCGATCGCGAGCGGCAAAAAAGCGGATGCTCAAGCAGCGTTCACTGCGGCGATCCCCGTAATCGATGGAATGGTCACAAAGGGCATCATCCATCGCCACAAGGCGGCGCGGCACAAAGCACGGATGAACGCACAAATCCAAGCCCTGACGGGCTGAGTCGGTCAAAGCAGCACCAGGTTGTCCCGGTGCATCAACTCGGGTTCGCGGACAAAGCCGAGCCGCCCTTCGATATCGCGGGTGGCGCAGCCTAGGATCTTCTGGGTTTCGTCGCTTGCGTAGTTGACCAGTCCCTTTGCGACCGCGCCGCTGTCGGGGTCGACACACAGCACAACGTCGCCGCGCGCAAACTTCCCATGAGCGGCCGTCACCCCGACCGGCAACAGACTCTTTCCGCCATGACGCAACACCTCGACCGCACCGGCATCGAGCACCAACTCGCCCTTCGTCTTCAATTGCCCCGCGATCCAGCGCTTACGCGCCAACAAGACTTCGACGTCCGGGGCGAGCAATGTTCCGACCGCGTCACCCGCGCGCAGCTTCTGTAACACATCCACCGTGGCACCGTTGGCGATAATCGTCCGTGCACCCGAACGCGCTGCGACCCGTGCAGCGCCGACCTTAGTGGCCATTCCACCCACGCCGACGCTGCCCGCAACGGTTCCGGCCATCTTGACCAGGCGCGCGTCATTGGCGCGCGAAAACTGCACCAGCTCGGCGGTTGGATCGAGATCCGGATCCGACTCGTACAAACCGTCACGATCCGTCAGCAGCACCAGCACATGCGCCTCAACAAGATTGGTGACCAACGCAGCCAGCGTATCGTTATCGCCAAAGCGGATCTCATCGGTCGCGACGGTATCGTTTTCGTTGATCACCGGCACGACGCCCAGTTCGAGTAACGTACGCAGCGTGATTCGCGCATTCAGATAACGTTGCCGATTCGATAAATCATCATGGGTCAGCAGCACCAGTGCGGTGCGCAGCCCATGCCGCTGGAACGCGGTTTCCCAGGCTTCGATCAAACCCATTTGTCCAACCGCGGCGGCAGCCTGAAGCTCGTGAATTGCCTTGGGTCGTTCACGGAACCCCAGACGGCTTGCCCCTTCGGCAACAGCACCCGAGGACACCAGGACGACTTCACATTGCTGCGCAACAAGGCGGGCGATTCCTTCAGCCCAGCGCGCAATACCGGCGCGGTCGAGCCCCTGACCATCCGCGGTCAACGAAGAGCTACCGATCTTGACGACCCAACGTCCAAGAGACTGCAGCCGCTTTCGTTCCTCGCGTTCCTCGCTCACGCCGTCACTCCGCTTGGTGGACCACGTCGGCGTCATCATGCGAATCGGATGGCCGCTCAGCCGGCCGTTGCGGACGCCGCGCCAACGACTGCCGCAGAACATCACCGGCGATGTCAGCGTCGAGCTCTGCTTCGGCGGCCAACAGTTCAGGATCACTCGCCACGGACGCTCGACTCGATTCGATGTGTTGCATCAACGCTTGCAGCAATGCATCCACACCGGCTCCAGAAACGGCCGAGATCGCGTAGACCGGTCGATCCTCGAACGCCGCTCGCACCGCCGCGATACTTCGCCGCAGATCGTCCGTGCCGACAAGATCCGTCTTCGTCAACACCACCCAGCGTGGCCGCCGCATCAGCGTTGGGCTGTAGGTGGCGACCTCCGTCTCGATCGTCCGGATATTGGCGATCGGATCGCTGCCATCGAGCGGTACGATCTCCGCGAGATGCAACAAAACCCGGCAGCGCGCCAGATGACGCAGAAATTGAGTACCGAGTCCGGCTCCTGCCGCAGCGCCTTCGATCAGACCGGGAATGTCCGCCATGACGAAACTGCGTTCCCCACCCACACGGACAACGCCGAGATTGGGTTTTAGAGTGGTGAACGGATAATCGGCGATTTTCGGTCGCGAAGCGGAGACGCGCGCGATCAGCGTCGATTTGCCTGCGTTGGGCATCCCCAACAGACCTACGTCGGCGAGCACCTTGAGTTGCAGACGCAAACGACGAATCTCACCGGGGAAGCCGGGCGTGGTCTTGCGCGGGGCACGATTGGTCGAAGACTTATAGTGGGTATTACCGAATCCGTGTTTGCCGCCGCGCGCCACCAACAGCCGCTCGCCGGCGGTCGCCATGTCGCCGAGAATTTCCAGTGTGTCTTCGTCCACTACCGTGGTGCCGTTGGGGACGCGAATGATCAGGTCACCGCCGCACCGGCCGGTCATGTCTTTTGGATGACCCGACGCGCCGCTTTCGGCTCGATAACGCGCCTGATATCGGAAGTCGATCAACGTGTTCAGCGAAGCGTCGGCCTCGAGCAGCACATCGCCGCCATCGCCGCCGTTGCCGCCGTCAGGTCCTCCCATCGCAATGTATTTTTCGCGGCGGAACGAGCACGCGCCCTTACCGCCCCGACCGGCTTCAATCTGGATGGTGGCTTCATCGACGAATTGCATGGGAACAGCGCCTCGCCGCCGCGCCGCGACCGCCGATTCAGGCTTCGGCGGAGACTACGCTAACGATTCGACGCTTGAGGCGGCCCTTTTCTTCGTATTTCACATGGCCGCCAGCCGTTGCAAACAACGTGTGATCGCGACCGCAGCCGACGTTTGCGCCGGGATGAAACTGTGTGCCGCGCTGACGAACGAGGATGTTGCCCGCGAGCACCAACTCGCCCCCGAATTTCTTCAGGCCCAGTCGCTTCGAGTGTGAGTCACGGCCGTTGCGTGTACTTCCGCCCGCTTTTTTGTGCGCCATGAATGACTCCTAGCCCTTGATTTGGGTAATACGAACGTCGGTGTACCACTGCCGATGACCCGCGCGACGCATGTAGTGTTTGCGGCGACGGAACTTGATGATCCGGATTTTGTCGGCCCGATCGTGCCCAACAACTTCGGCGGTGACCTTGCCGCCGGGGACAAACGGAGCGCCGACATTGACCGTGTCGCCTTCGGCGACCAACAGCACTTCGTCGAACTCCACCGACGCTCCCAGTTCCGCGTCGAGCAGCTCGAGGCGTACGATCTCACCTTCACTGACACGGTGCTGCTTGCCACCGCTCTTGAATACCGCAAACATAGCCTCGCTCCTGGCGACGATTCCCTGGGGGTCTGTATTAGAATGCCAGCTTCCTGTAGGGCGCCGGCAAAAGGCGCGTAATTCTACGGGCAATAAATGCCCAATACAACGAGTCACACGCCCGAAATGGCACGCAACATGTCCTCCACGACGCTCAACGCACCCGAGACCGCGGATCGTGCGCCGTTGCCCGACATCAAAGCGATCTATGCGCTGGTGGTCGAAGACTTCGCCGCGGTCAATGAATTGATTCCGCGACGGCTCACGTCGGACGTCGACCTCGTAGAAGAGATCGGCCGACACATCGTCGACAGCGGCGGTAAGCGTCTGCGTCCATTGTTGGTGTTGCTCGGCGCGCGTTGCCTTGGCTATCGAGGCCACGAACACATCAAACTCGCCGCAATCATCGAGTTCCTCCATACGGCGACGCTGCTGCACGACGATGTTGTCGATCGCTCCAACCTTCGCCGCGGTCGCGCCACTGCCAATCAGCTGTGGGGTAACGCACCCAGCGTACTGGTCGGCGACTTTTTGTATTCACGCGCCTTTCAGTTGATGGCAGAGCTCGGTCGCCTCGACATCATCGCCATTCTGTCGGACGCCACCAATGTGATTGCCGAAGGGGAGGTGCAGCAGCTCGCCAACATCGGCAAACCCGATCTCAGCGAGGCCGACTACTACGGTGTCATCCGGGCGAAGACCGCCATGCTGTTTCAAGCCGCGTCGCATTCCGCCGCTGCGCTGGCCGCGGGCAGTGAGGTACAGACGATCGCGCTGCGTGACTATGGGCTGACACTTGGACTCGCCTATCAGCTGGTTGATGACTGGCTCGACTATGCCGGCGACTCCGCGGTAATGGGCAAAAACGCCGGCGATGATCTGGCCGAAGGCAAGATGACGTTGCCGCTCATTTATACACTGCAACAGGGATCAGCCGCGGAGCGCAGGCTCGTTCGCGATGCGATTGAACAGCGATCAAGTATTTTGCTGCCCGATATCATCGCCGCAGTGCATCGCTGCGGCGCACTGGATCGCACTCGGCACGACGCAGAAGTGCACGCGCGGCGCGCGATTGATCTACTGACGCCGTTGCCGCTCGGCGATCACCGCAACGCACTCGCCGAACTTGCACACTTTTGCGTCGCACGCCTCAACTGACAACGTCGCCCAGCAATGCGGCCACAACGTTCGGTGTTTGTGTTGGCATCGGCAAGGACGGGCATTAGAATAGCCGCCTTCCCCGCCTGGGGAATTTCGGAGTGTAGCTCAGCTTGGTAGAGCACCACGTTCGGGACGTGGGGGCCGGAGGTTCAAATCCTCTCACTCCGACCAATCAAAACACTGGGTTTTTGTAACTCTGACAAAATCCCTTATCCGCTTCAAAGTGCAATCCAAGTGCAACGGCGCCCGATACGTAGCCCCTTGGTGAATTGGTTGCGACCAGGTGAACGCGGCCAGCAATTCGACCGGACGAATTCTCATCGCGCATCTATCTCGATCCGAAGGACCACAGAGAAGTCGCGTCGCGGATCCAGATACACTCACACTCGCTAACGACGTCTCACGATAGCGAAAGCCGCGGAGGCGGCCCATTGCGTCGCGCTAATGAGGGGGCAATCGAAGTTCTCGCGCGCAGGCGAGAGCGAAGTAGAGGCGGTTCCACTTTGCGCTTCGATCCGTTTCTTGGCGACGTCGCGTGCAATCTCGAGTGTTTCTTGAATCGTGCGACCCTGGGCTACCAGACCTTGAATGTCGTCGCTGGTGGCGAGGTAGACGCCCTCAGGTAACCGTTCGATGTGTATCTGTACGACGTGTTCCTCTTCGATCCACACAGTGGCTCTGTCACGCTCGACGGTGTTATTCAAGATCACAATTTGTGATCTGCAAGATTCGCCCTCCGAATTGGCCAGCTGCCTGGTTGAGAGTGCGCGCGTCGACACCGCAGATCGCGGCGAGATGGCGATCGACGATTACCCGCCGACCAGGCAGCACGAGGATTGTGCGAATGATGTCCTCGGCAGGTGACAACGCGGTGCGAGACCGAACGGCCACTGTCATCAGCCGTCGCAGTGGAAAGAGTCGGGCGCGCGCGGGAGCCCAGGATTGCGACGCAAATGTGCCGAGCACGTGTGACCCACGTGCCGCCCGCGATTTCTGAAAGCCTGGATGCCACCAACGATCGTCACGAAGACGGGGTTTATGCTCCCTACCTTCACCGAAACAGTCCGCCCAGAAGGCCACGCTCTTCTCGCCAACCAACTCAATTGAGGGGAGAACACTGTCGAATCAAGGCTAACCATTGATCGACTCGAGTGTTGATCTGCGGCTTCCTTCGGGAAGCCGCCGGCACCGGGTTCGAGCCCGGCAAGCGGTGCCATATCTAGCTTTCTTTAGCATTGGCGTTCACAAGGGACCTCGTTTACCGTCACCGGAAGTAACTTCCTGTGCGTGGATAGACACATATGAACGAAGCTAACCTGACCCGCTTCGGCCCGAAAACCTTCGAGCACGAGCAAGCAACACCGACGACCTACTCGGATACATTCAGGGCCATCGACGGTCCGGCGAAGCTGGTCCTTCAGAACAGCGGCATAAACAACGCGCAGATCAAGGTCAACGGCCACGATGTAGTGGCGCCGCAGGACTTTCGTGTGAACGGCGAGATCGTCGTACCGTTGAATCTGACGGCACACAACACAATTGAGGTGAGGGTTTCCGGCGGGCCCGCGGTGTCGTGCGGCGTTCGCGTAACCCAGGTCACCCGGGCCGATCTCGGGCTCTTGCGCCAAGGCTACTTCGGGCTCAACACGAGCGACATGGCGCGCCAGCGAGCCTTCTACAACACGTTGGGCTTCAAAGGCGAAATCTACCCGGCAGGGCCAGAGACGAGTACCACTTTCGCGCGGTCGCTCGGGTTTCCGGACGACTACCTGATCTATGTCGCGCTGACCAGCCTTCAAGATCCGCCGGTGCCGCCATTCGTCGACACGGTGCAATTCAGGGGTGATTCATATCGGGATGAGCCGCCCTACGCGAAGCTCAACCACATCGGGATGGCCTACGCCACCTACTCGACGACCAACCTCGATGGCGACTTTGCTCACCTCAAGACGAAGGGCGTGGAATTCGTTTCATCCCCGGCTACAGCGCCCAGCGGTGAGCGGTTCGTGTTCATGAAGGACCAGGACGGCGCGTTCCTGAAACTGGTCGAGACCGCCGAAGGCGTGAAAGCGACGTCCAGCCCCGGTTTGGTTCGGCTGGTGAACACGAACATGAACGTGACTGATCTGGAGAGGTCGCGAGAGTTCTATCGGCTGCTCGGGTTCACCGCGTCTGCGCCCGGCTCGCTGGCGGGCGCAGGTGAGTTCGCCGCAGCCCACGGCTTTGACGGTCCGATCGAGTTCGAAGGCATGGACATCAGCCTCGGTGAAGGTACCGACGGCGCGACGCTCCAGTTGCGGCAGTGGAAGAAGCCCTACGACGACGCGCCGGCCTATCCACCACCGGTAAATCACCTGGGCATCGACCGCATCAATTTCTACGTGAAAGATCTGACCGCGGCCGTCAAGACGATGAATGCGCTCGGTTTTGAGCAACTGGGCCCAATCGGCGGTGCCCCCGAATTCGGCATCGTGTTCTTCTTTGATCCCGACGGAATCAAGGTACAACTTGCGGGGCCTCGGACAGCGTGACGGCTCCCCCGGCAAAGCCGGGGGCTGCCGACGAATGTGAGCCGCTCAAAGCGGCATAACAGGATCGCTGCGCGATCCCTTGCGCCCCTTAACGCGGCAGGTTTACACCCGATTCAACTGACCGACGCGTCGTGGTCAGCGTATCAATCTCCAACCAGCACCGGCCCCGTGCCTACGCGTAGTATTGTCGTCGCTGTGTTCTGCGTACGAGCCGTCGTGTCGATTTCACCTAATGGCGTCGTCGATCAAAACCGGCCGTTCGGACCCGTTACAGCCATCCGCCGCAGATTCTCCGAAGTCGCTCGGTGGTAATGATGCCTCCGTGCGCGGCCGGCACCTGAGTGATCGCACCGACGGCAAGCCGGCCGCACAATTCGAAGCCTTTGGTCTGACAAGACCTCCGCCGCAAACGGACGGATTTCGCTTCATCAAATCCATTCGGTCGACAAACAGGTCGATAAATTGATAGTTAACATATTTTATCAATTAACTAATAATGGCTTCGAAACGTTGGAGCGCTGTCGCATGAAATGGCTGCTTCCCCCCATCCTGTGGCTAAGCTCAATTGCGGCCATGGGGCTTGCCTGTTACCTCCTGCCGACGCAGGC
>Ga0209254_10003465_pt1 | contig 14384 bp, 14 predicted proteins | sample FrelakmetDIP11DI_FD_187148 | JGI IMG/M metagenome (GOLD analysis project Ga0209254, IMG submission 187148) | Freshwater lake sediment microbial communities from the University of Notre Dame, USA, for methane emissions studies - DIP11 DI (SPAdes)... | ecosystem: Environmental > Aquatic >...
CCCTCACCTCCAGATCCGACGATCGATAGATGAGCAATCGCTTCACCCGAACCATCAAGGCCGGCATCACCTACTTCGCGCTGGTGTTCGGCGTGGGCTTTGTGCTGGGATCGATACGTGTGCCGTTTCTGGTGCCGCACGTCGGCGAACGGCTAGCGGAACTCATCGAAATGCCGTTCATGTTTGTAGCAATAATGGTGTCCGCGCGATTCATCATCAGGCGCTTTTCCCTGCCCGCTAACGTTCAGGCTCGCGTGGGCGCCGGATTTCTTGCACTAGGCCTGCTGGTCGCTGCCGAAGTCTTGCTTGCCGTTGTCCTCCAGGATCGAACGCTTGGCGAGTATGTTGCCAAGCGGGATCCTGTCTCCGGTGTCGTCTATCTGGCAATGCTCGGGTTGTTTGCGGTGATGCCGCTCGTTCACACGCGAGCCGCATCGGCATGCCATGGTCAAGCCCAACCCATCATTCCACCGGGACCTTGCGCATAAGGCAGCGCAAGGCCGGTGAATTTCGACGTTATGTCGGTTCCGGGTCGACTCCGGGAGTTCGGAGCCAGCGACCAGGCGCGCCGCCTGTAAGAAGGGCTGACACCCGACGCGGCCGCGGCGAGTCACCACCCCCAGCCACAGACCGCAGCTCCCGGCGGTTGCCCCAAAGTCTGGTGCCAAGGTGGAGCGGCCGGTCGACCGCCGAGACGTTGGTTTATAGATGGTCGACAACCAACCCGTGCGCCGATAGACCTTTGCGTTGAGATCGAGGTCAGGGACGGGCATGAACCACGGATTGCCGGGGAATCGACGGATGCGCTGCAGGGCAGGTTGACTTACCTGCCACAGGTTGCTGGGTTATATGGTTGTCGTGCTCGACACCGACGTGATCGTGGTCGCCGTTGTCAGCGCGACTGGGGCATCCCGGTTCCTTCTGCAGGAGATCGGCCTCGGTCGTTTGGGGGCAGCGGCATCGGTGCCGCTCTTGAGCGACGGCTAGGTCTAAATCGCCGGCCGAGGAAGTCATCGCCAATTCAAGCTCCCGACCAAACGGGGTCGAGTCACGGTCCCCGGCAGGCCGAGCGATGATCTGGCCCCGGGGACCCGCAACAGCATCCTGAAGCAGGCCGCGCTGAGATGGAGAGGCAACATGCGCTACGCGGTCGCCCGGACGCGCCTCGGCCGTCGCCGTCGGCATCCACGCGCGTGAAGGCCCAGATCGCGGCGGCGGCGGTGTTCGTTTGTAGGAAATTGCCACCGCTGACTAAAGGTCTCTCGTACAGACACGATCGGCCGGCTGGCCGACACTCCTTCTGCCGGGAGTCTGCGGCGCCCGTCCAGATTTCGGGCGTTGACCTGCCTCCAACCGAGTCGGCCGTGCCCGCGCGACGGGCACTCGGTGGAGGTGCCGTCCCCCAGCGGCCACCACGGAGGTGAAGCTGCCGTGCTCGAAAGACCCACCATTCTGATCGTGGACGATGAGCCGACCGCCCTGGCCTCGATGCTCGATGCCCTCACCCGGCGCTTCGGCGGCGACTACCGTGTCGAACCGCACCTCTCGGCGCACAGCGCGCTCGACGCGGTCTCCAGGCTCAAGGCGGACGACGAGGAGATCGCGCTGGTCATCGCCGACCAGTGGATGCCCGAGATGACCGGCAACGAGTTTCTCGGGCAGGTGCGCACCATCGAGCCCACGGCCAAGCGCGCGCTGCTCGTCTCCTGGGGCGACCACGAGGCATCGCCCGTCATCCTGCAGGCCTGCGCCCTGGGCCAGCTCGACAATTACCTCTACAAACCCTGGGCGCCCGCCGAGGTGCATCTGTATCCGTACGTCAGTGAATTTCTCGCGGAATGGACACGTGTCCATCGCCCCGGGATGGAGCTGATCCACATCGTCGGCGACGAGCTCTCCATGCGCGCGAACGAAATCCGGGAACTGCTCGACCGCAACGGCATTCCCTACGGCTTCCACCCGACCGGCACCCCGCTGGCCCAGCAACTGGTCGACAAGCACGACGCCGGCCAGCACGAATTACCGCTCGTCTTTCTGCTCGATGGCTCGATCCTCGCCAACCCCAGCGATGCCGAGATCATGGACGGCGTCGGCGAAAGCCCTGACGAATTGCACTGCGATGTGGCGGTGGTGGGCGGCGGACCGGGTGGACTCACCGCCGCCGTCTACGCGGGCTCCGAAGGGCTGGGCACGCTGGTAATCGAACGGCACGTGATCGGCGGGCAGGCCGGGGCCAGTTCACTGATCCGCAACTACCTCGGCTTCCCCCGCGGCATCAGTGGGGCGGAACTCACCCAGCGGGCCTACCAGCAGGCCTGGCTGTTTGGCGCGAAGTTCGTCTTTTCGCGGGAGGTGACGGGATTGCGCCTGGACGGGGAAAGCAAAGTTCTTAGCCTGTCGGATGGGCGCGAGATCGGCGCAACTTCCGTGATTGTCGCCACCGGGGCGAAGTATCGCCGTCTGGAGGTGCCTGAGCTGGAGCGTTTCGTCGGCAGCAGCATCTTCTACACCACCTTTGGTGAGACCCGCCTGGTGCGGGGACTCGACGTGGCCGTGGTGGGTGGCGGAAATTCCGCAGCCCAGGCTGTGGTCCACTTGGCCAGGTTCGCCCGCAACGTCACGTTGATCGTGCGCGGCAACTCGCTCGGTCGCACCATGTCCGACTACCTGGTGCAGCAGATCCGCAGCACGCCCAATGTCCAGGTGAGACTGGAGGCGGACGTGGTCGGCGGCGACGGTGGCGAGCGCATGGAAACGCTGACGATTCGCGACCGGGTCCGCAACACGGTGGAGACGATCCCGGCGCGATTTCTGTTTGTGCTGATTGGCGCCTCGCCCCATACCGACTGGCTCCAGGGCATGGTGGAGCGAGATGCCAAGGGCTTTATTCCCACCGGGCATCACGTGGACCCTACGCTCTGGCCCCTGCAACGCCAGCCGATGAACTTCGAGACCAGCGTGCCCGGCATATTCGCTGTCGGTGATGTGCGCCTGGACTCCATGAAACGCGTGGCCTCTGCCGTCGGCGAAGGCGCAGGCGCGATCCAGAACGTTCACCAGTACCTGGGAGAGGTCAGAGGGCAACGCGAAGTGCCGGCCAGGGTGGCGGGCCAGGCCATACTCTGAGCGGCCCCGGATTACTTCGCCAGGGTTGTGGTGGATAGGGAGCCTGACCCCGTTTGACGGGTGAGGGGCGACGATGTCGAAGGTGCGGACGGCAGCATGACTAGCGCGCGCTGGCGCGCGCCGGCGCAGGTTCCCCTACCGCCGTGTGCTCCGCTGCCGTGACCTCCGCGTCGACTGCGTTCCCGCCTCTGCCCCGCGGCCGCCACAGGATCGCGACACCGATGATCGCCGACACTATCGACGCCGCAAACACCACGATCTTCGCAGCCGCGAAGTCATCGGCGACCGGGAATGCCTGGCCGGCGATGAAGAGCGACATCGTGAACCCGACGCCGGCAAGCGCACCGGCGCCGAGCAACTGCCGCCAGGAGTAGCCCGCCGGCTTGATCGCCATGCGCAGCCACACGGCGAGCGCTGGAAACACGAGGAAGCCTAACGGCTTGCCCACGATCAGCCCCAGACCGATCGCGCCGAGCAGCGCCTCGCGACCGGCGAACACAGCGGTGGAGATCGCGACGCCGGCATTGGCCAGCGCGAACACGGGCAGCACCAGGTAGCTCGACCACGGCTCGATCGCCCGCAGTATGCGGTCAGCCGGCGATTCGAGCCGGTCGTGGATCGCGTCGAGCGCACGTAACGCAGGCTCCGACGGACCGTGGTGTAACACGTCGGAGCCACGTCGGGTTTCGGCCACCAGGATCGCGTTCGCCTGGGCCGTCAGTGCGGCGAGGTTGGGTGGTGGCCGCGTCGGGATGAACAGCGCGAGCACCACGCCCGCGAGGGTCGCATGCAATCCGCCCGCATGGATGAAGTCCCATAGCGCGATGCCGAGAAGGCCATAGGGCATCGCGCGGTACACGCCGGCGCGATTGAGCAGCCACAGCAATAAGGTGACCAGCGCCGCGCCACCGAGATAGCTCCACTGCAAATCACCCGAATAGAACAGCGCGACGACGACGATCGCGCCGATGTCGTCGACGATCGACGCGGCGGTGAGAAACACCCGCAACTCCACCGGCACGCGCCGGCCGAGCATCACGACCAGCGCGATCGCGAACGCCGTGTCGGTGGCCATCGGCACGCCCCACCCGCTGCTCCACGGGCCGGAGGGGATGAGCAACGCGTAGAGGAGCGCCGGCACAACCATGCCGCCCAGCGCCGCCGCGATCGGAAAAACAGCCGCGCGCAGGTTGGCAAGCCGGCCTACGGTGAACTCGCGCTTGATCTCCAGGCCCACCAGCAGGAAGAAGATTGTCAGCAGGCCGTCGTTCACCCAGTGCAGCAGGGACATCCGGACGCGCGTCTCGGCGAGCTCGATGCCGAGGGGCGACGCCCAGAACGCCGTGAACCCAGGGCCGAGCGGCGAGCTGACCAGCAGCACCGCAAGGATCGACATCAAGAGCAGCAGCAGGCCCGTCGACGGCGCCCAGCGCGCGAAGTCCACCGCCGCCGAATGCACGCGGTGGCCCAGCGAGCCGAGCATCGCTTCCGCGAGCGACGTCTCGTCCCATGGCCCGTCGTAACGGCGCCCGTTGATGAAGAATGTCGGTGTCACCCGCACGCCGCTCGCGCGTGCACTAGCGATGTCCGCCTCGACGCGCGCCCGCCCGCGGGCGCGCGCCGCGATCGAGGATTCGTCGTCACCGGCAGTCCCGAGGTCGCTGGCCACGGCGCGCAGGTCTTCCTCGGTAAGCGTGGCCGAGCGGGTCATCAGCGTGACGTGTGCGCGCCAGAAGGCGTCGAGGTCCGGTGCGGTCTCGGCGATTTCCGCTGCGCGGCGGGCGAGGTCATTGGTGGTGATCGGCAGCTGCCGGAACACGTAGCGCAGGCGGTCGCCGAAGCGGTCGCGCAGGTTCGCGATCTCGTCGTTGGCGTCGCGACAGTAGGGGCAGGCATAGCTGCCGTATTCGACGAGCGTCAGGTCCGCGTAGTCGGGACCGAGATGACGGTCGACGGCCAGGTCGACCGGGCGATCGAGGCGATTGGTTTCGGGAGCGGACATCATCGCGGCGGGCCGGCGAACAAGCGGCCGACCGTGGCAGTCATGGCGGCCACCACGCGGTCGTAATCCCCGTGGTCACGCCGTCTGCCCCAGCATTCGCTGGAGTACAGGTCGCGTGAACGCCGTTTGCCGCCGATCGAACGACCCTCCCTCGGGAATCAGCGTCGCCAGACAACAGTCGGGTTGGCCCGCGACGCGGCGTCGGCCTGAATTATCGCCTCCCGATCCGGCCACAATCGCCTGCTCCCCGGTGCAGTTATCCGACCTGCCGCGGAACAACGGACTCCGTGGGTCCTTGTTGCTCTCTGGGCCGAGGCGCTGGAGCCGATCTGGACTGATGCCTCGCTGAGGAATCGGCAGCCCAGCGTGCTACTCGAACCCGATACGGCGTAGGTTACGCCGCCAAGGCGTCCGCAAGGGCCCGCAGGAGGTCGGCCCCATCGCCACGCCACGCACTACCGTGCATGCAAGCCAGCGTTGTCGGGTTGGTCGAGGCCAGCTTCTCGAGGATCAGACGCGTGTGCTTTGTGTGTGAGAAATAGTCCAGCTTTGCCCGGAAGGCCTCGCTTGGACCCAAGATGTCCGACTCCGTGAGCGGCGGGAGTTCGGCGCCGCCCTGCGTGAACAGATCGCCACATAGCAGCGTCGCGGTGCGCTCTTCTGCCAGAAAGCCGCAGTCCCAGCCATGCGGCAGATGTGGCGCGTCGAGCCAGCGAACAATGTGTCTGCCCAGGAGAAGCTGCTCGCCATCGGCGAGCGTTTTGGGGGCACGGTCCGCGAGGTCGCTGATCGACACCATCGCGGCCACGCTGCCGCACAGCGGGATGGATTGCGGCGCCGCGGCGAGCCATTCATTCAACGAGCCGCACTCGTCGGCCTCCACATGAGAGAAGGCGATGTAGCGCAGCTTCTCGACAGGCAGTACGCTCGCCACCGCCTCGCGCACCGCAGGAAACAACCGGCGGGGGCCCGTATGAAAGAGCAGCGGCTGATCGTCTACGAGGAGGTATTGGTTAAACGAGAAGCCGCCGGCGCCTTCGGTGATGACTGGCGTGTTGATGCGATAGATCTCGTCCGCCACCTCATGCACGTTCGTTCCAGACTGCGTGTTCGTAATCATCAGTGAATGCTCCCGGCGCGATGTGACTGCCAAAGCCATAGCTCGGTTCACGCTGCCCGCCGCGGCGAAAGAAAGGCGGCTTGCCGCGCGCCGCGAGGTCCGGCGCCAACGAATGGTAGTAGGCCATCGCCACCTCGAATTCCTTCTGAGCGGCCACATTGCAGGACACGGGGAGGCGCACCTCGCCGCGCCGCGCCGGTATCGACGTCATGCGCGTGGACGACACGCGCATTGCCCAGTGCGCACGCCAGTAAGGTCAGGGCCAGGGTGACGGATGACCGGTGGATCGTCATTGCGGGCGTCTCCGGCTATGGCCAACGCTGCTGGAACCAACCCTAGACGGGTGGGACGGCCATCGCGATAAGGATTTCCCCAGGTGCGAGCGCTCACCTCGTCTGCGCCGAACTTCGCCGCTACGGCATCAGCCGGTGCTGCGCGCGGGTGGTGTCCGAAATCATGTGCAAAGCCCTGTCGGGTTGAGCGGTAGGGCCCCAAGCTTTTGGGGGCGCCGCCGGCGGGCAGGTGATCATCGACCTGCTGGCGGCCGGCACGAAAATTGGCGAGACCCGCGTGTTCCTTGAATACCCGCACTTCCATCTGGGCTGTGCGGCCTTGGACGACACCGGTCTTCGGGCGCTCGGCCGTGTTTCGGCTCCGCGCGTCACCGGCGGTCGGACACCCGACCACGGCGGGCGTGATGCCGCGCGGGCGGCGGGCTACCATTCCGCTGTCGTCGCCGGTACGCGCCGACCGGATATGTCGCGGATGAAGGGGCAGAAGCAGAAGCAGAGCCGTGCCACCGAACCCACCGCCGACGGCGCGCGCGAGGCGCAACCGTCGACGGACGTGCCGGCGCGGGCGGGTGAGAGCAGCCTGCGCGAGCTAATCGAGAACGCCCCGGACGGCATCTTCATCGCCGATCTCGAGGGGCGGTACACGGACGTGAACAGTGCCGGCTGCCGGATCTTCGGCCACGCGCGCGACCGGATCATCGGCCGGACGATCGTTGACTTCATCCCGCCGCAGGAGGCCGAGCGCCTCTGGGCGATCCGCGACGGGCTGCTCGACGGTGGCGAGAACGTCGCGGAGTGGCTGGTTCGGCGCGAGGACGGGACGATTACGCCCGTCGAGGTCAGCGACACCATCCTGTCGGACGGCCGCTGGGTCGGCTTCGTGCGCGACGTCAGCAAGCGCCGGGAGCTCGAGCGCGAGATCGTGCAGAGCGCGGAGCAGCTCCGCGCCGAGCGCAACTTCGTCGACGCCATCCTCGAAACGGCGGCCACGCTGATCGTCGTTCTCGACGCCGATGCCCGCGTCGTGCGCTTCAACAAGGCCTGCGAGTCCGCCACCGGGATCAGCCAGTCCGAGCTCCTGGGCAAGACCATCTGGCTCGATCTGATCCCCGCCGAGGAGCGGGAGGGCGTCGAGCGCGTGGCCGACCGGCTGCGGAGCGGGGAGTCCTTCGTCGAGCACGAGAACCACTGGCGGCACCGCGAAGGGTCGAGGCGCCTCATCCGCTGGCGCAACACGCTGATCAAGGACGAAGGCGGCCAGGTCCGATTTCTGATCGCCACGGGCACCGACATCACGAATCAGGTGAAGGCCGAGGACGACGCGCGCCTGCATCTCGAGGAGGCTTCCCGGCTGCAGCGCCTGCAGACCGCCAACGAGCTGGCCACCATGCTCGCTCACGAGCTAAACCAGCCGCTGGCCGCAATCGCGACCTACGCGGCGGCGGGCCAGCATCTGCTCCGCCGGGCCGAGCCGGATACCGACAAGCTGGGGGAGACGCTCGAGAAGATCAGTCAGCAGGCCCTGCGTGCCGGCGAGGCGATCCGGCACCTGCGGGCCTTCGTGGGCCGCGGCAGGATGGATCCGGTGCCCTTGGACCTCAACGCCGTCGTGCGCCGCGCGTGCACGCTGCTGTCGCCTCGGGCGCGCGGCAGTGGCGTCGGCCTGCAGCTGGATCTCGCCGAGAACCTGGCTCCGGTCACTGGTGTCGATCTGCACATCGAGCAGGTCCTGCTCAATCTGCTCGGCAACGCCCTGGACGCCATTCAGGGCGACGGTGTCTCGAGTGGTACCCTGACCGTCACGACGCAACCGTGGGACGGCATGGCGCGGGTGACGGTACGCGACAGCGGTCCCGGAATCGACGAAGCGACCGCGGCGCGTCTGTTCGAGCGCTTCTTCACCCGCAAGGCGCACGGCCTCGGGGTGGGGCTTCCCATCAGCCGAAGCCTGATAGAGGCGCAGGGCGGCCGACTGTGGGTCGAGCCCCAGGTGCCGGGCGGCATCCTTCACTTCACGCTTCCCTTCGCGCCATGAGTCCGACCGTATTCGTTGTCGACGACGATGCCGCCTTGCGCGAGGCGCTGGTGCAGCTGCTCGAGGCCGCCGGGCTGCAGGTCGAGAGCTATGCCCACGGCGGGGCCTTTCTCGCGGCCTTCCACGAAGACCGATCGGGGTGCCTGCTGCTGGACGTCGCGATGCCCGGCATGACGGGACTCGAGGTGCAGGGCGAGCTGAAGAGACGCGGAAGTCCGATTCCGATCGTGTTCCTGACGGGTCACGGCGACATCCCCATGGCCGTGCGGGCAGTTCAGGCGGGGGCTGTGGATTTTCTCGAGAAGCCCATGACGGGCGTGGCCCTTCTGGAACGGGTGCACCGCGCGCTGGCGCTGGACGGCGAGGCGCGCCATGCGCGGGCCCTTAGCCGCGAGATCGCGGATCGGGCCCGTCGCCTGAGCCCGCGCGAGCGCGAGGTGATGGCCATGGTCGTGAGTGGTAGCTCCAGCAAGGAGGCAGCGCGCCTGCTCGGCATCAGCGTGCGCACGGTCGAGGCCCACCGTACGCACGTCATGCACAAGATGGGCGCGACCAACCTGGCCGAACTCGTCGCCCTGGCGGCACACTGCGATCCCGTGACGCTCGCCGTCCTGACGCACTCGGACTAGGGTCGCCGGACGGTGGGGCAGGCACCGGCCGTTCCCGCCAATCGTCGCGGTGGAGGGCGCCCGGCGACACCCTTCCAAAGTCCTGCCGCGGTCGCCCGGCGGCACGGTCTGCCATCAGGAACGCCCCGCCGAGGCTGATCGTTCGGACATGCGTAGTCCTACCTAGTGTCCGCACGAATAGCCCCGTGCGCCGGCAGCGACTACGTTGGCCCTGCAGATCAGCGCCCAGCGGCCGGACGAGCCTTTGGCTCATCCGAGCGGAACGAGGAAACCATGCTCATCGACTACCTGAGCCCACAGAGACTCGTGCGGTTGCAGGCGCTGGCGGCTGCGCGCGGCCAGAGCCTGACGGACTGGGTCGATGATCTGATCGCCACGGCCGAGCGGCTGGCGGGCCAGGCCTCGCAGCGCCGGGCAGCGACGCCGAGCTGCCCGTTGGTCGAGCTGGCGGGCGATTTCCTCGTCCGGCTTTGCGGCAGCGATCGCGAGATTGGCCGCGTCGCCAGCGCGTTGCGCGCCGCCGCCATCGACGGAGAGCATAGCCACGTCGGCCCGCTCGACTTAGACGGGCTGATGGTGGAGCTGAGCCCGCAGTGGGAGGGCGTGCGGATCATCATCGGCCAGGGCAGGTTCACGCTCAACGACGCCGGTGCGCTGCAGCTGGCCGATCGGCTTCTGGCCCAATGCCGGCGGGCCCCGCTCGCCGCCTGAGCGTCGCGTACTGCACAAGCGATGCAGCGAAGCAGGTTCCTAAGGAGGTTCGAGGTACTGCGCTAGACTTCGGCTACCCGCGCCCTGTCGTTGCCGCGGTCGCGGGTCCGGCATGACCTTCCGACACATCGCGCGTTTTTTGCGAGCGCGTTTGCTCGTTGTGCGTCGGAGGGAGTTCAGGGGGTTGGTGAGCGGACTCCAAGAAAAACGCCTGCCCGCTCCACCGGAGGAGGAACATCGCCAATGAATAGTCACGTCGACCTGGTCGGTGCCAGCAACCACGAGTTGCCCAGGGGCGCATCGGGACGTGAGATCGCCCTGCGTTTCAATCGCGCCCTGCTGATGTTGGGCGTCATGATGATTGCCGTGATCTGGCTGCTGCCGACCTAGATTCCGCCAACACTTGCTGTAAACCCGCGCCCCGGCCTCGTGCCGGGGCGCTCTTTCTGGGGTTAGGAAGTAAGCGATTCTTTACACTTCAGGAAGGCGCTCGAAACGAATAGTCCGCATATCAATGATATAGGTGCGTGGCTCAAAGCTTGCTTTCGACTCGGCAAAGAACTTACAGGCGCCATGGAGGGCGCGGACGAGGAGGACGAGCGACGTGTACCTGCGCTTCTTCATCGCGTGTCTGCTGATCTTCCACCTCGATCTCGAATGGCCGTGGTACCTCGTCGCGGTCGGGCTCTGGATGCTCGACCACTGGCTCCCCGGCAATGTCCTGTACCGCGGTCAGCCGCATCCGCCCAGCGCGCCGGGCGCCTGACCCGGGGCCGATCCGCCCTCACGCATCGAGCGGGTAGGCGAGCTGGATTGCCTCGAGGGGACGTCCCGGCCCCGGTGGGGAGAGCGGGCCGTACGCCATGAATGCGGCCGGCGGCAGGTGGCCGGCGATCTTTGCGAGGTCGGCGAAGCGCGCGCCCTGGCGCACCAGGAACGCGAGGTAGGTGTGACGCAGGGCATCTGGCGTCACCTCCGCCGGGACCGCGATGCCTGCGTCGTGGGCCGCGGCCCCGACCATCCCGGCCAGGTCGGCATGGTCGAACCCCTCGCGAGTCGGGGTGGCGAGGACGTAACCGTCCACTGGCTCCACGAGCGCGGCCAGTCCCTCCCGCAGAGCAGTGCTGATCGGCAGCGTCCGTGCCAGGCTTCCCGGCACCCTGACCGCTTCGGCTGCCAGGTCCAGGTCCGACCACCGCAGGGCTACCGTCTCGGCGCCCGACAGGCCGCTGAGCAGGGCGACGATCGCCACCTTTCCCTGGGGGTCGGCGGCCCGCCACAGCGCAGTGGCCTCGGCCGGCGACAGCTCGCGGGGCAGCGACGGCGTCGCGGGCAGGGCGAGCGGTGGTGCGCCGGGCAGCGCGGCCGGCGGCGCGCCGAAGCTGCCGAGGAGCGCCCCGTTCGGCATCGCGATCTGCACGAGCGGCTGCGGGGCAGGGAGCTCGGAGCCGCTGCGTTGCAGGAATTCGCGCAGCCAGATCGCCAGGATGCCGAGCGCAAGCGCAGTCGCGAGGCTGATGCCGGCATCGCGGGCGTAGTGCGGCCAGACGGGTGCCTCGGGCAGGGAGGGCGGTGCCACGACCACTACCCGTGGCAGCCGGCTGCGGTCCGCCATCTCGGCGCGCAGCAGGCGGGCATTCGCGGCGCGGCCCAGCCTCTCGGTCTGCTCGGCCTCGGCGACGAGCGCCTTGTGCTCCGAGAAACGCGCGGCGAATCCGATCGCCGCCGCCTTGGACTCGTCGAGCTGCCGCTGCAGGTTTGCGGCGTTCTCCAAGGCGCCCGCCATCTCCTGTTCCGCCTCGGCCAGGGCCTCGTGCTGGCTGCGGATCTTGGCCTCGGCAATCTTGCGCTCGAGTACCTGCAGGCTTTCCTGCGACGCGCGCAGCCGGGGATCCATCCGTATGTAGGTCGCGGTGTAGCCCTTCTCGGCTTCGCGCAGCTGCTCCTGCATTTCCCGCGCTCGGGTTTCCATCGCGACGATCTCGGCGCGGTCCTCGCGGCGCAGCACGGCTTTGCCGTTGGCGATGTCGCGCTGCATTGCCGAAACCCGGGATTCCGTCTCCGCCTTCTTCTCGGTGGCCTTCGCCAGCGACGTGTTCAGGCCCTTCAGGCGCGCCGCCGTCTGGTTGTCCTCCCGCTCTAGCGAGACGATGTCGTTGGCGGCCCGGAATGCCTCGAGGCGCCCCCGCTGGTCCGCGAGTCGCTGCTCGATCTCCGCGACCTGCTGGACGAGCTCCTCCCGGTTCGAGGATCCCTCGCTCGCCTTGCGCGCGTCCTTCTCGGCGACGTAGAGGTCGATCCAGGCCTGCAGGAGGGTCGGCAGCAGCTCCCGGCCCGGGCCGGTCGCACTTAGCTCGATGACGTTGGTTTCCGCGCGGGTCTCGGCGCGCAGGATCTGCTGCAGGTCGGCCGCAGAGGGAGAGGCCGACGCGCCAGGCGACTCTCGAAGTCGCTCCTGAAGGCTGAGCAGCATGGGCCAGGCGAGCAGGCGTCGCGCTTCCATGAGGACCGCGGCCGGCTCGGCCTCGGCCTCGTGGACGTCGCCCGAGGTCAGCGGGACCGCCTCGCCGCTGCTGTCGCTCAGGGAGGCCGCGGTCGCGCTGGTGCGGTAGATCGCGATCGTCGCCTCGCTGCGGTATTCCGCGGGGCGCACGAAGGTGTAGGTAAGCCCTACGGTCAGGGCCGTCGCGAACACGGTGGCGAACAGGCGCCCCCGGGACTGGGCTGCGGGCATCGAAGCCATGTTGCGCGAAAAGGGTCCGTTGCCTGGTGACTGCTGAGACTAGCGGGCCGGAGGCGCCGGGTCGACCCTCGGGGCATGCCGGGGTGGGCTCGGCGCGAGAACGCAGTTCGGGTATCATCGCAACTTCCCGCGGGAACCCCCAGCGCCGCCCTTGCCGGCGGAGCGTGGATCACCGCGGCAGCTGCAGTTTCCCCTTTGTCGACCGCGGGGTCCGCCCATGAAGGCCAAGATTCTTCGAACCATGACCTCCATCCTCCCCGTGGCGGAAAACCGGCGGGGTGCCTGCAACAACTGCGGTGCCTGCTGCAAGCTGCCCACGCCCTGCCGGTTTCTCGGCTACAAGGACTCGGGCGAGAGCTACTGCCGGATCTACAAGGTTCGCCCACTCAACTGCCGCAAGTACCCCCGGGCTGCCGCGGAGCTCATCACGGCGGACACCTGTGGCTTCTGGTTCGAGGGCGTCGAGGCCTCGCCAGCGACCTTTGACCCGCGCCCGATGGCCTCCGAGTCGTAGTGACCCTCGCATCGCGCTGCGGCCGCCGGGTTGGCACGAATGAGCGGTCGGCGGTACGGCGGACGGCCATGAGCCGATCGAGGCATGCCGCCCTGGCTGCCGCCGCCCTGCTCACGGCGGCCTGCGCCTCGCTCTCCAGCACCGGCCGGATGAGCTTCTATCCCCTCGGGGGCGACAGGTCCCAGCCCCCATTCTCCACGGACCTGAAGCGATCCTGTGAGCTCGACGACTGCCGGACCCAGCGCGTGGAGTTGCGCTGGCCCAGCAGCGAGCTCATGACGGGGGAGCTGCGCCTGCTGGCGGTCGGCGTGACACCGGCCGAGCCGACCGTGGGGCCTGCACCTGCGACGGGCGCGATACTCGACGACGTCCCCAGGCGCCGCCCCGGCGTCATGACCCTGGTTGGGGACCGGGGCTCCCGGCTGCGCTGCGAGCTCACCTTCTCGGCCGGCACGCGCCACGCGGTCGGCACCTGCAAGCATTCGTCGGGCGTGACGTACACCGTCGACCTCTGAACGGCGGCGTGGCCTAGTCAGTCTCGCAGCGGCCCTCCTCGAGGAAGAAGTTGCCCGCGAAGTCGGTGTAGGCGAAGACGTAGCGCAGGTCGTCCGCGAGATGGAACCAGCCGCTGAGCCGGTCCCGAAAGATGTTGGTGTCGTCGCCGCGCAGCGACGGCTCGTACTTGCCGCCGGAGAGCGTCAGCTCGGTCGTCGCCCTGCAGAACCACCAGAGGCTGTACTCGTCGTTCGCCGGGTCGTCCCGGTTTCCGGGCTGGCGGGGCCTGCAGCGCCTGCCCTGGCCGACCTCGGTGCGGCCGAGGCTGAGGCCGAAGCGCTTCTCGGCGGCAGGCAGCTCGATTCGCCCGCCGTAACGCTGGCCGGTTGCGCCGTCACCCTGCAGGCCCACGGCCCTTTCCGCCGTGCAAGAGTAGCCGCCTAAGGACGGGGCGGCACCGACGGCGGCCGACGAGGCCAGGCACAGGAACGCAACGGACCGGGCGAAACTCAGGGTGGCCGACACCGTTTGTTGCCCTGAGGTCCACCCGATAGGCGCCAACATAATATCTTTTAACTTTAATATCTTGAACATAATTTTTGAGGCGATGTCTACCGTCGGCGCCGTCAGATCGTCCGGTCCCACTCGTAGCCATTGCGGTGCCTGCGGTCCTTGCCGCTGCGCCGGTCACCCGCCTTGCCCGGCTCGAAGCGCAG
>Ga0209254_10003466_pt1 | contig 14383 bp, 11 predicted proteins | sample FrelakmetDIP11DI_FD_187148 | JGI IMG/M metagenome (GOLD analysis project Ga0209254, IMG submission 187148) | Freshwater lake sediment microbial communities from the University of Notre Dame, USA, for methane emissions studies - DIP11 DI (SPAdes)... | ecosystem: Environmental > Aquatic >...
ACCCCTCCGCATCAGATGAAATAGTTGATTCCTTCAAAATATATGGAGAAGCTAAATAAATATTTTGAAAATCGGGTGGTGTCGTACCACCAAAAATAGGCATCCCCATACTTTCCATTTTGGTGAGTATAGAGTCCGGAACAATGTTATGAATCTCTTCACTCAGCTCATCATCAGCTTTCTTCTTGCATGAATAAAATACTGCCATACCCAGTATAAATACTAATAAAAGTCTTAAGATTTTCATTTTCTTATAATTAAGTTTAAAGGATAAAAAATAACCCGGTGAAATATTCTATGTTAAGTTATACCTTATTATAACGATAACTTTTCCATTTTCTTGTACAAAGTACAAAAGCCGGGGTTATTGACCACGATTGGCCTGATAAAATAAATTAATGATATATATAATCATCAATGATTTAACTCCGACAAAGAATGATCATTTTTTCCCGGCTAAAGGTGGTTAAGGAGTCTGGTCTTTTTAATAATAAACTTATCGCTCCTGGTCAGTTTATTTTCTAATCCAAAGTCAGGATGTACACCTGATCCTTCCTTCACCACCATCCCTGACCAGCGAAAATTTTAGTATGTCCCTGGGAATATTATATCCATATATACCAGTCGAGTCACATTTATTTCCTTCTATGTCATTAAAATAAATCTACTCCAATGCCTTATTAAGTTTTCCAATATCTTCATTGTCAGGAATAAAACCGACACTCGTAAAATCAAATTGCCAAATATCATTGACTTTTACGAGATGATAAATCGTACGGACTGGTATCTTCTGACTAAAGGGTTTCAAATACATTTGCTCGAGAGCAATGGCTGAATTACCATCTTTAGCAATTCTTATTTCACATTTATCAATTGTGATATCTATCTTTAAAGAAGTATCAGCAAACATTTGTTTAATAGTATTGTACATATCTGTCTTATTCCAAAATTCTTTTGAATCAGTTCCGCAGGAAAGAACATCATCTGTTAATAAAGCCATTACAGCATCAGCATCTTTTGCTTTCACTGCAGACCAATGTGAATCTAAAGCTTTTGTTACAGCAGCTTTTGCCGCAGTCAAATCAGCAGGCAGTACATTGGTTTTTGTTTGGCACGATGTAATTACCATTTCCACTATGAATAAAACCAATAAGAGTCTTTTCATTTCTTTGGGATTTTAGTGAGAATTTAATAAAGTAACTGTAAATAAGTAATTTCAAAGAAAGTTATTATATATAAAAACCAAAATCAATTTTATTTCACCACATCATCAGTTACTGCAACATCTGACAAACTCTGGTGGGTATAAGACTTTTACTCAAAATTCTTCTTTAAATCCATTTTGTTCCCAAATGTATGTTAAGTCTTATCAGAGGTCTTAAGAAGTGGTCAAAGAAGGACGGATTTATAACAAAATCAATTAACTAAAATCCAGAAAAAATGATTGAAAATAAGCACTTATCTCATCTGATACCTCCAATAGACAAAATCTGTAACCCTAAATTTTATGTAAAACTAATCTGAATGATTGCTAAGTACCTTTTTCTGCTTTGTCTTCTTCATAAAATCGCATTTGTTCCCGTCCCTGTATCTTTGAGTGTTTTGCGACCATAAAAAAAATCCACCGAATTATTGGTTTCCTGCTCAGCATGAAATAAGACATCGGGCGAGTACAATTTACCATTCTCTGTTTGGTTGTATTGAGAACTGCACCCATATCAATTAATTTGAGATTGTGCTCAATGGCATAATGTGTCATTTCAACAAAGAGCAGGTCATAAGCATGGTAGGTGGTTGGACGATTGCGATCAAAAGCACCATGCAGGGCATTCAAGCAATCACCCGTTTTAAGGGCTGCCTGGTAACCAATAAATTCTCCATCCAATCTTGCAATGAAATAAATGACATTATTGATGGGAGTCGAACTTGTCAAGAGTGCCGAATTGAGATACAGGTCTTCATAGGGAAGATAGAAAACGCTTTTTTCAGCTGTAGAAATAAAACACTTCCTTACTTTTTCGATATCTTGAGCTTCAAGAACATTGTGTATGGTATTGAAAGTCCCTCCATTTTTTTTGAATATCTGATATTTGCGTCTGATATTTTTATGCTGATTGACATAAACACCTATTTCGGTTATTTTGGAGGTATCGATGAGAGCATGAGGTAAAGCGGGCATTGTGACTGCATTTGGGTACAAAACAGAATTCGTTGTGTAATCATTGATCATGGTCATCCAGCTGTGTTTCCCAAGGTAATCAGCAATAGCACAATAAATCAAAGATGATTTTTCAGGTTCCCTGACAAAGCCAGGATTTGACATCATATCCATGCAGCATCCGAATTTGATCCACAGATAAAATGGAATATGTAGCAGGTCACAAAAACCAGCCATCATTTTATTATCATATAATGAGCCTCCGTACCTTGAACAGCGAAGAATAATAGCAGCTCCTGCAAGATCAGAATTTTCACAGACTCTCAACAGCAAAGGAACAGTCCCCTTTGTTTTTGAATTGAACAGGCACTCAAATATTTTCCATACTCCTTCATCAATACCATAGAAGTGCAGGAAATCCCTAAAAATTGCTCTTTCTTTTACAGGAATGAATTTTTCGGTTAATTCAAAGGTGTACATTGGAACAATTGTTACAGAATTTCAAATTTACATCTTCCTTCTTCTGAAGTCAAATTAAAGTTTATTATTTTTCTTACAACAAGAGCATCATTTGAATGAGATGGATTTTTGAAATGTTAAGAGTTATCAGACCTTCTTATAGTGGTCAAAGAGGTAACTTCTCACCACACCAGTGACCTGTTAGCGTGTATTGTAAATATATCGTCTAAAGATAGTCTAATGCCAGTAATGATTGCTTCAGGGGATTTCAATTTCTGATGGATCATCAGGACCATCCACAAAAATCCAATTATCATCTACCCTCTGATCGTTGGCAATTTTTTCGATGTTCACCTTCAGGTATTTCCCCTCAGCAGAAACGGCTATCTCACCGTTCAGGAGAACAATTTCTCCGGTACCTTCAAAAGAACGGTTTCCTTCGCTTGTAACACGCCCCACAATTTTCAACTCCTGTCCAAGTGGTATGGGCTTCCTGAATTTGGTCTTCAATTCCAGGGTTACACTCCATATTTGTTCATCTTTACCGTTGCATATGGACCTGCCCATTGTTTCATCAAGAATTGCAGCTGCTATACCTCCATGCATACGCCCCGGATAACCCTGGTGCTGCTCCGACGGATTGATCAAAGCGACAAGTTCGTTGGCATCGGTTTCGTAGAAATTGGCGTGCAGCCCGAAATCATTCTTCACACCGCATACAAAACACATCTTTGAGAGGTACTGCTTTTTTAGAACTTTATGTTTCATCCGTTTATATTTCTGATTTTAAAGGTCCCCGCTAAAGCGGGGGAACAGCACATGATTGAAAATTATGTTCATTAGGTATTTGAGCTTATGGTCAATCATGTGAGTTTCATCTGGCCTTTAATTATAGTCAAATTATCTTTGATTTATTTGTAAAGACTCAGCTGCAAATTGAATGAAATTTTCGGTTAAAATCTTGGACTGATAATCTTCGTCAGGAGATACAGTGATGAAATTTAACAGGAACTGATTGAAATAGCTGTAATTACTTTCAGAAAGATCATCAGGCGATATTGTAATAAGTTCATCACCAACTTTTTTCTTTAATGCTTCAAATTTATCAAAGTCATTTTTAATACCTGCTTCCTTATTTAACTGATAAACAACAAGGTGACTACGTTCTTTAATCCGGTTTATCAAATTATCAGTAAATAAGTCGGAATCTTTGCTTAAAATCAGGCAGGGACTCTTTGACCTTTTAAGAATAGTTTCTAAAGACGCAGGCGAAAGATTATTTAAAATTAAGCCTACTCCATTTTCATGAGATAATTGAATCAGTTTCTTTAATGCTAATGAATCATTGATAACATATGATTTATTATATATCACAGCTAAGCGATACCCATATTTTGCCAGAACCTTAAACCAGGTTTCGTCTAGACTGATACTTTCAGGGTCAAAAGAAGCCAATAATCCAAGTTTATCATTCCATTTTGAATATACTGCATCACTGGCGTTTGTTGCCAGCATGATTTTTTCTTCAGGTTTGTTTGATTTAAGGATATTATCAAATCCCTTTAATAAGCTAAGAAAATTTTCCTGAGGGTTTGAGGAATTAGCAACATCAGAAAAATCAACAAAAGCAAGCTTGGCACTTCTATTATCCAGATCCTTTTTATAGTTATTGGAAAGCACAGGCAGTATTAAACTGTAATCAATCAGTTTAATTTTGTTTTCATAAAAACGATTCTCTGATATGAAACCTTCTTTTGAATTAGCAATCTTTTCAGTACAGTAGTATATAAAGTCACCGGTCAACTGAAGAATATCTGCTTTTATTTTGTCAGCATCATCCCCTGGTTGGTGATAATCCGGATGAGATCCTGATGTCATCCCTGCAAAAGCAGGTAATCCATGAAGCAAGAAATAGTTATGATCACTACCACCCAGGCCTCCTTTTTCCCAATTAATGTTTTTTAGAAGGGTAGAGTCAGCACTTCTTTTTATGAACTCATAAACTTCAGGTGCAAATTCAGTTCCTGGCATATTGAGATTGCCATCACCAAGGCCAACCATATCGAGGTTAAAATATACAATAATCTTTTTCAAATCAATGCTTGGATTTTCACACCATGCTTTTGAACCTAACAAACCTTTTTCTTCACCGGTCCAACCAACAAAAACGATTGATCGTTTTGGCCTGAACTTATTTTTTATCATTGACTGAGCAATGCCCAGGGCCACAGATGGTCCGGAAGCATTGTCATCTGCTCCGTTTCGTATAGCCCCATCCTGTCCGATACCTACATGATCCATATGACCACCAATAAAAATATATTCATTTTTAAATTTTGGATCAGAACCAGGCAGCACAGCTAAAACATTCCTTGCTTTAATATTTGATTTTTTATTCACTGTTGCACTAATTTTGCACTTCTTACCCGTATTAAAAGATGCCGTTTGTCTGTCAATAGTCTGCATAGTCCTCCAGTAAGAAAATTTTGCTTTTTGAAAAACAAATCTTGCAACGCGTTCATCAACGGTAAATACAGGGAATTCGTGCAAGGGAGAGTGTTTTGCCAGAGTATTATTAAAGTAGGGGACCAGATTTTGCTGGTAAGTTCTTTCTGCTGGTTCATAGAATAACACACCAAGTGCTCCGTTTTTATAACAATACTCTGCTTTTACAGAATCTATACAATAAGGTCTCCAACCCCTTATATCTTTTAACGGGGCTCCATGTTTAATAAGCACTATTTTCCCTTTTATATCAATACTATCGAAGTCATTACGGTTTTTTTCAGGGCTAAAAATTCCGTAGCCGGCAAACACAATTTCTGCTTCAGCATTCCCTCCATCACTTCTATAAGTTAAATAAAAGTCCTCACCCCATCCGCTGATAAATGTCCGATCCTCAATAATCAATGATGGCTTTTCAGCTTCATCTTCATCCTGGAGTGTATAATTGTAATAAAAGGAATCCTTATCACCTCCCGGCAGTAATTTTAACTTTTTGAATTCATTTGCAAAATAATCTTCAACCATTACACACCCATTTGTGCCTGTTTCCCTTCCCTGGTATTCATCAGATGCTATTAACGAAATTATTTTTTTTATACTCTCACCATCAACACGTTTTGGTAGCTGAGCAGAAAGAACTGTTGGTATAGATATGAGTATCCCAACCAAAAGACACAAAACAAAGGATTTTTTGCTTTTCATACTTTCTCAATTATGAGTTAATAATTTGTAAAAATTCAGAATGCAATTTAGTGATAATCTGGAAGCAGCCAAGATGTTTTAATCTGGTTTATCCGGAAAAATCAGACAAATGGACCACCCTGCACCGTTAGTTTTTACAAATAGTTACATGACTAAAATAAGCCGGGATAAACTACCCGACAAAATGCGGAGTTAAGTATTTGTTGTTTAGCCATGTATGTAAATTGTAACCTTACCAGCGAAATGTGGTCAATAAGCACGGCATTTATATTCTGACCATTAAATCAAATTGTTTGTAGTATTAAAGTTAATGGTATGTTCAAATTGTATATTTATTATATTTGTGCCCTTATTATTACGAATTTAAAATATTTTATGATTATTACTTAATAAATGTAATCTATGAAGCTCGTCATTCCCAAAGAATACCATCCTCAGCTGGTGCCGGAAACAATGGAACAGGCTATTAAAATGCTGAAAACGGTTTTCCAGGAAGAATTGTCCAGACAATTGAATCTCAGGCGAGTTACAGCCCCCCTCTTTGTTCTGTCGGGAACAGGGATCAATGACGACCTGAATGGGGTGGAACGTCCTGTATCTTTTCCTGTAAGGTCGATGGGCGATCGTAAAGCAGAAGTTATTCAATCTCTGGCCAAATGGAAAAGAATGAAGCTCGGCACCTACCGTATACCTGCCGGCTACGGGCTATATACCGATATGAATGCAATCCGCAGCGATGAGGATCTCGATAATATTCACTCCATGTATGTTGATCAGTGGGATTGGGAGAAAACCATAACAGAAGATGACCGTAACCTGGAATTTTTGAAAGCTACAGTAAGGAAAATATACGTGGCTATGAAGTACATGGAGCAGTTTGTGTATGAAACTTATTCTCATCTCTATCCTGTTCTTCCCGGGGAGATAACCTTTCTCCACTCAGAAGATCTGCTAAAAGAATATCCTGATCTGACTCCCAGGGAGCGGGAGACCGAAGCTGCTAAGAAATTTGGTGCCATATTTATTATCGGCATAGGAGGTCTTCTTCCTGACGGACAGATTCACGACGGACGAGCTCCTGACTATGATGACTGGACCACTCCTACTGCTGAAGACCACAGAGGTCTTAACGGAGACATTATATTTTGGAATCCTGTTTTAGATTCAGCAATTGAAATCTCTTCGATGGGTATCCGGGTGGACAGGGAGACACTTCTCATTCAACTTAAAATCAGGGGTTGTGAAGAGCGCACCAAACTCGAATTTCATAAAGCCCTGCTTGAAGGGAAAATACCACTCTCAATCGGGGGAGGCATAGGGCAATCGCGCTTATGCATGTTTTTTTTACGTGCCGCCCATATTGGAGAAGTCCAGTCCTCAATATGGCCCGAAGAAATGATCGAAACCTGCAGAAAACATAATATCTATTTAAAATAGGCCTCAGAGTTTTTAGGTTATTCAGGAGGAATAAAGGTTCAGAAAGTGCTAAGGCCGGACTCTTTGACCACAACCGGCCGGTCAGGTTACATTAATTATTTTATCTGATGGTCAATAATTTAATTCCTATCAGGGATGGTTAATCTGTTCCTGCCAAAGAGGGTCAGGGTCACTGGCTTTCCTGATAAATTTTATAAAATATCTTTCTTCTATGTTTTGTGGAAAATTTTTACTATATTTCTATTGTTTTTAATGATCCTAACTGATTCGTAAAATCCATCTTTGGAGAATGGCGGTTTATGAAAAGACTTTAAAATATTCCATAGTTAACCTTTTAATATATTTATTATGAAAACAAAAATTATTGCTTTAGTAGTCCTGTTTTCATTTGGATTTTGTGTTTTTCAATCGTGCCAAAAAAGCCACCAAAAGAAAGTGATTGGTCTTCTGATGGATGATTTTGAAACAGAACGCTGGGCCAAGGACACTACTTTTTTTATTAATAAAGTAAATGAACTTGGTGGTGAAGTGATTTGTAGAATTGCATACCAAAATCCCGCAAAACAACTCGAACAGGCCAAAGAGTTGATTGATAAAAAAGTGGACGTTTTAGTCATAGTCCCTGCCGACCTCAAATTAGCGGGCCAGATTGTTAAAGCGGCAGGTGCAGCCCATATTCAGGTAATATCATACGACCGTTTAATCCTGAATTCTGATTTAGATTACTACGTATCGTTCGATAACGTTAAAGTTGGTGAATTGCAGGCCGAATACGTACTGAACCGTCTGGGCAAAGGAAACGTTGCCCTGATAGAAGGTCCTTTGTCCGATTACAACTCATTCTTTTTAAGACTGGGACAAATAGGTATTTTGCAGCCTTTTGTTGAAAAGGGAGATATTAAGATTATATACGATAAGCATGCTACCACATGGTCCGACACTTCGGGTTACCGGTTGGCACTTTCGTGTCTGAACACCTTCCCAAATAAAATAGACGCCTTTATTGCTTCTAACGATTTACTTGCAAAAGGCGTTATTGAAGCTCTCGAAGAAAAATCACTTGCCGGGAAGGTACTGGTTACAGGTCAGGATGGCGATTCGTTAGCCCGTGAGAACATTATTTTGGGCAAACAATCCATGACTGTTTACAAACCAATTGAAGCCCTTGCTTTTGCTGCTGCCGAGGTAGCCATGACAATTGCCGGTAAAAACCCTATTAAAAATCCTCACACAACCATCAACAATGGAACCAAGCTGGTCCCTTCCATCCTCCTGGCTCCAATGGTTGTTAACAAAGGAAATATCCAGATGCAGATTAATACAGATAAATACATGAAAGGAGAGTCTAAATAAAGTAACTTCCACATAACATTCTAAAGGCCCCGCTTGCCCTGGTTGAAAATCCGGTCAAGCGGGTTCTTTGTCAAATTTTGTGATGTTTTAACCTGATTGATACGGAAACCGTGGTTATTGACCACATCTGGCCGGTGAAATCACATTAGTTATTTTTATCCAAAGATCAATGATCTGACTCCGCACAGGGAAGGTCAATTTGTTCCGGCTGAAGATGGTCAGTGGCCCTGGCTTGCCTAAAGTGAAGTCTGTAAGAGTAATGGGACAAACTGCAATTATTATTGGGAAGGTGGATTTTAATGTTTCCATCAATCAGGAGAGAAGGGATTTTAATTTTATGTATACAGAAATATATGCGAAGAATGAAGATAAGTGGAAATTAATACAGTATTCATTCAGAAATAATCGGGTAACTCCCAAATAAACAATATTTAGTTTTCAAGGATCAGCTTAAACTGATATTAGAAAAGCCAGGGTATTGTATTTATTGAAATCCCGGAACGCAGATTCTCATTGAATAAAGGTAATCCGGGTTTGTGTTGTATCAGGCCCGGTAAAAAAATATGAGGATACAAGATTATTTATTTCTTAGGCAGCGGACGGAATATGCATCGTTCTTGCATCCGAAGCTCCTCCCTACGCTGCTATCCATACTGGTCAAGGCTCGAATCAAAGCATTGCCGTCATTGGCAGGGTCCTCGGTTGAACTCCACCATATAGCCAGGCTGCCAAAATAATAAAATTCTCCGTTGTTGTATCGATAGCCGCCTGGAAGTGCTGTAAAGCCACTTTCGTTGGTAGCTCCACTATTCGGATCTGGCCAGTTTGTACTGCCAACCTCTTTAAGCTTGTTACCTGCCGTAGTACTTTCATAAATAGAAAGCGAAGCGCTCTTATCCAGATGCAGTATCATTTTATGCCAATCATCATCTGTGGGTACATGCCAGCCTCCCGGACACAATTTTTTTGTGTTTACAGTGTGCCAGTTGTACAATAAACCATAAATCTCCTTTGAGTTGGCAATATTGTTTTCGTACCAGCAACATCCCTGTGTAAAAAGATTTCTCCATGAAGCAGAATCAGGAATCAACGGAATAGTTTCCCCATCATTGTATTTTGTGGTTTTAAGATTTTCTTTCATCCATACCTGGGTACCTATCATTACTGTATTGTAATCGTTGCCGTCAATATCTTTTATGGTATCTTCAATTTCCTTTGTACAGGAATATGCTAAGATTATTAATAGGATTACTCCCGATATCCTGAATGGATTATTCATTTCAGATCATTGTCTGTTTAGCCTTCAGTAACATATAGCATTTCAAAGGTATTATTTTTTTAAACCTGGTGGAAAAAATAGTCAAAATGACCGCCAAAATAGAAAAACCAGACTCATTGACCACATCTGTCCGGCGAAATTTCAATAATTGTGTTTCTCTAAGTATCAATGCTCAACATCAGCCAGGGAGGATCAATTTGTTCCGGCCGAAGAGGGGCAGGGGCACTGGTTTTACCTGTCGGCAGATACAACAAATGCTATGAAACAAGCATGAATTATACATGCTTAAATTAGCTTCGCTGAGCTCGCAGGCTCGGTTCACAAATAAACATGCATAAATTCATCGTAATTATCTCATCCTGCGTAAGCTCAAAGGATTTATTTTGAGCGGATGCTACAAAAAGTGAAACTACAATTAAAATACTAATAAAAGTAAGCAGTTTTTTCATGAATTTTTTGTGGTTTATTTTCTTATTTCATCTTTGATAAACATTATCTGAATTATCAGCGTCCGGAATTAATTTATCTCCTAATATTACCTTCTTAACAGCCTTCTTTGTTTTGAGCTTAACTGGGTATTCAGTTGCACCTGTTTTCCAGATGTTAAGATTCCTGTAAATCTTCTCCTGTGAATTATCATTATAGGTGATTTCAAGCCTGATTGAGACAGGGATATTCCCTTTTCTTTCAATAATTATCTTGTTCCGGTCGACCGACTTTATTGCCAGATCGGCATACCCGTAATCAAAATAACATGCTTTCCAGAACCAGTTGATATCCTCTGGTGCGAACCTGCTGAATGTATTAAAGAAATCATATGGCGAAGGATGTTTCCCATTCCATAACTTCATAAACTCCCTTGTTGCCTGTACGAAAGTTTCATCTCCCAACAGTTCTTCCAGCAGCAGCAGCGCAATGCAACTTTTCTCGAGATAAAGGAATTTAAAACTTGAGAACCCCATCCCTGCCTCCGCGGTAATCATCGGATAATCGGACAGGGTTCCTGCAGAATTCGTATATCCCGGCAGTGTAAACTGTTCGTATAATGAGAAATTATCACCTTTGAATTTGTTCTCAAGGAATTCAGCCCATCCCTCATCCATCCAGCCGAACTGAGTTTCATTAAAACCCATGTAAAACGGTGTATAGTTATGGAACAGCTCATGGGCAACAATAGCATTAGTTAAATCATGATCAGAGTGAATTACGTCGTTGGCTATCATGGGAAATTCCATGCTTACACCATCGGGTGTTCCGTTGAAAAAAGAGGTTGCATGGGTGTATGGAAATGGTATGCCGGGAAATTCAACCGAGGTCCATAACAATGCATCCCCGGCAACTGCTATTGTTTTTGAATATCGTAAGGAATCGACAGGATAGACAATATCGACTAAAACTCTTCTATTCGATTGTTTATCGACTGTTATCGAAGTGCCTTTCCAAAGATAGTTTTTTACCACTGCAAAGGCAAAGTCCGGTACATGATCTGCTCTGAAATGCCATACATTGCCTCTGATGATGCTCCTCATATGATCTTCAGGAGCAATTATGGACACAATAGAATCATGGCTCCGGGCAAAATTGAGTTTCGCAATTATTTTCTCATCAAGAACGCTGTCAAGATTGTCGCATTCTCCTGTTCCCCAAACCATATATCCCTCGGGCACTTTAACCGTAACATCATAATTGTTGAAATCGTTGTAAAATTCCTTTAATCCAAGATGAGGTGTATCATCCCATCCTCTTATATCATCGTACACAGCAACCTGGGGATACCAGAGGCCAAGGAAGAAATTATCATCATACCGGCCCATCCGGCTCAGATCTGAGGAGGACGAAGGTATTGTAAAATTCCATTCCACTTCTATCAAAGCTGATCCCCCAGAGAGGATTGAATCGGCCATATGGATGCATAAGTCAGTGCAAAACAGCGTTACCCGGCTATTATCAACAGGTTTGTTATCAAGTATGTACCGGAACCCGTTTATTTTTAAGCTTCCTATGTATGTCCCATTGGTAAGATCTTCCTGTGGAACTGGTAATGTGCGTGCTGTGCCTGACTTATAAAGATTCTGATAAAGTCGCAGGTGAAGATCCTTCATTGCAGCAGGACTATTGTTATGATATACTATTGAGCCCTTTCCTGACAGAATGTTATTTGAAGCATCGACAGAAGCTTCAAGCTTATAATCAGACGAATTTTGCCAGTATCCTGCTCCGGGTTCTCCGTTTCGGGATCTGGTCTGGTTAATTACAGCATTTTGAAATTCGCGGAATTCAAATAATCCTGTATTTTGGGCTTCAGTGAGGCCGGAAAAAACCAGAATAAACAATAAAGATAGTTTGATCGTTTTCATGACCGTAAATCATTATAGTACAAAGAACTGAAGGAAGATGGTCAATCATTTATATCATTCATTTATGAATGAATTCTATACCAAATTTACACTATATTGAAGCTGAAGTCAATTTTATAAGCTGATTGATAAAAGATCGGCCAACGCAGCCATGGACTTTATTTAAGGCCGGAGAGAGTGAATAAAGAAAACCAGTGATTAAACTTACTTTAATAATTCCCATTCTTTCCAGCTAACATCTCTTCCGGGATATGCAACCTTTTGAAATGGCCACACTTTTTTAATCCAATTTTTTACGGCATCAAACAAGACTGGGTCAAGGCCATTCTCATACGCACTTTGCCTGACCCAAAGATAGACCTCTGCATCAAAGTCAATTTTGAAAGAGGAATTTATATAAACACAACCAAGACATTGTGATTCTTCCTTATTCATCACAGTGTACGCAAAAGAGGAGCGTCTCTGAAACTCTTTTTGATGCCATCCAAGATCAATCAGATCCTGTTCCAATGTGAGTTCTTTTCCGGACCATTTTGACCTGGGCCCAAAAACACCCTGCAGATGATCAATACTTGTCATTACAGCATCGTAGTCCTTTACCACATCATTCACAGTTAACATTCTCAACCTGAAGAATTGATTCTCAAATTTTTCAGGGACTTTAAAGTCTGTTGGAATAAATGGTTTAGTTTGAGCCATTGATAGATTACTTAGTGCAACAAGAAGAATTATAAATTTGCAAGGTCGTGTAGTTTTTCCTGAGGTAGAATTAGTCTTATGATCAAATTTACAGTAAGTGGTTGTATTATTTAAATAATTGCTCTTTAGTTGTGGGTCTTTTAAAAGGATTATCCAAAAATCGTTCTGCGATCTGATTAAACAAAGAATATTCCTCCCTAAGCATGAAATGCGTAGCTCCCGGCATTATGAATAATTGTGCTTTCGGAATATTCTGGTAAATCTTCAGGATATGTTCCAGTTTTATAATGTCTCCATCACCTGCAATTACAAGGACCGGTACCTGAATCTTTGCAAGCACACCGTCATTCATATTAGGATATTCAACCATAAGGTTTATTTGCGATCTTAGCCTGAAAAGATCAGCAGATGTTTTGCCCCGGTTAATTTTATCGTCAATTCCTTTTAAATCATTTTTGTTGAATTTAATATACCATTCCGGCAATGCTGATGTATCTGCCCGCAGATTCGGGGCCGTTGTCACAAGTTTTTTAACTTTTTTCGGGTAATTTATTGCCAATATTAATCCAATTATTCCCCCATCGCTCTGTCCAATGATGTACGTTGAGTCAATCTTTAAAAAGTCAAGTAATGAATTATAGTCTTCAGCCATTAAATCATAGGAAAGTTCTTCAGAACCATTTTCACTCTTTCCATGAAATCTGCCATCGGCAATTATCACATAATATCTGTCTTTAAAATGTTCGATCTGACATCTTTCGGCATAGATATATCCGCCATTCCCATGAATCAACAGCAAGGGTTGTTTGGCCCGGTCCCCATAAGTCTCATAATAGATCCGGATACCATTTAAAAAAGCAAAATGTCCGGAATCAGGATTATCTCCGTATTTAACTGTGACAAAACATGTATCCTGGCCGAAAGCGATCGAACGAAGCCCTATGCAGACAAACATCACTAACAATTTCATTGTATTTCTTATTTTTAAGTATTTCAATCAGGATTGGGGGAGTTTAGTTCCTTAGGTTAATATTATTATTTGCCAGCTCCATTACAATCTCATACACAAATTGGCAAGACTTCTGAAAAAAATGATAATCTATCTTTTCAGGATCATCGGATGGCATGTGAATGTCAGCATTATCTCCACTAAAAAAGAAAACAGCTGGTATCTTTTTCAGGTGAAAGGGATAATGGTCACTCATGTTGACGTACCGGCTTGTATCAGCATATGCCCAATCTATTGGCACATACTGTTTCCTCTCACTAACTTCTGAAATTACCTCTTTAAGTTTTGGTGTTATTCTTCCTGCTCCAATAGGGGCAAGGGCTTTTATATCAGTATCTGAGAAACCGATCATATCCAGATTGATATTGGCTATTATTGTGTTCAATGGAACCGGGGAGTTTTCTGTAAAATAATAGGATCCCAGT
>Ga0209254_10003467_pt1 | contig 14381 bp, 9 predicted proteins | sample FrelakmetDIP11DI_FD_187148 | JGI IMG/M metagenome (GOLD analysis project Ga0209254, IMG submission 187148) | Freshwater lake sediment microbial communities from the University of Notre Dame, USA, for methane emissions studies - DIP11 DI (SPAdes)... | ecosystem: Environmental > Aquatic >...
CCGGCGCCGATCGAGGGCCGGTGGGTCGCTGCCTTTGTCGAGGTGCTGCAGCGCTGCGGCGTGCAACGCGGCGATAGCTGCGCAGTGCTGGCCGAGTCGTTGTCTAGGCCGATCCTGCCGCAACTCGCCGCGCTGGCATTGCAGCAGATCGGCGCGCAGCACTTCCACATCACCCTGCCCACACAAGTGCCTGGCGCGCCAGTCCCGGTGCGCTCGACCGGGGCCACGACGGCGTTGGTCGGGCAAGGCACGGTGGTCGAGGCACTTGCGCGCTGCGTCCTGGTCATCGACTGCACCGTCGAAGGATTGCAGCACGCCGCCGAACTGCCGCAGATTCTGGCCGGGGGCGCGCGCGTGCTGGTGGTCAGCAACGAACATCCCGAGATCCTCGAACGCTGCCTGCCGCGCGCCGAGGACGAAGCCCAGGTGCGCGATGCGATGCGGCGATTGAAGGCGGCCAGCCGCATGCAGGTGACGTCGGCCGCGGGGTCGGACTTGAGCATCGACCTCGGCGCCGCGCGCGTCGGCGGCGTCTGGGGCTTCACCAGCAAGCCCGGCACTTTGACCCACTGGCCCGGCGGCCTGGTGCTGGCGTTTCCTGCGGCGGGCTGCGTCAATGGCAGCCTGGTGCTCGATCGCGGCGACATCAACCTGACCTTCAAACGCTACTTGCAGGATCCAGTGCGCCTGGTGATCGAAGATGACCACGTGACCGAGATCATCGGCGCGTCAACCGACGCCGAAATGATGCGCGGCTACTTCGCCGCCTGGGGCGAGCGCGCAGCGTACGCCGTCTCGCATGTCGGCTGGGGGTTGAACCGGCGGGCACGATGGGACGCGATGACGTTCTACGACAGGAGCGATTTCAACGGCACCGAGTTGCGCGCGTTCGCTGGCAACTTCCTCTACTCGACCGGTGCCAACGAAGTCGCTGGCCGGCACACGCTGGGGCACTTCGACTTGCCGCTGCGTGGCTGCACCGTCGAGCTCGATGGCCAGCCCGTTGTGCGCGACGGAGCTCTGTTGTGAGTGCAGTGGCATTCGTCTACGACGCGCCATTGGCTCACCTGCGCTGGGGCCAGGGCGATCGCGCCGTGGTCCTGCTCCACGGCATCGGCGGTGGTCGCGAGGCCTGGGGCGATGCGATGTCCGGCACCGGCCTTGCGCTGGCCGAGGCCGGCTTCCTGGCCATTGCGCCGGACCTGCCGGGCTATGGCGACTCGCTGTCGATTGCCCCCTATGACATGGCCGGCCTCGCGGGCGCTGTCGTCGCGCTGATCGACCGGCTGGCGCCTGGACGTTGTGCATTGGTTGGCCACAGCATGGGTGGCATGGTGGCGCAAGAAGTGATGGCCCGGTCCCCGGGCCGTGTGCAGGCTCTCGTGCTCAGCGGCACATCGCCTGCCTTTGGCAAGCCCGATGGCAGCTGGCAGGCGCAGTTCCTGGCCCAACGCCTGGCGCCGCTCGACGCAGGCGCTGGCATGGCCGCGCTGGCACCGGGATTGGCGCTCGGCATGGCGTCACCGACGGCAGCACACGATGCCGTCGCGCGTGCCGCGGTATTGATGTCGGCCGTCCCCGAGGCCACCTACCGTCGCGCACTGCAGGCGGTCGTAGGATTCAACCGCCGCGAGCTGCTGGCCGACTTGCACCTGCCGGTGCTGTGCCTGGCCGGCGAACACGACCGCAACGCGCCGCCGGCCGTGATGCAGAAGATGGCGGCACGCATCGCGGGCGCTGAATTCCACTGCATGTCGGCGGTCGGCCATCTTGCCAACATGGAGGCGCCAGCACTTTTCAACCGCGCGCTGGTCGACTTTCTGCAGCGACGCTTCTGAACCGAGGTCTGCCATGCCCGACCCGACTGTTGCCCCCCCTCTGCCTCACATTGCCGGTGACGCCACGGCATTGACCGCGCAGCAGCGAGAGCTGATTGGATTGGCTGCACTGCTCGGCCGCGAAAAGTTTGCGCCGCGAGCCGCGCGTTGGGATCGTGAGGCCAGCTTTCCATTCGAGAACTTCGCCGATCTGCGCGAAGCGGGCCTGCTCGGCATCTGCGTGCCGAAGGCGCACGGTGGCCTGGGTGCCGACTTCGCCACCTACGTGATGGTCGCCGCCGAACTTGGGCGCCATTGCGGCTCGACCGCGCTGTCGTTCAACATGCATGTGAGCTCGACGATGTGGTCGGGCTTCATCGCCGATTCACTCGACATGAGCGTCGCCGAGCGCAGCGACCACGAGCGCATTCGCACGATCCATTTCCAGCGCGTCGTCGCAGAAGGCAAGGTCTATTCACAACCCTTCTCCGAAGGGGGCGCGGCGGCGGCCGGCAAGGCACCGTGGGGCACGCTGGCCAGCCGCGCCGACGATGCGCGGGGCGGCTACCACGTCCGCGGCAAGAAGATCTTTGCATCGCTGTCAGGTGCGGCCGACTACTACGGCGTGCTGTGTACGCTGGAGGACACGGTGCATGGCGGCGGCACGCTGCGCGATTCGATCTATCTGGCCGTGCCTGCCGATGCGCCGGGCGTCAGGATCACGGGCGAGTGGGATCCGCTGGGCATGCGCGGGACGGTCAGCCGCACGCTGCTGCTCGACGATGTCTGGGTACCGCCAGAAGCGCGCCTGATGCCCGAGGGCCTGTATTTTCAGGCTGCGCAGCGCTTTCCGCACATGTTCGCGACCTTGTCGCCGACCTACATGGGCATCGCCCAGGCGGCCTATGACTTCACACTGGCCTACCTTCGTGGCGAGGTGCCTGGCACGCCTCCGGTCAAGCGCCGCATGTACCCGACCAAGCAAGTCGCCGTGGCCGAGATGCGCATCAAGCTCGAACAGACCCGGGCCCTGTTCCTGCAGACCGCGCGTGAGGCACGGGTCGATCCCGACAAGGACGCGCGCATGCGCCTGCTGGCGGCGCACTACACGATCATGGAGAACGCCAATGACATCTGCAGGGTGGCGGTGCGCACCTGCGGCGGTCAGGCAATGCTCAAGACCTTGCCCTTGGAGCGCCTGTACCGTGACTCGCGCTGCGGCTCGCTGATGCTGCCCTGGACGGCCGAACTGTGCGTCGATCGCTTGGGTCGTGAGTGCTTGTACGAGGCTGGCGAGCGCGACGAAGCGATCGAGAGTTGACGACCCCCCCGAAGCAGCCTGCGGCTGCCTCCCCCCGCGTGATGTTCGAGTTCGATGCGGCTGCGATCGAGCGGGCGGCGGAGGCCGAAGTAGCCGCCCTGCGCGAGCGGGGCGTACGCGAGGGCGACTCCATCGGCTGGCTGGCGCTGAACCGGCCGCGCGCTTTGGCATTGTTGCGCGCATGCGAGCGACTCGGTGCGCGCTATGTGCCGCTGAACGGGCGTCTCGCCGCGCCCGAGCTTGCTGCGATCGTGCGCCACGCAGGCTTGCAGCACCTGCTGCACGACGACGCGATGGCGGCGCTGGCGGGGCGGGTGCTTGCGTTGGCGCCAATGCCGCAGCCGCACTCGCCGGGGCGAGCGCCGGGCGACCTGCTACTGGTCTATACCTCGGGCACCACGGGCCAGGCCAGGGGCGCAGTCCACACCGCAGCCGCGATTCAGGCCAACATCAGGGCCGCGATCGATGCTCAGGGGCTCGATACTTCGACACGCACGCTGGCGGTGCTGCCCCTGTTCCACGTCGGCGGCATGTGCATCCAGGTCTTGCCCACGCTCGCTGCCGGCGGTGTGGTGCGTCTGCATGAACGCTTCGATGCAGGTGCCTGGCTGCGCGACGTGGCGGCCTGGCGCGCGACGACCAGCCTGCTCGTGCCGGCGACGATGCGCGCCTTGATCGAACACCCCGACTGGCCCACGACCGACCTGACGTCGCTGGCTTTCGTGAACAGCGGCTCATCGATCATTCCGCGCCAGCTGATCGACGCCTTTCATGCGCGCGCCGTGCCCGTGTGCCAGGTCTATGGCGCCACCGAGACCGGCCCGGTCACCTTGGTCCTGCGGCCCGGTGAAGCCATGCAACATGCGGGCAGCGCCGGGCGGCCGGCGCTCGGCGTCGAGGTGCGCCTGGTCGACGGCGAGGTCCAGGTCCGCGCTCCCAACCTGGCCCGCGGCTATCACTGCGAGCCCAACGCAGCGGCCTTTGCCGGCGGCTGGTTCCGCACCGGTGACCTGGCGCACCAGGATGCCCAAGGCTACTTTCGAATCGTCGGCCGCCTCAGCGAGCGCATCATCTCCGGCGGCGAGAACATCGACCCGGCCGAGATCGAGGCCGTCGCACTGGCCGACCCGGCTGTGGCTGAAGCGGCGGTGGTCGGCGTGGCCGACGCACGCTGGGGCGAGGTGCCGATGCTGGCGCTGGTGCTGCGACCCGGCGCGCCGGCCGATCTCGACCGCCTGCGCGCGGCGTTCGAGGCGCAACTGGCGCGCTTCAAGCAACCACGGCACATCGTCGTGCTCGATGCGCTGCCCAGAACAGCGCTCGGCAAAGTCAGGAAGCAGGACCTGGCGCAGCGCCTGGCTTGACCCATCGCAAGGGCCCGTGCCCTTGAAAACCTCAGCCATGTGCCCCAAGTCGTTGGCAGTTGACGAACCCGGAGTGATCATGCGCATCGAAAAACTCACCACCCGCTTCCAGGAAGCGCTGGCCGACGCCCAGAGTCTGGCGGTCGCCCGCGACAACCCGTACATCGAACCGGCGCACCTGCTGGCCGCGATGCTGGCCCAGCCCGAGGGTCCGAAGGCGTTGCTCGACCGCGCTGGCGCCAACAGTGCCGCGCTGAAGACCGCGATGGACTCCGCCCTCGGCGGCCTGCCCCAGGTGCAGGGCAGCGGTCAGGTTGTGCAGCCCGGGCGCGATCTGGTCTCTCTGCTGCAAGTGGCTGAAAAGGAGGCCGACAAGCGCGGTGACCAGTTCGTCTCCAGCGAGATGTTCCTGCTGGCGCTGGCCGACGCCAAGACCGATCTCGGCGGCATCGTTCGGGGTCACGGCCTGACGCGAAAGGCGCTCGACGCTGCGATCGAAGCCGTGCGCGGTGGCCAGAAGGTCGACTCGGCCGACGCCGAAGGCCAGCGCGAGGCGCTGAAGAAGTACACGGTCGACGTCACCGAGCGGGCGCGGCTTGGCAAGCTCGACCCGGTGATCGGCCGCGACGACGAGATCCGCCGCGCCATCCAGGTGCTGCAGCGGCGGACCAAGAACAATCCGGTGCTGATCGGCGAGCCGGGTGTCGGCAAGACCGCCATCGTCGAAGGCCTGGCGCAGCGCATCGTGGCCGGCGAAGTGCCCGAGACGCTGAAGGACAAGCGCGTGCTGTCGCTGGACATGGCCGGCCTGCTGGCCGGGGCTAAGTACCGCGGCGAGTTCGAGGAACGGCTGAAGGCCGTGTTGAAGGAAGTCTCCGCCGATCAGGGCCGCATCATCCTGTTCATCGACGAGTTGCACACGATGGTCGGCGCCGGCAAGGCCGAGGGCGCGATCGACGCCGGCAACATGCTCAAACCCGCACTGGCGCGCGGCGAGTTGCACTGCATCGGCGCGACCACGCTCAACGAGTACCGCAAGTACGTCGAGAAGGATGCCGCGCTCGAGCGGCGTTTCCAGAAGGTGCTGGTCGCCGAGCCGACGGTCGAGGCCACCATTGCGATCCTGCGCGGCCTGCAGGAGAAATACGAGGTCCACCACGGCGTCGAGATCACCGACCCGGCGATCGTCGCCGCGGCCGAGTTGAGCCACCGCTACATCACCGACCGCTTCCTGCCCGACAAGGCGATCGACCTGATCGACGAGGCCGCGGCCAAGATCAAGATCGAGATCGACTCCAAGCCCGAGGCGATGGACAAGCTCGACCGCCGATTGATCCAGCTGAAGATCGAGCGCGAAGCCGTGCGCAAGGAAAAGGACGAAGCCTCGAAGAAGCGTTTCGGGCTGATCGAAGACGAGATCGCCAAGCTCGAGCGCGAGGCTGCCGACCTGGAGGAAATCTGGAAGGCCGAGAAGGCCGCTGCCCAGGGCTCGGCGCATGTCAAGGAAGAGATCGAGCGCATTCGGCACCAGATCGACGAGTGGACGCGCAAGGGCAATTTCGACAAGGTCGCCGAGCTGCAATACGGCAAGCTGCCCGAGCTGGAGAAGACGCTCAAGGACGCCCAGGCGAAGGAAACCAAGAAGGGCAAGGCCGGCAAGGATGGCAAGGCCGGGCCACAACTGCTGCGCACGATGGTCGGTGCCGAAGAGATCGCCGAGGTCGTCTCACGGGCCACGGGTATCCCGGTGTCCAAGCTGATGCAGGGCGAGCGCGACAAGCTGCTGGCGATGGAGAGCAAGCTGCACGAGCGCGTGGTCGGCCAGGACGAGGCGATCAGTGCGGTGGCCGATGCGATCCGCCGTTCACGTGCCGGCTTGAGCGACCCGAACCGGCCGCTCGGCTCCTTCCTGTTCCTCGGCCCGACCGGCGTGGGCAAGACGGAGTTGTGCAAGGCACTGGCCGGCTTCCTGTTCGACAGCGAGGAACACATGCTGCGCGTCGACATGAGCGAGTTCATGGAGAAGCACAGCGTCAGCCGCCTGATCGGCGCGCCGCCGGGTTATGTCGGTTACGACGAGGGCGGCACGCTGACCGAGGCGGTACGGCGCAAGCCCTATAGCGTGTTGCTGCTCGACGAGGTCGAGAAGGCCCACCCGGATGTCTTCAATGTGCTGCTGCAGGTGCTCGACGACGGCCGCCTGACCGACGGCCAGGGCCGCACGGTGGACTTCAAGAACACCGTGATCGTGATGACCAGCAACCTGGGCTCGCACATGATCATGCAGATGGCCGGCTCGCCGAACGAGTTGATCCGCGAGGCGGTGCAGGTCGAAGTCAAGCAGCATTTCCGGCCCGAGTTCCTGAACCGCATCGACGAGCAGGTGGTGTTCCACGCCCTGGACGAGTCGCACATCCGCTCGATCGCTGTGATCCAGCTCAAGGTGCTGGAGGCGCGGCTGGCCAAGATGGACATGAAGCTCGATGTCTCGGCGGATGCCGTGGCCGAAATTGCCAAGGTCGGATTCGACCCCGTCTTCGGCGCGCGACCGCTGAAGCGCGCGATCCAGCAGCGCATCGAGAACCCGGTGGCCAAGCTGATTCTCGAGGGCCGGTTCGGGCCGAAAGACGTGATCCCGGTCGATGTGGACGGCGGCGAGTTTGTCTTCTCGCGTGTCGTTCACTGAAGCTCTTCAGCCCCTCGTGCAATGGGGCTGGGCTGCGGTTGAGGCACGGCGCGGCTAACCCGCGTCGCCGTCTTCGAGCAGCAGGTCCAGGCGCTGCATCTGCAGCCGCACCAGGGTCAGGTTGGTCAGGCCGCGGTCGAGCACGGCGTGCATGGCCAGGCCAGCGCGGCCGGGCACGGCCCGCAGCAACTGGTGGTGGCTGCCCAGCGTGATCGCGGCGTCGGGTGCGGCGTCGCCGAGGTTGAGGGCGTGAGCGGCCTCAGCCATTGTGGCCATCAGCGTGGCGCCTTGCGAGGCCAGCGCTGCCGGACCCGGACGCGTGCCGGCGTGCCCGATCGTGCGTTGTGTGGCCAGCTCGAACACGCAGCAGCTGACCATGCCATTCAACTCGCCCGACTTGCGAATGTAGGTAGCCAATGCGGGATCGACGGGCGCGGCGGCTGACGCACCCACGGCACGCACCGCCGGCATCGGCTGCATCGGCAACTGGGGCCGCGAGGGCGTTGCCGGCGCCGCTGACTGAAGCAGGGAGCTCGCATCGCCCCGGATTGCAGTGCCTGGGGTCGGCGCGTTGCTGGATGGCGGTGGCGCCGCCACCGGGTCGTGGACTTCGGGCAGGTGGATGACCTTGTCGCGCAATTGGGCGCGCAGCTTGTTCCAGGAGCCCCGCATGTAGTTCCAGGCCTCGGCCGGGCGGGTCACCTGCGGTGTCGTGCGCACCTGTACCGCCGTGCCGATAGCCAGGTGCGAGGCTTGGCCAGCCAGCACCGAGGCCCCGGCCAGCGGCAGCATCAGCAACTCGCGGTTGGACCACGGACCCTCCTTGATCGCGTCGTGCAGGGGCAGCAGGGCCGTGGCCAGCGCGTGCGGCGGCAAGTCGCCGACGATCACCACGGCCAGCCGGCTGTGCGCGAGCAACAGACGCGCAAGACGCCGCCGCTGCTGCGTGTCGGCGTCGATTTCAGTGGTGTAGAGCCGCACCGGAGGCTGGCCCGCGTCGATCGGCAGCTCGACGAACTCCAACCGCGCCAGCGGCATGCCCAGTCCCTGGCGGCGGATGTGTAGTTGGTGCACCGGCCGACCGGTGGCAACGGCCAGCCCGGCAAGCATGCGGCGCGACGACAGGGTGCCGACGTCGTGCAGCGCGATGTAGTCGGGCTTCATGACGTCGAACTGCTGTTGCAGCGCCTCGGCCGGGTCGATGACGACGAACAGCTCCCACTGCGACTCGCCGACCTGGCGGCCGACATTGCGCAGCGCAATCGCCTGCACATCGTCGCGGTCGCGCATGACCTGGGTGGCCATTCCGGTCTGCTGGCGCGTGGCTTCCCACGATTCCTCGTCTTGTTCGTCGAAGTCACGCGAGGGCTGCGCCGAGGCATCCCAGGTGGACATTTCTTGTATTGGCTTGGGCATGTCGGTAGGCTGCGAATGGGGTCGGACCAAGGTCGTGCACAGTGTACGGCCCACCCCCGGATTGGGGGGGCTCCTAGAATCCGCCAAATGAAACCTTTGCAGTCGGCCCCGGCACCGGTCGTCATCATCGGCGCAGGTCTGGCCGGTCTGACCGTGGCACTTCACCTGGCCGCCGATCGCGCCGTCGTGGTGCTCGCCAAACGCAGCCTCGACGAGGCCGCCACCGCGTGGGCCCAGGGCGGCATCGTCGGTGTGCTCGGCCGGGACGACAGCATCGAGTCCCATGTGCGCGACACGCAGGACGCCGGCGCCGGGCTGGTCGACGAACACACCGCGCGTTTCATTGCCGAGCACAGCGCCCGGGCAGTCGAGTGGCTGGTGGCCCAGGGGGTGCCGTTCTCGCCCGACGCTGACGGTCCGCTCGGTCTGCACCTCACGCGCGAGGGCGGCCACGCGGTGCGCCGCATCGCCCACGCAGCCGACGCGACCGGCCTGGCAATCCACCAGGCCTTGCTCGAGCAGGTCAAGTCACATCCGAACATCGTGCTGCGCGAGCGCTGGATGGCGCTCGACCTGATCACCTCGCGTCACCTTGATCGTGCCGCCGGGCCGCCCCAAGGCCGATCGCCACCCGCTGGGGGCGGCGGCCCTGGCGGGTCGCCTGGGGGCAGCATGTCGCGCGATGAGCCGTCGCGCTGCTATGGGGTCTACGCGCTCGACATCGACGCGGGCCGCGTCGAAACCCTGGCCGCCTGCGCCGTGGTGCTGGCCACTGGCGGCGTCGGCAAGGTTTATCGCTACACCAGCAACCCCGACACGGCCACAGGCGACGGCATTGCAATGGCCTGGCGCGCCGGCTGCCGGGTCGGCAACATGGAGTTCATCCAGTTCCACCCGACCTGCCTGTACCACCCGCAGGAGCGCAGCTTCCTCATCACCGAGGCACTGCGCGGCGAGGGCGCGCACCTGGTGCTGCCGATGAAGGACGGCAACGGCCCCGGCATCGGCGAGCGCTTCATGCACCGCCACGATGCGCGCGGCGAGTTGGCGCCCCGCGACATCGTGGCCCGCGCGATCGACTTCGAGATGAAGAAACATGGCGTCGACCACGTCTGGCTCGACGCGCGCCATCTCGGTGAGGTCTTTCTCAAGGAGCATTTCCCGACCATTCATGCGCGATGCCTGAAGCTGGGCATCGACATCGCCACGGCGCCGATCCCGGTCGTGCCGGCCGCGCACTACACCTGTGGCGGCGTGGTGACCGACCTCGAGGGCCGCAGCGACTTGCCGGGTCTGTATGCGGTCGGCGAGACGACCTACACGGGGCTCCATGGTGCGAACCGGTTGGCCAGCAATTCACTGCTCGAGTGCGTGGTTCTGGGCAGCACCTGTGCCGCGGCGATCGACGCCGCCGCTGCGGGCGCCGAAGCCGATCTGCCGGCGTGGGACGAGAGCCAGGTCGAGAATGCCGACGAGCAGGTGGTGATCGCCCACAATTGGGACGAGTTGCGCCTGCTGATGTGGAACTACGTCGGCATCGTGCGCACCACCAAGCGGCTCGAGCGCGCGCTGCACCGAATTGACCTGCTGCGCAGCGAGATCGACGAGTACTACGCGAACTTCCGTGTCAGCCGCGACCTGCTCGAGCTGCGCAACCTGGTCGACTGTGCCGAGCTGATCGTGCGCTCGGCGCTGATGCGCCATGAAAGCCGCGGGCTGCACTACAGCCGCGACTACCCGCAGACGCTGCCGGTGAGTTTCCCGACCATCCTGTTCCGCGACGTCCGGCACTGAGAGGTTCAGGCGCTGCCGAGATTCGGCACCAAGCCGCGTTGCGGCTGCGCGATGCTGGCAGGGTTGGCGGCCACGTAGGCCAGCATGCGGTCGATGCAGCCCAAGGCCTGACTGCGCGTCGGCTCGGGGACGTGAATTGTGCCGCGACCGTGCTCGAGGCAATCGATCACGCCCTGAACCGCGTTCATCGCCATCCACGGGCAGTGTGCGCAGCTCTTGCAGGTCGCGCTCTGACCGGCCGTCGGCGCTTCGAGCAGGGTCTTGCCCGGCGCGAGCTGCCTCATGCGGTGCAGGATGCCGTTGTCGGTGGCGACGATGTAGCTGCTGGCCGCGCCGTCGACCACTGCCTTTATCAGCTGCGAGGTCGAGCCGACCACGTCGGCCAGCGCAATCACGCCGGCCGGTGACTCGGGATGCACCAGCACCTGCGCGCCCGGGTGTTCGCGCTTCATCAGTTCGAGCTCGAGCGCCTTGAACTCGTCGTGGACGATGCACTCGCCGTTCCACATCAGCATGTCGGCACCGGTCTGGTCGCGGATGTAGCGGCCGAGGTGGCGATCAGGCGCCCAGAGGATCTTGTGGCCCTGGCCCTTGAGGTGCTGGACGATGGCCAGGGCGCAGGAACTGGTCACCATCCAATCGGCGCGGGCCTTCACGGCTGCACTCGTGTTGGCATAGACCACCACCTTGCGATCGGCATGGGCATCGCAGAAGCGTGCGAATTCGTCGGGCGGACAACCGAGGTCGAGCGAGCAGGTGGCTTCGAGGTCGGGCATCAGCACGCGCTTGGCGGGCGAGAGGATTTTCGAAGTCTCGCCCATGAAGCGCACTCCGGCAACGACCAGGGTTTGCGCTGCATGGTCACGGCCAAACCGCGCCATCTCCAGCGAATCGGCGACACAACCGCCGGTTTCCAAGGCCAGATCCTGCAGGTCACCGTCAACGTAATAGTGCGCGACCAGCACGGCGTCGTGCTGCTTGAGAAGCGCAGCGGCACGCGCCTTGGCCGCCTTGCGCTCGGCTGGTGCGAGCGCCAGCGGCACGCGGGCCCAGGCCTGCTCCGTGTGGCTCGCGCCCCGGGCGTCCTGGCGGGTGTAGTCGAACAGTACCTGGCTCATGCCAGCCATGTTAGCCCGCAACCGACGGCCGAGCCCTCGGCGCAGCGCAGGGCTGCTGCCAAGCGGCCGCCGAGCTCCCCTCGGGGGGGCGACGCCGAGAGGCGTCTTGGGGCGGTCATTCACCCCAGGTTGCGTTCGGCTTCGGCAAGCTTGAACTTCAGCAGCGCCAGGTTGGCGTGCGAGCGGTCGATGCGCGCAAACAGGAACTGGTTCGCCCGCCTTTGCAGCGGGCGGATCAAGTGGCAGACGCTGCCATTGACGACCGCGATCTCGTCGAGTGTGCCCGGCAGGCCCATCGCCGCACTGGCCTGGCGGTGCGCGCGCAGCACAGGCGCGAGCGCCGCGGCGGCGTGGGCCAGATCGGCGCCGGCATCACGTGACTCGCCCGCCAGCAGGTCACCGTCCGTGGCATCTGCCAGCGCGCAGCCGAGCACCCCATCGGTGTGCATCAGGCCGCGCAGTTGACGCGCCACAGCGCGAGCTTCAAGCGCAACCGCGTCGATGGCTGGATCGGCCGGGCCATGTTGGCGGTCCCAGGCAGCCAGCAAGGTGTTCCAGACAGTGGAGGTGCCGACCAGAGGCTCGTCGAGCACCTCGACCCGCAGCGTGCGCGGCCAGTCCAGCGCGGCGATCTTGCTGGCGATCCAGGCTCCGCTCGGCGGCAACAGGAAGTGCAGGGACTCGCAACGCCAGCTCGGTTCGCGCACAGCGGCATGAAGGGCCAGCACCATGGCCTCGACATCGGGTGCTCGCATCGGGCCGACGATCACAGCCGCCATCTGGCTGCGTTCCATCAGCACCAGCGGCACGTGAGGGTGCTCGCCTTCGGCCGCGCGCACGTCGACGTGGTAGATCTTCAACGTTGCGTCGCCACGGCGCGGCACCATCGTGCGCTCGAGTGTGGCCAGAATGCGCAGCGTGGCTTGCTCGCGCAGGTTCAGTCGCTCGACCGGCTGGCCGGTCGCGTCGGACAGCGCCTTGATCAGTCCCGGCGCCCACAGCCGCGAAGGGTCGAGCAAGGTGATCGTGCTGACGCCGGCGCCAAACTGGGATTTGGACAGATGCTCGCGCATGGCCTGCGATGGCGAGCCGGTGACGAACAGATCCTGCTGGTGACGATCGAGCATGCGTCCGTCGTCGGTCAGGTGCGTGTCTGTGCTTTCCAGGATCGCCGTGGCGGCAAACGCCTGCATCGGGCCACCCGCTTTCAGTGGCGTTGCGGTCAGATCGCCGAAGAGGGACTTCAACATGGCTCGTTCTCCCCGAACTGCTCAAGTGACGCCAGCCTAGCGTCGACGCAAGGGGGCTCGGTGCCGATAAGCAACTGTGAGCCGCCCCAGGGCGCTTGCCGTCACCCTTGTCACATCCAGACGCAAGCTTGGGCTGCCGAGCGGCTCTGGTTACCATGACGCCATGAGCAGAGCACTCCCGACAGACCCGGCCACCTGGGGCCGCGACCTGCGCACCATCTCGCTCGTCGGCGTGGCGCACGGCACGTCGCACTTCTTTCATATGCTGTTGCCGCCGCTGTTCCCGGTCTTCAAGGAGAGCTTTGGCCTCAGCTATGCGGAGCTCGGGCTGCTGGTGACGCTGTTCTTTGCCGTCTCCGGCATTGGCCAGGCGTTGGCCGGCTTTCTGGTCGACCGTATCGGTGCGCGGCCGGTGCTCTTTGCCGCGCTGGCCTGCTTTGTCGCTGCGGCGACCAGCGGCGCGTTGGCGCAGGGCTATGGTGGCTTGTTGTTGGCTGCGGGACTGGCCGGTCTGGGCAATTCGCCGTTCCACCCGATCGACTTCACGATCCTCAACCATCGCGTGTCGCAGCCGCGCCTGGGCCATGCCTTCGCGGTGCATGGCATCAGCGGCAACCTCGGCTGGGCAATTGCCCCGGTGGTACTTCTCGGCGTCAGCAGCCTCACGGGATCGTGGCGCTGGGCCTTGGCGGTGTGTGCGCTGTGGGCGCTGGCAGTGCTGGCATTGATGCTGTGGCAACGGGACGCTGTCGACGACCATGCCGGCGAGCGCAGCCGTGTCGAGCGGGCCGGCGCGCCCGCGGCTGAGCCGGTGCTGGCGTTTCTGCGCCTGCCCTCGGTGTGGATGTGCTTCTCGTTCTTCTTCTTCTCCACCTGCGCGCTGGCCGCAATCCTCGGCTTTGCCGCCCCGGCATTGCACAAGATGCATGGTCTGCCGATCGAGACGGCGTCCTTCGTCGTCACGGGCTACACGGTCTGTGGCATCGCGGGCATGTTGCTGGGAGGATTTCTGGCAGTGCGTGCCGTTCGCCTGGAGTGGATCATCGGTGTCTGCCTGACCGTCTCTGCCCTGCTACTCGCGCTGGTGGGCACGGCATGGCTGTCGGGGGTGCTGGCCCTGGGTGCCGTTGCGCTGGCGGGATTTGGCGCCGGGTTGGCGGGCCCGTCGCGCGACATGCTGATCAAGCGTGCATCGCCACCGGGCGCGACGGGCCGGGTCTATGGCACGGTCTACTCCGGGGTGGATCTCGGTTTTGCGCTCGCAGCGCCCGTCTTCGGCGCCGTGCTCGACAGCGGCGACCCCGGCGGCGTGTTCTTCGGCGCCGCACTGGCCTTGGCGGTGGGCGTGCTGTGTGCATCGATGATCGGGCTGCGTGTGTCAACGATGCGGTCGGTGGCGGCATGACGACGACCCGATTGGCCGGCCATGCGCTGGTCGAAGCACTGATCGCGCAAGGCATCGACACCGCCTTCGGCGTTCCAGGTGAGAGCTACCTCGCGGCACTTGACGGCTTTCACGAACATGCAGCTCGCATTCGCTTCATCGCCTGCCGGCACGAGGGCGGCGCGTCATTCATGGCCGAAGCGCAAGGCAAGCTGACGGGCTGGCCGGGGG
>Ga0209254_10003468_pt1 | contig 14381 bp, 9 predicted proteins | sample FrelakmetDIP11DI_FD_187148 | JGI IMG/M metagenome (GOLD analysis project Ga0209254, IMG submission 187148) | Freshwater lake sediment microbial communities from the University of Notre Dame, USA, for methane emissions studies - DIP11 DI (SPAdes)... | ecosystem: Environmental > Aquatic >...
GCACCAGCCCGAGCAGGACCAGCCAGTGGCTCACGGGCGCGTACCCTCCGCGAGGACAAGGACGGGATCTCCGATCCGAATGAGCCCGCCCTGGAGGATGCGGGCGGTGAGGCCGCCATGCCCCCGCATGGCGTTGAGGCCGCCGGGTCCCAGGGCCTCCTCCATGCGGGAGCAGGGGTGGCAGGGACCGGTGCCCTCGAGAACCGCCTCCCCCACCCGAAAGCACTGCCCCTTGAGCGCCAGGAGGTTGAGACCCGAGACCACCAGATTGCGCCGCAGGAGGGCCGGGGCCAGGTCATCCAGGCCCATCAGGGCAGCGACCACCGCGAGATGCTCGGACTGGATCAGGGTGACGCCTCGGGAGCCGCTCCCGCCACTGTAGTGGTCACCGACGAGCCCCGCCCCGCCCAGGGCCATGGCCTCTGGACAAGAGCTGGGGTGCGCCCGGCGGGCGGGACGCAACCCGATCCACTCCACCTGCCCCCAACGCGGAAACTGGTGGAGCAAACCAAGCGACCCCATCACTGTCTCAGACATTCAGCCCCCGTGGTGCCAAGCCCGGATCCTCAGGTGCCTGAGATCTGGCATCTTGACCTCGGTTCAACCCGCGCGACACCATCCGACCCATCGATGAGCCATCCGCGCCCACCCCTGCACCTGTTCCTGACCGCGACACTGGTGCTCGCCCTGCTGCTCGGCCTGTCGGGGTGCAGCCGGATCCGGCTCGCCTACAGCTCGGCAGATCTGCTGCTCGCCGGCTACGCGGACGACTACCTGGGGCTCGAGGAGGACCAGCGGGAGCGCTGGAAGCCGGGGCTCAAGGGTGTGTTGGCCCACCACCGGCGCGAGGAGCTGCCCTATCTGGCGTCCTTCTTCGACCGGGCACTTGCGGCGAGCAAGGCGGGATTCCCCGCCTCGGACACCGCCTGCTTGGTGACAACCGCGCGGGAGCTTTATCAGCGTCATGCGCGCCTGGCAGCAGCCCTGGCCGCACCCCTGCTGGCGGACCTGGAGCCTGCCCAGGTGCAGGCGCTGAAGGCACGATTCGCCCGCGACCTCACCGAGGACCTGGCGGACGAAGACAACCCGGAGCGGGAGCTGCGGGCCCGGGCGAAGCGTTATGTGAAGGCCATCGAGGAGTGGACGGGCCCCCTGGGGGCCGAGCAGAAGAGGCTCATTGAGGAGGCGACCGGGCGCATGCCGGACACCCGCGAGGCGATCATCGCCTACCGCAAAGGCAAACGTCAGGCCCTGGTCGGCCTGCTCGAGAGGGGCGCCGGGTCGGGCCGACTGGCGTCATTCCTCACCGACTGGCTGGCCGAGTATCGGGATCTGCCACCAGACCTCAGGGAGGCTGGCGGGCGCCTGGAGGAGCGCCTGGTGGAGCTCATCAGCACCCTGGGCCAGTCTCTGACCAAGGCGCAGAAGAGCCACCTGGAGCGTCGACTCTCCACGCTCAAATCGGACTTGCTGAGGCTCCAGGATCAGCCCCGGCTCGCGCCCGCGACCTGCTGATCAGAACAGGTCGTCGACCACCTTGGGGGCCGAGCGCACGGGCTTGGGTTTGGCGGGGCCCCGGGGCCGATCCGAGGTGGCCACCTGCTGCTCGGGCCCGAGGAGCATGAGTTGATACTCCTCCATCACCTCCTCGGTCATGGCGTCCTTTGATTTGGTGATGGTGCCCCGGTTGCCGTCGATGCGCACCCGCACCATGCCCGGTGGCATCTCGAGCTGAGCCTCGGGCTGGTCCTTGAGGGCCTGCTCCATGAAGCTGGTCCAGAGGCTCAGGGCCGCGCGGCCACCCTCCTCCCCGCGACCCAGCTTGTGGAAGGCATCGAAGCCCATCCAGGCGACCGCCACCAGCTCCGCCTGGTAGCCACAGAACCAGGAATCGCGCACATCGTTGGTGGTCCCGGTCTTGCCGGCTATGTCCGTGCGCCCCAGGCGCTTGGCACGGGTACCGGTGCCCCGCTCGATGACGTCGCGGAGCATGGAGGTGATCTGGTAGGCAATCCGGGGGTCGATCACCTGCTCGGCCTGATCCTCCTCCACGGTCCCGGCGGTGCGGACGGGCTCACCCTCGCCGTATCGGTACCAGCAGGTCGCACAGGCGCGGGGCGGGCTGGCGATGAAGATTGGCTGGCCGTCGGCACCCTCGATGCGGGAGATGAAGTGCGGCAGCACGTGGTAGCCCCCGTTGGCGAAGATGGCGTAGGCCTCGGCCATCTTCATCGGTGAGGTCTCGCCGGTGCCCAGGGCCATGGAGAGTCCCAGCGGCAGGGCGTCCTGGTCGAAGCCAAAGCGCCGGACGAAGGCCTGGGCATCGTCAAGCCCAACGCTGTTCAGCAGGTTGATGGAGGCTAGGTTGCGGGACAGGGCCAGGGCCTTGCGCATGCGGATCGGCCCCATCTCCTTGCGGTCGTAGTTCTTGGGCACCCAGCTCTTGCCGCCCCCCAGGCTGAGTTTGACGGCCTGATCCTTGAGCAGGCTGGCCGGGGTCCAACCCTCGTGCAGCGCCGCTGCGTAGATGAAGGGCTTGAAGCTGGAACCCGGTTGGCGGCGCATGTCCACCGCCCGGTTGAACTTGCTCTCGTTGAAGGAGTAGCCGCTCACCATGGCCCGTACGGCCCCGTCCCGAGGCGAGAGGGCCACCAGGGCTCCAGTGACGGCCGGGATGGACGAGAGCTCCCAGTCCCCCTTGTCATCCTGGCGCACCCGGATGAGGTCGCCCACCGACACCACGTCGGAGACCCGACGCGGCTCGGGGCCCTTCCAGTTGGCGTTGCGGAACTCCCGGGCCCAGCTCACCTGGGGCAGGCGCAGGGTGAGGGTGCGTCCGCCCCCCAGGTACACCTCGGCCTCCTGGGAACCGGCCTTGGTCACGAGACCGGGCTCCAGTCCATGGATGCGGGCCACGCCTTCCAGATAGGCGTCCATGTCGGCCTCCGAGGCGCCCGAGAGGTCCACCTGGGCCTCGGGCCCGCGGTAGCCGTGGCGCCGCTCATACTGTCGCAGGGCCTTGCGTACGGATTCCTGGGCCGCGTTCTGGAGCCAGGACTCGATGGTGGTGGTCACCTTCAGCCCCTGGGCGGCCGCCGCCTCGCCATAGTGCTCGATGATCTCCTGGCGGGCCATCTCGGCGATGTTGGAGGCCTCAAGCTCCGGCTCGACGCTGTGCAGGCGAGCCGTGTCGGGTGTCCTAACGGCAACCTCGTACTGGGGTTGGTCGATATAGCCCAGCTCCCGCATGCGGCCCAGGATGTAGTTGCGCCGCTCCAGGGCCCGCCCCGGATTGGTGATGGGATTGTTGGAGGACGGCGCCTTCGGCAGCCCGGCGAGCATGGCCATCTCCTCCACTCTGAGCTGGTCCAGGCCTTTGCCGTAATAATTGGCCGCCGCGGCGACCACCCCGTAGGAGCGGTGACCGAAGAAGATCTGATTGAGATAGAGCTCGAGGATCTGCTCCTTGGTGAGGGTCTTTTCCACACGAAGGGCCAGGAGCACCTCGGCGAGCTTGCGCTGAAAAGTCTTCTCCGGGGAGAGGAAAAAGTTGCGGGTCACCTGCATGGTGATGGTGCTGCCACCCTGGGACTTGATCCCGGTGGAGGCGTAGCTGAGCAGCGCGCGACCCATACCGACTGAGTCGATGCCCCCGTGCTCGAAGAAGCGGCTGTCCTCAGTAGCCAGGAAGGCCTTGATCAGCAACGGGGGGAAACGGTCGTAGGACACCGGAGAGCGCCGCTCCACGCCGAACTCGGCAATCAGGGCACCGTCCGCGCTGTAGACGCGCAGGGGCTCCTGGAGCTGGACATTGCGCAAGCCCTTTTCCACATCCGGAAGCTCGGGGAGTGTGGCATCCACGAACACCGCCGCCCCGAGCAGACCCAGGGTCAGCAATTGAACCGGCAGAAAGAGCCCGGTGACGAGGAACTGGTTGAACCAACCCCAGGCCGAGCGGGGACCGCGGGAGGTGCCCCGGCCTGAGCGAGACGCCGGGTCGGCTGGGTTGGGACTGGAGTGGGGCGAAGGCGGCCGGGTTACCGCGCTCGGCCCGCCTGGCCGCGCCTGGGCTTCGAGGGCGTCGCCTTGCGCCTGAGGGGGATCGGTATAGGACGCTCTCTCCACACTCCACTCCGCCCGTCCCGGGCGGGACGGATCCGCTGCCGCCAGGTCGGGACCGATGATGGGATCAGAATCGGCTCAAGATTGTACACTAGGACCAGTCCCGGCCCATGGCCGGTAGACCGGCTGTAGCCGACGGGAGGGGCAATTCCTCCCGTCTCCTCCGCCTGGCTCGGCGTCACGGCGGAGGCAAAAAGAAAGCCGCCCTAGGCGGCTGTTTTCCTGCGGTTTCTGGTGGCTACGGGTGGATTTGAACCACCGACTCCCGCATTATGAGTGCGGTGCTCTAACCAGCTGAGCTACGTAGCCTGGCGGGATCGCGAATCATAAAGAGGCATGGAAGGAGCGTCAACCGACTTCAACGCGGCCGATGGCCCCTGAGGATCAGACGTTGAAGCGGAAGTGGACGACGTCCCCATCCCGGACCACGTAGTCCTTGCCCTCGGAGCGCAGCTTCCCCGCCTCCTTGGCCCCCTGCTCCCCCTTGCAGGCGACGAAGTCCTCGTAGCCGATCACCTCGGCGCGGATGAAGCCCCGCTCGAAGTCCGAGTGGATGACCCCGGCGGCCTGGGGGGCGCGGGCCCCGGCCGGGATGGTCCAGGCGCGCACCTCCTTGGGTCCGGCGGTGAAATAGGTCTCCAGCCCCAGGAGCCGGTACCCGGCACGCACCACCCGATTGAGGCCCGGCTCATCGAGCCCCAGGTCGCGCAGGAACTCGTCCCGCTCAGCGTCCTCCAGCTCCACGATCTCGGACTCGATGGCCGCGCAGACCGGGACCACCGCGGCCCCTTCAGTCTCGGCGTGCGCGCGCACCGCCTCCAGCATCGGATTGTCGGCAAAGCCGTCCTCGGACACGTTGGCGATGTACATGGTGGGCTTGGCGGTCAGTAGGAACAGGTCTCGGATCTCGGCCCGCTCCTCCGCGTCCAGGCCCAGGGCCCGCACCGGCCGTGCCTGGTCGAGCTGCTCGCGTACCCGGTCCAGGAGCTGCTTGCGGGCCAAGGCCTTCTTGTCTCCCACCTTGGCCGCGCGGCCTGCCCGGTCCAGGGCCTTGTCCACGGTCTCGAGGTCCGCCAGGGCCAGCTCCGTGTCGATCACCTCGATGTCCCGCAGCGGGTCCACGGCGCCCGACACATGGACCACGTCGTCATTCTCGAAGCAGCGCACCACATGGGCGATGGCGTCGGTCTCGCGGATGTTGGCCAGAAACTTGTTGCCCAGGCCCTCGCCCTTGGAGGCCCCCGCCACCAGGCCCGCGATATCCACGAACTGCATGGTAGTGGGGATGACCGCCTTAGGCCTGACGATGGCGGCGATTACATCGAGCCGCGCGTCCGGCAGGGGCACCACGCCCACGTTGGGATCGATGGTGCAGAAGGGATAGTTCTCGGCCGCGATGGCCGCCTTGGTCAGCGCGTTAAAGAGTGTGGACTTGCCCACGTTGGGCAGCCCCACGATCCCGCATTTGAAGCCCATGATGAAGATCCGGCGCCAAAAGCGTCCAATCCTACAGGAGCGCCGAAGTCGAGGGCGAGATTGATGCGGTCCCGCGATCCAGCCAGTGCCGCCTCAGCAGCCTTCCTTGGCGCCCCGGTTGTAGACGTCCTCGAAGCGCACGATGTCGTCCTCCCCCAGGTAGCTGCCCGACTGGACCTCGATGATCTCCAATGGGATGGTCCCCGGGTTCTCCAGGCGGTGCTTGGCGCCGACTGGAAGGTAGGTGGACTGATTCTCGGTGAGCAGGTAGACCTTGTCGTCGCAGGTCACCTGGGCCGTGCCGGAGACCACCACCCAATGCTCCGCCCGATGGTGGTGCATCTGCAGCGACAGGGCCTCACCGGGCTTCACCACCAGCCGCTTGACCTGATAGCGGCCGCCATGGCCGATGGACTCGAAGGTCCCCCAGGGACGGTGCACCCGCTGATGGTGGCGGAATTCATTGCGCTCCTCCCGTTGCAGAAACTGGGTGACCGCCTTGACGTCCTGGGCCCGGTCCTTTTGGGCCACCAGCACCGCGTCCGGGGTCTCCACCACGATCAGGTCGTTGACCCCTACGGCGGCCACCATGCGGTGGTGTGCGATCAGCAGGTTGTTCTTGGAGTCGTGGACGAAGGCGTCCCCGTCCAGGACGTTGCCCGAGGCGTCCTGGGTGCGCACCTCCCAGAGGGCGGACCAGGCACCAACATCCGACCACCCGACGTCCAGGGGGATAACCACGGCGGGGGGAAGGTCTGCGCTACCCTGACCGGTCAGGTGCTCCATCACCGCATAGTCGATGGAGTCGCTCGGGCAGACGGCGAAGGCGTCCGCCTCGAGCTTCATGAACTGGCCATCGTTGCTCCCGCCTTGGTAGGCCCTGGCGCTGGCCTCGGCGATGTCGGAGCGGAAGCGCGCAATGAGGGCAAGCCAGATGGACGCCTTGAGGACGAAGATGCCGCTGTTCCAGAGATAGTCCCCGGTCGCCAGATAGTCCTGTGCAGTCTCGAGATTCGGTTTCTCCACAAATCCGCTCAGCCGATAGGCGCGGCCCTCGACCCCCTCGGCCTGATAGGCATCCCCCTGGCGGATGTAGCCGTAACCCACCTCCGGCTTGCTGGGCACCACCCCGAAGGTCACCACCGCGCCCTGCTCGGCCAGGGTAAAACCGTCCGCCACCGCGTCCCGGAACCCGGGCTCATTGCGGATGGTATGGTCCGCCGGCATCACCAGCAGGATCGGGTCCTGGCCCTCCTCGGTCGCCGCCAGGGCTGCCACGGTCAGTGCCGGGGCGGTATTGCGGCCCTTGGGCTCGAGGATGATCCCGGCGCACTGGCGGCCCAGGATCCGGAACTGCTCCGCGACCAGGAAGCGGTGGGCCTCGTTGCAGACCACCAGGGGTGCTACCAGGCCAATGGCGCGCCGGGGATGCTCCTCGTCCAGGCCATCGAGTCGCCGCGCCGTCTCCTGCAGCATGGTGTGCTCGCTGGTGAGCGGCAGGAACTGCTTGGGATAGGCCTCCCGGGAGAGGGGCCAGAGACGGGTTCCCGAGCCGCCGGACAGGATGACGGGTTGCAGGAGCATGGGGAAGAACCTTCAGCGGGTTGAACAGGATCGAGGCCTAGATTAACCCACTTGCGCAAGCGTCAACTACATAGGGCCCGCTCCCTCGGCTCCAAGCCGACAGAAAAGCCTGGCGCGGCGCCGGGCGGCGGCCAACCGGCGTCGGATCCAGCTGAAAGGACAGCAAAGTGCCCGCATACCAGGGCAACCGCGGCGTGGATCCAGCACGCGAATACAACTGCCTGGTGACGGGCATCGCACGAGCCTGAGCGGCCCCAACGCTGTCGCTTTGGCCGGGGATGGTGATATCCAACGGGATTGCGGATACCCTCGGCGCCGAGCGACTGGGCCGAGCCGGGACACTGGATCCGCAGCTTCGACTCAGGACCCGCAAACGAGCGATCGATCGACAGACCCCAGGCCGCGAGCGAACAACCCGACGCCATGAGCCCCAGCCGAGCCAACACCGAGACGGACCCGGCCCCATGAGCGCGCCGGATTCGGGGCGCATCGCCCAGATCGATGTCCTGCGGGGTTTCGCGGTCCTCGGGGTCTTCTGGATCGGGGTCGGCGCCTTCGGCATGCCCTATGGGGCCAATGCGCTGCCGACCCTGCTCGGCACCCCCAGCACCCTCAATCTCGCCGTCTGGGCCTCGACCGAGGTCTTCATGGAAGGGGCCATGCGTGGCCTCTTCTCCATGCTGTTCGGGGCCAGCGCCCTGATCTACCTGGACCAGTCCCGACTTGACCGGGACGGGCTTGCCGTCGTCGATCGCTTCTACCGCCGCAACCTCACCCTGATGCTCTTCGGCATCATCCATGCCTACGTGCTCCTCTGGCCCCACGACGTTCTCTACGCCTATGGGCTGATCGGACTCTTCCTCTTTCCGTTGCGCCGGGCACCGGCGCTGATCCTGTTCCTCGCGGGCGTCGCGCTCCAAGCCGTTTCGGACCTGGAGATCGACTGGACGATGCTGATCGACGGGCTCCGGGAGGTGCCATCCGCAGCGGATGCAAGGGCCGGCGCCATGGCCGGATCCGGCGTGGATCCCCAGGACAGCACCCGCTTCCTGGGATGGCTGCGGCTGCAGATGGAGCAGGACATCGCGCTCTACCGGTCCGGCTACCTGGAGATCTTTCTGGCCCAGGTCCAGGAGGTCATGACCCAGCAGTCCACCCTTTTCTACCGACGCCATTTCTTCGAGATTGGCGGCATGATGCTGGTCGGCATGGCGCTCTATCGGTGGGGCGTGTTGTCTGGGCGCGTGCCTTGGGTCCTCTACCTCGCGCTGACCTTGCTGGGCTACGGCCTCGGGGCCTTGCTGCGCGGGGCCGACCTTTATCACGCCTACATCCTGGGATTCGATCCCCTGACCCTGGCGAGACTGGAAGCAGGGAACCTCGACCTCGGGCGCCTCCCCATGGCCCTGGGTCACGTGGGCCTCATCGGCCTCCTCTGTCACTGGCGCCGCGCCACCTGGCTCACGGGCCCCCTGGCCGCCACCGGGCGCCTCACCCTGACTCACTACATCAGCCAGACGGTGATTGCCATCACCCTGTTCTATGGCTTCGGATTCGGCCTCTTCGGGACCCTGGAACGCTGGCAGCTCGCACTCCTATGGCTCGCCGTCGCACTCTTCCAGGTGGGCCTGAGCGTCCTGTGGCTCGGATACTTTCGCTACGGCCCCCTGGAGTGGCTCTGGCGCTCTCTGATCTACGGACGCCTCCGGCCGATGCGCCGACCCCAGCTCGAAACTCAGGATGCGCGGTGAAGCGCAGCTTGGAAACGGCGGAGTCGCGGCGAGGGCGCCGCTCCTACCTGGCCGGCACAGGCCGCTAAGCTCCGGCTTTGCGAGATGAACCTGGTGGCGGCGCTCGCGGGACTACGGAGGGCGCCCTCATGGTTATCCTTAGGAGAGAGGCGGGACCGCCTTTACCTGGACCTTACCGATTTCAAGACCTTACCGAGACCGAAACGCAATGGGGCCCGCGGGCCCCGTTGCGCGTCGCTGCGGTGGAGATCGGCCCCAGGCCGACCTCCCCCATCGGCCTTAGGCCATGGCCGGGTAGTCGGCGAGCCCCGGATTGCCCGCGACGCCCTTGAGCTTGGGGGTATTGAGCCGTTCGATCTTGACGGTCTTGACGTCCCGCAGATAGGTCGCCACCGTTTCCCAGATGGGCTCACCGGGGGCCTGGCTGCCCACCGTGGCCCAGCCGGCGACCACGTAGGTCTTGTCCGCCGCGATCTTGGTCCCGTCGTTGAGCTGCATGTCGGAGATGCGGTTGCCGATGCTCTCCAGGGGGTCGCAGACATAGTCGAGACCGCCCACCCGCACCATGTCCCCGCCCTGCTGGATGTAGGGATCTGGGTTAAACAGGTTGTCGCAGACATCCTCCAGGATGGTCTTGATCTCCGCCCCGGTCATCTCCCGCCGGTACGTCTCCGGATAGGTGATGCAGGTCTGGTCCATCACGTTATCCAGGGTGATGGTCTGGCCGGGAAGGACCGTGGTGCCCCAGCGGAAGCCGGGGGAGAGGCTGATCTGGGCATCGTTCACCTTGACGAGGGCGTCGCAGATCACCTGGTCGAAGGTTCCGTTGAAGTTGCCGCGGCGGAACAGGGTCTGCTCGGCCACGGCGAGCTTCTCCGTGAGCTGGCCCAGGTAGGGGGCACGCACCTCGTTGATGTATTTCACCATCTCAGCGTTGGGCGCGAGCAGGTTGGAGAAGACCGGCAACAGCCGGTAGCGGAAGTCGCGGAGCTTGCCGTCCTTCACGTCCAGGTCCATGACGCCCAGGAACTTGCCGTTGGAGCCGGCGTTGGTGACCAGGGTCTTGCCGCTCGCGTTCTCCACCACGGTGGGGGACGGCATGCCGTCGTGGGTGTGGCCGCCGAAGATGACGTCGATCCCCGTGACCCGGGAGGCCATCTTGAGATCCACGTCCATGCCATTGTGGGAGATGACAACGACTAGGTCGGGCCTCTCCTCCCCGCGCACCTTGTCGACCACCTCCTGCATACGCCCATCCTCGATGCCGAAGGTCCAGTCCGGGATGAAACGCTGGGGGTTGGCGATGGGGGTGTAGGGGAAGGCCTGGCCGATGACGGCCACCTTGACCCCGCCTACCTCCTTGATGACGTAGGGCTTGAAGGCCAGGCCCGAGTCCTCGTTGAATCCGGGAAAGTCCGCGAACCGGTAGTCGAACAGGGCCTCGTCGCGCACCTTCACGTTCTGGGCGACGAAGTCGCCTTTGAAGGCACCGACGTTCTTTATGACCTCCTCGTCCAGGTAGGTGAACTCCCAGTGGCCGGTCATCACGTCGACGCCGAGCAGGTTGCAGGCACCCACCATGTCCTGGCCCCGGGTCCAGTAGGCGGTCCCCGAGCCCTGCCAGGTGTCGCCGCCGTCCAGCAGCAGGCTGTTACCGTCGCCCCGCTCGCTACGGATGCGGTCCACCAGGGTTTTGAGATGGGCGAAGCCGCCGACGCTGCCGAACTTCTGGGCCGCCTCGTCGAACTTGAGGAAGGTGAAGGCATGGGCCTCGATGCCGCCCGGCTCGATGCCGAAGTGCTTGAGGAAGGCCTCACCCACCACGTGGGGGGCCTGCCCCAGGGCGGGGCCGATGCCGATGTTGACGTTGGGCTCCCGAAACCAGATGGGATTGAGCTGGGCGTGGGTGTCGGTGATGTGCAGCAGGCTTACGTTGCCGAACTTGGGCACCTCGTAGAGGTCGCTCGGCTGGCGCATGGCGGCATAAATGGAGCTCGGCAGCATGCCGGCGGCACCGGCCAGGCCCATGAGGCGCATGAATTCGCGGCGGGATAGGGACATTGCTAACATCCTCCAACTGGTGTCTTTGGGTTCTTGATGCAGTCGGCGGCCTTGCGCCGCCGGGTGGTGATTCCTGACAAGTATGCCCGGAAGGGCGGGGTCGGTGCCATTGGCGGATACTGCCCTCCGTCCTGGGGTTTTCCCGAGGGACAGCTACCGCGATCCTGGCCCTCGGGCCGCTCAGAGCCAGAACAAGACCCTGACGACCAAATCCACATCAGCGCCTGATCGAGACGCGGCGAGAGGCTCCCGATGGGTTCCCTAGGCGATGCCGTGACTGCCCGATACCGGGGTCGCCAGTATCGCGCGGAGTCACTCCTCGCGCTCTCCCTGTTGTTCGCCGCGACGCTGGCCCTGGGCGCACCTCCCGGGTCGGAGATCCGCATCGGCGTCCTCAGCCACCGAGGCGACGCGGTAACCCAACGCATGTGGACCCCCACGGCGGATTATCTCGGCGCTGCCCTGCCGGACCACCGCTTCCGCGTCGTCCCACTCGACTTCTCGGCGGTGGACCCGGCAGTCAGCGACGCGACGGTGGACTTCATCCTGGCCAACCCCGGCATGTACGTGAATTTGGAGGTACGCCATCGGGTCTCGCGCATCGCCACCATGCGCAACCGGATCGGCAGCGCCAAGCGCAACGTCTTCGGCGGGGTCATCTTCACCCGGGCGGACCATCCTGAGATCGCACGGCTGGAGGACCTGCGGGGCCACTCACTGCTGGCGGTGGACCAGGAGTCCTTGGGGGGCTATCAGATGGCCTGGGGGGAGCTCGCCCAGCGGGGCATCGACCCCGAGCGGGACCTGGCCCGGCTGGCGTTCGCTGGAACCCACGACGCCGTGGTGCTCGCCGTGGGGCGCGGCGACTTCGACGCCGGCACGGTGCGCACCGACATCCTGGAGCAAATGGAGGCAGAGGGGACCATCCGGCTCGCCGACTATCGCGTCCTGAGCCCGCACCAGGATCCGGACTTCCCCTTCGTGCACAGCACGCCCCTGTTCCCCGAGTGGCCCTTCAGCAAGCTGCGCCACACCAGCGATGATCTGGCCCAGGCGGTAGCCATCGCCCTGCTGCGAATGCCCGAAGACCACGGGGCGGCCCGGGCCGGCGCCTATGCGGGCTGGACGGTGCCCCTCGACTACCAGCCCGTGCACGATCTGCTTCGGCGACTGCAGCTCCCGCCCTATGACCACCCGACCCCCTTCACCCTGCGGGAGGCCATCGCCCGCTATTGGTTCGGTCTGCTGCTGGGCGCCCTGGCCCTGCTGGTCATGGCCTTCCTGACCACTTGGGTGAGCCGGCTCAACACCCGGCTGGTGAAGGCCAAGGCGCGACTGGAGCAACAGCAGGAGCTGATCCTCAATTCCGTGGCGGAGGGAATCTATGGGGTGGACATGGCGGGACGAACCACCTTCGTCAACCGCCCGATGGTAAACCTCACCGGTTGGCGTGCCGAGGAGTTGATCGGCGCCAACCAGCACGAGATCCTGCACCACAGTCACGCGGACGGGCGCCCCCACCCCGCGCACGAGTGCCCGGTCTACGCCACCTTCCGGGACAACCAGCCGCGCTTCGTCGACGACGACGTCTTCTGGCGCAAGGACGGCTCCAGCTTCCCCGTGGAGTACAGCTCCACCCCCATCCGTGACGAGCGGGGCGCCACCGTCGGCTCGGTGGTGGTGTTTCGGGACGTGACCGAACGCAAGCAGGCGGAGGAACGGGTGCGTCGGCACCAGGCGGAGCTGGCCCATGTGGCGCGCCTAAGCACCCTGGGCGAGATGGCCTCGGGGATCGCCCATGAGCTCAACCAACCGCTGACCGCCATCGCCACCAACGCCCGGGCCTGCGTGCGCATGCTGGAGTCCGGGCGCGACAGCGGCGAGCAATGCAGCGACGTGATGGAGCGCATCGCGGCCCAGGCGGAGCGGGCCGGGGAGGTGATCCGCCAGATCCGCCACTTCGTGCGCAAGGAGCTGCCCAATCTTCGCCCCACCCCGCTGCGCGCCATCTTCGACACGGTCCTCGGGCTCCTGCGGCCGGACGCCCAGCGCGCCGGGGTCGAGCTGGTGCTCGATCAGCCCTGGGCTGATTCAAGGGCGGGCCCCTGGGTACTCGCCCAGCAGATTCAGATCGAGCAGGTGCTGCTCAACCTGGGGCGTAACGCCATCGAGGCCATGGCTGGCCTGCCGGGCCCCCGCCGGCTCACCCTGAGCGCCTGGCAGACGCAAGAAGGAGGGATCGCGCTCGCGGTCACCGACACCGGCCCGGGGCTGGCGCCGGACATCCGCGAGCGCGTCTTCGACCCCTTCGTCACCACCAAGCCCCAGGGGATGGGGCTTGGGCTCTCCATCAGCGCCGGCATCGTCGAGGCGCACGGCGCGACGCTCGTTGTCCAGTCGGAGCCCGGCGCCGGGGCCAGCTTCCGCTTCACCCTACCCTTGGTCCCAACCGATCAGCAAACCAATGAATGAACCCACCGTCTTCATCGTCGACGACGACCAGGAGGTCCGGGAGGCCATTGCGCTCCTCATGGAATCGGTCGGACTCACCGCCCTCAGCTTCCCCTCCGCCCAGGCCTACCTGGAGCAGTTCGACCCCAGCCGCCCCGGCTGCCTGATTCTGGACGTGCGCATGAAGGGCATGAGCGGGCTCGATCTCCAGCAGCGCCTGGCCCCTGAGCCCATCCATCCGCCGGTCATCATCATCACCGGCCACGGGGACGTCCCCATGGCGGTGCGCGCCGTCAAGGCCGGCGCGGTGGACTTCATCGAGAAACCGTTCAACGACCAGACCCTACTGGACGCCGTCCATCGCGCCTTCGACCGGGACGCCCACAATCGCGGTCAGGCCTCGCGCCTGGCGGACATCCAGGAGCGGCTCACCCGCCTGACGCCGCGGGAGCGCGAGATCCTCGACCAGGTGATCGCCGGCAAGCGCAACAAGGTGATCGCCGCCGACTTGGAGATCAGCCAGTCCACGGTGGAGGCGCATCGGGCCAAGGTGATGGAAAAGATGGAGGCGAGCTCCCTCTCGGACCTCATGCGCATGATGATGGCCATCGACCGAGGGGGCCTTTGAGGCCTGCCCACACCCTCGGGCGCCCTGGGGAAAACCCCAGGGTCCTATCCCGCATTTCCCAATTGTTGGAAAACTCCGACCGTCGCAGTATGGTTGGCGTCGTGTGCGGGGGGAGCAATCCCGCCGCCTCGGGCTGATCGGTGTCCCCCGCAGGAACCCTGGGCAAGGACGAGTGGCAGGCTCCTGGGGAGAGTGCGGTGGGGCACCGCAGCCCGCGACATGAGATCCGACGATGCGTCAATCTGGGCCTGGGTCCCAATCCCGCCCGTCGCTTGGGGGGCTCGCGCCGAGGCCCGCCCGCGAGCGCG
>Ga0209254_10003469_pt1 | contig 14380 bp, 13 predicted proteins | sample FrelakmetDIP11DI_FD_187148 | JGI IMG/M metagenome (GOLD analysis project Ga0209254, IMG submission 187148) | Freshwater lake sediment microbial communities from the University of Notre Dame, USA, for methane emissions studies - DIP11 DI (SPAdes)... | ecosystem: Environmental > Aquatic >...
CAGGCTGCGAATTCAATCCTCGACCTCCCCAGCACTGAATTCATCCCCTTCCTAATCCAGCCTCCCGGTCGCGATCGCCCTCTTCACTTCACCGATCGCCTTCGTCACCTGGATCTCGCGCGGGCAGGCCTCCGTGCAGTTGAAAATCGTATGGCAGCGGTACACCCCGAACTGGTTGTTCAGGATGCGCAGCCTCTCCCCTCCCGCCCGGTCACGGTCGTCAAAGATGAAGCGGTGCGCCGCCACGATCGCTGCCGGGCCAACATACTCGTCGCTCCCCCAAAAAGACGGGCAAGAAGTGGTGCAGCAAGCGCACAGGATGCACTTGGTTGTGTCGTCGAAGCGCTCCCTGGATTCCGGACTCTGCAGCCGCTCCTGCCTGGGGGTCGGCTCGTCGTTCACCAGGAACGGCATCACCGAGCGGAAATGCTTGAAGAAAGGCTCCATGTCCACGATCAGGTCTTTCACCACCGGCAGGCCCATGATCGGCTCCACCACGATGCGCGAGCTGTGCAGGTCCTTCACCAGCACCTTGCACGCCAGCCGGTTGTGACCGTTGATGCGCATGGCATCCGAGCCGCAGATGCCGTGCGCACAGGAACGACGAAAAGAAAGCGTGCCATCATTATTGCCCTTGATGTACTCAAGGACATCCAAAACTCGGTCGTGAGGGTCGGCATCAACTTTGTAGCTGTCGAAGTGAGGTTTCTTGTCTTTTTCCGGGTCGTAGCGAAATATTTTGAGTGTGATCTGCATGGCAGCCTCCCGTGATCAATAAACCCGTTCTTTTGGCTGGTACTTCGTGATCATGACCGGCTTGTACGCGAGCCTTATCTTCCCATCTTCCATCCAGGCCAGGGTGTGTTTCAGCCATTCCTGGTCGTCGCGCTTGGGATAATCCTCGCGGGCGTGCGCCCCGCGGCTTTCCAGGCGTGCAATCGCCGAGACGGTGGTCACCTCCGCCAGCTCCAGCAGGTTTCCCAGCTCCCAGATGTTCAGCAGCTCCGTATTGAAAACTTTGGTGCTGTCGGGCTTCCTCACATGCTTAATTCTCTCCTTCAGCTCTCGCACTTTCTCCAGCGCCTGCTGCATCCCTGTCTCGGTCCTGAAAACACCCACATGGTCGAACATCACGCTCTTCATCTCGATGCCAATCGTGTAGGCTTTCTCTTCCCCGTCGCTGTTACGGATATCTTCCAGCTGTTGTCTGCCGAACTCGACCGCATCTGCCGGCAGCATCTGGAATGCAGCCCCGTTCGCGAATTCTGCCGCTCGCAGCCCGGCGTATTTGCCGAACACGATCAGGTCCAGCAGGGAGTTGGTGCCCAACCGGTTCGCGCCGTGCACCGAGACACACGCCACCTCTCCGGCCGAATACAAACCCGGGAGTACCGTGTTCTGCTCGTCGATCACCACCTCGCCGTATTTATTCGTCGGGATGCCTCCCATCGCGTAGTGGGCGGTGGGCTGCACCGGCATGGGTTGCGACACCGGGTCGACTCCCAGGTAGGTGCGCGCGAAATCAACGATATCCGGCAGTTTGCCCAATAATTCCTCACCGGTCACCCGGTAAGGTGTCCCGTCCGGTCGCTTGCGGCCGTCTGCAGTCGCGTATTTGTTCACAGTCTCTGGGCGCATGTCCAGGTACAGGTAGCGCTTGCCGCCTATGCCCAGACCGTCGCGCATCTCCAGGTACATCGCCCGGCTGGTGACGTCGCGTGAGGCCAGGTCTTTAACTTTGGGGGCGTATTTCTCCATGAAGCGTTCCCCTTTATCGTTGATGAGCACGCCCCCCTCGCCGCGCACCCCCTCGGTGATCAAGATGCCCAGCCGGTAAATGCCTGTAGGGTGAAACTGGAAGAACTCCATATCCTCCGCCGGGATGCCGCGCCGCATGGTGATTGCCACACCGTCACCGGTAAAGGAATAGGCGTTGGAGGTGATCTCCCATATGCGCCCGTGCCCGCCGGTTGTGATGATCACCGCCTTGGCGTGGAAGGTGTGCAGCTCACCGGTCAACAGCTCCAGGGCCACCACCCCCGCTGCCGCGCCGTTCACCATAATCAGGTCGATCACCTGGTACTCGTCGTAAAAATTCACGTGATTTTTGATGCACTGCTGGTAAAGCGTCTGCAGGATCATATGCCCGGTGCGGTCCGCCGCATAGCAGGCCCGCGGCACCGGTTTACCGGTCACGTTGTTGGTGTGCCCGCCAAACGGGCGCTGGGCGATCTTCCCATCCGCTGTGCGTGAAAACGGTAGTCCCATGTGCTCCAGCTCGTAAACCGCCTGGATGGCTTCGCTGCACATGAATTCGATGGCGTCCTGGTCTCCAAGGTAATCGCTGCCCTTCACTGTGTCGAATGTGTGCCACTCTGCATGGTCTTCCTCTTCGCTTCCGAGCGCCGCTCCCACACCCCCCTGGGCTGTACCGGTGTGCGAGCGGGTCGGATATAGCTTGCTGAGAACGGCTGTGCTGCTTGTGCGGGATGCGTACAGCGCTGCCATCAGGCCTGCACCGCCGCCCCCCACCACGATCACATCATATTGGTGTGTTTTGTTCATAGATCACTCCAGGCCCTAAATTGTCAGAATCACGTACGTGGCAACAATCAGCATGAACAGCCACAGCAGGAAAACCAGCCCTCGCAAGAATATCCTCAGCCAGGGTCGTCTCACATAATCTTCAATCACCACGCGCAGCCCGTTCATCCCGTGGGTTATCGCGAAGAAAACTACCAGCATCTGGATGGTGTTCCAGTAGGCGTTCATCCAGCTCGGGTCGACATCCGGCACGTTGGTGTTGACTACGTGGTACGAATTCGGGAAAAACGTCCAGCGCATCAGTTCACCCACATCCATCTGGGTGCGCGCTCCCATCACCAGCGCGCTCACGAAACCCACCAGGGCCAGCAAATACAGCACGCAGCCGGAAAGGCGGGTGAAAATCCACATCAAGTACTCGAAGCTGAAGCCAATTTGAGGAGCAGGTCGCGAGCTCATGGGGTTCTCCTTTCCGCAATCCTAACCGCCGCTGAAATGCTGCTGCAGCATGATAAATACGGTCAAACCGTATATCGGTATGAAGATCAGCCACTCCAGCCAGGTCGCTTCCCGCTGGTATTCCAGGGCTTGCGGAAAGATATCCAGGATGATGATACGTAGGCCATTAATCACATGGAACAAAATAAAGAAATATAGCACCACTTGGAAATAAACAGACTCATAAATAACATTGATGGTTTGAGCCAGCTCGCTAGCCAGCTGGTATTGAAAATATGAAGACAAGACATGGGTCCCCACAAACACCAGGATCGCTAACCCGCCTATGCGGTGCAGCAGCCATGCCAGCATCGGCCCACCTCCCCGGTATTTCAGGCCGCGAAACACAGCGTTTCTCTTAAGTGCCATCAGCGCCTCCTTAACCGATTTATCACCCTGAGCGGCTTATCAATGTTGTTACTCTGAAAGACTTGACAGTATCGTCACTCTGAACGGCTTGTCAATATTGTCACTCTGAACAAAGTGAAGAGTCTGGTCCCAACACAGACTTCCGAATAATTATTCTTATTGCCTATAGTACGTAATGCGGTAGATTATTTGATCCAACCATTATCCCATCTCATTTTTACTCAAGAGAAGTGACAATACTCATACATTAATAGTTCCAGTTGTCCTCATCACGCATTCTGGATTCTATCCTATAATTTGTGCCGTTACGCACAAATTGTAACAGATAAATTACTACTGTTTTAGTCCAATTAAGGCTGGCATCCTGCCGGCGAAGGCCTTCATAACATCAGTCGCTCAGAGGGAGCTTGAATTCCAGTGACAGGTAAAGTAAAATCACCCAAACGAATAAACACCATGGCTGAAATCTACCAGCATCGCTGCACCCACTGTTGGAGGTATGCATGCAAAAATCCCACCATTTAAGTCGTAACGAATTCGTTAAAATTACAGTTGGAGCACTTGGCGCAGTCATCGCCGGGGTGATCGGCATACCGGCGGTGGCTTACCTGCTTTCGCCCGCCTTGAAAAACCAGGCTCTCGACGCTTGGGTGCCGCTTGGCCCCCTGGATATCTATCCCGTCGGTGAGCCCACCATGTTTACGTTCATCCGCACCAAAGTCAACGGCTGGGAAAAGACCGTTTACAGCTATGGGGTGTATGTTTACCGCAAAAATGAAACCGAAGTCATGGTTTTTTCGAATGTCTGCACCCACCTGGCCTGCCGGGTGACTTTCCAGGATGATACCAGGGAATACGACTGCCCTTGCCATGACGCCCAATTTGACATTGAAGGCAATATCCTCGCAGGACCTCCCCCCCGGCCCATGGATCGCTACGAAACAAAAGTCGAAGAAGGTCTACTCTCGATCCGCCTGTTGGAAGGATGATTATGCTCACCAAAATTATCAATTGGCTCGATGAACGTCTCGGTCTGCGAGCGATTTACAACGTCACCCTCGACCGCAAGGTCCCCAAGGTCAACTGGTGGTTCACCCTCGGCAGCGCCAGCCTGTTCCTGTTTATCATACAGGCCGTCACTGGCATCTTCCTGACTGTCTATTACGTTCCTTCCCCTGACCATGCCTATGACAGCATCCAGTACATCATGACCGGCGTTTCATACGGCTGGTTGATCCGCGGCCTGCACCACTGGGGTGCCTCCCTGATGGTCATCGTGGTCTTCATCCACATGTTGCGCACCTTTTTCTACGCTGCCTATAAATTCCCTCGCGAGCTCACCTGGCTGACCGGTGTGGTCTTGCTGCTGACCACCCTAGGCATGGGCTTCTCCGGCTATTTGCTGCCCTGGAACCAGCGTGCCTATTGGGCCACCACCGTCGGCACCCAGATCGCCGGGACGGCTCCGGTCATCGGCCCTCTCATCCTCAGCGTCCTGCGCGGTGGTACCGACTTGAGCGCCGTCACCCTGGCGCGCTTCTACGCCGTGCACATCTGGTTCCTGCCAGCCGTCATAGTCCTCATGATCGGGGTGCACATGTACATGATCATCCGCCTCGGGATCTCGCACATCCCCGAAAAAGACGAATAACCTGTAACAGACTACCAGGAGCATCCACGTGAACGAAGAGCAAAAACAGGAAATCTACGATAGGCACGAGCAGGCCAAGCAGAAAGGCGTTAGATTTTGGCCTGACATCATCTACAAGGACATGATCGTCTCCTTCGCGTTTTTTTTGCTCATGCTGGGACTGGCGGTGTTCGTGGGTGTGGCTGGTGAGCCAAAAGCCGATCCTAGCGATGCCACCTATATTCCCCGCCCGGAGTGGTACTTCATGTTCCTGTTCGAGATGCTGAAATATTTCCCGGGAAAGCTGGAATGGGTAGGCACCACGATCATCCCCGGCCTGGTTGTGCTGCTGCTTTTCCTACTCCCCTTCATCGACCGCAATCCTTTCCGGCACCAGAGCAAGCGCCGCTTCGCCATCTCTGTCATGACCGTCGTCGTGATCGGTATGGTGCTCCTGACGATCAGCGCGGTCGCCACCACGCCTCCTCAGGTAGAGACTGGTGCTATTGTCGGTACCGTCAGCGAGCAGATTACACTCGGCGAGGAATATTACTCCTTATACTGCGTCGAATGCCACGGCGCCGAAGGTGAGACCACCGAGATCGTGGGCGTGGAAGGCCTGGAAGGTGAAATCATCTCGCCCATCAACAGCCAGGACAAGATGTACACCCTCACCGACGATTCTCTGTTCAACATCATCAACCTGGGTCTACCCAACCTGAAGATGCCGCCCAACGGGCGCGCCTTCGGCGGCGAGCTCGGTCCCGGCGAGATCGAAGCCATCGTGACCTTCATGCGCTATTCCTGGGACGACCGCATGGAGCTGCCTGCCGAGGCCGTTGCCGCTTCCTCCATCCCTGCCCTCGGCCCGGACGAAGTACCCTCCTACGAGGTGCACATCTCCGCCATCTACAAGCGCTACTGTGTCTCCTGCCACCGTCCCGGCAAGAAGAACAACAACTACCTCTCGCAGACTTATGAAGAGCTGATCACCACCGGTGACAACGCCCCCAACGTCGTGGCCGGCGACCTCAACTCGAACACCATCTTGATGCTCAACCGCGAAGAGATCGAAGCTGGCGGGCCGATGCCGCCCAACAAAGCCCTCAAGCCGGAATTGATCGATATCATCGTGCGCTGGATCCTGGCCGGCATGCCCGAAACCGCTGCCGATGCCGCTGCTGCAATTCCCCCTGTCATCACCCCACCCTCCGAGTCCCTCCCCACTCCCACACCTTAGAAGAGTTTTATACACGGATTTCACGGAACAACACGGATTCTATTCTTATTTAGAATCCGTGTTTCTTCTGCGTATTCCGCAAACCCTTCTTCTGTTATAAAAAATATCTGTGTTTATCAGTGTTTTTCTGTGGCAAACAAAAAAATCCGTTTCCATCCGTCTGATCCGTGTACCAAATCTTCTTCTTACATCTGCCTTATCACCGCGTCTCCAAACTCGGAACACTTCAATAATCTCGCCCCCTCCATCAATCGGTGAAAATCATACGTCACCGTCCTGGCCGCGATCGCCCCTTCCATACCCTTGACGATCAGGTCCGCTGCCTCGCCCCAACCCATATAGCGCAGCATCATCTCGCCAGACAGGATCACCGATCCCGGATTGACCATGTCTTTATCGGCGTATTTGGGTGCCGTGCCATGCGTAGCCTCGAACACCGCGTGCCCCGTCACATAATTGATGTTACCTCCCGGTGCAATCCCGATGCCTCCCACCTGCGCCGCCAGCGCGTCCGACAGGTAATCGCCGTTCAGGTTCATCGTCGCCAGCACGTCGAACTCCTGCGCGCGCGTGATCGTCTGCTGGAACACGATGTCTGCGATCACATCCTTCACCAGCAGCCTGCCCGCCTTCAGCGCTGCTGCCTGTTCTGCGTTGGCTGCCTCTTCCCCTTTCTGCTCTTTGGTGCGCTCCCACTGTGCCCAGGAGTAAATCTTATCCCCGAACTCGCCTTCCGCCAGCGTGTAGCCCCAGTTGCGGAACGCCCCTTCGGTGTACTTCATGATATTGCCCTTATGCACCAGCGTCACGTTTCTTCGTTTATTTGCCAGCGACCACTGTAGAGCTGCTCGCACCAGCCTCTCGGTACCTTCCCTCGACACCGGCTTCAATCCCAGCCCTGCACTATCCGGGAAGCGGATCTTCTGGTATTCCTGCGGGAAGGCTTCTTTCAGCATTTCCTTGAACCTCAGGTTATCTTCCGTCCCATTCTCGAATTCGATCCCAGTGTAAATGTCTTCCGTATTCTCGCGGAACACCACCATGTCCACGTGCTCCGGGTGCTTCACCGGCGACGGCACACCTTGAAAGTAGCGCACCGGTCTCTGGCACACGTACAGATCCAGCGCCTTACGCAGCGCCACGTTCAGCGAGCGGAACCCCCCTCCGATCGGCGTCGTCAGCGGACCCTTGATGCCCACCAGGTATTCCTCGAAAGCCTGCATCGTCTCGTCCGGCAGCCACGATCCGGTCAGGTCGAAAGCTTTCTCTCCGGCGTACACCTCCATCCAGTGGATCATACGTTTTCCACCATATGCCTTCTGCACCGCCACGTCCATCACCCGCACCGACGCCCGCCAGATATCCCTGCCCGTACCGTCTCCCTCGATGAACGGCACCACCGGTTGCTCCGGCACCTGCAGCTTCCCATCCTTGATCCGGATCTTTTCGCCTTGCGCCGGAATTTTCAAAAATTTATATCCCATCATTCCCTCTCCATTCTTGATATTCTGAGGGAGCCCTTCGTAAACTCAGGATAAACTCCGCGACCAAAGAATCTCGCTCCCCTCACTCCATGTCATTCTGAGAGAGCCCTTCGTAAACTCAGGATAAACTCCGCGACCGAAGAATCTCAACCCTGCCTGCCCTTCCCTTCAACTTTCAGCCTACCAATTTCCCCTGATTCCTGAGAACTGAGACCTGATACCTATTTTTTCTAAAAAACGCCTAATTATAGCAGAGTGCGCTCGAATAGAGCCTCTAATCCAGCTCCAGCACGCTGTCCAGGCCCCGCTGCAGCCCAATCAGCGATCCCACCTTGCGGATCGCCAGCAGCCCTCCACCCACGTACGGTTCGGCGCTGCTGCCCGAGTCGTGCCTTATCGAAAGCCGCTGGTCTTTCAGGCCGAAAATAATCTCAAGCGAGATGACATACCCCGGCAGGCGGAGGGAGTGCACCTGGCTTCCATTCAGTCTCCCGCCGCGCGCCTCCACCACTCCCTGCACCTCCTCCAGGGGCACGCTCAGTTCCGAAGGTCGCACCGCGGCCAGCCGCTTCGCTAGCTCGCGCGCCGTCCCGCTGGGCGCGTCCCTCTTTTGGTCATGTGCATAATCGATGATCTCCCATTGCGGGATATACCTGGCTGCCGTCTCGGCGAATTTCTGAAGCAATACGGCCGTCAGGGCGAAGTTCCCCACTGCCAGCACAGCTCGCTGGTGCTGTTCGGCAGCCTGTGCCAGTTCGGCATAATCGTCGTCGCTTAATCCCGACGTGCCGATCACCGCGTGCGCCCCGTGCTCCAGTGCCGCCAGGCAGTTGGTCTTGGCGGCCTCGGGTTTGGTGTAGTCGAAGAATACCTCGCATGGCTGGCCATCCATTGCTTCCTGCGCCGTCGCGTAGATCGGGCAGTCCAGCCGCGGCTCCCCCAGCACTTCGCCCAATCTCTTTCCCGCCTGCGTGCGGCTCACCGCAGCTACTAGCGAAAGATCCTCACTTTGTGCGATTCCCCGTGCCAGTGCCGACCCCGCCCATCCGGTTGCCCCAGCCAAACACACTCGTATTGCCATCATTCCTCCGGGTCGATACAGAATATTTAGGGTATTGCTTTTAGAATGCTCCCTGATAGGAAGTCCTTCAATGATTATAGCGCACGCAAAAAAGGATACCCGGCAGCCTGCTGGGTATAATTAATTCCATGGACTCCCTTCATGCCAGTCTGGTGCAAATCTGCACGGCCCACGGCATTAATATAATGTATTTGTTCGGCAGCCGCGGCCTGGAATTCTACTATTATCTTCACGGCGCTGGCTCCCCTCCTCCCCCAGGCGAGAGCGACCTGGACGTCGGCGTCTTGCCTGCTTCCCCGCTCCCCGTTCAGCAGAAGGTCGAGTTGGCTCTTCAATTGGAGGGTCTTTTCAGTGTACCGCGCATCGACCTGGTCGTATTGACCGAAGCCGATCCTTTCCTGGCTGCCAACATCATCCGCGGCGAGCGAGCTTACGCGCAAAGCGAATACGAAGCCGATGAATACGACCTGTATGTCCTGCGCCGCGCCGGAGACCTGGCCTTTCACGAACGCCAGCGCATGGACATGATCTTGAAAGGGGTGTGAAAATGCTGCCCGGAAAAATCTCCAGGCATCTGGTCAGTGACCGGCTGGCTTGGATTTCGTCCATGCTCTCCGAGATCCGTCGCCTCCCGCTCGCATCAAAGGCAGCCTTTTTCCAGGAATCGAAAAACATCTGGGCAGCGGAATCCTGCCTGCGTCGTGCACTCGAAGCTTTGTTTGACCTGGGACGGCATATTCTGGCTAAAGGTTATGGCGATCCTGTTACAGAGTACAAAGCGATCGCATCTAAAATGACCGCGCTTGCTATTATCTCGGCTCAGCAGAACGAGCTTTTCCTGAAGCTGGCAGAATACCGCAACCGGCTGGTCCACTTCTACCACGAAGTTAACCCGGATGAGCTTTTCGACATTTGTTCGACTCATTTGGGAGATATCGGGAGTATCGCTGAATCGGTCCGCCTCTGGCTGCTCGCTCATCCAGAATCCCTCGATGAGACCCTGTAGCCTACTTTTCCCCTGATTCAGGCAAATTCTCTCGTCTCAATAGTCACACTCTGGTCCATCTGTGGCAGTCCTAGCTTGGGGCCAAACTCGTCACACTTAGGGTCTGCTTCAGGATATCTAGGCGAAGTTAGCATTAACTTCCATCGTGGCGGAGAGCGATTCAGTGGGATCGGGGTCCATGCCTTCGGTAGTTGCCAGCTCGGACCAGGCTTTCCAGCGCACAAACAGGTGGATCTAGTGCTAGTGACGAGGTAGAACGATACATAAATCGGCGTCAGCGGACAGCTCGTCGTGCTCGCAAAGGTATTACAGGCGGATGGTTTCTTCGTTGCTCAGCGGTTTGGGCGACACCCAGATTAATGGAGGCTCGCCGTAGCCTTCGACAGGAGCAACGTCAGCCAGGTAGACGTCAATGCGCATGACCAGGCAGTAATAGCCATCATTGATCCAGATATGGGGGGGTTATTCTCGAGACTGGCAGAATTCTGCAAGATCCTGCTCGGCTGGGTATTCGCTGCTGGGAATCGACTCGACAGCCAGGTCGATGTCTGCACTTATGCGCGGGGGAATGACTTTCGAGTGCTCAATCAGGCATCCGGTTCAGGGCGAGGATGGCGTTAGCCATGCGGGAGGCGTGGTTCTTGATATTAGCGTGGCAGACATCGCCATCATCCAGGTGTGGCCACTGACTGCCAATCATGGCTTCATCGAAGTCGGTGTACTGGTCCAGCCCGGTGCAGGCATTGGCGAGGGAGGCATGAATCAGGATCATCCCGCAGGGGGGCTTTGCATCTATACCCATAAATTGAGAAGTTATCTTTCCAATTGACTGAAGCAGATTCCTTAGAAACATTGTTCCAACAGAACATATGTGCTAATATAAAAATGAGGGAACAATAAAACTATCGGTTCTTCATTCAGCGTCTCATCTTCTTCAGTGGTTCAATGGTTCTACTTCATTGCCCTTCCTCTCACTCTTCTTGGTCTCTCCATCCAACCCCTCAGCCAACCATTCGATTCAACATTTTTTTAAATACTTTTACTCAAAAATCACCCCTCGCTACCTCGCATCCAAATCTCCATTCTCCACTTTCTACTTTCCACTTTCTACTTTCCATTCTCTACTCTCGATTCTCCCTCCCCTCATTGACCATCTTGTCCCGTTCTTTTGCAGGATGACTATTGAACATTAACCATCGACGATTACCCATGTTCCTCACCGACCACCAGTGGACCCTCCTCCAGCACCTCTTCCCACCCCCTCCCCCGTCTCGTGGCCGTCCCCTCGTTCCCGACCGTCTGATCCTCGACGCCGTCCTCTGTAAGCTCAGCACCGGCACCCCCTGGGACTTGCTCCCCGCCGGCACCCCTTCCCGCGAGACCTGTTATCGCCGCTACCGCCAGTGGACGCACTCCGGCCTCCTCAAACAGGTCTACCGGCTGCTCTTTGCCGATCTGGCCGAGCGTGGAGGCGTCGATCTGCGAACCGCCTTCCAGGATGGTCTCATCTCGATCCAGCGGGTCGGTTCACATTATCGATTCCAATTCGATCCTTCCTTGCAAGGAACCTGGCAGGCAAATGTGATTGGTCTTTTCCTCCAGAAAGTGCAACAAATCCTCCGCCGCCACCCCCGCATGCTATAATCTCAGCCTCGGAGCTAACATGGCACTCGATAGTTACACCCCTCAAATAAAATCCAAACCCACTGAAACCCAGCACTGGCACTCCCTGGCTTCCGACGAAGTCCTGGCAGCGCTGAACTCCATGGCCGAAAGCGGTCTCAGCGAGCAGGAAGCCGAGCGCCGTCTGCAGCAGCACGGCCCCAACCAGCTGACAGAAGCCCCGCCCACAACCTTTTTGCAGCTGCTGTGGGGGCAGTTCAACAACTTCGTTGTCATCCTGCTGATCGCCGCCTCCTTGATCTCAGCAATCCTGGGAGATTACATCGAAGCCGCGGCTATCCTGGCTATCGTGGTTCTGAACGCTACCCTGGGCGTCGTCCAGGAGCGGCGCGCCGAGCAGGCTCTGGCCGCCCTGCGCCAGCTGGCCTCGCCCGAAGCACATATTCTGCGCGGTGGCTCGCGCCACACCATCCCCGCCAGCCAGGTTGTGCCAGGAGACGTTGTGCTGCTGGAGGCCGGCAACTACATCCCCGCCGATTTGCGTTTGCTGGAGGCGGTCAACTTGCGCATCGAAGAAGCCGCCCTCACCGGTGAATCGGTGCCCGTCCAGAAAGATGCCGGCATGCGCCTGGAAACCGAGATCCCGCTTGGCGACCGCAAGAATACCGCCTTCATGGGCACCCTTGTGAATTACGGCCGTGGTAAGGGCGTTGTTGTCGCCACCGGCATGCACACCCAGATCGGCCTGATCGCCGAGATGCTTCAGTCCGTCGAGCACGAGCCCACTCCCCTGCAGCAGCGCCTTTCCCAGCTCGGAAAAATCCTGGGCGTTGCCTCGTTGGTGGTCTGCGCCCTGGTCTTCATCGTCGGGCTGCTGCGCGGCTTCGACCCCCTCGAAATGTTCATCATCGCCGTCAGTCTGGCCATCGCCGCCATCCCCGAAGGGTTGCCCGCCGTAGTCACCATCAGCCTGGCCATAGGCATGCGTGAAATGATCAAGCGCCACGCCCTCATCCGCCGGCTCTCTTCGGTCGAGACCCTCGGTTCCGCCACCGTCATCTGCTCGGACAAGACCGGCACCCTCACACAGAACGAGATGACCGCCACGCATATGTGGGTAGACGGTAAATCCTTCCACATCAGCGGCGGCGGCTACAACCCGGAAGGTGAATTTAAACTGGATGGATCACCTGTTGATCTTTCTGCTTTTCCCGGTGCCTTGACCGCCTTGTGGGTGGCCTGCATTAACAACGATGCCGGCCTGGAGGTCAGCAGCGCCGGCGACGGCAAATCGACCTACCGCATGATCGGCGATCCAACCGAAGGCGCCTTGATAGTAGCAGCTGCCAAGGCTGGAGCACTTTCGCAGGAGCTAAGCTCTGCTTATCCGCGCCTTCAGGAAGTGCCTTTCGATTCCGGGCGCAAACGCATGGTCACCATCCACAAGATTGGACAACCACGCCTCGAGGATGCCTCACCCTTTCAGGATGACCGGCAGCTGGACTGGTACGCCGTGGCAGTCAAAGGCGCCCCCGATGTAGTGCTGGAGCTGTGCAGCTCTTATCAGCGCATGGATGATCAAAGGGTCACGCTCGACGAATCCATGAAGTTTTCCATCCTGACTGCCAACGATTTCATGACTCAGGATGCCCTGCGTGTCCTGGGCATGGCATACAAGGTCACTCCCGAAATGCCGGATGTCACTGACGTCGTCGCCCTGGAATCCGGACTGGTATTTGCCGGCATGATCGGCATGATCGACCCGCCCAGGCCTGAAGTACCGCCTGCCCTTGAGAAGGGTATCCAGGCCGGCATCCGCACGGTCATGATCACCGGCGATTACCCCAACACCGCCCGCGCCATCGCCGAATCCATCGGGCTGCTGCGCCCAGGACACGAAGTCCTGACTGGCGCCGAAATGAACAACCTGGATGACGCCGAGATGCAGCGCCGAGTGAGGCACGTCGACGTTTTCGCCCGTGTCTCACCCGAACACAAGCTGCGCATCGTCGAAGCCCTGCGCCAGGATGGAGAGGTAGTCGCCATGACCGGGGATGGTGTGAACGACGCCCCCTCTATCAAGCGTGCCGATATTGGGATCGCCATGGGCATCACCGGCACCGATGTTGCCAAAGAAAGCGCCGACATGGTTCTGACAGACGACAACTATGCCAGCATCGTCTCGGCCGTGGAGCAGGGCCGCATCATCTACGACAATATCCGTAAATTCGTCTTCTTCCTGCTCTCCTCGAATGTGGCCGAAATCATGATCATCTTCCTGGCCACGCTGGCCGGGCTTCCCCCGCCGCTCACCGCCATCCAGCTCTTGTGGCTGAACCTGATCACCGACGGCGCTCCTGCGTTGGCCCTTGCGATGGAAAAAGGCGACCCGGACATCATGAAGCGCAAGCCGCGTCCCAAGGAAGAACCGATCATGAACCGCTCGATGGGTCTAGGCATCGTCATACAGACCATCACGCAGACCGGAGCGACGCTGACCGCTTTCGCCCTGGGATTGATCTGGCACAGCCAGGAGAATGGCGTGATCCTGCCTGGCATCAACCCGCTCCTGGCCATACTCCGGCAGGATTGGCGCGGTATCGATGTGCAAACCGCTGAAACCATGGCCTTCATCACACTTTCGTTTTGCGAGCTTTTCCGAGCCTACACAGTCCGCTCCGAACGCAGCTCAATCTTCAAAATCGGCGTATTCTCCAACCCATACATGCAGAAAGCTGTGGGGTTGTCGATCGTCCTGATTTTGCTGGTGGTCAGTGTGCCCTTCCTCCAGCCGGTTTTCAACACCCATTTTATGTCTCCCAGGGAATGGTTGGTAGTAATCGCTCTATCGCTGATCCCGGCTACCGCTGAAGAACTAACCAAGGCATACTTGCGCTGGAAAAAC
>Ga0209254_10003470_pt1 | contig 14379 bp, 13 predicted proteins | sample FrelakmetDIP11DI_FD_187148 | JGI IMG/M metagenome (GOLD analysis project Ga0209254, IMG submission 187148) | Freshwater lake sediment microbial communities from the University of Notre Dame, USA, for methane emissions studies - DIP11 DI (SPAdes)... | ecosystem: Environmental > Aquatic >...
CACCCCGATGCGCGCTGCCGCGCTCTCCGCTTCCCGACTTTTGGAGCCCCTCATGTTCCCCGCCCCCATCATCGCCATATCAGTTCGTGGAAATCTGCGTTCCTGCGCGCGGACCCTCGCCTAAGTGGGCATTATCGTGGAGGCATGAGCTTGCCCGGGTTCAGGATATCCGCGGGGTCCATGACCTCCTTCACGGCTCTTAGGGCCTCCAGGGATATGTCCCCCACTTCCTGCCGCATCCAGGGGGCGTGCTCGTATCCCACGCCGTGATGGTGGCTTATCGTCCCCCCGTGTTCCATGATGGCCTCGGAAGCCGCGCGCTTGACCCCTTCCCACTGTTCTTCTTCCTTGCCTTCTTCGTCCATGGGGGCGAAGAAAGTGTAGTAGAGCGAGGCTCCCTCCCGGTAGGAGTGGGAGACATGGCAGGCCACCATGCTCTTGCCGCCATCCTCCTCCAGGGCGCTGCGCAGGGCGCTGCGCACCTCGCCGTAGAGGTGCAGCAGGTTGTCCCAGGTGGTAGCGGTCTCGATGGTATCCACCAGGACGCCCCAGTTGATCAGCTGCTCGCGGAAGAATGCCGTGTCGTGACGGCTGCGGTACCACTGCCCGCCCGGGCTCGTGCCCAGGTGGAAACCGCCCAGCTTGCGGCACAGCCGCAGTATGCCGGCCCGCATGTACTCCGCCTCCTCCCTCTCCCCTTCCAGGCCCAGGACCATGAAAGCCCCGTCGTCGAAGGAATACCCCCTCCTGGCCAGGAGCTTGAGGGCCGTGTCCTCTCCTCTCCGCATCCACTTGTTGCCGGTGGTGGAACGGAAGTTCTGGGCCAGGGCGGTCTCCGTGCGGTCGGAAAGGCGCACGCAGGTAGGCACCATGCCCTGCTGCATCATCTCGCGGACGGCGGAGACCCCGGCCGCGAAATTACGGAATATTAGCCCGCGGTAGTCGAAGACGTCGGGGTAGGGACGGATCCTCATGGTGGCCTCGGTGATGATTCCCAGGACGCCCTCGGACCCCACGCAGAGCTGCAGCACGGAGGGTCCAGACGCGGTGGATGGGACCTTGCGGGTATCCACGACCCCCCGCGGCGTTACCATGCGCAGGGCCAGCACCATGTCCTCTATGTCTCCATACCCGGTGGACTGACGCCCCGAAGCGCGGGTGGCGAGCCATCCCCCCAGGGCGGAATGGTCGAAGCTCTCCGGGAAATGCCCCAGGGTAAAACCCTGCTCGTTAAGCTGCTCCTCTATCTCGGGACCCAGGGCTCCCGCCTGGATGACGGCGGTCTGAGAGGTGGCGTCCACGCGCATAACGCGGTTCAATCGCGCCAGGTCCAGGCTGATCGACCCGCTTCTTCCCTCCGCCATGGGCTCCACTCCGCCGGTGACGCTCGAGCCTCCGCCGAAGGGGATCACCTCGAGGTCCTTCTCCTCGGCCAGACGCAGGATGGTGACGATCTCCCCCTCGTCCCTCGGCCAGACGACGACATCAACGGGCCTCTCGATGCGCCTCATGCGCAGGCGCAGCGTATCGCGATAACTCTTGCCCATGCAGTGGCTTACACGCTGGAACTTGTCTGTGGATACGTTCTCCTGGCCGCACAGGCGCCGCAGCTCCTCCAGGATCTCCTCTCCCGTGCGGGGCGACGGCAGGTCGATCTCGTCAAGGCTGGGATCGGTGAAGCGTTCGCGGTCCAGCGCCATCCCCAGGTTCTCCTGCATAAAAGGGATGATGTTCTCGCGGTTTTCGACATCAAACCTCTGGTCCAGGTCACCCCATCCCCACCAGCGGCTCTTCCCCTCCATGTAATCGGACATCTCCTCGACCTCCCGGATCACGGGCCATGTTTACTCGGCCAGCGTGGCTTACTGCCCCAGATCGACCTCCGGTGCCTGCGCCGCCTCCGGCGGCAGCTCGATCTCTATATCCGCACCGTAGTCGTAGAAGTCCGTCTTCATCGAGCTGCTCACCTCTCCCACCCCGGGCAGCCCGGCCATGCTATAGGTCATCTCCATACGCTTGATGAGGTTGTCCGCATTGTTAAGGCTTATGCGTACATCGGCCTGGAAAACGGTGATTTCCTCCGCCATCTGCAGCCACTCCTCGGGCAACTGTTCGTCGCCTTCCTCGATATACTTACGGTACACTTCCAGGGAAGCCTGCAGATACTCCTGGTCCAGGTGGAAGGAGATGACCGTGGTTTCGTCGCCTTCCTCGACGACCTCGGCGTCCAGCGCCAGCTGTGCCATCATCTCCATCTGGGCCGCATCCACCAGCCCTAGATTCATGTTCTGGCTCATGTAAGCGGCGGTGCTCATCTTCATCCACCCCTGGCCAGGCAGGTTCTGGTAGTAGACTCCGTCGACTATGTATGCCTCGACCTCGTAATCGCCTATGGTCACGAACATGTGCTGGCGCATTCCCTCGTCGGTGTTCTGCACCTCTGCCCTCATGTCCATGCTTATGGGTTGACTCTGCCCCCCCGTCCCCGAATCCATGACGATGGTGCCGCTCATGCGGTAACCGCTCACCTCGGTCATGGCCTGGGTCGAATCCACGAGCAGGGACAGGCTGGCGGTGGCATCGCTTCCCGCTCCCCCACCGCACCCGGCGAAGGAAAACACCAGCAGGACCGCCACTAATGCCGCAGCTGTATACTTCATCCTTGTCCTCCTTTCGATGCCATTATCATATGACATAGCCTGCGTCCCCACCACCATTATCGCATCATAACCGAAAGCGTCCGCCATCATCTTCGCGCTGCTCCCGGTCACCGTCGTATATAATCTAATGAGACGAAAGGGGGTGTGTTGAGGTTCGCCGTTTTCTCGGACATACACTCCAATCTCGAGGGGCTGCAGGTGGTGCTTGTCGAGGCGGAGCGGTTGGGGGCGGATGCCCTGCTCTGCTGCGGCGATATCATCGGGTACAACGCCGATCCTAACGCTTGCGTGGAGCTGGTACGCGAAAAAGGGGTGCGCTGCATCCAGGGTAACCACGAACGCGGCCTGCGGGAACTCGACGAGAACCTCGATCCCAACATGAATCCCGTGGCCATGGAAGCCCTGCTCTACACCAACGAGACCTTGAACAAGGATAACCGCGACTGGCTGCTCTCCCTCCCCGAGGAACTGGTCATAGAGGATTCCTTTTATCTCTTTCACGGTTCCCCCGCGGACCCCGACGATTATATCTTCGACGCCTTCGAGGCGGCTTATGCCTTCAAGGCCCTGGCCTTCGAGCACCCTTCTCCGGCCAACCTCATGTGTTTCATAGGCCATACCCATGTCTGCGCCGCCTACGTCTTCGATGCCGAAAACCACCGCGTAGGTGAAAATGCCATCGGCAACGGAGACCGCTTCCTTTTAAAGCCTGGGCCCCATTATATGTTCAACGCCGGCAGCTGCGGCCAGTACCGCGGCAGCCTGCCCGTCGCGACGCTGATCTTGATGGACAGCGACGAAATGACAGCGGAGTTCCACTTCCTGCGTTACGACGTCGCCGCCACCCAGTCGAAGATCCTTGCTGCCGGGCTTCCCGCCCTCCTCGCCCAGAGGTTGGGAGTGGGACAGTAGAGAACCGAAGGATTATAATTCTATCATGAAAGAGCGTGAAGATTTACAGATAATGGCAGCCGATGGCGACTATCGAGGGCTGGTCGCAGCCATGGGCCACACCCAGCCTTTCATGCGCTTCGCGGCGTCCGACCTCCTGGCCGCCCAGGGGAAGGCCGCCTTCCCATACATGATCGAAGCTCTTTCCCACTCTAATCCGGACGTGAGGAAGGGGGCGGCAAGGGCGCTGGGCATCCTCGGGGACAAGAAAGCAGTGCGGCCGCTCCTCGACGTCCTGGACAAGGACGATCCCGGGGTAAGCCAGTTCGTCGTCGATGCCCTGGCGGACATCGGCGACCCGCAGGCGATGGACGCGCTGTGCAAAGCGACCCGCAGCCACAGCCTGTCCCTGCGCTACAGCGCGGTACGAGCCCTGGGTAAGATGAGTGATCGCAGGGCCATCCCCTTCCTGGTGGAAGCCTTGAGCGATGCCGCGAGCATCGTGCGCCTGCGGGCGGTGGAGTCGTTATCCCGCATGGATGAACCCAGCCTGTGGGCTCCCATCTCCGAGATGCTCACCGAGCCTTCCGCGGGCGTGAGGGCGGTTGCGGCCCGCGCCCTTGGTGAGATGCACAACCTGCGGGCCATCGACTGTCTGCTGCCTCTGCTCGAGAGCGACATCGAGAGCGATGTCCTCGAGGCCGCCAAGGCGTTGGGAAGGCTCGGCAGTGACAAGGCCGTCGAGCCCCTGCGCGCCGCCCGGGAGCGCGAGGGCCGCGACAAGGTCCTCGAAGCAATAGCGGCGGCGCTGCAGGCCATCGAAGAAACAAGCGAAAGTGCCTGAGCCGCCGCATCTCTCCAGATATACCTCCGCGCACGCATCCCGCGGCGAGAATCTATGAGAAAACCAGTTTAATTTCGATGTATAAAGGGAAAATCAGTATCACAGCGAATTATCTCAGAGGAAACGGATCATGCGAAGGAGGTGACTCATGAACAAGGCGGAACTGATCGATGCCGTGGCCAAGGACGGCAAGATTAGCAAGAAGGATGCCGCCGCAGCCGTTGATGCCATGATCAACACCGTGACCGATGCACTAAAGAAGGGCGACAAGGTCACGCTGGTCGGCTTCGGCACCTGGGAGGTACGGAAGAGGGCTGCACGCAAGGGGGTGAATCCCCAGACCGGCGAGGCCATCAAGATCAAGGCGACCAAGGTCGTATCCTTCAAGGCCGGCGCGGCGGTGAAACAAGCCGTAGCGGGCAAGAAGTAGCGCACCGTTCACTCTTTGCAACATAGCTTATTATTTCGGTCGTAAGCCGCTCCCCCTCACGGGAGCGGCTTACCTCGCAAATACGGTTGCGGCTGGAGCATCTTTCGCGTCCGGTTTCAAGGCTATGGCTGTCCGCCCGTTGATTTCAGACAACGCCCCTTTTTCCATCCTTGCCTTTTTATAGCCCTGATTACATAATATATATTCGCGTGCGCCCGTAGCTCAATTTGGCAGAGCAGGGGACTCTTAATCCCAAGGTTGAAGGTTCGAGTCCTTCCGGGCGCACCACTATCCTCGGGGGCCGCCGGCCCGGACCCAGCCCGTAACGAAACGAGTATAATGAGGGTTGCAGCTGCGGGTTGGGGGTATGCAATCAAGGGAAAGGCGGTCGGTTCACATGGCGCTTTTCAAGATCAATCCCAAGAAACTGAAGAAAAAAGGTGCGGTCGACCATTTCATCAAGGGCCTTAGCGATACAAACGAGGAAAAGCGCGCTACAGCGGCGGAAGCCCTGGGCGAGATCGGCGACGTCAAGGCGGTGGAGCCCCTCCTGGGGGCGCTCACGGACGAGTGGCTCGTGGTCAGGGCGGCGGCTGCCGAGGCCCTGGGCAAACTCGGCGACGCGCGCGCGGTCCAGCCCTTGATAGGCACCTTGAAGGACAGCGACGAATACGTGCGCAGGGATGCCGCCCAGGCTTTGGGAGAGATCGGCGACCCGGCCGCGACCGCTCCGCTGGTGGAGCTGCTCGGCGACGACTGGATGGCGGTGAGGTCTTCCGCCGTCAAGGCGCTGGGCAGGATCGGCGGCCCGGAGGTAGTTGACCACCTGCTGCAGGCCCTACACGACAGTGAGGACCTGGTGCGCAAGGAAGCAGCGAACGCGCTGAAACGGGGCGATAACACGGGCGCTCTGCTCGCGGCCCTGAAGAGCGAGAACGAAGTGGTGCGCCTGGGTGCCGTCGAGGCCCTGGGTGAGATCGCCGATCCCTTGGCGACTTCGTCTCTTATCTCTAACCTCAAGGATACCTCGGCCGAGGTGCGCGCCGCCGCGGCCAAAGCCCTGGGCAAGATCGGTGATCCGCGCTCTTCCATCCATCTCATCGAGCTTGTAGGCGATGAGAGCAACTCGGTCCGCATCAACGCCGTGGAAGCCCTGGGCCAGGTAGGCGACTCCGGAGCCGCCGAGGTCCTGCAGGCGCTGGTAGACCGGGGGGATGCGGATACCAGGCAGGAAGCCTTCCGTGCCCTGGAGAGACTGAAGCGGCGCACGGGCAGGGGGGACTGAACGTCCCCGCTTTCACTCCGGCTTATTGCGCCTGCTCTTGCCTTCCATGATGGCCATGCCCATGTTAAGCACGCGGTCGTACGGGTCCTCGCGGTCCTCACGCAGCGGCATGCTTATCGCCCCGGCGGGACAGCTTCCCGCGCACAGCCCGCAGCCGAGGCATCTTTCCCTGTCAACCGCGGCTGTCTCATCCAAGGTGACGGCGCCGACGGGACAGCGCTCTACGCAGTCCCCGCAACTCGTACACGCATCCCCGTCCACCACCGCCTCGAAGAGGGCATTCATGAAGCAGCGCTTGTCCAGCCCCTTTTGCACCATCCCTTTCATGGAGGCGCAACAGCAGGGGCAGCAGTTGCAGATATTGGAAAGGTGCCTGGTGTTCACCCCGGCGTGGACTAGCCCCGATCTGTCCGCCTCCTCCAGGATGGTTATGGCCTCCGCCGCCGATATCTCGCGGCCGATACCGTTCTCTATGTAGTAATCCGCAGCGACCCCGAAACTGAGACAGGTCTGCATGGGATGATCGCATCCCGCGCCGGTGAGGCGCGCCTCCTTGCGGCATATGCACTCGGCCACGGAGATCTTGCGCGCCGCCTTGACCTCCTCCACCAGGTCGAGGAAGGGGAAAAGGACGGTGTCCGCCTCCACGCTCTCGCCGATGGGAAAGACCCTGAAACCGGGGACACCGCTTGCGGCCATCTCGTCCATATAGGCGGTCTCGTAATACTCGTGGTATAGAGCGGCCAGCTCCTCGTCCATGGAATCCACGGAATACTCGTAGAGCCCGATCATGAAAGGGGCCGTGTTGAAAAGGACCTTGTCCTCCCTGCGGCTGCGGAAGACGAGCCCCTTACGGGACATGGCATCGAGCTTCCCGTCGAGGTCCTCGATCTCGCCTGCGGAGCGCTGCGCTATCTGCTCCACCTCCTCCGGCATGGGCGACAGCAGCACCGCGATCTCCGCCTCCTCGGGGGTAAAGAGCTTTTTCAGGATGGCGATCTCCACGCCCGACGCGGTGGCCGGAAAGCCCAGCGGAAAGCGGTCAAGGAATTCCCGCAGCAGATAATAGGCCTTGTCGGAGGCGGCTTCATGTTCATCGCTGGCGGCCATCCGTTTCCCCTCTCTCTATCCCGGCGATCGTTATATGTTGTGCTACGGCAAGTATCGTGCCTCAAAGGCGGCAGCCTCCCGCAACCTGGTCAGAAGACCTGGGCGACCAGCGCGAAGGGCTGGGGTGAAAAGGGCACGTTCCAGGCATTGAGCTCAATGGTATAGGTGCCCGGTTTCCCCGAGATGTCTATGGCCACCCTTTCGGCGTTGTTCAAAGGGTCACGCGAGCTCCTGGCATTGGGATAATAGATGTTCCCGTTGGGGTCGAGCACCCGCAGGTCGAGGTCGTTGACGAGATGAAGGCGCGCCTGGGGCAGGGAGGGATAGTCCGACCACGCCAGGGTGACCCGCAGCTCCTCGCCCGATGTTACCTCCAGGCGGAAGACACGTGATTCCCCCAGCCGCATCCCTTCCTTGTCGTCCAGTATCTTCGCCCATGAACCCGTGCGCGAGAAACCCTCCAGGTCCAGCCTCCCCCACCCCTCGACCGCATTGGGGGCCCGGGGTATCTCGGCCGCCTGCTCGCCATACTGCCCAGGAGCTAGATCTTCCGCCCCATTTACAAGAAAGGCCTTGAGTAGTGCGGCCGAAGGCTCCGCTTCCTGCACGCCGGCCAGGGGAAGACGCATGGAAACCGCGGTTGCGGCGGCGACAGCGGCGGCCATACTGGTGCCGTAGGCGCGAACGCCGCCCGGTGAGGCGGACGGCAGGACGCCCGGTGCCGTTTCCGCGCCGCCCGAGGACAGGGTCGCTATATCGGTGCACGGCGCGACCAGGTCGGGCTTTATCCTGCCGTCGCGAGTGGGGCCGCGGGAACTGAAGGCGGCCATGCCGGTAGGTATGCCCACGCTCGCGTCGTCCCGCAGCGGGGCGGCGGGGAACCTCCCGGAGAACAACCGCTCCAACTCGGAGTAGTCCAGGGGAGGCTCGCCTTCCTGCGCGGCCGCGCCGCTTTCACATCCCCCCACACTCAACGCGTTCTTCGCCGTCGCTCCCCCTAGCAGGCTGCCCGTGTCGACGCTGCCGTTTCCGTCGGCATCCGTGCCCTCGTTGCCTGCCGCCTCAACGACCAGCATGGACGGATTGTCCCAGACGAAAGCGTCACGCTGAAAGGTGAATATGCCGTAGGCGCCCAGGGATTCCTTGCCCTCCGGGACGCTGCCGCTGAGGAAAACCCGCGCGCCCTGTCCGTACGCGTCAACCAGGAGGGAATAGAGCGAGAGCGGCTGCGGCGGACAGCCCAGGCCGTATCCCGTAGCGTAAGCCAGGAGGGCGAACCCTGCCGAGGATACCGCCGCGCCTTCCGCCGCGGGAGATCCGAGAAGGCATCCCGCGACCGCCGTGCCGTGACCGTTTGCATCGCCGCCATCATCCCCCCGCAGTGACTCCAGGGCGACAACGCTTCCCGCCAGAGGAGCCGGAAGGCCCTGGAGCCCACCGCTGCCCAGGCCGGTATCCATCACCGCGGCCGTCTCGCCGCCGCTCCCGGTTGTCTGGAAGAAAACGGCGTCATAAGCATGGGGGTCGAGGGCTCCGGTGTGTACCGCGGGAAGCGCCCCCGCCGCGCACAGCTCCATCCATTCCACCGCCGGTAGGGCAGCCACTCCGCTCACCGCCTCCACCGGCATGCGTAGGGCGACCACGGCGCTCCAAGCGTCGCTCTGGGACGCGATGACCTCGACAGCGAGCCCCTGCAGGGTGTCCAGGGTCGAGGGCAGCAGGCGCGGGGAGAAGAGCTCGGCCAGTACCATTACCTCGCCCCCCTGCGACAGGCGGAGCTGCAGTGCCGGAGATATCTTGAAGTACGGTTGATAGAGGCCGTGCCAGGTTACGAACCCCAACTCGCCCAGGCGGGAACTGGCGTCACCGTCCATCCCCACCAGCAGGGTATTGTAGGGCAGGTAGCCCCGCGGTTCTGCACCGATGCTGCGCAGGTCCTCCACCCATACCTCCTTGATGGGTCCCTCGCACTGCACCATGTACAGGGCGGTGACCTGCGGGGCGTATCCGTCTATCCTGAAGGATGAAGGCAGCTGTCCCGCGTCATATTCCTGGGCATAGATAGCGCCGTCAAGCAGAAGGATGGGAAGTTGGGGAGCGGGGGTCTCCGTTTGGGCAAGCGCCGCCGGTGCCGGAAACGACGCCAGCGCGAGCAGGATCATCGCCGCGAAGGCGGTGCATCGCCGGCGCGATATCAGCGGCATCAACCGGGGCCGGCCCAATCGAATCCTCCTATACGTTTAAACCTCATGAGCGGTCGAGCTATCCGCCTGCCGTAGCAGCGAAGAATCTTATCGTCTGGACCAGGCAGGCGCGCGGCTGCTGGATCGCCTACAATAGACTGCCGTGGGGTTTCCAGGCCCGTACCTCCTCCATCATCGCCTCCAGGTTGCGTATGGGGGTATCCACGGGCACGTCGCACCCGGTGGAGAGGACGAAATTGCGTGCCGCTTTCACGTTGCGCAGCAGGCGGCGCACCTCCCATCGCACATCCTCGGGCGTGCCGCGCTGCATGACCCGCTTGGGATCGATGTTGCCCATCACCACTATATTGGATGGCACCTTCGCGATCTCGCGCTGGAGATTCACCTTGGAGTCAAGACAGATGCCCTCGGCACCGGTGAGGGTCAGCTCCTCCAGGAGGTGGGTGGTGTCGCCGCAGACGTGCAGAAGACACAGGGCTCCTGACGATCTGATGATCCCGGCCAGGCCGCTGACGTAGGGCCGGCAGAGCGAGCCGTATTCCTCCGCCCTGAGGGCCTCCGCCGCGGGATCAACCAGAGCGATCATGTCCACCCGCGCTGCCAGGGCGGCGGCGTATTCGCCCACCACGGAGGTGGCGAAAGCAAGCGGCTCGGTAAGGCTGTCCCCCAGCCTCACCCGGTCGAGCAGTTCCTCCGTTCCCAGGAGCTGCGCCAGGAGCGTGAAAGGCCCGGTGGCATAGGCGCCGCTCATCCTGCTCTCGTTCTCGGCCAATCCTTCCGCCACTTCGAGGAAAACTGGCATGCGCGCCGCTCTCTCGGGATCGGGGAGGTCGAGCTCGTAGAACCTCTCCAGCTTGGGCAATCTCTGTTTCGCCAGGCTGGGCGGCATCTTCTCGTAGAAGTCGACGCTGAGCCCCATGGATTCGGCCTCGACCGTCAAGTCGAGGAGGGTGAAGACTATATCGGGCTGCAGTCTTTCCTCCAGGGCCCCCAGGGCCCCCAGCTGCGTGCCTGAATAGTGTAAGGCCTCCCGTACGGAACGCCCTATCAGCCTGACCCCGGGATAACCCGCCAGCGGTGCGGCCACGCGGCCGCTGCTGCTCATCACGCGATCGAGCAAGTTCATGTTCCCAGCCCCTTATCTTTATAATGTTCGTACCGCCGTCTCTATCCCCGGGCCTCAAGCCCGCAGACACGGACAATATAAGGATAGATCATTCAGCAAGCCTGGCCAACAGAAGCTCCCGCGAACCAGCCCGGCGCTAGCCGGAGCCATGGGACGGTTGCTGGCTTGCCGTAAAGGAGATGATCTCAGGCGCTGTGGCGGAGATGGTGGCGACCGATGGTGCGTGGAAGATGTATCCCCCTGGTCACCAACCTGACCTTGTTGGCGTCGATGTGGAAGCGGCCGCTACGGCCGCAGTGCCCGCAGAAGATAGACCCCCGAGCCATGCGGCCGCCGCAGAGGGGACAGTGGATGCCTCCCTCTGAGAAGATACAACCCTGTTCGAAGCAATCCTTCATCCTGCTACCCCCGGACGAATACATCTTCCTCTGTATATAACGCCCCGGCAGTCCTTTACTTACACTGCTTCTCACTAATTCCTTCGTCCGTATATATAATTACCTCAAGAGCTATTTTACGGAGAGGACGGGAGTGGGTATGACCACCATCGCGGAGCCGGACTTAAGCGAGATGGACGGGAGCGAGGCAGCTAAGGCAGCCTCACCTTTTTCCGCCTGGGGGTGGGGAGAGGCGGCGGTCGCCGCGGGCTGCGTGCTGTGCGTGGTGGCCGCGGCAGCCCTGCCTTGGGCCAGGGCCGAAGTGACCTGGAAGAGCATCCTATTCGGAAACGATATCGATTTGGGAATATTTACCTTCAGACTCACGGACAATCCCTGGCTGGCCGGCGCGCTCATCGGCGTCGCGGCCCTCTGCCTGGTGGGACTGTTGTGGAGGCGGCAGGCGGGGAACATCGCTATCGCCGCCTCCCTGCTGCTCCTCGGGGGCTCCGTGGCCTATGTCATTAGCCTCATCGAGGACGCCTTCGACTTCCTGGGCATCTACGAGCAGCTGCTGGAACTGGTCAGGAGCCTTCCCATGATCGGCCCCATGGTAGAATCCGTTATCCGCGAGAGGTTATCCATATCCGCCATTCCCCACGCCGGGGTGTATGTCTTCATCGCGGCGACCCTGCTCATCCTCACCGGGGGCATACTCATCAAGCGCCGTGTTCGCGTTCATGTATAATGTTGGCTATGAAGATAGTCCACTACACTGATGTACCGGCAGATAACCCGGGCGGGGAGACCCAGGGCGTGACCATCCGTTGGGTCATATCCGAGGAGGATGGGGCTACGAATTATTACATGCGGGTCTTCGAGATCGCACCCGGAGGCCATTCCCCGCAACACCGCCATCCCTGGGAGCACGAGATATACATCCTCTCCGGGGAGGGCGAGATGGTGGCGGAAGACGGGGCTTCCGCCGTGGGGGCCGGCACGGCCGTCTTCATCCCCGGCGATGAGCTGCACCAGATCAGGAACCCCGGCGGGCAACTGCTGCGTTTTATCTGCACCATCCCCTCCACCGGCACTTGACACAAAGCTCGAGCATATACCTGGCTGCTGAAAAACCAACCACGCCCAGGTGTCGTCTATACAAAAAACCACTGCCCGGACTCGACTGGGTCGGTTAGAGCGCCTCCATCTGCGTTGCCACCAGCCCGAGAACCGGGGGTCGGTCGGAGCGACCTTCGCGAGCAGTATATCCGCATGAAGGCTGTGCTCACGAATGATTGTTCGGGCTATACGATCCTGCAACCTGCGAGTGCGGAGCGAGGACCGTTACTCCCGGGCTCGGGCCGGAAGCGTACTAATGGAGCGGAAACCGTTACCCAGCGGCCCGGGCACAACAAAACCCACTGACCGGGACGACACGGCTCTCGGGCGACCCTCGTCTGCGCTGCCACTGGCCCGAGAACTTGGGGTCGGTCCGAAGCGACCTTCGCGAGCAGAAGCTAGATGCGTGCATTCAAGCAGCTAAAGAAAAAAAAGGAATCCGCCCGGGTGTCATCTATATTCAAACCTCTTCCCGAGACCTGAGGTCGGTCCGAGGTATGAACATCTGTGCTGCCACCAGCCCGAGAACTACTGGGTCGGTCGGAGCGGAGCGTGTCAGCGGAGCGAGACCGTTACCCAGAGGCTCGGGCCGGAAAAGCACAAGGAGCTAGGATCGTAAACTCCCGGTCTCGGGAACAACTACTTAAGCATCGCTTCGCCCTCTTCCTCCATTTCCTCGAGGAGGGTGTAGTAATTGGGCAGCTCGTTGAGGTGGGCAAGGGCGATCTTAGCGGTCATCACCGGGTCGTCGTTGCTGACGTTGGTGGCGGGGTCGACGGTGCCGTGTTCGAGCTCGACGTTGATACCCATGTAGAACTCGTTGGCGTCGTACTTATCCGCCAGACCCAGGCTGTCAAGGATCTTCACGGCCTCTTCTTTGCTGAACTTTTTCTCTCCACTCATGACTGCGTCTCCTTTCACCAGCACAGCCGCCATCCCGAGGGTGGCTCCAGTTTTACCCACGCTTCTGTACTACCATTTTTCCCACTCTTTCTCCCTTTAGCAATGATCTGAACCATAATGGCGCGCCATCACCGGCGTGGGTTATTGTCATCACGACGACGCAACCCGGGCAGGATGAACTCCCAGCAAAAGCACGATCTCCTGCCCGGGTTGTCGGCGCCCTAGCGCTCGTCCTCCACGACCTCTTTCTCCGCTCTACGCCGCTTCTTCCATCTCCTTCTTCTCTTTGTGCTGCATACGCCCGACATAGATGCCGATGATGAAGTCCATAACGGCCGCTACCAGCAGGTAGATCCCGAACAGCACCATCAAGGCATATACGGTCTCGGCCGTCCAGGCGAGGATGGCGATGCCGAAACCGAGCGATATCACGCCCAGGACGGCGATGACACCCCTCCCGGATTTCGGCGGCATATCGAAGGCCATGGCCAACTCGGCCACGCCCATGATTACCACCCAGATACCCATGAGTATCGCCACGAAGCCGAGGGTGAAATCGGTGTGGTTGACGAGGATCAATCCCAGGAGCAGACCGACGATACCCCAGACCAGCGTCCATCCCCACGGCTCCTTACGGAAGATGAAGATCAGCGAGCGAATGAGGTTGACGACCCCGTCGATGATGAGAAAGATACCCAGGAGGATGACGAAGGTCTTGAGCGTCGCCCCCGGATAGGCGATGAAGAGGATGCCGAATATCAGCGCCAGGACACCCCTTAGTACGTACGACCACCAGCTCCTTTCGATGATGTCAATCTCCATGAAACCCCCTTTCGTCGTTTTCCCTTGACCACTTAAATTCCGAGCATTCGAGCCAAGACCTCGATTATCACCCCCAATGCAAATGGATCAGATGATCTTACTTCTTTATTCCGATATCTCATGACCTCCCTACACGACCTCCTGTGATTATTCTTCTCTCTCGGCTGCGTAAACCCTCCCGTATCTTATCGCGGAGCCTGTGATCCCTCACCCGCCGGCCATCCGCGTCCCACCGGCCCGAGAAGGAATATCTTCGGTGAAACCGGAATAGATGGTTAGTAGTTCGAGCCATTTTTTGCGGTTGTGGTAGATCCACGCATCGCCGGTGTTCAGCTCTTTCGGACCGCGATGCGGCCGCCAGTAAGGAGGCAGACGACTTGCTCGAGGGGCAATTTTATCTTCCCATCACCTATGACCTCCTCGCCACCTTCCTCTTCGCCATCACCGGCGCCCTGGTGGCCTACCGCAAGGGATACGATTATCTAGGGCTCTTCGCCCTCGCCCTGGCCGCCGGCGCTGGCGGGGGCCTGATCCGTGACGGTATCTTCCTGCAACAGGGACCCCCTGCCTTCGTGAGTGACTGGAGGTACCTGGCGGTCGTGCTCGCG
>Ga0209254_10003472_pt1 | contig 14375 bp, 15 predicted proteins | sample FrelakmetDIP11DI_FD_187148 | JGI IMG/M metagenome (GOLD analysis project Ga0209254, IMG submission 187148) | Freshwater lake sediment microbial communities from the University of Notre Dame, USA, for methane emissions studies - DIP11 DI (SPAdes)... | ecosystem: Environmental > Aquatic >...
CGATTCTCCCGGGAGGGGGTCGCGGCTGAAGCCGCTCCTACGCGGCGACCTGGAACCCGGCGGCCGTGATGGCCTTCGCGAGGGCCGCCTGCTCGATCTGGGCGGGATCGAACTCGACGGCGACAGTGCCGCTCGCCCGATCCGCTTTCGCCGCGACGACACCCTTGTGGCTCGTCAGCGCGTTCTGCACGCTGCGCTCGCAGCCGCCGCAGGTCATGCCCTGTACCTTGAATTCAGTCTTCATGACGTTTCTTCCTCCGGTCATCATGGTTGGGTTTCTACTTTCGCGGGCGCCAGCGGCGCAACAACAGTGAATTGGTGACGACACTCACACTGCTCATGGCCATTGCCGCGCCGGCGAGGGCGGGGCTCAGGTAGCCAAAAGCAGCCAGCGGAATACCGATCAGATTGTAAATGAAGGCCCAGAACAGGTTCTGCTTGATCTTGCGGAAGGTGGCGCGGCTCGCCTCGATGGCGCCTGCCACGAGACGGGGATCGGGGCGCATCAGGGTGATCCCGGCGGTTTCCATGGCGATGTCTGTGCCAGTGCCCATGGCAATGCCGACGTCGGCAGCAGCCAGGGCCGGCGCGTCATTGATGCCGTCACCCAGCATGCCGACCACCCGGCCCGCAGTGCGCAGTTGCTCGATGGCCTCTGCTTTGGCCTCCGGGCGGATGGCGCCGCGGGCTTCGTCCACGCCGGCTTCCCGGCCGACCGCTGCCGCAACCAGCTCCGCATCGCCCGACAGCATGATCGTGCGCACACCCATCTTGCGCAGGGCGGTCACCGCCTCCAGCGCTTCCGGCCGGAGCGGATCGGCGATGGCGAGGACACCCAGCACGCCATCCTGGTCGGCCACGAAGACTGCCGTGCGACCCTGCCGCTCCCAGTCGAGGACGCGGGTGGCGGCCTCGCCAATGGCGATGCCCTGCTCGTCGAGCAGGCGGGTGTTGCCAATGAAGATCTCGCGTCCGGCGACGACGCCACTGACGCCCCTGCCCGTGTGACTGCGGAAGTCCACGACCGGAGACCGCGGCAGATGCCGTTGCTCCGCTGCCTGAAGGATCGCCCGGGCCAGCGGGTGCTCGCTGCCGTGCTGGACAGAGGCTGCCACCTGTAGCAGCTGGTCCTCGTCGCCACGCAGGGGAGCGGTGCCGACCAGCGTGGCGCGACCCGCGGTGAGTGTGCCGGTCTTGTCGAAGACAATCGTGTCGAGCCGATGGGCCCGCTCGAGGGATTCCACGTCCTTGATCAGGATGCCGGCCCGGGCGGCGGCTCCGGTGCCGGTCATGATGGCGGTCGGTGTTGCCAGGCCCAGGGCGCAGGGGCAGGCGATCACCAGGACCGCGACGGCGGAGATAAATGACTGCTCGAAATTACCGGTAACAAAGAACCAGCCGAGAAAGGTGATCACGGCCAGCGCCACGACGACGGGGACGAAGATTGCGCTGATCTGGTCCACGAGACGCTGCACGGGCGCCTTGCCGCCCTGGGCATTCTCGACGAGCCGGATAATCCGGGCCAGGGTGGAGTCGGCGCCGACGGCGGTGGCGCGCACTTCCAGAAGGCCCGTGCCGTTGATCGCGCCGCCCGTCACGGTGCTGCCCGGTAGCTTGTCCACTGGCTGGCTTTCGCCAGTGATCAGGGACTCATCCAGTTCGCTGCGCCCGGCCACGACCTCGCCGTCCACCGGAATGCGCTCCCCGGGACGCACGATCACAAGGTCGCCGGCCCGCACGTCGTTAATAGGTACTTCGTGCTCATTCCCATCCGCGCCCCGCACGCGGGCCGTCTGGGGCCGCAGGTCCATCAGCTGGCGGATTGCGGCGGTCGTGCCGCGCTTGGCTTTCGATTCGAGATACTTGCCGAGCAGCACCAGCGTGATGATGATCACCGAGGCTTCGAAGTAGAGCTTGCCCACGGCGCCGTCGAGGCCGAGGGTGGCGAGCAGATAGAGGCTATAGCCGTAGGCGGCTGTGGTGCCCAGCACCACCAGCACATCCATGTTGCCCGATCCGGCCTTCACGGCCCTCCAGGCTGATTTGTAGAAGCGGGCGCCGATGACGAACTGCACTGGCGTGGCCAGGAGCAGTTCCACCCAAACTGGCAGATGCCAGTCCAGGTTGAGGGACATGGCGCCCATCTGGAAGAGCAAGGGGGCGGCGAAGGCCGCCGAGATCAGTAGCAGGGTGAACTCCCGGCGGAGTTGCGCCTGGTCCCGCTGGCGATGCTCCTCTTCGGCCTGGGCCTGGGAGACGGCGGGTGACTCGATCCGCGCGCCATAGCCCGCCTTCGTCACCGCATCGACGAGATCGGCGAGGCGAGCAACTCCCGGAACGGCGCGCACGTCGGCGCGCTCGATAGCGAGATTGACGTTGGCCTCGATGACGCCCGGCACCTGGCGCAGGGCCTTCTCCACCCGGGTTGAACAGGCGCTGCAGGTCATGCCCTCGATGGGGAAGGCGAAGGTCTCGGTGGGCACCTGGAAACCGGCCTTGACGACGGCGTCGGCGATAGCTGGCACTGCGAGCCGGGTCGGGTCGTAGGTAACAGTCGCGCGCTCCACTGCAAAATTAACGGCCGCCGAATCCACGCCGGACACCAGGCCCAGCGCTTTCTCCAGCCGGGTCGCGCAGGCACCGCAGGTCATGCCGCGCACCGGCAGATCCACGCGGGCGAGCCGCGAGCCGGCGGCTGGGGCGACGGGCGTAGTGGTGGCCTCGGCCGGGATCACGCTCACTGGGGAGTCCTTGCAGGTCGTGCCGACATGGTAACGCTGGCGCACCTGATTGGGCACAGGGTTAAAGAGGAGGAGATGGGGTCGGCAGGTGCGGATTTCAATCCGGGACATAACGTCGCGGGTTGGAGGCTGGCCCTCGCAGTGGTCGCGGCGGTCGCGCCTGAAGGCGCTCCTACAGTGTGAGTCACCGGGAGGGGAGCACCGTCCGGCGGTGCCGGCCCTGGAACAGCCGGATGAATTCGCCGAAGAGCGCGTCGCCCAGCGTGCGGGAGCGGGCAATGAAGCGCGGCGTTTCCTGCTCAATCACAGCCGGATCGATTACGCCGTGCAGGCCGTCGAGTTCCCGCACGTTCACCGGTGCCCGCAGCCAGCGGTGAATCATGGGTTCGTCTACTTCCAGGTGAAACTGCAGGCCGTAGGCGTTGTGGCCAAAGCGGAACGCCTGGTGAGCACAGGCAGTGGAGGTGGCCAGGTGGACGGCCCCGTGTGGAATGGCAAAGGTGTCCCCGTGCCACTGAAAGATCTTTTCGCTCGTGTCGAAGTGCCGGAAGAGCGGATCCCGCTGGCCATCTTCGGTGGTAGCGACGTCGTACCAGCCGATTTCCTTGCTGTGGTGGCGGGTGACCGGCGCACCGAGAGCCCGGGCTAGTAACTGGGATCCCAGGCAGATGCCCAGCACAGGGAGTCCGTCCCGGACGGCTGCCTGGATGGCGGCGACCTCTGTTGCGAGGTGACGGTGGCGCGTCACCTGGTCGCAGTTCATGGGTCCGCCGAGCACGATCAGGCCGTGGTAGCGCTCCAGGTCGGGCACCGCGTCGGGGTTGCGCCCGAAGTTGACGTAGCGGATACGGAAGCCCGCGTCCCGGAGCAGCGGATCGAGCGTGCCGAGGATCTCGTGGGGGACGTGCTGGAAGACGAGGAGGCGGCGCATGCCGATATTCTAGAGTCTGCGCCGCCTGCCCGGCACGTCCCGATATCACCGCATATTGCTGAACACGTAGTCATGGGGTGCCTGGCCGGTGTGGCAGGCGAAGCATGCCGTTGCGGCGGTCGCGCCGACGACGGGCTTCTCCCGGTCACCGGCTGCAAAGGCTTCGAAGCCCCAGCCACCGGTGGCGGCATAACGGCGCTGGTCCTTGTACATGACGCCGAGCACCTTCCGGGAGCCTTCCTGGATGGCATTGTCTGCTGCGGCCGCCTCCAGCAAGTCGAAAACGATGACGGAGCCATCAGGGAAGCGCCCTTGGGCGTAGCCCGTTACGGCAAGCGGATTAGCATAGAGATGATGGATACCGCCGAAAGATTCGTAGAGTGGATGCCCTGATTCGATGACCATGCTCTTGACGTGCTGCCACTGGCGATAGCCATGCGGAAAGGGGATACCGGCTTGCCCGGCCGCCGGTGGCTCGGCCAGGGCCGCCAGGGCTGAGGCACCAGCCATGCTGATCGCGAAGACGCTGTTCCGAAGGGTATGCTTCACTTGCCTGTCTCCTGCTGTGTGGACTCAGGACCGCAAGCTAGCAGCCGGCGCCAATCGTTAACAGCAGGTACAAATTGGTACCCGCGTAACCAAAAGGTGATGCCTGGTGGACCCTGACTCTTCGGATCCCGCACCGCCGCCCCCATCGGCAGTCCGCATGGTGGAGGATGTGCTTGGCTGCAAGTGGACGCTGCGCGTGATCGCCGAGATCCGCAGCGGCGTGCAGCGACCGGGGGCCCTGGAGCGCCAGATCCGAGGGATCAGCACCAAGGTTCTCAATGAGCGGCTGCGCAAGCTGTTGCGGTTCGGAGTAATCGAACGACGTGCCTATCCAGAGTTGCCACCGCGAGTCGAGTATCGGCTCACGCCGTTCGGGCGGCGATTTGCCCGGGTCCTCGACGCCGTGGACCAGCTGGAGAGCGAGATCGCCAGGCCTCAGACGATGCGGAACTCGTCGGCGTCCAGGTAAGCGGGGAACTTCTTCCTGTAGCGGCGCAGATCCCCAAGGCTCAAAGTCGCTGTCCTGTGGCCAGGCTCCGCGCCTGAATTCACCGGGGCTCGCCCCAGGTAGTCGTAGACGCCGCTGTCGCCGGCATAGGTGACCCCCTTGCCGTCCGTGCCGATGCGATTCACCCCCGCCACGTAGCACTGGTTCTCCACCGCCCGGGCGGGGAGGAGGGCCTGCCAGGCGCCGCGCCGGGCAGCCGGCCAGTTGGCTACATAGATGAGCAGGTCGAAGGCGTTCGCGCCCCGGCTCCAGACCGGAAAGCGCAGGTCGTAGCAGACGAGCGGGCAAACACGCCAGCCTTTCAGTTCCACGATGAGCCGTTCCTGGCCCGGGGTAAAGTGTTCGTGTTCGCCGGCCATGCGGAAGAGGTGGCGCTTGTCGTAGTGGTGGTGCTTGCCATCGGAGGCTATCCACACGCAGCGATTGAAGTAGCGCCCACCGTCCTCGACGAGGAGGCTGCCGCACAGCGCGACCTTGTGCTCCCGCGCCAGTTTCGCCATCCACGTCACTGTGGGTCCGGCCATGGATTCAGCCTGCTGCCGGACATCCATGGTGAAGCCGGTCGTGAACATTTCCGGCAGGACGATCAGGTCCGTGGGTTCCGTCAGCGTTCCCATCAACTCTGCAAACTGCGCCCGGTTTGCTTCCGGATCGTGCCAGGCAAGCTCCGTCTGCAGCAACGTGATGGTCAGATCCTGCACAGGATCTCCGCGGCCCGCTTAAGGGTGGTCAGGTCCTTCGCGAAGCAGAAGCGCAGGCGCGGGTTGGCAGGGGGCTCGGCGCAAAAGACGGAGACCGGAATGCACGCAATCCCGGATTCCACGGTCAGCCGTCGCGCATAGTCCACATCGGCCTCCCCCGTGATGCCGCTGTAGTCGAGCAGCTGGAAGTAGGTGCCCGCGGAGGGCGTGAGCCGGAACCGCGAGCCCTGCAGTAGCGCGCAGAACTGGTCGCGCTTGGCCTGGTAGAAGGCTGGAAGATCCAGGTAGTGCGCGGGGTCACTCTCCAGGAAATCGGCGAGCGCCCACTGCATGGGCGTGACCACGCAGAACTGCACGTACTGGTGGACTCGGCGAAATTCCAGTGTGAGTGCCGCCGGCGCCACGCAGTAGCCGATCTTCCAGCCGGTCGCGTGGTAGGTCTTGCCGAAGGACGACACGACCAGGCTCCGCTCCGCGAGCTCCGGGTAGCGCAGCAGGCTTTCGTGCCGGCGACCGTCAAAGATGATGTGTTCGTAGACCTCGTCGCTCAGCAGTAGCAGGCGTGTGCCGCGCACCATGTCCGTCAGCGCCGCAATGTCTCCGGCTGACAGCACCGCGCCGGTTGGGTTGTGCGGGGAATTGAGAATCAGCAGGCGCGTGCGGGGTGTGATTGCCGACCGCACCCGGTCCCAGTCCACGCTGAAATCCGGTTCCTGCAGTGGAATATGGACGGCGCGGCCACCCGCGAGCCGGATCGCCGGGTCATAGGAGTCGTAGGCAGGATCCAGGCAGAGCACCTCGTCGCCCGGTTGCACCACGGCTTCGATGGCACAGAACAGGGCCTCGGTGGCGCCTGAAGTCACGGTCACATCGGCCTCCGGATCCACCGATCGGCCGTAGAGAGCCAGTGTTTTCCGGGCAATCTGCGCACGCAACGCCGGTAGTCCGGCCATCGGCGCGTACTGGTTGTGCCCGGCGTGCAGGTGGTGACTAACCCGGTCGAGCAGCCCGGCGGGCGCCGGGAAGTCCGGGAACCCCTGGGACAGGTTAATGGCCCCATGTTCCGTTGCCAGCTGGGACATGACGGTGAAGATCGTGGTACCGACGTCGGGCAGCTTGCTCTGAACAGGGAGGAAGGGCAGCGGCATCGGTCCTGTGACGGAAAATTGGCGTTTTGTTTGACTTCGGTCGCGCAGCACGCTGATCATAGCGCCAACTTTTGCGGGGCACCCGAACCAGACGCATGAATTCCACTGTTGAAGCGGCTGAACCCGTGCCGCCATCCCCCGTCGCACCCGCCCCAACCGCGTCCGGCTACTTCCCGACCGGCCACAGCACCCGGATGACCAACGTCCGCCGGCTCATTGAGCAGGTGGCCGCGTTCACCACCAGCGTGCTCATCACCGGGGAGTCGGGAACTGGCAAGGAATGGGCCGCCCGCCATGTTCACGGGTTGTCCCCCCGCGCCGACAAGGCCTTTGTCCCCGTGAATTGCGGCGCCATCCCGGCCGAGTTGCTCGAGAGTGAGCTGTTCGGGCACGAGAAGGGGGCCTTTACCGGCGCCATTTCCACCCGCATCGGCCGGTTTGAAGCGGCCGAGGGTGGCACGCTGTTTCTGGACGAGATTGGCGACATGAGCCTGCCCATGCAGGTCAAGCTGCTGCGTGTCCTGCAGGAGCGGATCTATGAGCGGGTGGGCAGCAACCGGCCGCGGCCCTGCGACGTGCGGATCATCGCGGCGACTCATCGCAACCTGGAAGCGGCGATCCGGGACGGCAGTTTCCGCGAGGATCTCTATTACCGGCTGAACGTCTTTCCCATCGAGCTGCCACCCCTGCGGGACCGGCTCGAGGACCTCTCGGACCTGATCGGCAACATCCTCGAGCGGTGCCGGGCTTCCGGCCTGTCACCGGTGCACATGACCCCGGGTGCGGTCCGGATCCTCAAGCACTATGGCTGGCCCGGCAACATCCGGGAGCTGGCCAACCTGCTCGAACGTTTGTGTGTCCTTTACCCGGACGGGGCCGTGGATATTCCCCAGCTGCCAACCCGGTACACGGCGGCGGCGCCCCTTCGTGAGACCGATCGCCAGGAAGTGGCGGCCACCCGCGCGTCGGGACCCCAGCCCCAGGACATCGAGTTCCCCGCGGACGGGCTGCCGCTGAAGGACTACCTGGAACAGATCGAGGTCTCGCTCATCCGCCGGGCGCTGCACGACGCCAATGGCGTCATCGCCCACGCCGCCGAAAAGCTCCAGGTCCGGCGGACCACGCTCGCCGAAAAGATGAAGCGCTACGGCATTTAGGAGAAATGGGGACATGCCTAATTTCCCCGGCCCCAGAAGGGGCCGGGGAAATTAGGCATGTCCCCATTTCTCCTCTACGGCATTTAGGCGGCCTTGATTGCCTCGTAGCAGGTGTACCGATCCCGGCCGTTGCGCTTGGAGTGGTACAGGGCAGTATCCGCTGCCGCGAGCAGCGCCTTGGGGCTGTCGAACGTGTTTTGCGAGTCGCAGGTGACGATGCCGAGTGACAGCGTAATGCCCACGCTCCGGCCGTCCGCCGTCTGGGCTGTTCGCGACCGGGCAGCCTCGCAGACGCGTATACCCACTCGATCTGCCTGCTCCGAGTCCACACCAGGGAGCAGCAGCACGAATTCGTCGCCGCCGTAACGGGCCACGATATCGGAGTCCCGGAGCGTGTCCCGCAGCAGCTCGGCGACGGTCTGCAGGATTGCGTCTCCCGCCTGGTGGCCGAAGCCGTCATTGACCTGCTTGAACTTGTCGAGGTCCACGAAGACCACCGACAGTGGCCATGCGTGCTTCGCCGCTGTCTCGAACTCGCGGGCCAGGGACTCCTCGAAGTAGCGGCGGTTGTGCGCGTTGGTCAGGGGATCCCGCACATTCTCAACCTTGAGTTCGCTGTTCTCCTCCTCAAGCTGCTTCTTGCTGCCCTTCAGGTCGGAGTTCTCTGCAAGCGTGTACAGGTTGCGAACCATCAGCGTCTCCCGGGCTGCTTCGCTGATGTCCTGCAGCTGAGCTGCATCGTAGAGCTCCATCTGGAACAGCTCTTCCGCCACCGGCAGCTGTTCCTTGACGAGGTCAAACATCTCTCCGAGACGATGCGGCTGGATGTTCAGGAACTTGTGGGCCTGCTGCCCCACGCGGCGCAGCGACGTCTCGTTCCTGGCGCCGAGCCAGACGTCACTGAGTTCGCCAGACATGGCGACGACCCGCACGAAGGTCTTGTCGTCACCCTCGACACCCGCTCCGCTCGGATCGTGGCTGTGCTGGACAGCCTGCACCAGGCCTGCTGGCATGTTCCAGATACCAAGCAGGGCCGAGCCGATGGCCCGGTGATCGGTGCCGATGCAGTTCTGTTCGTGCTGGCAGATGCGGGCGTGTTCGATCTTGAAGGGGGCAATGCCCTCGTAGACCTCAGGCCAGAGCTTGTCGACGACGAGCATCCCGAGATCCTGGAGGAGCGCAGCAAGAAAGATTTCCTCGGCGTCCCGGCGGCCCAGTTCGCTGGCCAGGAGCTTCCCCCAGGCCGCCGACAGGATCGTGCGGCGCCAGTAGGCCTGAAAGTCGAAACCGCCCGTCGAGGCCCTCTTCAGCGCCGATACCAGCGTGAAGCTGAGCGCCAGCGTCAGCGTCGCATTGAGGCCGAGCGTGATCAGTGCCTGGCGAAGATTGGAGCTCTGCCGGCGTCGCGCGTACATGGCGGAGTTGGCAATCCGCATGACCTTGGCGGCGATGGCGGGATCCGCACTCACCGCATCCGCAACCTTTGCCAGGTCGATGTCCGGGTTCTGCGCAAGTTGCAGAACTCGCATCGCCACGGGCGGTGGCGTGGGAAAGTTGGTGCAGGTCCGCAGACGCTGCAGGATGTGTTCCGGTATCTGGCTCATGGTCGTCGCTCCCACGCGGTTTCTCTCTGGATGGTTTCGTTGGTTGCAAGTCGATCGATCAATGCAGTTCCTCGGGCTGGCCAGAGCCTGAGGGCCGGCCATAAAGGTTTTGTATCAGATGGGCCTCCCCCTGGCTCAGGGAGCAGGTGTCAATGAGCTGGCGGGTCGTTGCCCCGTGCTTCGACAGCGCGATTGCCTGGCGCAGGCCGCTGCGTGAGTTTCCCGAGGTAAGCATTTCCTGGCGCGACGTGAGCTGATCCACGCGCTCGCGCAGCTGACTGGCTTCGCTGGCGGTATCGACCAGCAGCAACTCGGTAGTCTGCAGGCGCTTCGTGAGTTCATCCAGGCGACTGGTCAGGGTCGTCTCAGTCGTTCGCCGACCGGTGAAGCGGCGCGCCAGCCAAAGCAGACCCAGCAGGCCCGGAATCGCGGCGAGCACCACGGCGACGGACCCGGGCGTCGCTGCCGGCAGGTAGATGCTGTTAATGAGTTCCGCTGCACGGTTCAGCAGCGGGTCAAGAGCAGCGAGATTCAGGTTGTCGAGCGCAGGCATGGTCGTTCCCTTCAGGCGAGTTCGTCGATGATATGAGTGCGGCCATCCGGATCCTGGCCTGGCCGCTGCTTCTGGTCCTTGCCAGGCTGCTTACCCTTCTTAGGGTCACGCTGGCGCCGCTGGTCCTCCGGGCGCCGAACCCAGTTGCCCGGGACAATCGGATTGACGTGGTCTACAGGTTTCATCCGGTGACCTCCGCACTGAGAGCAGCGTCCGCCGCGGGCGCAGCTATGGCAGGTATCTGGACTTGCGGCGCAGCGGCGATGCCGCCAGGCCGCGGGTCCGTCGCCGCGGGTGGCGCACCCAGAATCACGAGGGCGACACGCCGGTTCCGGTTGCGGCCCTCGGCTGACTCATTGTCGGCCAGCGGCTGGTTTTCGCCCATGCCGGCTACCACCATGCGCTTCGATGTAATCCCACGCTGCTCGAAGAGCCGCACGATACGTGCGGCGCGCGCGGCAGAGAGTTCCCAGTTGGACGGGAACTGGGTTGTCTTTATGGGTCGGTTGTCCGTATGCCCCTCAATACGAATGGGATAGGGGCGTTCCGCCAGGATTCCCGCAAGGCGCTCGAGAATCGTCACAGCCTCAGTACCGATTTCGGCACTGCCGCTCGGAAACAGGATGTCGGTCTTGATCTCGACCTCAACCCAGGATGGGGCACGTTCCACCCGGATCATGTCCTGGTCGATCAGGACCTGCATGGCGTTCTGCAGGTCATCCGTCATCTGGCGCAGCTGGGCCTGAAGTGCCTCGTCCTCGCCTGTCTTTGTATCTGTTGCAGCCTCGGCCTTGTCCGGGAACTGGATGGCCTGGTTGGGCTTGACGCCGGCTACGGTGTCATCGCCCTTGGCCTTGGCAGCCTTGTCCCCAACGGGTACGGGCTCCATTGTGCGGGGCGTGCCGGCGAATGCGGCTGAAAGTGAATCGGATGCGACCCGATACTTGCCTTCGTTAACCGAGGATACGGCATACATCACCACGAAGAACGCGAGCAGTAACGTCACGAGGTCGCCATAGGGGATGGCCCAGGCTTCGTGGTTCACGTGATCTTCATGCTCGTGCTTGCGCGACATGATTCTGATCGCGGGCCTTAGCCCATGAACCCCTTGAGCTTGGTCTCGAGATTGCGGGGATTCTCACCCTCGGCAATTGCGATGATCCCGATGATGATCATTTCCTTGGCGTGGGTCTGCTTCTTGATGATGTCCTTGAGCTTGTTGGCGATAGGCAGAAAGAACAGATTGGCGAGGCCAATGCCGTAAATCGTGGCTGTAAAGGCCGCTGCAATACCGTGGCCGAGCTTGCTCGGGTCTGCGAGGTTCTTCATGACGGCAATCAGGCCGAGCACGGCACCGATGATCCCCAGGGTAGGGGCGTAGATGCCCAGGCCCTCGAAAACCTTGGCGCTTGCTGTTTCGGACTTCTCCTTTGCCTCGAGCTCTGCCTCCAGCGCCTCGCGAATCTTTTCGGGCTCGGTACCGTCCACGAGCATCTGCAGCGCCTTTTGTGCGAAGGGGTCAGGCTCGGTTTCGAGCGCGGGCTCCAGGCCCAGCAAGCCCTGCTTCCGGGCGGTTTCGCTCCACTCCACCATCTTGGCGATCAGTTGCTCGGTGTCTTCCATGGGCGGCTTGAAGATCCAGGGCACGATTTTCCAGGCACGCAGGAAGGTTGCCTTGGGCGTCTGGATGAGAATCGAGGCAAAGGTCCCCAGAAACACGATGACGAAGGCCGCGGGATTCAGCAGTGAGCCGACACCGGCACCTTTCAGGATCGCGCCCACGATGATGGCGAAGAACGCCAGAGCGAAGCCGCCAACGGTCAATGCGTCCATCGACCATCCCGGTTGGCTGACTGCTGTTCAGAACTGAAGGCCATGGTCACGCAGACGCCGCGGTGCGGCCTTCGATGGCGTCACGGACACCGGCCCGCACCCGCATCAGTGCCTGGCCATGGATCTGGCACACACGAGACTCGGTGACTCCGAGAACCTCGCCGATTTCCTTAAGGTTCAGCTCTTCCTCGTAGTACAGCGACATCACCAGCGCCTCTCGCTCCGGCAGGGTGCGGATGGCTTCAGCGAGAGTCGCGCGAAATTCATCGGCCTCGAGTTCGGCCGAGGGCTCGGTGTCCGGGTCCTGGAGCTGGTGCACTGGCATCTCGCCTTCCTCGCCTTCCTGGTCCAGGCTGAAAAGCCGGTGGGCAGCCGCTGAGGTAACCAGCTGGAAATACTCCTCGAGAGACACGCCCAGTTCGGCGGCGAGCTCGCGGGCTTCTGCCGGCTTGCCAGTTCGGTTTTCCACTGCCTGAATCGCCGCTGTCAGTTCCCGTTGCCTGCGATAGACCGAGCGAGGCGTCCAGTCGGTATTCCGCACCTCGTCGAGCATCGCGCCGCGCACGCGGATTCCCGCGTACGTCTCAAAACTTGCCCCTTTCGTCGGTGAGTACTGGCGCGCAGCGTCCAGCAGCGCAATCAGTCCCACCTGGATCAGGTCATCCTGATCCACGCTGTCCGGCAGCCGCCCGCGCAGGTGGTTCGCAATCCGCTTGACCAGCGGCGCGTACTCCTGCACCAGAGCGTCGGGCGAGAGCCCGGCAGCTGTGGCATAGCGGCTCGCGGGGTTCATGCCGTAGCGTGCTCCCCGCCTGTGGGCCGGAGCAGCCGTTCCACGAAAAACTCGATATTGCCTCGCGCTGCCCGGGGTCCCTCCCAGTTATCGGCGCGGTGGGCCAGTTTCTTGAGGGCGCTGGCTGCAAGGCTGGATGGGAACGCCGTCACAAAGGGCGTCTGCAACTGGACTGCCCGCCAGACCCTGTCGTCGTAGGGAACACTACCGGCGTGATCGAGGGTGACCTGCAGGAAGCGCTCCGCTACGCGCAGCAGCTTCTCGAACAGGCTGCGGCCATCGCCGCCCTGATGGGTCATGTTGGTAATGATGCGGAACCGGGTCACATTGTGTTCGGTGCTGAGCACCTTGATCAGGGCATAGGCGTCCGTGATGGAGGTCGGTTCATCACAAACCACCACCAGCACCTCATTCGCTGCGGCACAGAAGCGCAGCACGCCCTCCGAGATACCCGCAGCGGTGTCCACGATCAGTGCATCCAGATCCTCACTGAGCTCGCTGAATGCATGGATAATCCCGGCGTGCTGGGCCGGACTAAGGCTGGCCATCTCGGCGAGCCCGGAAGCGCCCGGGATCACCCGCACCCCGGCCGGCCCGCTAACGATAACGTCCTGCAGGCGGCGGTCGCCCTTCACAACGTCGGCCAGCGAGTGCGCGGGTTGCAGTCCGAGCAAGACGTCGACGTTGGCGAGGCCAAGGTCTGCGTCGAGCAGCATCACGCGACGGCCAAGCATGCACATGGCGATGGCAAGATTGGCGGAGATGTTGGTTTTTCCCACGCCGCCCTTGCCGCCGGTGACGGTAATCACCTTCACGGGCCTGGGGTTACGTTGTCGCCGGAGGCCCTCGGCCTGATCGGTGACGTGCTGGCCTTCAGGCGTAAGCATGGGTCGCAACCTCCGAGAACGTCTGGGCGAGTGTGTTGGCATCGATCGCGCGGTTATCGCGCCGCATCAGTTCGACAGCCATTTTGGCCAGCCAGGACTGGCGGTTGTGCATCAGGTGCAAATCCTCCGGAACGCGCTGGCCATTGGCGACGTAGGCCAGGGGCAACCCGCTCCGGATCAGAACCGACAGGGCACCCCCAAGTGATGTGGCCTCGTCGGTCTTGGTCAGGATGCACCCCGCCGGTTTGGCCGTCCGGAACACGTCCACAATTTCCTGCATTGTTCCGGACGAGGCGGTGGCGGGCAGCGCAAGGAGGGTGGTTACCCCGGTGTCGGCAGCCGTCAGCTGGGCGAGTTGTTCGGGCAGTCTGGGGTCACGCTGGCTCATGCCGGCTGTATCCACCAGGACGAGCTTGCGGCGCTCCATCGCCCCCAGTGCTTCGGCCAGGCTCTGGGTGTTCGAGGCGGAAGTGACGGTCACGCCCATGATCTGGCCGAACGTCTCCAGCTGTTCCCGCGCCGCAACGCGAAAGGTGTCGGTCGTGACCAGGCCCACCGCATCAGGCCCGTACTGCTGTGCTGCTCGTGCCGCCAGTTTCGCAATCGACGTGGTCTTGCCAACGCCCGTCGCGCCAATGACGGCATACACGCCGCCATCCGCCACCACATCGCAGGTGGCGACGGGCAGCTGTTCAACGAGGGTCCGCAGCCCTGCAAGCCAGCCGCCAACCGGGTGATCTGTGGCGGCCCGGGTGGCGAGTTGCCTGGCAATATCGGGATCCAGGCCGAGCTGGGTAAAGTTCTGCAGCAGCATGGCCGTGGCGGGCGATTGCCGCGACTGTTCATCCCACAGCAGACGCCCCAGCTGTGCCTCGAGCAGCGAGCGGATCGAGCGCATTTCCTCGCGCATCTGGTCCAGCTCACTGGCTGTGGCGGCAGTCGGGGCCCGGGGCGGCTGGTACCAGCCACC
>Ga0209254_10003474_pt1 | contig 14371 bp, 13 predicted proteins | sample FrelakmetDIP11DI_FD_187148 | JGI IMG/M metagenome (GOLD analysis project Ga0209254, IMG submission 187148) | Freshwater lake sediment microbial communities from the University of Notre Dame, USA, for methane emissions studies - DIP11 DI (SPAdes)... | ecosystem: Environmental > Aquatic >...
CCTGAGTGACTTGCAGTCCATTGCCCTGGCTTTCGACGCCACCGATAGTGGCGCTATCTTTCTGGCCGATCTGGAACTACTGAGGACCGACAACACCCAATACGGCTCAAGTCCGACGAAGCCAAGCCGGAGTACGTGACCGCACTGGAGGCCGCCTACGGCGCGCCGAGCCAGGAGAGATTTGGGAGCGCCGTGTTCTACGAGCAACCTAGCACGAGCGATAAGCTGGAGCAGACGGCGCTGGCGAAGTACAAGTTCTTCGCCGGCAACCTTGAGGAGCGCTACGGCGAAGAAGCCTGGATGGGGCACTGGAAAGAGGTCTGCGCGCGCAAGGCGGGGGCCAAGCCGGACATCGTGGCCGAGCTGCGCAGCATCACGGACCGAGATGCGAAGTGTTCGGTACCGTTAATCCTGGACAATATCGGGGATGGGGAGAAGGCGCGCCGCGCCCTAGCGGCCGCGTTCGACGATCCGCGCTTTCCGCCACTGGCGCGGGATGAGTACGACAGCCTCGAAGTCGAGATCTCGCTCCTCTCGGCATCGACGCCCATTGTCGTCGCCAGCGAGCGCGAGCTGCACACGCAGCTGCGGCCCGGCATTGACGGCGTGACGCTAGAGTGGGGTCACTGCCGCTCGACCTTCCTGCCGCAGGTGTGGGAGAGCCTGAGTGATCCGCGGGAGTTCATCGCTCACCTGAAGCGTAAGGCCGGGCTGCCACTGGACTTCTGGTCGACTGATCTCACGGTCTCACGCTACACCGTCGAGAAGTTCACGGAACGGTTGCCGGCATGAGCGCGACGATCCGCCAAGCGGTTCCGGCGCAGCAGCCGGACGAGCATTTCCCGGCCCGCTGGTGGCACCGGCTCGATGACGGACGCATCCAGTGCGACCTGTGCCCGCGCGACTGCAAGCTGCACGAAGGCCAGCGCGGCCTGTGCTTCGTGCGCAAGCGCGAAGGCGATGCGATGGTGCTCACCACCTACGGCCGATCCTCCGGCTTCTGTGTCGATCCGATCGAGAAGAAACCTCTGAACCACTTCTATCCGGGTTCCGCCGTGTTCTCGTTTGGCACGGCCGGCTGCAACCTCGCCTGCAAGTTCTGCCAGAACTGGGACATCTCCAAGTCGACCGAAATGGACCGGCTGATGGATCAGGCGAGTCCCGAGGCGATCGCCGAGGCCGCCCTGGCGACCGGCTGCAAGAGCGTCGCCTTCACCTACAACGATCCGGTGATCTTTGCCGAGTACGCGCTCGACGCGGCGGACGCGTGCCACGCGCAGGGACTCAAGACGGTGGCGGTCACCGCCGGCTACATCCACGCCGAGCCGCGCCGCGAGTTCTACGCGAAGATGGACGCGGCCAACGTCGACCTGAAGGCGTTCACCGAGGAGTTCTACTTCAAGCTGACCGGCGCGCATCTGGCGCCTGTGCTCGAGACGCTGAAGTACCTGGTGCACGAGACCGACTGCTGGACCGAGATCACGACGCTGCTGATCCCGACCAAGAACGACTCGGATGCCGAGCTGCGCGCGATGTGCCAGTGGATTGCACGCGAGTTGCGGCCCGACGTGCCGTTGCACTTCACCGCATTCCACCCCGACTACAAGCTCGACGATCTGCCGGCCACGCCGGCGTCAACGCTCGCGCGTGCGCGCCGCATCGCGCAGGAGGAAGGGCTCAAGTTCGTCTACACCGGCAACGTGCACGACCGCGAGGGCGGGACCACGTTCTGCCCGGCCTGCCATGCCGCGCTGATCGAGCGCGACTGGCATCGCATCCTGCGCTACGAGCTAACGGACGACGGCCGCTGCCCCCACTGCACGACCGCGATCGCCGGCCGCTTCGACGGTTTTGAGGGCGGCTTCGGCAACCGGCGCATTCCGGTCCGCGTTGCGCTGCGCTGACTGCCCGGCACGGGTCGACGGTGCGGCCCGGGGTGCGGCGGCAAACGTCAGTGGCTTGCGCGCCCACAGTTGACGCTCGGACTTCGGCAGCGACCGCATCTGAGTCAGCACCCAGCGCGCGCGTTCGGTCTCCGGGTGGCCCGCGCGGAACTGCAGTTCATGGGCGCTGTGCGGCGCACGCAGGATGCCGGCGAGCCAGGCGGCCTCGAGTGGAGTGAGCTGCTCGGGACGCTTGCGAAAGTAGGTGCGCGCTGCCGCACGCGCACCGCACAGCCCCGGACCCCAGTCCACCGTGTTGAGGTAAAGCTCGAGGATGCGTGCCTTGCCCAGCGTGCGTTCCATTTCGATCGCGTACAGCAGTTCGCGCAGCTTGCGCGCGGCCGTCTTCTCGCCGCCGGTAAAGAGCGTCCGTGCCAGCTGCTGCGTCAGCGTGCTGGCGCCGCGCTTCGGTCCCGACTTGTCCAGGCCGGCAAGCAGCGGCGCCACCTGTGCTTCGTCGAAGCCGCTGTGGAGGTGAAAGCGCTGATCTTCAGCGACGAGGACGGCGGCGGGCAGGTAGACACCCACGCGGTCGAGCGACACCCAGCGTGTCTCGGTGTCGCCATTGACGATGCGCTGCATGGCCCCGTCGGGCTTGCGGCATGTCATCGCGAACCAGCCGAACTGCAGCGCCTCGGTACCGAGGCCGCCGACCTCCAGGCCGGAGACGTTCACCTGCATCGCGCCGGTCCCGCTCGGAAGCTCGAGGTGCCCGCGCGCTTCGAGTGTGCCTTCGATGCGTGCGCCGAGTGCTTCAGGGACGATGGTGGCCAGTGCTTGATAGGCCGCGCCGACGTCGGTCGCGGGCAGCCGCCAGCGCAGTCGGATGCGGTCCGACGCAAGTTCGGCGGAGTAGTCGACGCGCAGTGACTCGGCCGTCAGCCAACCCGTCACCGTGGCACCGGAGCGCTCGGCGCTGATTTCGACGCGCGGCAGATGCAGCGGCGTGGAAGCAAGTGCCGGGTGTTGCAGACGACAGGGCGCGCAGCGGGCCACGATCGCACGACCGTCGCGGCGCAGCGTGATGCGGCCGGCGCTCGTGGCGAAGGCTCGGCCATCGAGAAGGACGGCCGACCCTGGGGCCGTGGCCAGGCGCACCAGTCCGGCCACGTTGACTTCGACCGACCGGCCGGTCACCTGCAACTCGGTGGTCCAGGCCGGCGCCGCGCTAGCGAGCACCCCGTTGGACAGCACGATTACGCCGAGTGCGCCGGTGACCCCCACGACCAGCAGCACGGCGGCAATGCCCAGCACGGTGATGCCATGCCTGAGAGGCGTCATGGCTGCGTCGTGGCGGACTCGACCACGGTGGTGGCCCACCACGGACCGCCGCCGTACTGTGCCGCCCAGAACCAGGACGACATGTCGGTCCATGCGCCCCCGTTGCTGTCGTGGATGCGCTCGCAGACGCGCAGCAATGTGCCGTTGCGGGACGCGCTGAAGCAGCTCCACTGCGCGCCACCTGCATCGACGCTGGGCCGCGGCCGGCCGACGGAGTAGCCGAGCGCGGAGAAGCAGTCGACGGCCGGATGCAACTGGCGCGTCGCTCGATTCACCTGACGCAGTATCAGCACGCGCTCGCCGTCGGTGAGGCGCGCAATCGCGCCCGGGAAGCGCCGCGCGAAACGCTGCTCGAGCTCCGAGAGCGGCAATTGGGTCAGCGGCTGGTCGCGGAAGAGGGTAGGCCAGTCGACGCGGGAGGGTGCGTCGCTTTCCACCGCCACCGGTCGCGTGAGCCACTCGGCAGACAACCGGCTGCTTGCCTGCAGCGACCAGTGCGCTGCCAGTGGCATCACGCCCGCGACCAGCAGGGCGCCGACGAAGAAGGTACGGACATTCATTTGTCGCTCCGTGAGACGACACCGGTGAACAGCACCAGCGGGGCGATCGCGGCCATGAAGGCCGCGAGGCCGACAGTTTCGTGCGACCAGGCGGGCCAGTTCACCAGCCCGGCCGCCGGGAAGAACAGGATCGTGTTGCGAACGATGTTGGCGAGCAGCACCAGCAGGGCAGCCACGACCCCGTTGACGAGAGTCCTGCGCGCATCGGCGCGCTGCAGATACGAAAGCAGCGCCGCGGCGTAGCTGCCGAGCCAGAGCATGCCGATGCCAGCACAGGGGGCGTCGACCAGCACGGTCGTGCCGTCGAGCACCATCGAGGCGCCGGCCGCGGTGGCGTCGAGGCCACCGACCCACAAGCTCCAGGCGCTGGCGTGCGCCACCAGCACCCGCAGCGGGAAACCGAGATAGAACTGCAGCGATGCAATGATCGGCAGCGCGAGCAGCAGCAGCACGATAAGCGGGGTCGCGGGTCGCCGCAGCGCATGCACGAGGTAAAGCCCGAGCGCCAGCATGGCGAGCGCCGCCGCGGCCAGGTCCGGCAGGACCAGCTGCGCCGCGGCGGCAACGATCGCCAGCACGGCGCTGCCAACGAGCGCCGAACGGGTCGGCTGTGCCAGCAGCGCATGGTCGCGCAGCAGCAGCACCACTACCGTCAGCCACGCCAGGATGCCCCACGGCTCATCGGACCCGTCGACCAGCCGTCGTGCGACATAGATCCAGTGGGGCCACAGCGCCACGAACAGTGCGGTGAGCAGCCAAACGGTGCGTGGCATCCGCGCCCACGGCGCACGCCGGGCTTCTGCGCTGCCGATTGCCGCCGGACCTTCGACCAGCAGGCCGAACAGGGGTGACGGCATCGTCCTGCCAATGCGCGCGTTCAGTCCGTCAGCCATGGACCTTCTCCCGGCGCCGACGACGCAGCCACCACATCAGGCCGCCGGTCGCTGCGGCCATCGACAGGAATGCAGGCTCGGGCGTGCTCGGCACTTCGCCGACCGCGAGTTCGCTGACGCCCTCGGGCAGCGGCTGCGGCTGATCGACACTGCGCTGCAGGCCGGTCGGATTGCGGACCACACGGTCGACCGCGACGAATGAGGTGTAGTCGGTCAACAGTCCGTAAGTCATGCCCAGCGCGGTGATCTCCTTCACCGCCGCGCCGTCGTTGACGAGCTTCTTATAGTCGCCGAGCGTGGCGATGCGGCCGCGCGCCCACAGCGTCGCCAGTGCCTGGGTATTCGCGCCCGCCCTGCGGCTCGACGCGATGTCGATCGACCGGTGGAAGGCACCGGTGGCCGTCATGCCGGAGATCTCGATCGTGCCGGCGGGCGCTCCGCGGAACTTGCCGGACAGCACCAGCGGCCGCTGCGCGAAGAGATCGGGCAACTGCGGCGGATCGACGTCGTACGCGTCGAAATCGCGGAACGCCACCTGGATGCGCGTCAGCAGCGGTGCCTCGATGTAGCTGCGGAAGCGGTCGGCCTCGACCACCGCCTGCTGCCGATTCAGCACGATGAACGCCTCGCCGCGTCCGGCGCGGGCCAGCCCTTCGATCAGGAAACGGTTGACCGAGGAGCCGATGCCGAAGGCAAAGACGTTGGCCTGGCCCAGGTTGGCGCGCACCAGGTCCATCGCCTCCTTCTCGATCGAGACGTAGCCGTCGGTGATGATCACGAAGCTGCGCGCGCGGGCGGCATCGGAAGGCAGCGCCAGCGCGGCGCGCAGTGCCGCCAGCAGTTCGGTCGAGCCGGCGCCGCGCTGGCCGTCGATGAAGCGCTGGGCCACCTCGACGTTTTCACGCGTTGCCGGCAGCGATTGCCGTGCCAGCATCGATTGACCGCCGGCAAACGGAATGATGTTGAACGTGTCGGTCGGGCGCAGGTTCGCGACCAGTCCGCGCAACAGCGTCTTCGCGGTGTCGATCGGGAAGCCGTGCATCGAACCGGAGACGTCGAGCACGAAGACATACTCGCGCGGCACGATCCCGTCGGTGGCAATCCGCATCGGCGGTTCGATCATCGCGAGGAAAAAATTCTCGTCCCTGCCCTCGTGCACCAGCACGCCGGAGGCAATCTCGTGGCCGGCGAGTCGATACTCGATGACGATGTCACGGTTCGCGTGCTCGACCGCCGCGGGCAGGGTTGCATTGACGTTGCGACTGCCTGCGCCTTCGATCGCGAAGCGGTGCGATGGCGATGCCAGTTCCTGCACCGGGATCGGACTGGCGACCTCGACCGCCATCGCCAGCGCGGCCTTGGGCGCGACGCCGGCGCGCAACGTCGGCTGCGCGATCCAGGTTTCCGCCTGGTGGCTTTCGCGCCCGGGCGCCCCGTTGTAGCGCGGGCCGACGACCGTCGGGAAGACGAAGCGATAGGTGCCGTCGGTCGGGATGATCGTTTCGCTGTAGCGCAGTTCGACGTTGATGTCGTCACCGGGCATCAGGTTGGCGATCGACATCTGGAACACATTCGGCCGATGCTGCTCGAGCAGCGAGGCGCTCTTGCCGGCCTGTTTTGCGCCCTCGTATTCGCGCCGCGCCGCCTGCTTCTCGCGGATCTGCGCCTGCACCACACGGTCGCCGATACGCATCGTCAGTGCCGTGACGGCGGCCCGCGTCGACGCGGGAAACACGTAGCGCGCTTCCAACGCCTGGCTGCCCTCGTTGCGATAGCGCTGCACGACCCGCACATCGGCGATCACGCCGCTTACCTTCACGTCGACCGACGTCGACTTCAGCGGCAATGCATCGACTCCAGGCTCGGCTCGATCGACGATGAAGTACGGCGACAGCGTGCGCTCGGCGGCGTCGGTGCGGTCCGGGTCCCGCACCTGTGCATCGGCCGGGGCCAGCGCGAACAGCGCGCCTGCCGTGACCAGTCCACCCAGCAACCCGCGAAGCACCGTGGTGAGAGTCATCGACGGCTCCATCAGTCGGCCACGCGAACCAGCGTGGTGGAACCCGACCGGCGCGACGCCACGGCGAGCGTCGTCCAGCGGACGTCATGGCCGCTCACCGCTTCAAGCTCGATCGCGCCCTCGGCGAGTGACGCCAGCGCCTCGGCAGCGGCCAAGGGCACGACGTAGGCGACACCGGCTCGTACGCGGCCCAGATCGACAGAGCGCGCCGGCCCCGACGCGGGCCGCAGCGTGACCGTGGCCACGCCGGTGGCGTCGGCAGGCGGGATGACGACAACGTGACCGCCGTTTACATGCGCGACCAGCAACGCCTGCTCGCGGACCGGCGCGACCGTCGCCGGCAGAGTGATGCTCCAGGCGAGTCCGGCCGGCTGCAACGTGTCGGTCGCAGCGACTTCCACGGTGGCCTGCCTGCCCGGCGGCAGCTGCATCAGGTCGGCTATGGCTTCGTCTTCAGTGGCGCGGACGTGGCCCGCGTCCGGATCGTCATCGCCGCCGCAGTCGGCGCCGCCGATTAGGGCCAGTGAACGGCCGTCGCGGGTGATGGAGAGGCTGTCGACGCTGCTTTCCGTGGCCGGAAGGTGCGTCCCCAGATCAACCGTCCGGGCCGTGTCGTTGCGCACCGTCTGCACGACGCGAACGTCGGCGAGCAGGCCGAGGAAACGCATCTCGAGCGCGGCATCGACCAGGTGCAGCCGCCGTTCGGCGGGGGTCTCTGCGGTGGGTGTGGGCGCACCGGACTGGGCCGCCGTCGTCCGTGTGGCATCAGGCTGCAGCCTTGTCTCGGCCGCGGCCGCGGCGCCGACGGGTGCAATAAGCAGCAGGGCGAGCAATTCGGCGGCGGTGATCATGCCGTCGCGCATCAGGTGCAGCGCTGACATCGGTTTCTCCTTGTCGTGGCTCATCGGGCCCGTCGGGCGGGTACGGAACGAACGATCCGCGGCGCGCACGAAGCGCGTGCGAAGCCGGCGCGCGACTTGTGTGAAGGCGGCGTGAAGGCGCCGGGCCGCCCGGCCTATGCCGAATGGCCGAGTCGTCTAGGCCGGCTGATGAATGTTCAAGTCGGTGGTGAGCGCGGACGATTCGTCCCGCAGCCGCTTGCAGCTGTCATTTCACGGAGGGACCCATGCGCAACCAGATGAACCAGAGCACTTATCCGTCCGAAGAAGCAATGCGCAATACGCGCCTGGCGCGCGGCCTGCGCGCGGTGGCCGCCACCGTGATCGTCGGCGGAATCGTGATCGCCGCATTCGACAGCGGTTTGTCGTCGAGCCGCGTCGCGCCGGGTGACGGCCCGATCGGACAGGCGGGCGCCAGCGGAACGACGGCCCCGAATGTCAGTCCCGCCGCGGATGCGCCGACAGCGCGTCCGGCCGAGGTGGACGACCCGGGGCTTGGGCGCCTCGACAGGGCAATGGAACAGCACGGTTGAATCCGTCGGCCGCGCATTTCTGAGGAGGACAAGATGAAACGGCTACTTTCGCTGCTGGCGCTTGTAAGTACCGTGGGTACCGCCACGACGGTGGCGGCGGCGCCTGTCGTGGTGGGAAACGACGCGTGTCCGACCTACGCCGTTGACATCGAGTCGTTCGCGTCGTGTGACGGTGACCGCGTCGCGATGCCGGCAACCGTGCAGCTCACTTCCATGATGCTGCTCGCCGAGCCGGCCGTACCGCTCGACAAACGCACCTGGTCCGCGCTGTATGTCGACGCGCCGCGCGCCCACGCGCTGAAGCGCGCCTACCCCGACGCGGTCGTGCTGGTCGACATCCGCAGCAGCGTGGAGATCGGCCTGACGGGTCATCCGCAGGGCGTCGACATGAACGTGGCCTATCGCGAGTTCGTGCAGCCGCTCGCGTGGGACGCCCAGGCCAACGGCTGGAAGATGGCGCCTAATCCGCGCTTTGCCGCCGATCTTGACGCGCGCCTGCGGGAGCGCGGGGCGACGACCGACACGATCGTGATGCTGCTGTGCCGCTCGGGCGAAGGCAGTGCGCGGGCTGCGGACGAACTGGCGCTGCGCGGCTACGCGCAGGTCGTGAGCGTCACCGATGGTTTCGAAGGCGACGTCGGCCCGGACGGCCGACGCGCGCTTAATGGTTGGAAGAACGCAGGCCTGCCGTGGACTGCACGCGTCGATGCCGCCCTGATCGCCGGAGCGCGCTGACCGACTGTCTCCCTGGCACTCCAGGCGTGGCGGTCCTCAGTGGCCGCTCGCCTGGAGTTTTTTTTGGGCGGCGACGACGGCCTCGGTGCGATTGCGCACGTCAAGTGCGCGGAAGATCGCCAGCAGATGGACCTTCACGGTGCCTTCCGACAGGCCCAGTTCACGCGCGATCAGCTTGTTCGGCAGGCCGCGCGCCAGCAGCGCGAGGACCTCGAGCTGCCGCTGGGTCAGGCCGTGCACTACAGGAGGACTCGCCGCCGCCGCGCCGTTACCCGGCTCGCGGCCTGCGCCATGGCCGGTCAGGAACCGGAGCGGCGCGTAGGTTCCGCCAGAGAGCACCAGACGCACCGCCTGCAACACCACCGCTGCGGAATCAGATTTCGGAATGAAGCCGGCGACGCCACAATCGATCAGTTCGCGGACCAGCGCGCATGATTCCTCCGCCGACACGACGATGATGGGCAAGGTCGGGAACTGTGCGCGTAGCCGCCCGATCCACGGCACGCCGTCCGATCCCGGCATGTTGAGATCCACGAGGGCGAGATCCGGATCTTCGGCGGCCCAGCGTTCGACTTCGCTGGCGTTCTGCGCTTCGAGCCATTCGATGTGCGGCGACAACGATGCCAGTGCGTGGCGCATTGCCAGCCTGACCATTTCGTGGTCGTCCGCCAGCACGACCCTCAGCGCAGGGCTGGCGTGGCCCGAGTCCGGCGGGTAAGGTGCATGCGGCATGGCGTGGCAAACATACGCCCGGGGCGATGCTGCAAGCAAGAGGAGGGGCAGGAGTGACAGCGTGAATTTTCACGCGCGCCTTGCAGGGTGGGGGATGAGGCTCATGGCGCTCGTCGGCGCGGCCCTGCTCGTCGGCTGCAACTTGGCTCCCGGCCCGGACATCCAGCGGCTGACCGAAGCCCGGGTACCGGGCGGCGCATCGATGACGCTTCCGAAGTTCTGGGTCCCCGGCGAACTTGCCCACGGCTCCCGGGTCGAGTTCGAACTCTCGGTTTCGGCAGATCACGACGCCTTCGTCGTTTACGTTCCCGACTCGACGCTTGCCTTCCGCGCCTACGTCAATGACCAGTTCGTCCACGAGAGTGGCGACGCGAAATCGCCCATGATCAATCCGCAGGGATACCGGTCGATGACGTCGTTCCGGATTCCGAAATCGTTGCTGAGTGCAGGGCAGAACCGGCTCGTCCTCGAGTTGCTGATACCCGGGGGCACCCGGGACCCGCATCTGGGAATCGTCTATGCCGGGGAGCCCAGCGCGGTCGACGGCCTCGTGCTGCGTCGCTGGATTGCCTTCCAGTTCGGACCCATGATGATCGGGGTGATGCTGTTCGCGCTGGGGCTGGTGTCGATCGGTCTATGGCGCGGACGCCGCGATGGCGAACTGTTCATGCTGCTGGCGCTGGGCTCGCTGCTGTGGTCGCTGCAGATCCTGTTGTACCAATGGCCGACGCGTCTGCTGCCTCGTCCGCATCACGCGATCATCGTGATGTCCCTGTATGCCTGGTACCCGGCGCTGATCGGCGTGTTCTTCCTGCGTTTCGCCTACCAGCATTCGCGCATCCTTGAAGCATTCGCCGCGGCACTCGCGATACTGGCGGCTCCGGTCTTCTACGTGGCGTTTCACCTTGGCTGGTTCGTCGAGGCGAACACGATCGTGCGCTTGCTGGTGCTCGCGTTCATCTCCATCGCGCTGATTGCCGTTTTCCGCTATGCACTTCAGCTGCGCACCTTGACTGGCTACGTGTTGTTCTTCTTCGCGGCGGTCTGCGTCGTGGTGGCCTTTCGGGACTTCGCCTTTTCCTTGCTCAGCGAAGGCGATCGGGTGCTGCTGCTGGGGCCCTACTCCGGCGTTGCATTGCTCCTCTTTGCCGGCTGGATGCTCCTCGAGCGCTACCACAAGGCCTACGCGGACTTCGAGATGCTGAACCGCGACCTGGAACAACGTGTGGCGGCCGCGAACGTCGAACTGCATCGGCGCCTAGAGCAGATGGAAGTCGCCCGTGCGACCGCGGAGCAGGCCAGCGCTGCAAAGTCGCGCTTCTTTGCGGCTGCCAGCCACGACCTGCGGCAGCCCCTGCATTCGCTCGGGTTGTTCGCCACGGCGCTGCGGGACGTCGTGGGCAACGCCGAGGGCCGAGACCTGGTGCGACGCATCGGCGATTCGATCGCGGCGCTGAACCGCCTGTTTGATGAACTGCTCGATATTTCGCGACTCGAGGCCGGCACCGTCGAGGTGCGACGGCGCGACATCGCACTGCAGCCGCTGTTCGATCGACTGGCCGATGACTTCAGCGCCGAGGCGATGGGACAGGGACTGCGCCTGCGCTTCCACCCGACCGCGCTGGCGGTCAACACTGATCCGACGTTGCTCGAGCGTGTGCTGGCCAACCTTGTATCCAACGCGATCCGCTACACCCGCGTTGGTGGTGTGCTGATCGGTGCGCGGCGCCGCGGCCGCTCCGTCGAATTGCAGATCTGGGATACCGGCATTGGCATCCCGCTCGAGCAGCGATCGAAGATCTTCGAGGAGTTCTATCAGGTGGCGAACCCGGCGCGCGACCCGCGCCAGGGCCTCGGCCTGGGCCTGGCGATCGTCCGTCGCCTGACGGCGTTGCTCGATGTCCCACTCGACTTCCGATCGGTCGCCGGGCGGGGGACCTGCTTCGCGCTGCATTTGCCGCGCGTCGAGGGCCCGATCGCACCCGAGCCAGCCGAGGAGCCGCCCGAGTTCGACCGTCGCTTCGAAGGTCGACGCGCGCTGGTCGTCGATGACGATGCGGCCATCTGCGAAGCCACGGTGCGGCTGCTGGACCACTGGGGCTTCGAGACCCGGGCCGCCCCGCACTTCGCGCAGGCCTGCGAGCTGATCGACGGCGGCTTCGTGCCCGATGTCATTCTCGCCGACCTGCGTCTGGCGGAAGACATTGACGGCATCCGCACCGTCGATCGGCTGCGGGAACGCCTGCGTCGGACGGTGCCGGCGTTGCTGATCTCCGGTGACACCGGCGCGCGGGAACTCGCTCGCGTCAGGGAGAGCGGGCTGCTGTTGCTGACCAAGCCGGTCGCGCCAGCGCGCCTGCGCAGCGCATTGCACGCGCTGCTTGCTGCCCAGCCGAACTGATCGACATCGTCAGCGCGCAACGGCGCGTGGCAGCACGAGCGTGGCGACGGCGCCGCCAGCCGGGTGGTTCGCCAGGCGCGCCCCGCCGCCATGCTGTGTGGCGACCTCGCGGACGAAGGCGAGTCCCAGGCCGGTGCCCTTGCGGCCCGTATCCGGCCGCGGCAGTGAAAAGAACTTCTCGAAAACGCGCTCGCGGGCAAACCCCGGCAGCCCGGGACCGTGGTCCCGGACGGTGAGTTCAATGCGACCACGCACATCGTGCGCATCGACCGTCACCGTGGCCTCGCGCGGCGAAAACTCGATCGCATTCAGGACCAGGTTCGCCAGCGCACGCTGCAGCAGGAAGCGATCGCCCGACACTGCTAGCTCGGGGTCGACGTCGACAAACAGCTCTACGTCGCGCCGGGTTGCCAGCGGCGCCATCTCCTCGCGCACCGCATCCGCGAGCTGCGCAAGCAGGATGGTCTCGCGGTGCTGCAATGCGCGGCGTCGTTCCAGGCCGGAGAGTTCCAGCATCCGCTCCACCAGATCCTGCGCGCGCCGGACCTGCTCCTCGACGTTGCCGGTGAAGCGGATGCGCGCATCTTCCGGCAGCGGCTCGCGCAACAGTTCCGCCGCCCCACGGATCGCGGCCAACGGACTCTTGATCTCGTGCGTCAGCGCAGCGACGTACTCGTCGACGTAGCTCTTGCCGGCCAGCGCGTCGCGCATGTCGAGGAACGCGGCGCGCAGCGAATGTGACAACGACCGACCCTCGCCGGGACGCGCGCGCAGCGCACGCCACATGTCGGTCACGAGTCCAAACGGACGCACCAGCCAGACGGTGACCATCAACAGCAGCAGCGCGAAGGCCGCGGCCGAGATCACACCGAAGATCACCAGCTTCTCGCGTGCATTGGCAATGAAGGGCGAGAACGCGGCGATCGGCTTGCCCACCCCCACCATGCCGACGATTTCGTCGGGTCCTTCGGGCGCAGTGCGCTCGCGTATTGCGGCGCCCACGTACATGACCGCCGACGCCGGGTCGGCTGGATCGCTGAGTGTCGTGCGCGCACCGTACTGGCCGGCCAGCGTGCGCCCGACATCGAGCCACGGGCGGTAGTCCTTGCCGACATCGCGGGCGGCCGAGTCGAACAGCACGATGCCGTTCGCGTCTGTCACGTAGACATGCAGGTCGACGCGCGTCTTGTCGACGTTGAAGATACGTGCCTTCAACGGACGCTTTTCCAGCTGCTGCAGCGTGCGCTCCAGCTCTTCGGTCTGGATCACGCCGCTGTAGACCTGCCGTTCCAGCAGCGTTGCCAGCAGGTTGGCCGTGTCCACCAGTGAGTCTTCGGCCGACTCACGGTAACGCGGGTCGATGTCGACGCTGACGCGGTACAGCAGGAACACCACCGCCGCGATGTAGACGACGACGACCCCGAGAAAGATCCGCGAACGCCGGGACATCAGCGGCGCGGGGCGGGGGTCAAGGCAGGTCCTCGCGCAGCGAATAGCCCATGCCCCGGTGCGTGGAGATCGGGTCGGCGTTCTCGTCCACTTCGCGCAGCTTGGCGCGCAAGGCCTTGATGTGCGCATCGACGGTACGGTCGAACGCCGAGGCCGGGTCATCCCAGGCGCGTTGCATCAGCTCGTCGCGCGAGTACACCCGGCCAGGACGCTCGACCAGCACCTTCAGCAGGCGGTACTCGGTTCGCGACAGGTCAAGGGTGCGGCCGCGGAACCGGATCGTCTTCTTCTCGTCGTCGACCGCAAATGCCGCCGGCGCGCTCGTTACGGCAACCGGAGCCGCGCGTTGGGACCTGCGCAGCACCGTGCGCACGCGGGCCACCAGCTCGCGCGGTGAAAACGGCTTGCCGATGTAGTCATCGGCGCCGAGCTCTAGGCCGACGACGCGATCGATCTCGCTCGAGCGAGCGGTGAGGAAGATCACCGGTAGCGACGCGTCGAGCTGCTGCAGCCGTTTGAACAGCTCGAAGCCGTTCATGTCGGGCAGGCCCACGTCGAGCACCGCCAGCGCCGCCGGATGCTGGCGGGCCGCGGCGAGCGCATCGGCGCCAGTCGCGCACCAGTGCGGCTCGAAGTCGTCGGTCGCGAGCGCGTAGACGATAGTGTCCGCAATGGCTGGCTCGTCTTCGACGACGAGGATGCGGGGCTTCATTGCGAGGCGGCAACTTCCAGTGGCAGTGTCGCCTGCAGCTCGCGTCCGGCGATCACGGTGCGGTTGCGCCCGCCCTTTTTCGCCTGCGACAGTGCGCGGTCGGCGCGCTGCACGAGCTCCATCGTGGTCTCGTCGCCGTCCCAGGTTGCGATGCCTGCCGAGAAAGTCTGGCGGTCCGGCAGCAGCGGGCGCAGTCGTTCGACGAGCTGGGCG
>Ga0209254_10003475_pt1 | contig 14370 bp, 10 predicted proteins | sample FrelakmetDIP11DI_FD_187148 | JGI IMG/M metagenome (GOLD analysis project Ga0209254, IMG submission 187148) | Freshwater lake sediment microbial communities from the University of Notre Dame, USA, for methane emissions studies - DIP11 DI (SPAdes)... | ecosystem: Environmental > Aquatic >...
ATCAGACCGCAATGCAGGGCCGGATGCTTGCGCGAGCACCTACCCTGCTTATCATCAGGTGGGTCGGGGCATGAATAATACCTTGGAACCAGTCTATGTTTGGGGGAATACCGGCACAGGCAAGATGGAGATTCCATCTGTGGAGAATTCGGGATATCGCGAATGCCCGAACAACCCCAACCAGGACAATCCTGGCTACTATATTCAGCCGAATCGCGACTATTATGCCGGGATACCCAAGCCAGGCTGGACACGCTATCCCTACCCTCACCCGCTACGAAATGAGGGCGTTCCAAACATCACGACGACCTCTCTGCCAACTGGTGCTGTAGGCCGGGCTTACAGTCAGACGCTTGACGCCATCGGCGGCACAGCACCTTACACCTGGACCTTGGCCAGCGGCAGCTTGCCAGCCGGGCTGACTCTTTTTTCGGCCGGGCTGATTGGCGGCGTTCCCACTACGGCCACAACTCAAGCCTTTACCGTTCAGATCGCCGACAGCCGCGAGGTCACGGACACACAAGTGTTGAGCCTGACTGTCATCACCGTTGGCGCGGTTGTGTTCCTACCGTTGGTGCTCAAATAGAATTAACGCTAAAGGCTCGGTCTATCAGGAATCAGAAATTTGGTAAGCAATCTCTTGGCGTCTTTCCTTCAACTTTCCACTCAGGCTGCGGATGCGCGCAATGGCGGCTAGTTTCCGGCTTAAGGAGAAATCGCATGCAAAGGCAGAACAAGATATTGAGTTTGGCGACAGTTCTTGGCTTGCTGGTGACGCTGAGTTACACAGTAGGGAGTTCTGCATCTTCTCAGGAGAATGTGCCAGCTGTTGTTGCCAGTGAGGCGAGCAACCGGCAGAACGTTGCCACATTATTGACAGCGCAATCGCCGAGGAGCGCATATGCAGGGGACGTGAGTGCAGTGGGGCAGGGTATTCCCAACGATCGAAAAATCGATTGGAGTGAGGCAGGCAGACCCGGCGGTATCCCCGAAAGGACAATCGTCTGTACGACCATTGACAGCGCCGTATACGGAAATGGAACAACCAATGCGACCACGGCTATCCAGAACGCGATCAACAGCTGCCCGGATGGGCAGGTGGTGTATCTCCCTCCGGGGATTTACCTGATCTATGGCACGATCCATCTATACGACAACGATACGCTCAGAGGCGCAGGAACCGGCCGGACCATCCTCAAGCACGGGGGAGATTATTCAAGGTCGATGGTAGACATGCGAGGGTCGGTTTATTATCAACTGGCCTCCCTCCACAAGACCCACCCTGTGCTTCAGGCCAACAAGGATTCACGGGTGATTACGCTATCGAGCACCTCGGGGATTCATCCGGGAGATATTCTGCTGATCAACCAGCTCAATGACAATGCTCTGGTTGACCCCGTCGGAGTCGAGGGCAAGTGCACCTACTGCGGTTATGAAAATGGGAATCGGGTATTGGGACAGTTCGTCGAAGTGACCACCGTACAAGGCAATCAAGTTACGCTCAACCTGCCGCTTCATTGGAGCTATAATCCGAACCTGAACCCGTGGGCGTATCAGGTGGACGCTGACGCGCTGATCCGCAACGCCGGGCTGGAAGACCTGACCCTGACCCAGGACACGCCTGAGGTTGAGTTCATGATCGAGATGGACGGTGCTCAGTACTCATGGATTAAGAATGTCGAGATCAAGAACATTCAACGGCGAGCGATGTGGATCATCGATTCCCTGCAAAATGAAATCAGGGACTGCTACGTTCACATCGGAATCGACGGCTATGGCCGCGATCGTGGCTACGGGATATTCCTTGATCTTCACAGCTCCAATAACCTGATTGAGAACAATATCTTGAGCACCATCGACGGCGGCGGCATCATGGCTGGCGGCGGCGCGTCCGGAAATGTGATCGCCTACAATTATCTGCACGACATTCGCTTTGATGATCCGTGGTGGTTGATTGCCAGCCCCTCCATCAACCACGCGCCACATCCCAAGATGAACTTGTGGGAAGGCAACATCGCCTATAAAGCCGAAGCCGATATTATCCATGGCTCATCGAGCCACAACACGATCTTCCGGTCACGATCGCACGGGTGGCAAAGCAATACCATCACCACCCGGAACAATGCCATCGAGATCGCTGCCAAGAACACCTACATGAACGTTGTTGGAAGCGTGCTTGGAACGCCCGGGAAGTCCAACCGCTACGAAGTGCTCCCCGGCCAGCCCTACGATGATTGGCAAGACCGTGTGATCTGGGCGCTGGGAGTGGGCAGCGGTGTGGACGATCCCGATGTGGCGGCCACGCTTCTGCGTCACGGCAATTACGATTTTGTCACCAACTCCGTGGTGTGGGATCCGACCATACCCGATCACTACCTTCCCGCTTCATTGTATCGAAGCGGGCTGCCGGACTGGTGGTGCCAGGAGACGCCCTGGCCACCGATCGGTCCCGATGTACCCGGTTACTTCCATGACATCCCGGCCAAGAGGAGATTTGCGGGGCTGCCTTGCACTGATGCGACCGGGGTGATCTTGAACGGCATCCCCGCCGACGAGACGATCTACCTGAATTGGAAGGTCAACACCACCCTGCCTGTCACAACCACGTGGCGGATTGCGTACGTTGGCCCACCTGGCGATCAGCCGTCTCCGATCACCGGTATTTTCAGCCCAACCCGGGCTTACACATTGACCGGGGTGACCAACTATGCCTGGTACACCGTCACCCTCAACGCCATGCTGAACAACACGCCAATTCTGACGGATACAGTTACGATCATGCCCACCGATCTGTTCGTGTTCCTGCCAGTAGTGGTCAAGTGATCGCGGATCGCTGAGGCGATGAAAGGATCAGCAACATGAACGCGTCAAGATTATTCGGCTCGATCCTTGCGCTAGCTTTACTGGCAATGCCGGCCTTGAGCGGTACATTTTTCCAGCTGTCCGGTGGCCGCCTTCTTGTGCCAGCCAGCCCGGTGCTGAATGCAAACAGGCTGGCCGGTAATGCGGCGGGCAACGTGATTGATGCTGCCAGTTGTTCCCAGGCGGACGTTCAGGCAGCCATCGATAGTGCCAGCGAGAGCGATACGGTCATGGTTCCGGCGGGGAACTGCACGTGGTCCGATTCCGTATCGTGGACGAATAAGAATATTACGGTACGAGGCGCTGGCAAAGATGTCACCACTATCCACTGCCCGGCCTGTTTCAGTATCACCTCCAATTCTGCCACCAGCGCCTACTCCCACTGGCGTCTTTCCAATATGACGCTGCAAGGCCCTTCGCCTTCAGGGATCGTGATCACAATTTGGGACAATGTTTCTTCGTGGCATTATGGCTGGCGAATAGACCACTTGAAGCTTAATTATCCGGGAGCCGGAAGCGGCTATGGCATATTCATTGGCGGCGCAACCTATGGCGTCATCGACAACAACGATTGGATTTGGGGCGGCGGATTGGCGATTATCGTAGCAGGTCAAATGAGTGATGAGTGGCCTGGTTCCGCCACGCATCCACAAGGCGGCTACCTCTTATCGCAACCATTGGATTTGGGAACAAATAAGGCCGTATATATCGAAGACAACACCTTTGTTGGCAGCGCTCCAGGAGGAATGGCGGCTTATGATACCTCCAGCGGCGGAGGGCGGGCCGTTTTTCGATATAACACGGTAACAGGCGGCATATATTATTCGCACTGGACTCGGAACAGAGAGGTGGGTGGAATACTGCATGAAATCTACCACAACAAGTTCGTCGGCAATTCAAACTTCAATGCATATCCGATCAGGTTGGAGGCTGGAACCGGCGTAATATTCAACAATACTGTTCAGAATTTTAGCGGAAGCCACGCCGTCCTAGACGAGAGACGGGGCTTTTTTGAGAGCGACGGCGACTTCGGCGCTTGTGATGGGACAAAATTGTGGGATGGCAACGCCGGCGATCCAGCGGCACCAGGTTGGCCTTGCCTAGGACAAATCGGACGGGCGCCTGGAAAGACGATAGCGCAGATCATGACAGGTGATAAACAAGCATCGGCGCCGATCTATCTATGGAACAATGGTGCTCAAGACGGATGTCGAACAGGTGGTTTCTGCACCGATAGTTTTGGAGTTGACGTTTGGGATGGCTCAACGGTAGCAAAGGCTTATATCAAGCCAGTTCCTCATCCAAATGGAGAGGTTGACTATGTTCTGAACGGATCAACCCCTAAACCCGGCTACGTTCCTTTCATTTACCCCCATCCTCTTCGAACCGACGGCACACCCACACACTTCGTATTCCTGCCCGTGGTGATCAGGTGATCTCGGATCACCGATTGGGTGATCAAAGGAGCGGCAACATGAGCGCAGCAAGATTATTCGGTTTGATCCTCGTATTGGCTCTGCTGGCAATGCCGGCCTGGAGCCGCGAGACTTTCTCGCCAGGCCGTCCTGTGCCGGAAACTTCTGAGCTTACGCCGGTAACAACGCCGCACCAGACGGGCAATGTCATCCCAGCCGCGAATTGTTCGTTGGCCGCTATTCAAGCAGCGATCAACGCTGCCGCGAATGGGGATACGGTGACAGTTCCGGCAGGGAATTGCACATGGAATACCGCGCTCGTTCTGCCAAACAACAAGCGGATTACGCTCCAAGGCGCCGGACAGGACTCGACTAACATCGCCGGCGATCTGGATTTCGACAAGTCAGGTTCCAGAGTGACCGGTTTTGGTTTTACCGGCGACCCAACCATCTACAGTGATGGGCATGGTTTCCGGTTGGATCATTCCAGGCTTCAGCGCTCAACGTGGGGCGACGCAGTTGCCGTATGGTCCAGAAATGTGACGCCCCCGTCTGTAGCGTGGGGCCTGATTGATCACAACGAGATCATCAACGGCCGCGTCAACGCGCAAGGCACGAATTGGATGCTCTTCGAAGGAGACCCCCAACACCAGTTGTGGGCCACTGATTTGGATCTGGGAGGGCCAGCGGCTGTCTATGTGGAAGACAACATGTTCACGAATACGGCAGGGACAGCTGTCTGTAACTTTTTGGACGGCAATTATGGCGGCCGTGATGTGGCGCGCTACAACACCATGAAGGGGTGTTACATCGAGGCCCACTCGTCTCAGGAGGGCGGCAATCGCAGCATTCGCAGCTGGGAAGTCTACGGCAACATCATCAACAACACCTATTCGAGCATTTATTACCCGTTTCGCATTCGGGGCGGGACCGGGGTGGTTTTCTTCAACAGCGTCCCGGGGAACTGGACGAATGACGGCGTGGCTTTTGACAACGTGCGCAGCTATGCCGCTGCCGGACAGGGCGGCGGGAAGTGCGACGGCACTTCGGCCTGGGATGGCAACACCGATCAGTATGGCTATCCCTGCCGCGATCAGATTGGACGAAGCAAAGATAACCCGCAATGGGCCCATAACCCTCCCGGAACTTACACCCAGGCCCTGGTGCCTGCCTACGTCTGGTTAAACAGAACTGAAAACAATTCGGAATTGAGCGTCGATGTGATTAACGATTCGCACAATCATATCAAGCCCAATCGCGATTACTACGCGCTTAATTCGTCGTTCACTGGAACGACCGGCATGGGATGCGGCACCTTGGCAGCACGACCAGCCACATGTACGATTGGCGTTGGCTACTGGGCAACCCATCAATCTTGCTCGAATTTGAGCGGCCTGGTAGGCGCCGGCCATACCGCAACAATCAGCGGGACCTTGTATCGCTGTTCGGCGACAAACACGTGGACCGTGCATTATCAACCCTACACTTATCCCCATCCTCTTCAGGGTGGTGCACTGGAGCATTCGCTCTATTTGCCTGTGGTGTCAAGGTCACGCTGAGCTACGCACCACCTCGCACCTGCTCCGGGGCGCTGCGCAGCTGAGAAACAAACACCGGCCGTTGCGGAGGTCAGTAACATGGATCGACGACTCGCCATCTTGATCGGCGCTGTACTCATGATCAGCGCCGCCCACCATGTCTCGCGGGCAGCGCCTGCCGACGCGATCGTTCCCGGCACGTTGCGCGCCGATGCCACTTTCGAGCACATCGGTGTGCGCTGGTTGATCGGCGGCGATGCCGATCTCGACAGCTCGTTGACGCTGGAATTTCGCCGCTTGGGCGATAGCGTCTGGCTGCCCGGCGCACCCGCCATGCGCGCCTCCCCGACGATCATCGTCGATGGACAACCCTTGAACTTGAACTACTGGGCGGCCAGCGCCCTCTTTCTGCAATCCGGCCAGACTTATGAGTTCCGCCTCACGCTCAGCGATCCCGATGGCGGCGGTGTAACGCAGGTCATCACGGCCGCCACGCGTAGCGAGCCGCAGCCGAACCCCGCCGGTCAACAACGCTACGTCATCCCTGGCAGCAGCGGCGGTGATGGAACTCCCGGTAATCCGTTCAAGGGATTACAGGCAGCAGCCAATGCCGCGCAACCGGGCGATGTCTTCTATGTCGCTGCTGGAACCTACAGCCCCTTTCAATTGCTGAACAGCGGCACGGCCAACAACCCGATCGTCTTTCTCGGCCCGACGACGGGCCATGCCATCCTCGACGGCAACGGCACCGATCGGGGCATCGTCACGCTGGGTGAGTACAACCAGCCGATCGGTTACGTGATCGTCGAAGGCTTGATCTTGCAGAACGGTCACTGGGGCATCGACGCGCAGCGCAGCCACGACATCGTCATCCGCCGCAACGTGATTCAAAACGTGGACGATGGCATCGTCAATCGGCGCGACGGCGGCACCGAATACAACCAGACTATCGCCGACAACCTCATCACCGGCCGCCGATCATGGCCGGGCACCGGCATTCCCCCGGAAGAAGGCATCGACCTGCGGGGCACCGGCAACGTGGTCGCGCACAACACGCTGCGCTATTTTAGCGATTGCATCTCGGTGGTGCCGCAGACCGGCCCGTCGTATGGCAACGATGTGTACGGCAACGATGTGGCCTACTGTGTGGACGACGGCATCGAGATCGATTACAACCAGTCCAACACGCGTGTGTGGCGCAACCGGGTGCTGAATTCGCGCATGGGCGTCAGCGTCCAGCCGATGCAGGGCGGGCCTGCTTATATCTTTCGCAACGAGTTCTTCAACCTGGAAAGCAATCCGATCAAGATGAACAACCAGCCGACCGGTTACTTTGTGATCCACAACTCCGGCGCGAAGCACGGCAACGGGCAAGGTGATGGCTCGGTGTGGCGCAACGCCGTCTTTCGCAACAACTTGTTTCTGGGCACGCGCTATGCCTTTGAGTTCACGACCGCGCCTGATGAAGGTTTCCGCGACTTCGACTACAACGTGTGGGGCACCACTCACGCAGCGGGCAGCGCCAGCGATCCCGATTTCAAGTGGAACAATGTGCGCTACTCACGATTGCCGAATCTGCAAGCGATCGGCGTTGAAGTGCATGGCCTGACGGCTGCCTTCAGTCACCTGATCAACGCTGCGCTGCCGGCCGCGTGGAATGTCGATGTGACGCCGGGCAGCCGCGATCTGCGCCTGCTGCCGGGCACACCGGAGATCAACGCCGGCGTGGTGCTGCCCAACCTAGACGATCGCTTCGTCAGTGACGGTCAACCGGACATGGGCGCCTTTGAATTCGGCCAGCCCGCGCCGATCTATGGCCCGCGCCCTTCGAGGCCCGATTTCAGCCCATCGATCAAGCAAGTGAATCGATCGGCGCCCCACACCGGCGAGATCATCACGTATACGATCGTGCTGCGCAACGTCGGCGCGGCGCCGACGGACACCGTGCGCGTCACCGACACCGTGCCGATCGGATTGGCCTACCTCAACGGCACTCTGACGGCAACCATCGGGGTAATTGATCAAAGTGGTGCGCCAAAACTGCGCTGGTCGGGCACGTTGAGCACGACGCCCGGTGTGACGCTGACGTATCGCGTGCTGGTGACCGAGACGCTGGCGCGGGCTATCACCAACCTGGCCCAGATCGATGCGGGATCGGCCGGGATATTGCATCGCAGCGCGACGGTGATGGTCAACGCCCGAACAATCTATCTGCCCTGGGTGATGCGGAACCAATGAGTCAACACAACAAGAGGTGTAGCCATGAATCAACCCCGTCATCTGAATCGCCGCCAGTTTCTCATCGGGACGGCGGCAGCCCTCGCTGGCGCGGCACTGGCCGGGTCGAATCGCGGAGGGATCCCCACGGCGCAAGCCGATGATCCGACGCTTGAGCCGCGAGCCTATCTGCCCTGCGTGGTGCGTGCCGCGCCGGCGGCGAGATCGCGTGTTGTCCATGTCCACGCGCCCGACGCCACCAACTGGTGGCATCAGCCCAATTACTGGGATTACCTGAGTCAGGCCACTGTTAAAATGATGGTTGATCGGGGCGTGATCGAATTGACCGGCGCTGTGACGGTAGCCGATGCCTGGCGGGCCCTGTTGCCCGACTATCAGGCGGGACAGAAGATCGCACTCAAGGTCAACTTCAATAACACGTGGGATTGCCTCGGCAGCGGACACGCCATCGATGCGGTGATCGAGCCGGTCAACGCCGTCGTCAGTGGCCTGGGGCAAATGGGCGTGACCCGATCGGATATTTGCGTTTACGATGCGATTCGCGCCCTCCCCGATCGCTTTGCCCGGCGCGGGCTGGCGGGCGTGAGTTTTTACGATGGTTCCTACGCCGGTGTGTGCCGCACCGCAGCCGGGTTTAGCGATGAGCCGGCATCGCGGATCGTTTTTCATCCGCCGGCGGGGATCAGCCTCCCCGCCTCCAGCGTCTCGAATGTGCTGATGAATGCCACCTACCTGATCAATATGCCGATTATGAAAGGCGGCCACCCGGCGGGCGGCGTGACCCTGGGCTTTAAGAATCACTTTGGGACGATTAACAATCCTGGCGATCTCCACGACACCATGAACATCGTCAGCAAACCCCCGGCTTATCGGGCTGACTACAACCCGATGGTGGATTTGATAGCCAGTCCACTGATCGGCAGCAAGACGGTACTAACCATCGCCGATGGCTTGTTTGCCGCGAGGGAATTCAACCAGGCGCCGGATTTCTGGACCACGTTCGGCGATCAGGTGCCCAACAGCCTGTTTTTCGCGCGCGATCCGGTCGCGATCGACTGTGTCACGCACGACTTCATCGCCGCCGAATTGGGGACGGGTTTACCGGATGACGCCAACAATTATCTGCGTTTGGCGGCCCAGGCTGGCCTGGGCACATTTGAAAGCGTCGATCCGTGGAGTGAGAGTTACGCGCTGATTGACTATCGAAGGATCAATCTATGATTCCCCGGCACAGGCTGCGGTTGATAACGCGTCCGATTGTCGCTATGCTGTTCGCCGTGGTGATCATGGCCGGACGGGTTTGCCTGCACTGCGGCTGACAGCATAGAGCAGCCTCTACTACGTTGTCGCGACCGGCGTCGATGCGCCCGGCAACGGCACCCACGCCGTTGCTACTCGGGCGTGGGTGCCCGAGCCGCTAACTGCCTGACACGCGAAGCGTTTGCGTGCACACTGTTGGTCAAGCCACCAGCTGTTTGCAAGCGGCCTGGAGTATAATCGAAACACAGGCCATGCTTCAGCGCATCCCTCCCGCCTTCGCACTCTTCATCATCGCGCCCGTCTTTGGCGAGCTGTTCTCCGGCTCTGCGTCGTTGAACGAATTCGTCAACCCGATCACCTTCATCGCGCTCACACTGTTATATGGCTGTGGCGCGATTATCGCACGTGAATGGGTCATCCGCTGGCGTAAAGGCTGGTTCAGCTTGTTCCTGCTCGGCCTGGCCTATGGCATCTACGAAGAAGGCTTGCTGGTGCAGTCGTTCTTCGATCCCACCTGGATGGACCTGGGCACGCTGGCGACCTACGGGCGCGTGGCCGGCGTCAACTGGGTGTGGGTGGTGCATCTCACGATCTATCACGCCCTGATCAGCATCGCCGCCAGCGTGGCTTTCGTAGAAATCCTTTATCCTCATCGACGCGGTGAACGTTGGGTGAAGAGCCAACCGTGGTGGATCTTGAACTGGCTCGGCTTCATCGGTGTGTACGTCTTCTGGGAAGTCATGACGATCTACGATCCCGGTGTGTGGAAAGTGCTGTCGGTGCTGGCGATTCTGTCGCTCGTGCTGCTGGCGCGATTCATGCCGGCCCGCTTGTTGCCGCCACTCGATCGGGTGCCGCCGCGCCCGCTGCGCTTCTGGCTGACGGGTTTTCTAGGAATGTTTGCTCAATTCATATTGATCTATCTGGGCGCGGACAATGGCGCGTACTCATTCCTGATCGCGTTGCTGCTGATCGCGATCTTTGATCTCTTCGTCTTGTGGCTGGTGCTGCGTTGGAGCGGCAATGGTCAGGCATGGAATGATCGACATCGACTGGCGCTAATCACGGGGGCGCTGAGTTTCTTTTTGATCTTTGGGCCGCTCACTGTGGGTAGCCAATATCCGATCATGTATCTCAGCAATCCGGTTTTTCTGCTGCTGTTGTGGTTGACTGCGCGCCGTGTCGACCGGCGCATTGCCCTTGAACAACAGGCTGCGACGAGTAGCTGAACCTCCCACGCCTTGACGGTGTATCCCATTCTAAACGGACGCTCGGTCAATTATTCACCGTCACCGGTAAATAGACCCGCGCTCCGCCCACCAACAACCCCGCTTGCGTCACCTGCGTCACGCCCCCGCCCGTGGCCGTGATCGGGATCGAGTACCAGATCGCGGGTGAACCGATCGGATGCGTGTCGGTCACGATGAGTGTGATCGATCCGGGCACCGGCATAACAGCCGCCGCGATCGATCCATTCAACCCGATCGTCACACTCGGCGACGGCGAACTCGACGTGATGGTTACCGGGCCAGTCCAGTAGCCACGCACCGCCGACTGGAGTCGATAGCTCGTCGAGCCGCCGGGATCGATCGCGCGGGCCGAGGGCGCAGCGTTCAGCATGAAGTCCGTCAGCACCTGCCCCGAATTCGGATCGACCATCAACGACGAAACATCCACCGCCTCGAAATCCGAACCTACGACCACATCCAGCTCATGCAGCACATCGTTGTCCCAGTGTTCGTCCGGCGCGCCGCTGATGTACCACGCCGATCCGTTGTCGGCCAGAATCATGCCGTACTTTTTCATCGCACGCAAAATGACTTGCGTGTGCGGCGAGAAGCGGTTGTCGATGACGAAACTCGCTTTCAAGCGAAAGCGTTGTCCCATTGGCGGATATTGCGAGCCGGTGAGTGATGAGGCAAAATGCCGCGCGGGCCACACATAGGCGCGGCGGGTCTGCGGCACCGTGAAACGAATGGCGTGATTGATCTCGCCCGCAGCGACTTCGTCATAGCGCACCAGCCCCGGCAAAATGGGCAAGCCAGCCGCATCGGCTGAAGTCCAACCCGCCGGGCGCAGTGGGCCGTTGAGGGTGAGTGTATACACTGCGCCCGAGTCTGCATCCCAACTGCCGTTCGCGTTGGGAAAGGCGCGATACAGCTCGTACAACTTGCATTCGCCCTGCCGCACGACCAGCACGTGCCGATCGCCGTCGCTATTTGGGCCGCCTTCGATCGGCGCAGCGGTCGGGACGGGGTAAGGGCCGGGATCGCTTTCATCGCCGTAAGCTTGATAGTTGATCGGAACGAGCGGTTGATGCGAGGGCACGACGATAAACGGAATCCCGATCGGCCCACCAGCCCATAGGCCCGATCCGAAATCGGCGTGGACGTGCCGCGTCGCACCGATAGTGTTGATGTAGGCGCTGGAGCTGGGATCGATCGGCAGCGTGTCGATCGGCACGTTCCAGATGTTATCGGCGGGCAGAATCGGGCAGCCGCCTAACGTCGGTGGAGCAGCTGGCGCTGATAGAACTTGCGAGGCCAATAGCAGCAAGGCAATTGCTGGAACGGAGATGATCCAGAACTTCCGCGGCATGCACAACCTCCACGGCGAGATGATTTCATCACAGGCAGGACTATGGTGTTGGCACGAGTACGCTGGTCAAGTATCACAACCACTGGACGATGGCTGATCGTTCGGCGGTGTGTCCGTAGTCACTCCAAACACGAAAGGAATGAAGCGCTACGCTAATCGCCCAACACCGACCGACGTGGTTCACTGCCCTGTCGTCACTCGGACTGCTAATATGGCACGCGCAGAAATTCGGTGGCTGTCGCTGCTCCCGATACCTGATCTCTGATTCCCATCACTGCTTCTTCAACTTCATCGTCTCAGCGTGTGCTAGCGCCGACACGCTGACGATCAGCATCGGTACAATGGTCATCCCAAGCGAATTGCTGAGTATAGCCCATGACTTAAGCATGATTGATCTCTTCGACAGAGTGTGCTTTCATGATGCAGGTTCCAGACAGGCAGGCAACAGAATTTACCTTAATCGAACGAAGGGAGAAACATGTCGCAGACACAGCATTTGATTCGTCTAGCCGCATTTCTGATCTTGGGGAGTGTCATGTTGTGGCTGTTGAGCACCACCCCCGCCAAAGCGCAGCACCAGCTCACCGCGTGCAGCCCACTACCGACGCCCGAGGCGTTGAACGTCAAGCCGGTGAAGTCGCCGACGCGGCAGCTGACTCAGACGTTGACCGTAGCGCTGGGCAATGGTCGTATTATTACGGCATCAAGTGAAGGAGGCATCACGTCCGTCAGCGGTGTTTTCTCCTCACTACTGCCAGTGCCCGTCATCATCAATCTGGCGCCCCGGAGCACGAATCATGTCGTCGTCACGGGGCTGGTCGAATATGCGCCGCAGTGTTTCTATACGCTGTCACGCACCGTGGATGAAAATGGCGCGCCGTTGACGATCGTGCAGGAACCCTACAAGGTCTTTTTGCCGTTGATCTTGCGCAACTAAGCGTTCACCGCCGACTCGTCACCAACAGCCTTGCAAGAAAACGCTGTCCCTTCTTGCAAGGCTGTTCTTGTGCTGCAGTTCGCGCCTCATGCTTCCTGAACTTCACCGCCATGTCATGCGTCAACGCCGACACGCTCAGTGCCAATTGACCATTCGATACGGTTTGCGTGCTCGTCGTGACCGCGCCGGTTGAAGTGTTGAACCACGTTACCTGATACGTGCCATTCGGCAGGTTGCTCAACGTCAACGTCGCGCTCGCCGGAGTGACGGTCAGGCCGTCGGACACACGCTTCCACGTGTCATTCACATTATCGATCCACAATAAGCCGCGCCCCGCCGTCGCATCCAGCTTGCCCCAGGCACGCACCGCGCCCGCGTTGTTGGCGATCGCGATCGCGCCGGTATCGCTGCCAATGTCGACGTAGCGCCCATTCGTCAACGGTTCGCCCTGCAGGAATTGCTCGTAGCGCAGGTAATCGCCCCACAGGTTGTGCTCATCAAGATAGTCGATGTACCACTCGCCCGCGCATTGATCGCCCATCTGCGCCCACAGTTGTTTGTGATAGTAGGTCGCCGATCCGCTGCCGAAATCCATCGGATCGAAGTTGGCTGACCACACGCCGGCCTCACCGCGCACGATCGGCTTGTTGTAGGCGAACCCCGTGCGATACTCCTTGAAGCGATTCTGGCACTGGCGCACGTTCGCCGCCGAATCGGTGTACAGCGCACTCACCACCTCGACATCGGTGCTGCCGGGCCGCGCGTACCAGTGCTTGTCCGCATAATCCATCAGCGGGCCGTATTTCGGGCTGGTCCAGTACGGTTCGACGAAATATCCCCAGAACGAGTTGCTCAACAAGATGGGCCGCGGCTCGATCGATCGGACGTAGCCCAACACGCTGTAAGCCGCTTCGTAGCTGGGCGTGGTCAGCATGTTCTCATTTCCCAGTTCGATCGAATGCAGCGCCGTCGAGTACGACCAGCGCGCCACAAAGTAGCGGGCATAGGCCTTCTGCAGCCAGCGCGGCACGGCGCCCTCCTGACTGTAGAAGTTGTTGATGTCCCACGCGGTGGTAGCGGAACCATCGGCCAGCAGGCGTCCCAGCACCTGGTCGTTCTTGTGGAACAGTGTCAGTTTGTGATACACACCGTACTGTTCGCTCAAGCGCATGATCTCGTCGAGCCGGGCTGAGCCCACCTGATCGACGTAGCGGTACGTTTCGGCGTCGCCGCGTGTCAGCAGGTTTGGACCCCAGCCGCCGGAGCCGGTTTCATCGCGCTGGAGTTGGACTTCGTGCACATTGATCGTGCCTGTTTGATGATCGTTCTCGTTGAAGCCGTCGTGCAGCCAGACCATGAGATCCGATCCGGTGCTCGTCGTCTCGACCGTATAGTTCTGCCAATCCGAAGCACGAATCTCGATCACGTTACTGCCCACCTGCGGGCGAAAGACCTTGTTGCCGGTGACCTTGGCGCGCAAGCTTAAGCGATAGCGCGCCCCCGGCACGGCTTTCACGCTTTG
>Ga0209254_10003477_pt1 | contig 14367 bp, 9 predicted proteins | sample FrelakmetDIP11DI_FD_187148 | JGI IMG/M metagenome (GOLD analysis project Ga0209254, IMG submission 187148) | Freshwater lake sediment microbial communities from the University of Notre Dame, USA, for methane emissions studies - DIP11 DI (SPAdes)... | ecosystem: Environmental > Aquatic >...
GTCCCGCAGATTCTACACAAGCCAAGCACCGGGAAATCATGCTCAAATACCAATGCACCCAGTACATGGAGTACGTCTATCCATAGTCCTTCTTGGACGTTTTACTTTTGCCATTCACCTTAATAGACCCTCTTAACACCCTTCGTGTTCTTCGTGGCAAATTCTTGTGCTTGCCGGACGCTTCCCGCCCTCCGCGGTAAGCGATGGCGCAGCACTCACAGCGGCAGCACATGATAACTGAACCGGGCGAAGATCCCCACAATCAACCAGAGAATCGCCATCAGCATATCGCCCACGACCAGCCCAACGAACAGCCGCCGCACTTCCCGAAACTGGTTGACGCCGCCGTAGCGCAACACCAGCATATTGCAGAGCCACCCGATAAAGAAGCTGAACCAGAGGATCTGCAGTGCGGAACTGTAAGTCGTGAGATAGCCGATGGGGTGCAGTGGCCACCACAGAAAACGATGATAGCCCCAGGTCAGGAACAGCATCACCAGCCCCCCGATGGCCGTGAAAATGACGCTCCACTTCTTGAGTTCTTCAGGATGCTTGATGATCTGCGCCACGTTTTCATGGACCCGACGCGCGCCCTCCAGCGCCCACTCATCCGGCAGAAAACTGATGCCGAACTTGTAGTACAGGGCCAGCATGGCCACAAATGAAACCGCCACCCCCAGGCCGATCGCCCCAATGATGCTCCACAGAAAACGGTGGCGCGGATGGCAGCCGTCGGAGAGCTTCGCCGCATGAAAGACTGAAGGCATGAGCGATTCACGCATGTCCACAAAGGTCACCTTCTGCACCACCAGCCCCAGATAGAGCGCCGCGGGGACGAGCAAACGAGTGTCCAGGAAGGCCAAGAAACCATCGGAAGGCGCGGCAGTCAACGTGAAGTAAGGCAGCCCGCCCTGGCAGATGAGCCTCGAACTGACCAGCTGCAGCATGAAGCAGATCCCGAGAAAGGCCAGCACCGACAGAAGATCCATGCCGAACAGCCGCAGCCAGAGCACAATTCCGATCAAGCCTCCGAGGAACAGAAAAACTGCCGCGCGGGGCGACATGAATCCGTGCATTTCCCGGCCCGCAAAAACCTTTTTGCCGAACAGGCTCTGCACGATCATCCACAGATGCTGTCTCGCCAGCCACAGGATGAAGAAGAAAAACACCCCGAAAGCCCCGATCATCTGCATTTCTTCCACCTGGGAGAGCACCGGTCCGAAGGTGGTCCCCATGGCCGCCGTGGGCAGCCGCCACCCCAGCACTTGCAGAAAGCCGGGCAGATAGCCGCCGAGAATGTAGAAAAACCACAGGCTGAAAGAGACCTGGCTGGAGGTCAGAAAGGCAAAACCAATGAAGGCGGGGTAAACGTAATACTTCAGCTTGAGAAAGCCCGAGAAGATTCCTTCCTTGGGAATATAGGGCCGGAGCAGCAAGATATTGGGGATTTGCGGGACCTCCGGGAAATAGGTGTGGAGTCCGTTAAACAGATGGAGCAGGAGCGGAATGCTGATCCCGATCAAAAAATACTTGTGGGTGAAATACTTCCAGAGCGTCCTCTTTTCCGCCTCTTCACACAAAATCTGAGGGACCCGGAGCAGCGGAAAATTCATCTTCTCATTTTCAATCCATTGGTGGCTGAAAATTCCCACCATCCCCATCATGACCGTGTAGACCAACCCGACAAACAGCGCCCACAAAAGCAATGGCAGCAGCCAGGCGTTCCATGGGATGTGCGAGAGGACCTCCCACCAGGTCATGTCACGCCCTCCCACCAGACCGTTGTAGACGGTCCGGACCATCTCCGCGTCCTGAGGAAAGAGCGCCGACGGCAGAAGGGGGAGCAGCAGCGGTCCCAGGTCACTGGCGGTGGTGGTGAACCAGGCCGGCGTGGTGATGTTGATGATAAAGGTGCGCAGCAGCCCGGTGTAAGCGAGCCCGGTCGCCACCGTCAACATCGACCAGATGAGCAAAATTTCGTGGATGTGGAACCGATATCGGTCACCAATCAGCGACAGGAGCGGATTCACCACGGCAATCAGGAGCAGAAAACAGGCAAAAGAAACCAGCGGAAAATGGCCGCCGGCAAGGGGGCTATTCTGCAGCAAGATATTGTTAAATGGCGTGAAACCGCACAGCAGTGCGACCAGGATCAAACCGATGAAGATGGCGGGGAATCGCAGCCGGGACTCAGTCATAGGGCGACCGCCTGATCTTGGCCGAGGTATTGCTCAGGAACAAAAAGGCGATAGCGGGCCTTGGTCTGCGGATCCAGGAGGCGCCACAGAAGCATTTGCTTGCGCAGGGCCTTGATGAAATATTTGTTGGCCCGCACCCAGGCCGACTGTTCCCCGGAAATCCGCTTCATCTGCAGAGCAATTTCCAGGTAGCCGGGATTCTCCGAGGAAGCGCAAAGGTGCAGCACGAGTGCCTGCTTGATGCCAAAGTCAAAGGGCGCCAGCCACACGTTGCTGCGCAAAAACAGGCATACCGATGGTTCCGCCGTGCCCAGCTTGTCCTCGTCCGTGTCCATGAGCAGATTGGTATCATCCACAATGAAGGCGCCCTGGGCAATGTCCTGGTGGCTAATAAAAAAAGCCGCCAGAAACCCCATGATGCCTTTTTCCTCTTCATAGTTCATCAGGAACGGGAGGTTCATGGAAATCAGGTCCGCTTCGGGTGCGGGCAGGGTCCAGGAGCGATTCACGTCCGGCATGGCCATCTCGGCAGCCAGCCGCGCCGGGTAAAGCGAGGCCAGAAACACCACGGAAAATACCAGGAACATGCACGCCACACTCGCCAGGGACGAATAGTTGAAGGTGAGCTGGGAAAAAAGGGCCGTGTTACCCAAGTATTTGGCGGTCAGCTGGGCCAGAATGTAACCGATGACCGTCGAAATCACTGCCAGCGACATGGCTTCCACAATGAACAGGAACCCCACATGGGTGGGAGCCAGCCCTACGGCAGTATAAATAGAGATCTCCTTGCGCCGCTCGTGCACATGACCAATCAGGGTGTTGAGGCAGATAAAGATCACGATCAGAATGGGGACGGCCAGGTTGGCCACGCCCTGATAACGAAGCGCGGTGCTGGCGCTGTGAAACCAGGTGCCGCCGTCTCCCACGAACAATGGTAAAGACAGCCAGGTCGAAAGCTGATCGGCGAGATCGAGAGGACTCTGCGACGGGTCGGTAACGATCGCAATGGCCTTTAATTTTCCCCCGTAGGCCAGGCTGGTTTCGTAGGACACTATGACGGTGGCATTGGCATTGGCATAGCGGAACCGTTCCGTCAGGGGCAGGACTTCTTCCCCGGTTTGCATCGCTTCCACTTCGGCTTCGGTCAGCTCCTCGTTTTGGCCCGTTTCCAGGTACGCCGGGGTGAGCGGGTTCTGGTCCAGGTCTTTTAAGTTCTCCAGCAGACTGCCATCGAAATAGCCGATCACCTTAAAGGAACTGCCCCAGAGTGTGACGGTGATGTCCCGGTCCTTTTTCGGATCCATTCCCAACTGGCGCGCCATGGCGGTCGACAACAGCATAGTGTCCTGCTCTCCAGGCTCAAACCAGCGCCCGTTGGTCAGAATGCTCCGAATGTGCTCCGGAGGGTCCACCCCCAGCCCCAGAATGCCTTCCACTGCAACGCCCTTCTCCTGAGAGCCATAAAGCCGGGCCAGGGTACGCTCCGACGGTTTGGCTCGATCGATCCAGGCCCTCGGCCAGACCACGGCCACTGGGGAAAAGCGGCTGCGCATGTCCTCCAGGGTCATCGGCAGCAGGGATTTCCAATACTGATGGCGCAGCAGGATGCCGCGATAGGGCGCATCACCGGCGGTTCGGGTATGGGTGGTCTTGAGAAAACTCTTCACATTGGTAAAGGACATGACCGTAAAGGTCAGAATGACCAGCGTGGTGCAGGTCAGAGCCGTGCGCATTTTGCGTCGGTTCAGATTGGAAACGCCGATGGTAAAACCGGCTCCGAAAGCCTGCCATTTGCTCACTTGCGGCGCCATCAGGTGATGGGCATGGCGCTGCAGTTCGGCCATCTCCCGTTCAAACCGTAAGAAGATGATCCATGAGACCAAAAGCGAGAGACCCACAATAAAAAAGGCGATGATCACCACCATCGGATTGTAGGTCAGTTGAAACGCCGGGTGCAAAGCCTTGATGGTGAAGATGGTCATCAGCAGGATCAGGAAAAACGCAACGATTTGCTGATAAATATTGCGGAAGCAAAACAGGTAACGTTCCATGCAATAGGCAAAAGGCACGAACAGGGCGATGAAAAACAGCACTCCGGTCAGCACATCGCGCTGGGTCCCTTCCACCTCTGCGTAAACCACATTCAGCTTGGCCCAAGCGGCGACCACGCGGTCCCAGAACCGGCCGTATTGCCCGCCGGCCAGTTCGGCCTGCGCTGCATTCAGTTCCTCAACCGAGGATTCATAGAGGCCCTCCAAATGGCGATTGACGATGCCGCGCTGATGCAGGTTCTCGATGCGTCCGGCCAGGAGGTAGCGGGTGTCCTGCGCCACCTGGAAGGGGGCGATCGGGATGGAAGGCGGGTCCCCGATCAAGAAGCCTCTTCCCTCGGGCCGCTCCGGGGAGCCATTGAGCAGAATGAGCTCCTTGCGCAGCAGGTTGTCGGACATGATCAGCTTGAACCGCGTGCCTTTTTCGAGAAAAATCGAGATGGCCCGGGTATTTCGGCCATCCACCCGGCTGTACCAGTAGCGCAGAGGGGTGGCGCCGGTCGCGCCATCCAGCAATTGCACCTTGGTCAGGTAGTCCATCTTGCGCGGGTCGAAGATGTTGATCACATCGGACTGGCGGCAATGAAACATATTTAAGGAAACGCTCGCGCTCTCCCCACTCACCTTGACCCGGTAATTTTCCTTGTCCGTGGTGTTCTTGTCCGCGGTCCAGGCGACGCGTCCGGTCAACGGATCGAGTCCATAGGGTTCCAGGATGACTTTTTGAAAGGCGACGCGCTTATTGGCCACTCCTGGAAGGTGAAACGTTCCATCTCGATAAACCATGGTGCGGAATATCGAATCGCCCTGAATCGCTGCAATCAGGGTCCCGGCAGCGGGTTGATCGGGGAACAGCTCACCTTGGCGGGTAAAGAGGGCCTGCCCGTTGATGCTGGCAAAGCCGCGAATCCCCCCTTCGCAAGCGCCGGCCAGATGGGCATGGGAGCTGAGCTTCGCAATGAGCTGCGGCAGAAAGTTTGCGAGTCGCTCCAGGTTGGTCCGGTCCAGGCGGTCCAGGGTATCATAGGGGGTCCCCCAGAGCGCCCGATGGTCCTCCAGGGTGGCGAGAGTCACCGCGGGAAGCTCGGCCACCGCGGCCACATCGCAACTGTAACCGGTCACCCCCGGTGGAGTTCCATGCCCCCCCTCGCCGCTTGCCATCCGCGAGGTCTTTTGGAACAGGTTCGGCAGGCCTGTTTCCCGCGCCACTGAGCTGCTGAGTTGTCCCAGGATCTCGTTCAGGCGGAAGGCCCTGATCTGGCGTTTGACCGGTTCCCGCAGCGGGTAAGTGTCCCCCAGTTCAACCAGGCCGAAGGATGGAGCATGGGAGGACAAATAAAGGCTCATGAACACGACCGGCGTATATTCTCCCAGCACGCTCCGGAGTTGCTGGCTGGATTTGTTCGCCCGGACGCGCAGTCCTAGTTCTCTTACCTCAGCCTTGAGGTCGGCTCGCGCATCCTTAAGCAAACTCATGGCCAGGGCGCGCTCATCGTCATTCAGCGGGTCCTTGCTGGTCAGCCAGGATAAGCGTCGGTAGGGCCTGGGATCTTGCAGTTCCGAGGCGGGGGCCGGGGGCTCAGGGATCACGCCATCTGGCGTGACCACATTCAGCGGCGCCTCTCTTTCGGGAGCCAGCGCTTTCTGGTACTGGATTTCTCTGGTAATGTGGTCAGCCAGATCTTTGGCGCGTTCCACCACCACCTGCCACACCAGTTCCCGGTCCGCAGTGCTTTCGAGAGCCAGCGGGTCCTTTTCCTGGAGCAGTTGCAACTGGTGATCGACTTTCCCCTTGCGCTCGTCCAAAGCGCGCTTTTGATCCTTTAGAGACTTCTTTCGGGTGGTGGCCGCCCAGATGAATTCCCGCATGCCGGCAAGACCCTGCCCATGGCCGGCAGTGGCCACCAGCAGCACGCTGCGCTCGGGGGGATCCCGCATCAGCCGCTTCGCCAGTTCCAGCAGCACGGCAATGGACGTGGCTTCATCCGCTCCCGGGGCCAGACCAAGAATATACGAAGAGGCATCGTAGAAGGCTTCGACAACGATCAATTCATCCTTGAGCGGCGAGGTCCTGCCGGGAATCAAAGCGTAGCAGTTTTTCACCGGTTTGTTCCGCCAGCGCGCCGTGCACTTTACGGTGCCCGCGATGTTGCCCTGCAGGGCCAACTGCCGGAGCTTCTCGGCGGCTTCCGAGGGTGCCCAGAAGCGGGGAAAAGCGAGCGGGGTCGGGATGTCCTTCTCGCGAAAATCCCCCGCGATAGAGTCCCGGTCGCCAAGAAAAACCAGTGCAATGGCGCCAAGGGTGGCGGCATTCATCCAGTTGCCGGTGGAAGCCATATCCATGAGAACGATGCCGCCCTCGATCTGTTGCCCCTGGAAGCGCTCCAGACGGCCATCCCCGACATAGACAATCGGTCCACTGAGCCCCTCTTCCGGGGTCATGGGCAGGTAGACCAGATTGGGCCCCCAGGGGTAAAGCTTGACGGTTTCTCCGCCCAGCTCCAGGGACGCGGATTCCACTTCAGGGACCGGGAGCAGGAATTCTTGGCTCCCCAACTCACGGATACCCGCATCGCCAAAAGCTTTGAGGATATATTCAGCGGCGGCGTCTCCGCCCGGAGATCCTGAGGAGCGATCCCCCAAACCGCTGAAAAAGGCCAACTGCTGAATGATGTCCACGGCAAAGGCCGCCGGGCAGACCACCAGCACCAGGGAAAGTGCAAGGAAAAACAGTCTGCAGGTGCGAACTTGAGACGGACGGTGCATCACGTTTATGCCACTTGACCTATGGAAATCTTGAGGTTAGCGCGATCTTCGATACGGTCGACCATGCCATCCCGGATCCAAATCACCCGGTCCGATACGTTCAGCATTTTGATGTCATGGGTCGCCGAAATGATGGTCACGCTTCTTTCCATGGAAAGCTGTTTCAGCAGGTTGATGATTTCTTCGCCGGTGGTGAGATCCAGGTTGCCGGTCGGTTCATCGGCCAAAATGATGGCGGGATCGTTGGCCAGCGCGCGAGCGACAGCCACTCGCTGCTGCTGCCCCCCGGAGAGTTCGGACGGCCGATGCTGATAGCGCTCGGCCAATCCAACCAGCTTCAACAGCTCCATGCCTTTTTGTTGATATTCGTCCTGACTCATTCCGGCAAAGATCATGGGAAGCGTCACATTTTCGATGGCAGTCATAACCTGAATGAGGTTGAAGGTCTGAAAGATATAACCGATTTTTCGGCATCTCAACCAGGCGAGCTCATAGGCATCCAACTGGGCCACATCCACTTCATCGATGAAGACTTTACCCGAGGTGGGCTTGTCCAGCGCCCCGATCATGTTGAACAGGGTGGATTTCCCGGAGCCGGACGGGCCCATGATGGAGATGTATTCACCGCGCTTGATGGCCAGGGATACACCCTTTAAGGCCTCGACCAAGGTCTCTCCCATCTTGAACATCTTGGTCACCTGGGAGAGCCTGACCACATTGTGTTCGTCTATTTGCGTCATCACTATTCCGCGCGCATGGCAATGGCCGGCTGCATCCTGGCGGCAACCAGGGCCGGATAGATTACCCCAAGCAGGGAAAGGAACATGGCAAGGAGGGTGGCGGAGGCCACGGTGATCAACATGGCCCCGGGCGGCCACCAGCGGAGTATGGCGAAGCCGAATTTGGCCAGGAGCGCCAGCGTCGCCACCAGAACGCCTGCCAAACCCCCAACGAACCCTCCAAAAACGCCCTGATAGATGGCTTCCAGTACAAAAATCCGCAAAATGAACGTATCCAGTGCGCCCAGGCACTTGAGCGTGCCGATTTCCCTGAACCGTTCGGTCACAGCCATCAGCTGAGCATTGACAATTCCCACCACACACACCAGCAGCGAGAGAATCGCCAACCAGCGGTCCTTGGGAGTGGTGCCGAAGCCATCTTCGGCCCGTTCGTAACCACTGGTGACGATCTGTTCCTGCAAACTGGAGTCGGCATGGGACCACACCACGTTCAACAGGCTGTAGCCGGACCAGGTGTAGGCGACAAAGGCGATGGCCAGAGCGAGGGTGGCGGTCGTGATGAGGGAGCGCGAGAGACGGACGCGGATGGACTGGAAGGCAATTCGACCCACCTGCCTCCAGGGTAGCACCACCTGTTTTTGAATCACTTGTTGCATTGAGTCCGCTCCCTCAGAGCAAATGCAAAGAGTGACCGACCATCAGTCGAGCCATGCCCTCCATCGCGAGGGAGGGAATTGGGGAGTCGCCAGAGCCTCTTTCTAAAACCCCTCTTCGTCATTCCGGCGGAAGCCGGAATCCAGTCTTTGCAACTATTCTGGACCCCGGCTGTTGCCGGGGTGACGGTTTTACCGAGTGTTGCACGGGGCTCTGGGGTTGCAAAAATCATTACGGTGGCAATTCAAGAATCAATGATACTCATGCTCGCGGAACTTTTCAATACAAAGTGAAGTGTTTTCTGCCCCGGAAAGATCCGGATTCAGAACCGGAGCAGGCGGTACGCGCTCCAGCGCCCTTTGGATGGCAGCCGCCAGAAACGCTCCATCCAGAGTCTCGATCACTTCCAGAAAACCCAGCGATTCCAGCCGGCGGGCGCGCATGGCCTGTTCCCGGTTCTGACGAAAAGGGTAGACCAGCGCCGGCACTCGTGTCGTCAAAATATCCATGCAGGTGTTGTAGCCGGCCATGCTGATGGATAGCCGGGCTTCGGCCAGTTCCTCGAGGAAATTGAGAGAAAACGGCTGCAGGCTAATGCGTCCGTCCCTCACTGCATAATCAGCCAGCCTCTGCCGATCGGTTTCCTGCAGGAACGGCCCCATAAAAACCCGCAGGCGAATAGCCGGGTCGGCCAGTTGACTTACGGCCAGGATAGTGGCAGCCAGGAGATCCGCGCCCACTTCCCCGCCCCCGCTGCTGGCCACAATGCGTTTCCCGCCGGCAACACGCGACTGCCCGCTTTTATGAGTGAAGGGCAGGGACGGAGCCTCTGCAAGTCGGGATCGCCCGGCCTGGACCGCGGCTTTGACCACAAACCCCGTATAGGCAACGGGGATGGTGATATCTTTGACCCGGGAAAAAGTTTCTTCCAATGAAATGATGCGGGGATCCGAATGAATCAGGAGCAGATGGAAGTGCGTGTTGAGCAGCGCCAGCACCCGTTCTTCATACTTCGCCTGATCGGACTTTTCCACCAGGATATCGCGCAGGCTGCAGATCACCTTGGTGGCGGAACGACTGGCTTGGACGGTTTCCAGCAGCGGCAGCAGCTCAAAGCGAAAGCTCCTGCGGCCAAAGGGGAACAGTTCGATGAGGAGCACATCGGGACGGAAGTCGTGAAACAGCTCCAGAAGAAGGCGCCGGCGCGCACTCTGGACGGCATCAAGACTCCCCGCCGGGGTTTCAAGCCGGCTGAACCGGCTATCCATCCGGAGCGGGGGCAGAAACACCCGTTGCAGATGCGGCGGCAGGGATAATCCGGCCAGCGGCTCCCCACCCTCCACCAACAGCACATCATGACGGCTGAGTGCTCGCGCGATTTCCAGACTCCGGAAAAAATGCCCGATCCCCAGCACATGCTGGCAATAGTGCATGATCTTCATTTGGTTTCCTCGCTGGACCCTGCTGCCTGGTAAACCCGTTCCCCTTGACCATGCCACCTTGGTGCATTATGGTTTGCTACCAATGCCCAGAGCCAATGCAACGGTTTTCTCATGGCAATCGGTAGCACAACCGCGCGCTGGGAAAAAGGGCTTTCGCACAACCAATCATTCAAATTGGGAGAACATGACAGCTTCGAGCCCCCCGCACAAATTCCGGGACGGTTTGCTCCGCGGCCTGCGCAAGGGGCTGCAGAGCTTTTTCTGGATGATCAAAATCCTGGTCCCGGTATCGTTTTTTACCGCGCTGCTGGAATGGAGCGGATGGCTCACCAGCATCGATTTTTTGATCCAGCCCCTGATGGGGTGGCTCGGATTGCCCGCCAAGGCGGCACTGCCCCTGGTGATCGGCATGCTGACCAATATTTACGGGGGCATCGCCGCCATGGTCATGCTCCCTTTTACCAAAGAGCAGATGACTCTCATCGCCATTTTTCTCCTGATTGCTCACAATCTCATCCAGGAAGGGATCATCCAGGGAAAATCCGGCATCCACCCGCTGAAAGCCACTCTCTTTCGCATCGTGGCCGCGTGTATCACGGTGGTTCTGGTCGGGCAATTTCTCGACACGGGGGCCGCAAATCCGCTGGCTGACAGCGCTTTCACCACGGTGGCGCCGCCGTTTCTCAGCATGCTGCTAAACTGGCTTGTCGCCACCGTCCGCCTCGCCATCAAGATCTTTCTCATCATCATCAGTATATTGACCGTGGTGGAAATCTTAAAGAGCTACGGTTGGATCGATCGGGCGGTGATCCTGCTCACCCCATTTCTAAGGACCCTGGGACTGAGCGATAAAGTCGGCATTCTCTGGCTGGCCGGGGCGTTTTTCGGATTGGTTTACGGGGCGGCGCTGATCGTTGAAGAAGCAAAAAGGGGAGACCTGAGCAAAGAGGAACTGGAAGGGCTGCATCTTTCCATCGGCATCAACCATGCCGTGATTGAAGATCCGGCCCTGTTTTTGTCATTGGGGCTGAGCGCTTTCTGGCTGTGGGTCCCGCGCCTGGTCATGGCCATCCTTGCAGTGCGCCTGCTCAGCCTGTGGCACCTCTCCCGCCGCCAGCGAAGTTGAAGCCGGTCCTCCCGCAAGCGCGTTCAGGCGCCCACCATGCCTCCCTTCGGCGGAAAGCCCTTCAGCATCCATGAGAACAAGCCTGTGGTGGCAAGAATCATTGCGGCTGTTACAAAAAAACTCTTTTCGAAGCCGACCACGGGAATGACCAACCCCATGACCGCAGCGCTCAACATCATCCCGAAGTAAATGCAGGTGTTATAGCCCCCCATGGCCAGGCCACGCTGGTCCGGCGCCACCACCTGGGAAATCAGCGCCCCCAACGGCGTGAAGGCCAGTCCCATGCTGAGTCCCAGAGCCATTGTGGACACGACAAATTGGGTCATGCTCGTGGAGAGCGCAAAACCCGCCATGGATGCAGCAAATCCCATCAATCCAACAATCACCAGGTCGCCACGGCGGGTCACCCGATCACTGAGCTGCCCGAAAGGGACCCGCGAAACCGCATTACAGACTGCCTGCAGGGCAAACACCAGCCCGATTTGGCCCACACTCAGACCCGCATTATGGGCGTGCAGCGGGAAGAATGTGACAAACATCCCGAGGCCAAAACAGCCGCCCAGAGTCGCCAGCCAGCAGCCCAGAAGCGGGCGATTCTTGAGAAGCTCCCCGGCCATGACGGCAAAGGCCTGTCGTTTTGGCTGACCGCCGGAAAGATGCTGAGCACGCGGCAGGAACAGGAGCACCACCCAGACCAGGAGAAAGATAAAGATTCCCGAGATCAAAAACACTTGGCGAAATCCCAGGCGCTGAGCCACCCATCCCCCTGCCGCCGGCCCCAGGCTCATTCCGCCGTAAAGCGCCGTGGTATACCATCCATAGGATCGCCCCAGGTGGGTCGCCGGTGAAAAATCCGCGACAAAAGACATCATCGTGGGACCAAATGCCGCCAAACCAATCCCGAAAAACAGGTAAATCGCAACCATCTGCAACGGGGTGGCAGCGAAATAGAGCAATAGCGACGTACCGGCTGAGATCAGCAGGCCAGCGGCAACGAGCAGTTTCCGCCCGGTGCGGTCTGAGAGAATCCCCAGCGGCAGCGACAGCAGCCCGGCCACCAGCAAAAAGGCCGAGTTGATCATTCCCACTTCTCCGGTAGTTGCTCCCAGAGAGCGGGCAAAAAGTGGCACCACGGGAATCCGCATGTAGGACCCGAAGTAGCAGGCAAACCCCACTGCGCAACTGATGAGGAGCAGCGTCCGATAGGAGGAAACCGGTGAGTGATTGCTACGAACGCTCTTCACTTAAGCCACCTGCACGCCGATGTGTCAATCTAAACTGGCCGGGCTGGCGGACATTGTACGTCATCCGCGCCGGCCGCCGATTCCGGGATGGGCGCCAATAAAAAAAGCCAGGGAAGCATCCCTGGCCTTGTGCAAATTTCCGAGTGCTGCGTTGCAGCCCGTCACTAGATCTTCATGACTTTGACGGCCTGCGGTCCCTTCGGGCCCCGCTCCACTTCAAAGCTGACCCGGTCCCCTTCATTCAAAGAGCGAAAACCCTCCGAAATGATTGCGGTGTGATGAACAAACACGTCCCCTTGGTCCTCGGTTTCAATAAAACCGAACCCCTTCTTGTCATTGAACCACTTTACCTTGCCCTCCGCCATTGCAGCATCCTTTCCTTCTGTTACTGTTTGCTATTACTTGCCGGTGCGTTACTTTGAAAGCTTTCTTCAAATCGTTTGGCCGAGGCGCAAGACCGATTTAGCAAGAACTCCAAAATACCGAACCTCACAACCCACCATGGACTGTCACTTAGCGCAGAACATCAGCTGTGTCAAGCACGAAGAGTGTTCGCGAAATGAACTTAAAACGGCGCGCAGCCGGTTCCCTACTTTCCCACTCACCCTCACACCAGTTCCACGGTGCTCGCCTGCGGCCCTTTTTCTCCCTGTCCTTCCACAAAACGGACTTCTATTCCCGGTTTAAGCGCTTTGAATTTATTGTTGAGCACACTGTTTTGGTGGAAGTAGAACTCCCGGCCATCCGGCGTCTCCAGAAAGCCGTAGCCGGCCTCGGGAAAAACCACGCTGACGCGCGCCCGTGGCGCTTCCTCGTGAAATTTCACTTCGCCGCGCTGGCGGTGCGCATGGTCCTGAAGTTGACGGCGCGCCGCATCAAAGGCCTCGCGTATGGCCACGTACAGATCTTCGTGCGGTTCGCGCTTCACCACCAGGTCCGCACCAGGGATCCCCATGTCGATACGAACGTTGTATAGAACGCCTTTCTGCTGACGACGGTGAGGCGTTTCCACCACCACCCGGCAGCTCATGATTTTCTCGTAAAAGGTATCCAGCTTTTCGACTTTCTCCTGGATGGCGGTTCTGGCAGCTTCGGGCAGTTCAAAATCGCGGACAGTAATCTGAATTGGAATGTTCATCATCGTTCCCCTCTCCTTTCTTATAGTGATGTCCACCTTCGTACATGACTCGGGAACCGGAGTCAAGTTCCGGTTGAGCGATGGACCGGGAATCCTCGAAGCAAAGGCCGCTGCCGGTTTTGTTCCAACACCATGGCGCCGGTTTGGGGAAGGTATTGTGGATTTTTGCAATGGCAACTCTGTCATCCGGCTCACCCAACTGCAGCAAACCCGTGCGAAAAAATTGACGGGTACAAATCGCCCCTTTCTGCTATTGTCGTTGACTGAAGATCGGGCTGATTTGGGATCCTCGAATCTCATGACTGAAAGGAGACTATTCTTGAGCAGCCTTGGGCGGCACAACGAACCATGAAAGCTTCAGATCGTCATTCCCGCGCGCTTTTGGCGGGAATCCAGATTCTTTCAAATCTTTGGACCCCCTAACGGATCACCAACCATGATCAGTTCAGTTCCCGCACTCCGCATTCGCCTGCTCAATGATGCGCCGGTCAACACCGCCGGGCATTACGTTCTCTACTGGATGATCGCCTATCGGCGAGCGAGCTGGAATTTTAGCTTGCAGCGCGCCGGGGAATGGGCTCGGGAACTCAATCGACCGCTGGTTATTTTGGAAGCGCTGCGCTGCGGCTATCGCTGGGCCAGCGATCGATTGCACGGCTTTATTCTGGACGGCATGGCCGACAATGCGCAGCGCTTTGCAGCGGCGCCGGCCCTTTACTACCCCTATGTGGAACCGGAGCGGGATGCGGGCAAAGGGCTGCTCGCCGCACTGAGTCGGCAGGCCAGCCTGGTCGTCACCGACGAGTTCCCGGCTTTCATGCTGCCGCACATGGTGCAGGCGGCAGCGCGGCAGCTGCCGGTTCGCTTCGAACAGGTGGATTCCAACGGCCTCCTGCCGCTCCGGGCTGCCGAGCAGGCCTTCACCAGCGCCTATTCCTTCCGCCGCTTCTTGCAAAAGCACCTGCGCCCTCATCTGCAAGCATTCCCCAAAGCGGACCCTCTGGGCGA
>Ga0209254_10003478_pt1 | contig 14364 bp, 12 predicted proteins | sample FrelakmetDIP11DI_FD_187148 | JGI IMG/M metagenome (GOLD analysis project Ga0209254, IMG submission 187148) | Freshwater lake sediment microbial communities from the University of Notre Dame, USA, for methane emissions studies - DIP11 DI (SPAdes)... | ecosystem: Environmental > Aquatic >...
TGATTGGACTGCCAGCCGCCCGGGAGATATTTGCTGCATACCCCCCATTGGGTTACCCGGTTATTTTCACTTCAGCCGTCAGCAGGGAAGGCGTGGATGCCCTGCATGATCTTTTAAAAGGTAAAATTTCTGCCTTTGCCGGTCCTTCCGGGGTAGGAAAAACCAGCCTGTTAAATGCCATTCAACCCCAATTGGGGAAAAAGGTTAAAACCGTGAGCAAGGCGACCTCAAAAGGGCGCCACAGCACCGTTGTGAGAGAGTTGATCCCGTTGGAAAGCGGCGGATATGTGGCTGATCTGCCCGGTTTACGCGCTTTGGAATTATGGGATATTGAACCGGAGGAGTTGGATGGTTACTTTCCGGAACTGCGTCCCCTGGTTCAGTTCTGCCAGTTCAACGACTGTACCCACCGCAGTGAACCGGGATGCGCAGTCCGCCAGGCGGTTTCTGAAGGCAAAGTCAATCCAGAACGCCATGAATCCTACCTCAGAATGCGCTTTGGTGACCCCTTAGATAACGGCATATCAAACGATCTGGCTTGAATCCGGAAAATTTTCCCTAAAGCCCCTCAGAAAAAACTTTCTCTAAAATTTGGACGGCTTCTTCAACATCCCTGTCTTGAATCCCATAATGGGTTACCAGCCGGATCAGGCGCGGACCTTCCGCGTTGCACAGCAGGCCATGCTGTTTTATCCTTTCCACGACCGATTTTGCATCAAGCGGGAATTCCATGCTTACAGCAAGGTGTAGAATATTTGTGGGCGGTGGATCTTCCATCAGTTTTAAACCCGGTATGGGTTTGAGTCCAGCCGCCAGCAGTTTCATGCGGCGGTGGTCCTCTGCCAGACGATCTACATTTTCCTCAAGGGCAACGATGCCCGCCGCAGCCAGAATCCCAGCCTGGCGCATTCCCCCTCCAAGCATTTTTCGGAATTTCCGCGCCCGTTTGATAAACTCCGCACTGCCGCACAGCAGCGATCCAACCGGGGCAGACAAACCCTTACTCAGGCAGAACGTAATTGAATCCGCAGGTTCTGCCAGTTCACTGGCTTCTACTCCCAACGCAACCGCCGCATTAAATATACGGGCCCCGTCAATATGCAGGCGAAGCCCATTATCATGGGCAATCTGGCTTACACTGCGGGTATAGCTTAAAGTGATCGGAACACCCCCGCAAACAGAATGCGTATTTTCTAGGACGATCAGGCGCGTCGGTGGAAAATGGATATTTTCCTCACGAATTACACCTGAGATTGCTTCCAGGTTCAAGGTTCCATCAGCCTGGTTGGTCAGCGTATTCATCATCACTCCCGCTAACGCAGCCGAACCGCCAACCTCGTCATAAAAGATGTGGGATTGCTTTCCGACGATGACTTCATCCCCCCGCTGGCAGTGGGTCATGGTAGCCACCAGGTTGCCCATTGTCCCTGAAGCAACAAACAGGGCTGATTCTTTACCCATCCGCCGGGCTGCCATTTTTTCCAGATGGTTTATGGTTGGGTCATCGCCATAGACATCATCGCCTACTTCTGCAGATGCAATTGCTTTCCACATGGATGGTGTTGGTTTTGTTACTGTATCTGAACGCATATCAATGAGCGGCATGGTTCCCTGCTCCTTTTGTGGTTAATTTAGGTTTTTTTCGAAAATAATTCTCCATTAAGTCCACCATCAAGCTTTTCATGGTTGAAGAAAGAATCAAATAAAACCAGGTTCTATCATAACATTCCTTTGGAAATGAGAAAAAGAAAAAGTGTTAAATCCGAAAAGAAAGAAGATTACCGGGCTTCGCCGTCAGGATTGGATTAGAATTGGATCTATCACTCATTTTTTAATAGATGACGATTCATAGATTCTGCATTCAAGGAATGGATAAATTATGGGATTTCATGGACCAGCATGGCGGGCCTCCCTGAGTACCGAAGATGCTAAACCAAAAGTAACCCGGGACTTGATGAAACGGGTGCTGAGTTACTCCTGGCCATACCGTTGGAAAATTGCCGGTACGCTGCTCATTATCCTGCTAAAAACAGGCCTGGATTTACTAAGGCCGCTGATTCTAAGAAATCTAATCGATGTGACCATCCCATCCGGGGATATAAACGGGTTGATCATGCTCACCATCGGAATGCTGCTTATACCTACAATCACAGGCTGGCTAAGTGTCTGGCAGCGGCGTTTCAACTCGCAGGTTGGTGAAGGTGTCATCTATGACCTGAGGGTCATTCTTTTCGCCAAACTCCAGCGTATGTCCCTCCGGTTTTTCACCTATACCAGGGTTGGAGAACTCATGAGCAGGCTGAATAATGATGTCATTGGCGCCCAGAATGCCATCAGCAACACCATTGTCAATATTATTACCGATGTCATACAGGCAGTTGCTGTACTGGCGGTGATGATAGCCCTCGAGTGGCGGCTGACCATCATCAGTGTCATCATCGTGCCCCTCTTTATTCTGGCTGCCAGGCAGCTGGGGGATAAACTGCGTGACCTGGCCCGCAAGCAAATGGAAGCCAATTCCCGGATGAATGCCATGATGAACGAAACCCTCAACATCAGCGGCGCCATACTGGTAAAACTGTTTGGCCGGGTAGACACAGAAATTGAACGCTTCAGCAGCCGGGCTGCAAAAGTCCGCGATTGGGGTATTGAACGGGCGGTGGTTGGAAGTTCATTTTTTATGGTGATAGGCTTGCTTGGAGCCATTGGAACAGCCCTGGTGTACGGCATAGGGGGGTACCTGGTAATAAACGGCACCTTCAGTGTAGGGATGATCGTTGCCTTCGGCGCTTACCTCGGCACGCTCTATTCTGCAATGCAGGGACTATCCACTGCGCCGGTTGAATTTGCCACTTCGGTTGTCAGTTTTGAGCGCGTTTTTGAAGTGATCGACCTGCCCCAGGACATTGAGGAGAAAGCGGATGCTGTTACATTGGACTCAGTGGCGGGCAGACTTGAGTTCAATGGGATTTCCTTCAAATATGATATTAAGGAAAACCTCCTGCTGAAGGATGTACAGCGTTTTGGCAGGATGGCTGATGTTGAAGCGGTGCTCTCCGAAGCCCAGGATGGCAAGGTAATCGTTGAAAGCATTCCCCAGAGCCAGGCGCGCGAATATGCTTTGAAAAATATCAATGTGACCATTGAGCCGGGACAGCTGGTCGCACTGGTTGGACCCAGCGGCGCTGGAAAGACAACCTTCACTTATCTCATACCCAGGCTGTATGATCCGAATGAAGGACAAATCCTGCTGGATGGCCATGACTTGAGGCAAATCAAGATTAATTCCCTGGCAAATTATATTGGAATGGTCACCCAGGAAACCCACCTCTTCCACGATACGATACGCACCAATCTTTTGTATGCCAAATTGGACGCATCCCAGGAGGAAATTGAGCATGCAACCCGTATCGCCAATATCCATAAATTTATCATCGACTTGCCGGAGGGCTACGACACCATTGTAGGAGAGCGTGGATACCGCCTGAGCGGTGGTGAGAAGCAGCGCATCGCCATTGCCCGGGTTATCCTCAAAAATCCGTCAATTCTCGTGTTGGATGAAGCAACCAGCCATCTGGATAGTGAATCGGAGGCTCTCATCCAGGAAGCACTTAAACGGGTGATGGCGAACCGTACCAGTATCGTTATCGCCCATCGTCTTAGCACCATACTGGCAGCGGATTTGATTTTGGTAATCGACCGGGGTGAAATTATCGAACGCGGCACCCATAATGGATTGCTTGAGATGGGCGGTGTGTACACTCACCTATACGAAACCCAATTTAAGCGTGAGCCTTGACATATTCAGGATAAATACAACCGTGTTCCACATATCCATGCATCGTGTGATGTTTCCATATCTGCCTTGCATGATTGAATAGTATGTTAAACTAGGCTTGAAAATACAGGATTAAGGATAAGGTTATGGATAAACTCATTTATGGCAGTATCCGGGCCAACGGGATAAAAATTCAATATTACCGCAGCGGGGAAGATAAGCAGCCCGTCATCATGCTCCATGGATTGTCCGACCACGGCCTGTGCTGGAATTATTTAGCCATGGCGCTTCAGCCAGCATATGATGTGATCCTCCTTGACGCCCGCGGCCACGGCTTGTCAGACAAACCTGAGACAGGTTACAGTGCAAACGATCATGCTGCCGATGTGGCCGGGTTTATTCAAGAAATGCAGTTGGAAAACCCGGTCGTAATAGGCCATTCAATGGGGGCAGTCAGTGCGGCTGTATTGGCCAGCAAAAATCCCCGGTTGATAAAATGCCTCATCCTCGAAGATCCTGCTATCGGTGACAATATCGGGGGAGGGTTGATTAAGGACGCCCACCAGTACGCTTTAACCTGGCGGGCGCAGATCGAGGAATATAAAGGAATGAGCCTGGAGGAAATCCAGCAGGTCTGCATTTCCAGGCATCCCACCTGGGATCCATCCGACGTATTCTTGTGGGCAAAAGCCAAACAGCTGGTCAGTCCCAATGCTGCCAATTTTATTGATGAATTCCAGCTCTCATGGAGGGGTGTTTTTAAAGGTATCCTCTGTCCGGTGCTGCTGGTCACCGCAGATCCCCATCTGGGAGCCATTATATCCGCAGATACTGCACGGGAGGCCGTGCAAATTTTACCAAAAGGGGAAGTTGTCCACATCCATGGTGCCGGGCACAATATCCGGCGCGATCAATACCGCCAGTTTTATTCGGAAGTTCGCCCATTCTTAAAAAAATATGGCCGGCGGCAGTAAACGATAGGAATATATTCTTTTAACCTTCCTGCCAAACCCATCAAAAGGTCAATCTTTACTGTTCAGCTGAACCAGTAATATCCCTGCTATTGCAGCAGCCAATCCAAATATCTGTTTTTGGGAAAGTGTTTCGCCTAAAAAGACAACTGCCAATAGTGGTATCTGGATTATCATCGAATTGATAATCACACTGGATTCTGCTGCGGTAAGCACCCGCAGGGTGACATTCCATAACGTAAAAGCAAATGCGGTGTTGATAACCGCCAGCCAGAGTATGATCAACCAGCCTACCAGGCCTATTTCCGGTAAACCCTGAAAGAACAATCCCGTTAATAACAGGAGTGTTCCCCCAATACCCATCGTGATCACAGTAATGGTCAGCGGGGAAAGATCGCCAGTGCGGTTTATGGACCGCCCGATCACTGCCGAAATGGAATTGAAAAGCATGGCCAGGATCGCTGCAATCCAGCCGGTCCAATTTCCGGGAGATACCTCAATAGGATGGAAAAACACCAGGGCCCCAATTATCGAAAGCATAATTCCAGCCCACTGCCTTAATCCCGGCGTTTCTGATAGAAGCATCATGCTAAAAATCGCCACGACAATTGTGGTAAAACTCAATACCAGGTTCACTGTCACCGCCGGCAGATAAGCCAAACCCATGAACTGGGCTCCCTGCGCAAGGGTATAGAGGAGAATCCCCAGGACAAATAAATGCAGCCATTTTGCACGGTTTATGGTCGGAATTTCTGTGAGGTATTTTGACCTCAGAAATACAACCAGGAGAATTAAAAACGCCAGGAAGTATCGCAGTCCGGCAAAGGTCAGTGCAGGGATTTCTTCCAGACCGTATTTGATTAATACCCACGAAGTAGCCCACAGAAAACTGACCAGCAGGTTTTGCAGAATGGCTTTTGTGCGGGGGTTTAAATTTAAGGGCATTCTCAGCGCAAATCTATCCTTACAAATGGGTCCTGTAAAGAAATCAACCTCCCATTGGGATAATTATATTCCTGGAGGTTCTCATTGGATTTTAAACCCCATGGTTATTACTCGCAAAACCCGTACCCCATAGCTCTATCGGATATATAATCAGTTTTGAACGGTAGGAATTTTCTAGGAAAAATGTCCCCTGGTTCTGTTCCATCCCCATATGAGGGTTTAATCATGGAAGGGTACGCTTTTGAATAAATTCTCCTTATCTGTACAACCATTCAGGCTTGCAGTATGCCGGTTGGATTCCATGTCCCCAATTCCTTCCGAAGCCTTGAAAACTGCATTTTGGTCCCTCACCCGCACTGGCAGCGAACTTTCTGTTGTTACAGAGGAAGAGGGTGCTCCGCAGAATTGGCCTTCGGAGAAAGGTTGGCGCTGCCTCCGGGTAGACGGACCACTGGAATTTGATGTGATTGGTGTGATATCTTCAATTTCTTCTGTACTGGCGGATGCGCAAATTCCAATTTTTGTCATCTCCACCTACGATACCGACTATATCCTCATCCACCAAAAACATCTCGAAAAAGGGATCACCGCCTTGCAAAAAGCCGGGCATATTGTTTTATCCACTTAATCCGGGTTAGAAATGTTGATTTCCTCTTGGGAAATTCAAAGTCAGGCAGCAAAACGCATATGAATGCCTCTCATCCAGCAAATCCATTTTACAGTTCAATCCTGCCTGTCGGGAAACTGCCCCACCAACTTCTGCAGCGCTTGTTGGGTAAAGCGCCTATTTTTGATAAACGGGTTTTGTTCGGACCGGGCCTTGGACGGGATTGTGCGGTGGTGGATGCCGGGAAGAACCTGCTCGTTTTTAAAACCGACCCAATCACTTTTGCGGATGATCAGATTGGCTGGTATGCCGTTCAGGTGAGTGTCAACGATATTGCTACAATGGGTGCCCTGCCGCGCTGGTATATGGCAACCCTCCTGCTCCCGGAAGGAAAAACGAATCTCGCCCTGGTAGAGCAGATATTTGAGCAGATATTTGCTGCCTGCCGTGAAATGGAAATATCCCTGGTCGGCGGGCACACTGAAATTACACATGGAATTGACAGGCCGATCCTGGTAGGAACCATGATTGGAGAAGTAGCCCATCATGAGCTGGTTACTCCGCAGGGGATCCAGCCTGGTGACCATATCCTGCTGACCAAGGGGGTTCCCATCGAAGGCACTGCCATCCTAGCCCGCCAGGTCCCCGGCCGGTTGCTGCCAATAATTGGGGAGGATGGCTTGCTGGAAGCTGCCAATTTTCTCTTCCATCCGGGTATCAGCGTGCTGAAGGATGCTCAAATAGCCGTGCACGCCGGTCATGTATCTGGTATGCATGATCCGACAGAAGGTGGGCTTATCACGGCATTATGGGAAATGGCACAGGTTTGCGGAATGCAGCTGCTTGTCAATTTGCAGTTAGTCCCAATACCCGCCATATCCATGAAAATCTGCCAGGCCCTCAAATTGGATGCGCTGAGGACAATATCTTCAGGATCATTATTAATAGCTGTTTCCGCTTCAGACGCTGCCAGCATCATCCGGGCACTTGAGGAGCATGGAATTAACTGCACAGATATTGGCAGGCTGGAAAAAGGAAATGCCGGGGTGATTAATATCGCCGGTGGGAGGGATGAACAAGTCCTGCCTGCGACACGTGATGAGATCTGCAAAATATTTGAAACCTAAAGGAACCCTATTATGGTCCAGGCAGCCAACGTTGTCCCCTTCCCGGAATCCTACTGGGTCGTACCGGATAAATTTCTCGCTGGTGAACATCCTTGCAAACCGATAATTGAGATTAATCATCAACCCCGTTTACAGAGCCTTCTCAATCTTGGCATCCAGGTCTTTATTGATTTAACCGAAGGGCCGGATTATTCACCCTTGATGGCCAATTTAGATCCCGGTCAGAATGGTAAGCCATTGTACATTCGCTGTCCAATTATTGATTACGCCTCCCCGGGTGAGGAGCAAATGGTTTCCATTTTGAATACCATAGACACTGCCATCCATGCCGGAAAAAAAGTGTATGTCCATTGTTTTGCAGGCCAGGGCCGCACTGGCACTGTAGTTGGTTGTTACCTGGCACGCCACGGGATTACCGGGAAAGCCGCCCTGGAAAAAATAAAGCACCTTCGCCATGGTTTAGGCGGGGATTCCCCGGAGAGAGATCTTCAAAAGAATATGGTTGTAAATTGGCCGGAGGGGGTTTAATCCAATAAGGCTTAGGTATCGGCTTCAATGTAAGCCACGGCCTGGCTTAAATCATCTTTCATATTCAGCTTGATATGGTGGTTGGTTCGATAATCGCTCACCTGGATCAGGCGGATTTTGTCCCGCATATTACCCTCCACATCGATCCACTCCTCAATCCGGTTAGGCAGATTATTAAAAAAATGATTATTAAAAATAGTTTTGGGGTCATCCAGGCAGATTGCCAGGGGGTAAATCTGGGATTCAAGCAGATCCTGGAAAAAATGTGTCCCAAGTGAGGGTTCCGGCTGTGGCCCGATGCCCGGTCCGGTCATCTCAATTAAAGATTTACTGTAATAGATGTCTCCATAATCTATTGGCACGCCCAGGTCTGAGTTGGAGCTTCCCCAGCGCCCCGGGCCCAGGCAAATAAAGGATTTATCTTTAAGCGCCGCATTCAGTCGCCCGACCATACGTCCAAGAGCATACCGGTCCTCCTGGGTTTCAAGGGAAAAATACCCTTCGGGAACCACATAGATGGCAAAATCAACCCGTTTCACCAATCCCTTGGGTACTACAAAATGGGTTTGGAAAATGATGTCCTCATCAGGTAAATGGGTAGGCAGCGCTTCCTCATCTGTTGAGAACAGCATCGCCTGCGGCCGGCATTGCAGAATATAAATATTCACAAGCGGATTGGCAGCATATGGGGTTTCAATATTCACTGCAAATTCCATGTCCACCGGCATATTGTAGGTATTCTCGAGTAGGGACAGGATTTCCTTCATGTTGGAAGCAAAATTTGTGCGATTCAGTAATCCGTTAAACGTCAGCACAAACCTTCCGGTATCACCCTCAATGACCCTGCTCCGGATGGTTTCAAAAAAATTGTCCTTTTCCACCTGGGCAATATAGCGTAAAGGCAGGTAGGAACTATCCAGGACTTCTGATACAGGTAAGGTCTTGAATTTGTTTTCCTTAAGGTCGATCAGGTCAACATAATGCTGGGAATAGCGCACAATGGCTTTTGCATCCGATGATGGCAGCAGAAGGGGATGGCTGAGGGCAACCAGGCGTGGATAATCATTGGCAACCCGGTCAACGGCACGCGTACCTAAACCCCACACCAGGCGGACAAAACCCTGGTCATGCTTTATCTGGGGAGCCCAGCGGAATGCATTCCGGCTGAAAGCCACTCCAGCTGCATGCGGTAATAAATAGTTATGATATGTTTCGCCCTGAACTACCTGAATGAGCAACGCCATGCGTTCATCATAATCCTGCAAACCGCGGCTCCGCCGGTACAAAAGGGCATTCGGGTTCAAAACACACGCGAAAATATGGGCAACAGCATAACATAACGCATGCAGGTTTTCCGAAAGCGTACCCTGGTTGGGTAAAAATATACTGTCATACTTTCCGGCAAAGGAGGTGCCAAAATTATCTTCCAGCAGGCTTGATGAACGGATGATTATTGGTTTATTTCCAACACTTAAAAGCACCCGCTCGAGCCGCTTGAGAAATCCCGGTGAAAATTTTCCACGCTTGTAATCCTGCAAAATATGCGGGTAATCCGCCCGCATTTCATCTTCGCTTTTATATTTTTGATCATTCCAGTGAACCAGGTTATTATGGGACATAAAGTTATAAAGTTCGTCCGATCCGATGAAATAGGATTCGGGTGTTTTCAAACAGTTCTTCAGCGCCGGATTTCCAATCTGTTTTAGGATGCTCAAAGCTAATAGCATGCCAGCAGCTTTTCCGCCAATTCTTCCTGTACCTATCTTGTGCTGTTGTATTTCTGAAAGCTCCGAAATAGTAAACCATTGTTTGGCGATATTAATAAAGCGCAGCTGATCACTGACGATCCTGCGGATAAGGACAACTTTGGATTCCATCAATCGCGCTGAATAGTGCAGGCGTTCTTCTTCCGGCAGACTCTCTATTAACATAGCCTGTTCAAATACCAGGTCCAGGGGAGCCAGCTCAGGATTAATGGAAAGCAGCAGCTTGTCATGGCCAACACCATGTTCACCAAGTACCTCAGCAGTGATGTTTTCGAATTCCTCAATTGGGATATGCTGGCTGAAGAGCAGATCGGTAAGTTGGTCCCGGACACGCTCAAAACGCAAATTCCAGATATCTGGGGGTTCTTCACTGTCCTTTCCGAAACCCTCCCGCTCCCTCGATGATTGGGCAGCTTCATGTACCTCGCCTTCGAAAGCCTGTGGATCACGGATACCCCGCTCAAAAAGCATCTCTAACATCTTCCTGCGGATGCGCCCGCATAAGATGGGATACTGGGAAAGCGTCATGGTGATTACCATCAACCGGTCAGAAGATGTGGGGGAAATCGTCATACGGCATCGTCCTTGTAGTCACCAATTATAAATGGAAACAGGATGCCCCCGGAGTTAACCCGTGCGGCATCCTGTTTTGTCATTAGGTTGCTGTAATAGCAGGGGAACCTACCCCAGATGCATTGGCATGATAACATGCTGGAAATTATCTTCACCAACCGGGCGCACCAGACCAGGCGCATTATTGGCAATCATCTCAATAGCAACACTAGGGGTCTTGATTACCTCCAGCACTTCCCTGAGAAAACGCACATTAAATGCAATCAAAAGCGCCTCACCCTCAACACTGGCCTCCAGGTTGACTTCTGTTTTGCCTGTTTCTTCGGATTGTGCAGAAATCTCCAGTTCTCCCATATTTTCAGTCCCCGGTTTAAGGTTCAACCGGATTACATTATTACCATCGCGGGCAATGATTTCAGCCTGGCGGCAGGCTTTAAGCAGCCCGGATGTGGAGATTACGGATTTGGTGCGGTAGGATTTGGGCAGTATTGCCTTGTAATCCGGGAAGTTTCCTTCAATAAGCTGTGATACAAGTTCAGCATCCCGCAAATGGAAGAGAACCTGGCCGCGGCCCTTTGGTATTGACATCACAACCGATTCGTCACCATCCGCGGCAATGCGCGCCAGCTCATTCAATGCCCGTGCTGGAATTACAGCCGTAATGGAACGGGTTGTCGGGGTATTAAGGTTTGCTTTGCGGACAGAGATTCGGAAACCATCTGTAGCTGCCAGGGTGATTTCCTGCTCAACCACCGAGAGGGAAACCCCCTGAAGGACTGGCCGGGCTTCATCTGTAGAAGCGGCAAATGCCACTTGATGAATCATGTCTTTCAAATCGGATACGTTCAAGGCAATCCCTTCTTCCAAATCTGGGACTGGCATCGGTGGGAACTCCTGGGCATCGATGCCCTTAATATCCGTGCTGTTAGTTCCGCACAGGACATTCAACGTGAAGGTTCTTTCATTAAGGGAAAGTGTGATCTTTTCGCTAGGCAGGGCGCTTATGAGATCCGTAAAAGTGCGGGCTGGGACTGTAATGGATCCTTCCTCATCGATTTGTGCCCCAATCCATACAGAGATGCCAAGTTCTAGGTTGGTAGCAGACAATCTCAATCTGCCTGCATCTGTTGTCACCAATACATTGCCCAATACAGGCAGCGTACTGCGTGTTGATACCGCCCGTGAGACCATATTTAAACTTTGTGCCAGTTGGGGTTGGGAAACGGTCACTTTCATGGAATCCTGCCTTTTATTTATGTTGTAGATTAAAAGTATACAACTTTCAGAGCGAAAAATCCAGTTGACAGGGTTTCCCACCAGGTATAGACCTGTTTAAGGATGGGATCATGGCGTTCCAAATTGGGAGCCAATTTATTTTATGCCGGTTGGAACGGAAAATTCCTCTGGTGGTTGATTTGGCCTATTAGAACAAATCGATGGAACGGGTTCCTCCATCCTGGATTGCTTGGGCTGCCAAACCGGCACGTAGTTTTAATCCAAAAATCCAATTTCAAGGGATCGATCCGCTTTAGTGCCGTAAACCCGGTATTGAATACCATCAATCGTTTTCGATCGGATATCGCCTGCTAATTCTATGGTTGGCAAGGTCCGTTCCAGCCAGGTCTGTACATCTCCCCAGCTTTCATTCGGGAAAGGCATTTCCGAAAACATCTTAAACACCTCGATCGCCGCTGCATCTGCTGGTTCACCATCCTGGTGGAAATTGGTATCTATTAATTCGACTTGATCTAACGATTTTGTAAAAATTCCAACCTCGATAAGCGTTGTTTCCCCTTCCTGCACACAATTCCAATGGTATGTACCCGGTAGATTTTTTATTTCCTTGCAGCGGAACTGGCGGTCTTCCAGGAAAAGGATGGCATCTGCAGGGATCAATCCCGGAATATTTGCTGTGACGGTTGCAATGGGTGTGTTTTCCTCAATTCCGGATGAATTACCGGGAGTAACTTGACCCTGGTTTTCCATTTGCCCGCCCGGGGTCAGTTCATTTTCCGGGACCTGTGGTTCCAGGGATTGGTTAGCCAAAACCAGTCCGGACCCCGCAACGATGACGAGACAAATAAATAGGAGAATGAGGAAAATCTCAATTTTTTTCAATAAATCCTGACTCTCTCATGTTTTCTTTAACAAACGCATTTTTCCACATAAGTTTATTGATCTGATCCTCTCATATCAGTGAAGGTGAATTGTACCCGATTAATTAACTTACAAGAATCATGCCGTTTTAGGACGGAAACCTTAATAGGCTGTCCAATTATGCGGCACACCGGGCAGGTTTTTCATGGTATAAAGGAATTATCAATTCCCGGTTTATTAAAAAATTGATTCACACCTGAAAAGGTTCAGGGAGGCTTGTTTTAGTAATGATCGATTTCAGCCTATTTATAGAAAACCAGATCTCGATTAAGCAAATAACCTGCGGATTGTTAAGTTCAGACCTGCACCAGCTGACGGATGAGATGGTGGATGCCATGCTTGCAGAAATAATGGATGCCCGCCAGGAAGATGTGGTTTTCATACCGCAAGACCCGCATGCCTTGGATGAATATGCCGTCTCACTTGAAGAACGCAATTTAAGCTGGACATTGGGGCATGTCATCGTCCATACCACCGCTTCTGCTGAGGAATCTGCAGCGCTTTCATCCGTGCTGGCGCGTGGTATCCCCCTTAACCAGGAGGATCGCTCCCGCTATGAAATTCCATGGCAGGAGATTACCACCGTCCAGCAGCTTTATGACCGGCTGGAGGAAAGCCGCCGCATACGCCGTGCCTTCTTAAATACCTGGCCCACACCCCCTCATTTGGAAAATACCTACTCTCCCGATTTTCCCGGGGACGTCCCCCTTAATGCCATCGATCGCTTCACCCTCGGCCTTTCCCATGACTATAACCATCTGGGACAAATTCGTAAAATTATGGCTCAGGCACGCCAGATGAGGTGACACCTCCTGGTTAATTCCCCTGGCCTGTTCTTGTAAAACCTGGCAGGTTTGATCCGTGGGTGAGATGACTGCAAAATGATGAACAGTATGCTGGAACGCTTCTTGAACTCCTTGCACCCCGCCGTGGTAAATTTGGTTATTAAATGTCGCATCCTGGTGATTGGTTCCAATCCCAGCCTGGTTGAAAGGGTTTATCCAAGCTGGAAGACAATTGGCTACGGAACCAGCGTGAAAATGTCAGCCCAGGTGTGTTATATCGAAGCAATGGAGAAATCTGTCCGCTTGGGATTCAACCGGGGAGCATTTCTGCCGGATCCCAAACACCTTTTACAAGGGACTGGTGACCTTTTACGCTTTATCCAGATTAACCGGGAAAATGAGATAAACAGTACTGCCATACTGGATCTCCTCAGGGCTGCCTGGAAGGAAGCCGCCCAGTTTTAAAAATAACGGCATTCTTTCTTTTGGCATTTCCAGTATTTGAATGCTATTGAAAATATTTACGGTTGGACTCCAAATTCAGCAATCTCACAATTACCGTATGGGATGCGGCAGGCATAGGGATGTGGGTTTCTCATTGAATGGCTCATTGACTGCAGTCGTAGGTTAAACCTATCTTCTTTGCATAATAAAATGAAGATATCTTCCAGAAATGTCCCCTATACACCGGGGACTGCTTCACCGGTATTTCTGTTGGATGGCTGCTTTTGATGAAACGGTCCGGTAGGTTCAAAAACTTGACACTTCCCATACACCCATATATAATACGGTAGCCTTCCTTGATAGCTCAATTGGCAGAGCAAGCGGCTGTTAACCGCTAGGTTCCTGGTTCGAGTCCAGGTCAAGGAGCTTTTTTTATTAATCCCCGCATACCGAAACCAGCGCCATTTCCTCAAAATTTCCGTGGAACTTCCTCGAAGGATATAATTGATTAATTGCAGGATCGTTTAGATGGAGGTGATGTCAATGAATATTAACCTCTCTATCGATATTCAAAGGTCTCCTGAAACCGTTTTTTCCTGGATCGATGATCCAGAGAAAGCCAGGATGTGGCAAACCGGTGTTACGACGGGGGAAATCCTCCTGGAGACCCCCCATCGGATAGG
>Ga0209254_10003479_pt1 | contig 14363 bp, 20 predicted proteins | sample FrelakmetDIP11DI_FD_187148 | JGI IMG/M metagenome (GOLD analysis project Ga0209254, IMG submission 187148) | Freshwater lake sediment microbial communities from the University of Notre Dame, USA, for methane emissions studies - DIP11 DI (SPAdes)... | ecosystem: Environmental > Aquatic >...
CGACGAGGACTCCGGGGCGCTTCCGGTCGGCGGCGGTGCGGCGCGCGCGGCCACCGTCCAGCCGACTTTGTTCGACGAGACCGTCGCCCCGGTGGCCGAGGAGGCGCCCGTCGCTCCCGTCGCTGCCGTCGCGGCCGAGTCCGACGAGGAAGAGACCATCGCCGAGGGTGAGGCCACCGACCAGTTCGAGGCGATCGGAGCCGCTGGGCCGGCGACATCAGGCCCGGCCGACGACGAGCAACCGCAGGACGGCACTGGCGACGAGTACGAATACATCGAGGACACTTCGGGTTTGGAGGCCGAAGAGGATCCTCCGACGACCCTGACACCGGGTGCGGGCCGGGCGCGGCGCCTCGAGTCGTCCACCGCGGCGGCCGTGACCGCGCGCAAGTACCGCTTCCGTAAGCGGATGCTCATGGGCATGTCGGCGGTGATGATCCTCACCGCCGTGCTGGCCTTCACCGTCAGCGCCGACCTGTGGTGGGCGTGCGGCAGCAGCGCCGTGGTGACCATCCTGTATCTGGCCTATCTGCGCCGCCAGACCCGCATCGAGGAGCAGGTCCGCCGTCGTCGTCAGCAGCGGATGGCGCGGTCGCGGCTCGGGGTGGAGAACACCGAGGATCGCGATTTCGACCTGGTGCCCTCCCGGCTGCGTCGGCCCGGTGCCGACGTGCTCGACATCGACGACGAGGACCCGATCTTCGAGCACCTCGACGAGGTGCCCTTCGCGCGGCATTACGACCTGCCGCGCGCGGCCGGTCAGTAGGCCGTCGGTTTCAGCTAGCGGGCCGGCGACTGGTAGCCTGCAAGCGACCAAGGGGCTATGGCGCAGTTGGTAGCGCGACTCGTTCGCATCGAGTAGGTCGGGAGTTCGATTCTCCCTAGCTCCACACATGAAACGCCAGCTAGAAGGCTATATTAGCTCTAGCTGATCACCTGGCCCAGACCGCCCAGTCCGCAGCTGGTCCGCAGCAGATCGGATTGCGGTATCCAGCCGGTCCGCAACACCGTCGAGATCCTCGTCGAACAAGTCGGTATAGACGTCGAGCGTCATGGAGGCCTTTGCGTGTCCGAGCATCCGTTGAACCGCCTTCACGTTGGCGTTGACACTTACGGCCAGGCTTGCCGCTGAGTGCCGCAGGTCATGCGGGGTGATGGACGGGAATGACTCGTCGGCCCTCTGGCAATTCTCCACGGCCGGCGGCGATGGCCAGCGCAGTGCGCGTCGCAAACCCGACCAGGTCAGGATCATTGCCGCTCCGGCGAACCAACCGTGGCCCGGAGGCCTCGCAGAAGGCCAGCCCGAACCGTAGCGACGAGCCCACCCCCGCCAGCGCCTCATGCAGGTCCTCGACCGTCTTGATGAAGTGGGCCTGCCCGATCACGACATTGACATCGTCCGGCTTGTCGACGGGCACTACATCCCAGGAAAGGGCCGCCAGGTGCGCCAACTTCTCGGCCGGGCTAAACGTGCGCCGTCGCTGCGGCCCGTCGGAGCGTGGATGCGTGGAATCCATCCCCGCATTCTCCCCGGCCACAGCCAGGCTCGAAATCGTCATCGTTGCGTTGATCCGTATCTCGCCCTGCAGGCGGGTTGCTGTGAACCACTGGACTCAACTCACCCTGACACGCAGGGGTTGGCCCGAGAGTGATCGCTGCGCCAACCCGCCCCCTTAACAGCGCGGGCGTGATCCGTCTTCGCTTCCGCGGCCGCAACGAATCGATACGCACCGATTCGGCTGTGACGGACCTGCCAGACTGGGCGGGAGACGGCGGCGGGCCGGAACCCGCGGAGCGGACGATACCGAGGAAGGGATGGACTCCTATGATCGCGGAACTGTCGGCCATGCCGCCGGGAGTGACGGGCGTGCGGGTCTCAGGTCGGGTGTCCGGTGAGCAGATGCGCGAGTTCCAACCGACCTGGGCGAAACTGGTTGAGACCGACGAGGTCAGGTTCGTGGAGGTCATCGATGACGATTACACGGGGTTCGGCCCCGGTGGTTTGGTTGAGGATTGGAAGATGAGTTGGGGCGCAATGCTTCACCATCACTCGGCCTTCAGGCGCATCGCGGTCGTCACCGACAAGGACTGGATCATCCACGCCATCCACGCGCTGGCCTGGATGGTGCCCGGCGAGATCAAGGTGTTCGCTCTTGACGACCTCGACCGCGCCAAGCAGTGGGCGGCGTCCGACTGAATCCCGGTCGCCTTCAGCAACTTGCGACCTCCGACCGGATCGGGCATGCGCGACTCGCGCTGGGACTTTTGCCTCTTCACGGGGAGGGGCCCTCCAGCAACGATGAACACATGATTGAGGTTCTCGGCGGGTTTCCCGACCACGTTGCCGCCTACGTCTGCCACGCACACATGACCAAGGACGATTACGAGTCCGTGCTCATGCCGGGTGTCGCAGATCGCCTCACACGCCACAAGAAGATCCGGGCCTACATCGCGATGGCCGACGATTTCGCCGGGGTCGAGCCCGGTGCGCTGTGGGAGGACACCAAGTTCGGTCTCGCCCACATGCTCGACTGGGAGCGCATCGCGTTGGTCACCGACGTCGACTGGATGAAGCACGCCGCCCAGTTCTACAACCTGCTGGGTTTCTTCGGTTCCATCCGCGCCTTTCCAACCGCCGAAATGGACAAGGCCCGGGAATGGATCGCAGAACCATCGGGATCACCACAATGTTGAAGGCGCTAGCCATCCGGACGAGAGCCTGGCTACGACGAGGGGGGCACAGCATGCGTCGCGCCCCGGCCCTGTGGGGCCTTGCGTTGTACCTCCTGGCCCTGGCGTTGATGGCGTTGATAGCGGAAATTACGCGGTGGCGTTAGCCGTCGAAGTCATAGCGGGGCTGGCCTTTTCGTGCACGGAGTAGACCAGCAGGGAGCGTCTGGGCAGAACGCGACACTCCCGCGATCACGCTGATGCGGCAGCGATGTCAGCCGAGAATCGGGAAGCGGCGTTTGGCGGCCAGCTCGTCGAGCCCGGCCTGCATCACGGAGCGCACGTGCGCGTCGACCTCATCGACGTCGGGATGCTCACCGAACTGCGCGACGATGTCGATCGGCTTGAGCACCTGGGTGACGATCTTGGTGGGCAGGGGCATGTTGACCGGCACCAGGATGCTCAGCCCGAACGGGAAACCGAACGCGATCGGCAGGACGTTCGTCCGGAAAAATCTGTGCTCGAAGTTGTCGAGCCGAAGGGCTCGCGCCAGCCAGATACCGCGAGACAGGTAGAACTGGTTCTCCTGCCCGCCGATGGACACCGCAGGCACGATCGGAACCCCGGCCTCGATCGCCGTGCGGACATCCTTCGACTAGGACGGCCAGTCTGATGCCTGACTGGAGGGTTCAGGGTTTGAAGCGGCAACTGAGAGCCGCAGCCATGTCCAGAATTTCGCGGCGCTGGAGTGCCAGGAGGCGCAGTTCGCGCTGAATCCGCGCGACCTGGAAGGCCGGGTTGCGACGGTGATAATAGGCAAGCAACCCTCGAAACTTCGCCACGTCCTCATCGAGTTGGGTGACTTGGCGCTGAAGCTCATCGAGGAAGTACGCCGCTTGGGCGCGGTCGGATTCCTGCGCTGCTGTCGTATCGCGACGCTGCTCGGCGGCGACGATCCCCATGCCTTTCGACGCTAAGCGACAAGTCGTGTGGCAGTGCGGAGCTTTACACAGACGTAACACCGTAGGGCACGGACAACTCGCTCAGAGCCGTGTGCGCCCAGCGCTCGACAAACAGCGGCACGAACTCGCGGATGGGTGCCCCGCTGAATCGGACGTGTAGGTCTTGCACGACCTCGGCGATCGTTGCGGGCGGGACGGACGGGTAGGGGGCGGACAGCCGCTCAGCGACTTCTCGAAGTTGCATCTGCTCGTCCATCACCTTGAACATCTATTCAGGTTCGCATCACGTTCACCGTTGGTCAACATTGCCTCGTTAGACACATACCCGACGCGATCTGCCAGCCGGAGGGGAGTCGGCAGATCGGTTGATTGCCTGAGTCGGGAAAACCGGCCGTGCCGGTTACGCGGTCGCCTGACGGCGCGAGGCTTTCGACGCCCTTGGCCGCGACGGCGCAGGCTTCCCGGACTCCTCGACCGCGGCCAGTGCTGGCGGCTTGTCGCCATCGGATCGGTGACTGAGGTAATGGACCAGCAGAGCGCCACCGCCAACGCCCAGCAGGACCGGCCATTCCACCAAACCCACCGCGCCGATAGCGGCCAGTGTCGCTGCCGCGATGGGTGTGGAATGGCTTCCACGGCTCAGGCCGTTCTTCACCCCCGCAGCGGTTCCCTCAACGCCGCCGATGACCCCGGTGACCACGGCACCTCCAATCGCCCCAGCCGTGGCGGTCATCGCATCGGCAGCACCCTTGATTACACGACCTGCGTCGCGAAATACGTTCATCGTGACTCCACCTTCTCCGCTTCGAGCATTAACCCTCTGGTCATGCGCCGGTAACCCCTAATTTTACGGGCAGCCACCGCCGGGCCACGAAGATCCGGCGACACCGGCCAACTTCACCGCCTCGCTCTCGGCGCTGACCGCGAATCCCCAGGAGTAGTTCCGTCGCCAGTTGATCCGCTGCCTCGTCAGGACACTGCGTGGCGCGACGTTTCACCACCACAGCGTTCTCCGTCCCCTCGTTCGGGTCCAGGGGCTGGCAATGTCGCACCGTTTCCTGGCGCGATCTGGCAAACCAAGCGAGCGGTTGTCGTAGTTCCGTAACAGGTAGCGGATCCCCAACGACGACGTTTGTGACGGTTGTGACCAGTGGTAGTAGCGGGACACACGGGAGGTCGGGGTATGGCGCGACAGAGTAGTTACTTGACGTCTTACACGGCCACCCACTGCCTTCGCCTACCGCCCGCCACGGAATCGTCCTGGAGTTGGCAACTGCAGGCGAAGTGCCGCGGGCAGAGCCCTGAGATGTTCTTTCCCGACGAGCACGCCGGGAGAGGACGGTGCCGAGAGGAACACGCGGCGAAGCGCATCTGCCGCCAGTGTCCGGTGATGAACGAGTGCCGCGATCACGCCTTGAGGACGCCTGAGCTGCACGGAATCTGGGGGGCGATGATGGCCCGCGAGCGCAGCCAAAAGCGCACGGTCCGGCTGCGCGCTGGCACTGGCTGAGCTAGCCCAAATCACTGTTGTTAGCCAGGTGCACGAACGGGCTAGCTGGACCAACTGCAAGTCTTGGTCGAAGCTGCGTCCGGCTCATCAATGTGGACCTGCTGCGTCGGCTGTAACGTGTCGTCAACCGTGCGGGGCTACATTGACGGCCATGTATCTGATCACCGCGTCGGCCAGGACGCTGGCTCTGGGCCGGATCAGTCAGTATGTTGTCGATCTGCTGGCCCGCCAGGGCGGCCCGGTGCGGGCCTTGGTGCGTCTCGACGATGCCTTCGCCGACGGGCTGCGCGAACGCGGAGCCGAGGTCGTGGTGGGTGATCTCCGCAATCCAGCCGATGTCGTCACCGCGATGCGCGATGTCACCCGCGCGTTCTTCAACACGAGCATCTCGATGGACTACCTGCAGAAGACGGCGCTCGTCTGCGCGGCGGCCCGCGAGCGGGGTGACCTGGAGGTGGTTGTCAACATGTCGTCGATGACGGTGTCGCAGATGACCCTGACCAGCACCCAGGAGTCCGGCCAGCAGCGGCTGTACTGGCTCGGCGAGCAGATCATGAACTGGTCAGGGATACCGGTGGCCCATGTACGTCCCACCGTATTTCTGGACAGTCCGTTGTTCACGGTGTGCGCCCGCCGATCGGTGCGCGACCGCGATGTCCTGGCGCTGCCGTTCGGCACCGGACGCACCTCGCCCATCGCCGCCTCGGATGTGGCACGGGTGGTCGCGACCCTGATGGTGAACCCCCCGCAGGACGGCGGGCAGGTCTACGGGCTGACCGGCCCGCAGGTGCTCGACATCAAAGATCTCGCCGAGCAGTACTCGCGTGCACTGGGACGGTCGATCAGCGCAGAAGACATCCCCTACGATGACTGGGTGCTCGAGTACTTGCGGCCCTCGGGCTTGTCCGACCTCGATCAGCAACACCTCGCGGCTGTCGCGCTCCTGCATCGTGAGAATCGCTACGACCGCTCCACCCACGACGTCGAGCAGCTCACCGGACAACCCCCACAGACCGTCGAGCACTACATCGCCTCGCACCCGGAACTGTTCGCCTAGAACCCTTGCGCGATGCCCAGTCGCAAAGCAACCGCCTCGGCGGCGTTTGTCAAGACCAGCCATCACAATCACGCAGGTGTTCAGATGGCCACAGGAACCGCCCACGGCCGCCACACGGGCCGCGACGAGCCCCACCTAGCTGGCACCAAGTATCGATCGCGCCGCCGAACTGGAAAAGGTTGTCGCCCAACGGCTGCACCGACTCGAATGCCGTTGTGAGCGCTGGCCCTCGTATCGAGTCCGTCTGTCTCAATTCTTTCGTTGTGAGGTTCTCGGAAGTCGAAGCCAAAGACACCTCATCGAGCGGTGTTGACGAGGCCGCGATGGGCAGACTGGCGCGAGCGCGGTCGGTGAATCAGTATGTCCGCGTCAACGACTGGACGCTGACTGAAACGTTTCGTTGTGAGTGCACGAATTATTCGCGTCCCGGACGCTAGCCTGACCCAATGCTGGGACTACTCGATCACCCGTTAAGGGTGTTCGCGGTCTCCCTGCTGGCGCAGTGGGGCGCGGCGTACCTTGGCGATCTGCTGCGCCGCAAGGTCAGGCCGGTGGCCCAAGAAGAGCGGGCCGACTTCGACATCGTGCTCTCGGCCACCCTGACCCTGCTCGCGCTGATTATCGGGTTCAGCTTCTCGATGGCGGTCAGCCGCTATGACCAGCGCAAGAACTTCGAAGAAGCCGAGGCCAACGCCATCGGCACCGAGTACGTGCGAGCTGATCTACTGCCTGCAGAAGCCCGGCTGAAGGTGCGCGATCTGCTCGGTCACTACCTCGATCAACGCATCCGCCATTACGAAAGTGGTCGGGTGGAGCCCAGTGCCGACACCGCCAATTCGCTCACCCAGGCCCAACTGTGGTCGGCGGTGGTCAACGCCGGAAGCTCCCAGCCCACCCCGGTCGTCGCGCTCGCCGTCTCCGGCATGAACGATGTGTTCAATTCGCAGGGGTACACCCAAGCAGCGTGGAGGAACCGCATCCCGACAGCGGCATGGGCGTTGTTGGGGTCAATTGCGGTGTTCGCCAACCTGCTGCTCGGCTACCGGGAACGGCAAACTGATGTGCTCGTTTTGACGGTACTGCCCCTGACCGTCTCGATTGCGCTGTTCCTCATCGCCGACATCGACACCCCCCACGGTGGACTCATCCGCGTGGTCCCGCAGAACTTAGTCTCCCTCACCCAAGTCGTTCATGCACCGTGATCCAGCGATCTCCGTCGGTAGTCACAAATCTTTAGATTCGGACACAACTCGGCTGGTGTCGTTGTGGGACCGGAAATCACGGGTCGACACGTCGCAATAGTTGCCTCAGAATTTCGTTGACGGCGAAGCTTCGATAAAGAGCTGGGAATTACACGACGTTAGGCACTTTGACTAACCACTCTCGCTCGATGGCCAGGGTTTGCTGACCCCGGTGCTCGGGTGGGAGCTGGATTCACTCCGCCCGATCTCGAGCTTTACATCGGCCGGATGGGCGAGCCCGGCCACGCCCTCGCCGGTTCGCGCTGGTATCGGACAGGTCAAACCAGCGAGATCATCCGCTGGATGCGCGGTGAATGCGCGAACGCACACGTCGATGTCCCGGTCCGCTGGCTACACGGGATGGATGACCCAGTCATCACTCCGACCCTGCTGCGCGGGTACGCCGATCGGTTCAGCGACTACCAACTCGAGACAGTCGACGGCGTGGGTCACTGGATCGTCGAACAACGACCCGAACTGGTACTCGAGCGACTGCGTACCTTCCTGCGCGAGACGTGACGGTCGCAGGCGTCCCGGTGTAAGAGGCGAAAGTCACCGGAGACTACGTCCGAACTCGGCGTCGCAGACTCCGCAGACGCGAGAAGTCTTGAATGCGATCAAATCTCGTCGGTGGCCGTGCTGACGCAATTGCGTCCGTCTTGTTTGGCGTGGATAGAACTACTCCGGTGTGATCGGAGCGTGCCACGATTGCGCAGGCTCTGCCTCCCATGGCCCGTCGTCATCTGCCAGCGTTGCGGTGACCTCGGCAGAAACGACGAGCGAATACGCCTCGGCAAGCTGGAGCAACTTAAGATCAGTGGCTTTTCGTGCCTGGTCTCGTATCGCTTTGAGTAATTCCTCGGCGGCTTCGTCGGCCAGCTTCTTGAGTTCAGCCACGTTTCCTCCCCCATCCCGCTCGTTACCGCAGCAATGCGGCCAGATCGACGGTACCGCCGGAGAAGGTGGCCCCTCGCCCGAATTCGCCAATGCACTTAGGCGTCTACGGACCGACCGGTGCTGAACTCATGCAGACGATGGCTGGCGTCCGCAAGCTGCTCCAACTCATTGACGCTGGAAGTTGAGCGCGGTGCGGCGGGGCATTCGGGCACGGGCAGCCCTCAACGCCCAGATCGTCCCATAGGAGTTGCGGCGTGCCCATGGCGCGCGCCGGTGAGGGCTACGGTGGCTGGTCATGGAGGTGCGATTTCTCGGATTCGGGTCGATCGAGGTCGAGGGACGAAAGTATGAGCACGACATCGTCATCGACCGAGGTGCGGTGCGCAAACGGAGCAAGAAGCCCTCGAAGCCCTATCGCGACACGTTCGGACACACTCCGATCTCAGCCGCCGAAGAGATCCCCTGGGGCGGACCCCGCTTGATCATCGGCACCGGGGCCCACGGCGCGCTGCCGATCATGCCGGAGGTGGTGCAAGAGGCTGCACGCCGACACATTGACCTTGTCGCTGTCCCGACGGAACAGGCCTGCCGACTGATCTCGGGCCTCACGCCACGCGAGGTCCGCGCGGTCCTGCACGTCACTTGCTGATCGACGGTGTGGAGCGGGAGCGCCCCGGCGGTCTGCACTCGGTCCGACGCGGCATGCAGGCGGCGATGACGCTCAATGTCGTCGGGTCAGTGGCGGCGGCCCAGCCGAGAAGCCTCCGCTGGTGGTCACCGACCTGAACCGCCCGCCTTGCGAATCCCGCTGTAGCTGCTGAACTTTGAACTGGACAGGTTATGCGTGGCTCGCAGCACAATATCCAGAGGTCCGGGACTTGAGCGCCCGGCTTCTGGCTCCCAGATGAGGGGCTGTTGGTTTGTACCTAGGGACTGCAATTCCGGCCTGAATTGGACGTAAATGTGTAGGTGGTGCGTCACTTCCACCTAGCTGGATTACTGCACACCGCAGGAGGTTTGAGCCATGTCAGCCGATCCCACCACTACCGCTGCGCTGGGTCTGGAGCCGAGCTATTCCGCGAAGGAGGCCTCAGCCATGCTCGGGAGGTCCTACTCGTGGCTCGACCAGCGGCTGCGCGCAGGGCAGTTCGTCTTGCCGGGCGGCGCCACCGTCGAACCGTTGCGGACCCCGGGAGGTTATCGGCGATTCACCCTCCAGAACCTGCGGGACATCATCGTGGCCAGCAACCGCCAGGGCTGGTTCTCCGTCGAGGACACGCGATTCGCTCTCGCTGCGGTGATCACGGCCAGCTACCGGGAGACCGGCAAGTTCCAGGGTTCAAAAATCGGCGCGCGTTGAATGGTCCAGACTCCTGTTTGCTCTGCTGGCCGCAGCGGCCCTCCAGTCCGCAGCCAGTCCGCAGTAGAGCTTGCGGCAGCTTTCGGCAATCAACACACCCAACCGTGTGAGCTGCAGTTTCCTAGCACTGCCAACGCAGCTTGACGCAGCAAACGCCGAAGTAGTCTCGCACGAATCGAGTAGGTCGGGAGTTCGATTCTCCCTAGCTCCACAACGTCTGAGCAGTTCAGCCGTCATGTTCGGGCCGCAAGGCATGGACAGGTTCACGAGCTCGGCCGCGATGAATTCTTCACTCCACCCGAGTCTTTCCAGGTGCAACCGACGTGATCGTGGCCGGATGGAGGCTCCGTGTCCAGAATCAATCTATCGATGTCGATCTCTGCTGACGGCCCGTCGCCGGGCCCGGCCAGCGCGAGCAGCATCCGCTCGGCGTCGGAGGCGAGGCGCTTCATGCCTGGCACATGGGCTCTGCTAGAGACCATCCGGTCAACACGCAGGTGGCCTCCGACATGATGGACGGCGTAGGGGCAACCATCATGGGCCGCAACATGTTCGGCCCAATCCGTGGCGAATGGGGCGACTCGGACTGGACGGGCTGGTGGGCGACACACCGCCCTACCACTGCCCGGTGTTCGTCCTGACGCATTACCCACACGAGCCGATCGAGATGCGGGGCGGAACCACCTTTCACTTCGTCACCGACGGGATCGACTCCGCCTACGCCCAGGCCGAGGCGGCGTCCGGTGGACGCGCCATCTCCATCGCAGGAGGAGCCTCGTGCGCACGACAGGCGATCGCAGCCGGTCTGGTCGATGAGATCGATCTTCAGATCAGCCCGGTGATACTCGGTTCGGGTGAGCGCCTGTTCGACGGGTTCGAGGCCGGCAAGCCCGCGCACTCGAGCTGGTCCGGATGCTCGAAGCCCCGGGCGTCGCCCACCTGCGCTACCGCGTCGTCCGATGACGCGGTCGTGGTGCCGCTTCGCTCAGAAGTAATTTGTGGTCTGAGTGCTGGTGCCGTTGTCGCAGGTGATGGTTACGGTCCAATTCCGGAACTGCGGAATCGCCGGGACGATCTTGAGGTCGTAGGTGGCGTTGGCCGGCAGCGCGAAGCTGCGGCTGTAGTTGTCGGTGGCGTACGTGCACTGCGACGACACCCCGCTACGGTCCGTGATGTGGGCCACCAGACCGCCCACGATCACATCCCACGAGACCGTCGGTCCCTGCTTGGGCGCCGGAGGCGGGCTCGACGGCGGCTGTTGCGGGTTGGTGCACCCCGACACGACGACATGCGCGCCTTGTTGATTCTGCAACTTACTGACGGCGGAGTTTTGGGCGGTAGAGAGAACCGCGTCGGTCCCGCCCGCGAATTCCCCGAAATCGTTGGCCGCGGCCGCGGCGCACCCGTTCTTGGCGCTGGCCTCCAAGACGCAATGGCTGCCGCCATTGTTCTGACAATTCGATAGTGCGTTGACCCCGGTCTGTTGCTCGTCGGTTCCGACCGACATGCCTCCGACGGAAACGACAGGCGGGTTGTCGTTTTTGAGTCCGACGGCGACGACGACATACTGATCGGCGGCGTTGGCGGTCCCGATTGCGCCGAGCATCCCGGTGCCGGTCGCCCCAACGGTTAGTAGTATGGCGCCCAAAGCAATTCGAGCTCGACGCCCAAAGGTGTTGATCATCATGATGCTGTCCTTTGCGTTCCGAGCCCCGGCGTCGGCCATGTCTCGTTCAGCACATCTGGTGGGGCTCGATGTGAGTGTTGTAAATACCCCAAGTATTCGCCCATGCGGAAATGAATTCAAACGAATTGGCAAACAAGCGCGTGGATCCGCTGGGATCGGCTGAACTGAAGTCATCGACATATTGCGATCTGCGAATAATTGAGTTGAACTAACTAAGAGGATTCGGACCGCTGGACTGAATGCCCGTCAAGCAGTCCACGCCGAATTGGCAGGTCCCCGGATAGTGATCAAGGGCCGCCGCGTGCGGCCCCTTCAATCCCGGGCGCCGATGCCGAATAGTGTCCAGGCATGAGCACCGAAGCCAGTCAGCCGGCCGTTGTCGTGGGTATCGACGGATCGGACACCGCGCTGGGTGCCGCCCGGTGGGCCGCGGAGTTTGCCGCCAGGCACGCGCTGCCGCTTACTCTGCTGCACGCGGTCCCCAAGCTGGACTGGCATTTCGTCAGCGCTGACCCTGCCGCCGAACTCGACGACACCGCTGACGGCGACACGGTGCTCGCCGCGGCGGAGACGGCCGTGCGGTCGACGCATCCAGACCTTGCGACCCGCACCGCAGTCGTCAAGGGTGCGATCGCGACAGCTTTGGCCGACGCCTCCCAATCTGCCCGGCTTGTGGTGGTAGGCACCGGTGCGGCGGACCACCGCGTGCTGGGCGGCCACGCCGTGCGGGTTGCACATCGGACGCACTGCCCCGTCGTGGTGTGGAGGCAGCCGGTCGCCAAGCGGACCGGCAAGCCGCTGCCCGTGGTCGTCGGCGTCGACGAGTCGCAGGACTCGTCCCGCGCGCTCGCAGAAGCGTTCGACGTCGCCGCCGCGCTGCACGCCCCGCTGACGGTGGTGCACATGTGGGACATCGGCGCGGCGGTCGGGCTCGGCTACAGCCAGGGCTACATGGACTGGCAGCTGCTCGACCTGTTGCAGACCCAGCAGCGCCAGCGGATGGACGAGATGATCGCACCGTTCGCCGCCAAGTACCGGAATGCCCACGTGAGCAAGGTCTTTCAGGACATCAGCCCGGCGAAGGGGCTCACCGACCTGTCCAAGGAGGCCCAGCTGGTGGTCGTGGGCGGGCACGGCCGCGGCAGACTCGCCGACTCGATCCTGGGCTCGGTCAGCCAGAGCCTGATCCACCACGCCGAATGCCCGGTGCTGGTGGTTCGGTAGCGGCCTACAACCGGCACCTCACTCGGCCTCACTCAGCCGAGTCGCCGGCCTTCGAGTCGGTGGCCTTCGAACCGGTGGCCTTGGCAACCGCGGCCTTGACATGCTCGGCGGCCGATTTCGCTGTGCCAGGCTGCTTTACCGCGTTGCTGCCGTCGGCGACGTCGGCCTTCGAGCCGGTCGACGGTTGTTGCTTGCGGACCGGTGCAGTCGCTGCGGGCTCCTGAGACTCTTCATTTGCCGCCGTGGTCGGGGCGAGGTCCTCAGAAAGCTCACTCAGCGGGGTCTTCAACACCTGCTGCGGCGCAGAGCACCTTGAGAATGCTCGGTTCTGCCACAGCTGCGGATCACCCGTGGCCGAGTTCGACAGACACGCCGAGTACAAGCAGGTGACGGTCTTGTTCGCCGACGTCGTGCACTCCATGGCGCAATTGGTCGATATGGCGACGACAGACGGCATCATGGCCGTGTTCGGGGCCCCCGATCGCCTTGGAGGACCACGGTGTCCGTGCGTGTCTGGCAGCCCTCGGTATCCAGGACGAATGTGTCCGCCTCGCGGCCGCCTCAATTCCGGTCAGGTGATCGCCGGCGAGATCGGCTCGGGCGTACGGGGTTACACCGCGATCGGTGAGCAGGTTGGGATGGGCAGCGGGAGGAAGCGGTGGCCCCGCCGGGCGGGTCATCACGACCACCACCTTGAGAAGCGCGATTCCGGCCATCGGCCCCTACCGTCGTGACGCCGACCTAGTCGAAATCGGGTCCTACGTCCTGATTCGCAGGTTCACCGGGCTGGTGGTTGGGTGCGGCGGCGACACGTGTCCACCTGGCGGGCTGGTAGTAGTCCGACCAGCGGCCCGGACGTGCGTAGTGCACCGCGAGCACACCTCCGGTGAGGAACTCGAATATATCGCCGTCCTCGCACTCCTCGGGATGATGCTCCCCTTCGCTAACGAGCCACACCGTGAAAGCCATGTTCGGGAGTATGGCGTGAAGACCGCCGCGAAGCCAGCAGTTGCATTAGCCGACTGCTGTTCTGGTCAGGTCCAATCTCCGTGATGCACCCTTCTGGGGTGCGCGTTCAGGTCGGATCCCGCACGTGCGAGAAGGTCAACGAACGGCTCGCGCACACCTCCACCGAGCGCCTCGACAAGGTCGGCTGGTTCAAGATCACCTTGCGCCTGGCCAGCGGCTCGCAGCCGAGCCGGTGACGTCACTGCCTAACGCCAACAGCCTGGGTGATCCATTCCCCTGGCCGTGTCGGCGTCAGCGGTGGAGAAGGCGCGGATGGACCCGAAGAAACCCAGCAGGTTGTAGAACTGGGCGGCGCGCTTCATCCAGTCCAGGTCGGGGCAATGTTCGGGAAGCAGGGACTATCGGCCCTACAAAACGCGGGGTTCGGGTCCGCATTCTGATGCCCGGGAGGGAAGAGTCCCCTTCAACCCTAGGAGCGCGATCATGACTGAGAGCACTGAGAGCACCGCGAAGACCGTGGCGCCAGCAGAGAGCACTGAGCGGAAGACCGTGGTGGAAAGAGCGTCGGAGCTGTCCGACGAGGTGCGCGAATCGGCGGAGACCGGATTGCACACCGCCAGGGAGGCTGTGCGTAAGTTCGTTGACACCGTCGAGGAGGCGGTACCCGCGCTCGTCGACCCGTCGCTGCGCAAGAAGGTCGTCGACGCCGCCCTGGATATGGCCCGCACGCTCGGCACGGCGCAGTCCGAGTTCTTGCGCAGCGCCGCGCGTAGTGCGAGCGAGTCG
>Ga0209254_10003480_pt1 | contig 14362 bp, 14 predicted proteins | sample FrelakmetDIP11DI_FD_187148 | JGI IMG/M metagenome (GOLD analysis project Ga0209254, IMG submission 187148) | Freshwater lake sediment microbial communities from the University of Notre Dame, USA, for methane emissions studies - DIP11 DI (SPAdes)... | ecosystem: Environmental > Aquatic >...
TAAAGAACGAGGGCGATGGGAACCATGGCCGTTATCAAAAAGAGCCACCAATAATTGGTTGTTTTTTCCTTAAAGATATTATTGAAGACTTTAAAATTGATACCGATGATTAAAGTCGCGGCAATTAAAAAACCGGCCAGAGCCATTGATTTGATGGCTTGTTGGACTTGAAGAGTCGGACCCATATCTTTATTTGCCCAAAAGTTCCTTTACTTTTAAGACGACCTCGCTGGGCGTAAAATCCGTCTTTACGATAAATTCCTTCACGCCCAATTCTTTCGCTCTTTTAATTTCCTCTTCATGGGTAAGGTTGGTTAAAACGACAACGGGAACGTTCTTCCCATTGGGTTCTGCCCGATACTTGGCCAGCATGTCCAATCCTGAAAGTTTGGGTAGCATTAAATCCAAAATCATTAGGCTAATCGAATGTCCCGAAGCCATGAGTAATCCCTCTTCGCCGTCTTCAGCCGTGAGGACCTGAAAACCTTCATTTTCAAATTTCGTCTTATACATCTTAAGAAGAAGAGGATCGTCTTCAATAAAAAGTATTGTCGCCCCTTTTGCCTTGGTGTCTTGAGGGCCGGCCACGGCAGCCGATTGATCTGATGTTTGACTTTTATCGATATCCATATTCACAACTATAATCCAAAATCAACCTTCAGCGCAAGTTAAAAAACAATTATTTTTTGCTCTCCTCTTTAACCAAAGGCAATTCAAACCAGAAAGTACTCCCCTTGCCTTCTTTGGAAATAAGACCGATTTTACCGTCAAACTTTTTCATTAAAAGCTTGCAAATATAAAGGCCCAAGCCTGTTCCGGTCGTTTTTCCGACACTGGACTCGGCCCGGGCGAATTTTTGGAAAAGTTTTGCCTGTTCAACATCGGAAATACCGGGACCGGTATCCTCAACCTCAAAACGAACGGTATTGGGATTGGGCTGTTTCAGGCGAACTTCGATCAGCCCTTTTTCGGTGTACTTCACGGCGTTACTTAACAAATTGGCAATTACTTCCTGCAGGCGGTCGGAATCCACCTCCACCATGTCCTTGATTTCGCGGGGAATATTAAGTTTAAATTCAAGGCCTTTTCTGGCCGCTTCGGGTGTAAATTGAGCGAAAACCGATTTAACAACCGTCGACATATTATCTTTTTCGATTTGATAAACCATCCTGCCCTCTTCAATTCTCGACACGTTCAGCATGTTATTTACAAGCCTGATTAGTCTTTCATTGGTAACACTGGCATCGGCCAAAAATCCCCTCGCCTTTTCCGTGATTTCTCCCGCATCACCCTCCATAATCATCGAAAGATAACCTTTAATGGCCGTCATCGGAGCCCTGAGCTCATGGGCAGCCATGGAAACAAACTCGTCCTTTTGTTTATCGACAATTTTTAATTTTTCAGATAATACCTGTAACTTCTCTCTATGTTCGACTTCCCGCATAATACTTCTAATAAGCAGTACTCCAAAAACCATAAGAGCGATAAAAACCCCGCTTCGGAAAATAATTTCCGTAAAAGAAGAGGAAAGTATAATTTCAACAAATGCCGTTATTACCAAAACAAATGTAAGAATTTCCGTCGTAACAATCTTAATATTTAACAATTCGTGCTTGGCAATCGCGTAGAAGGTGAAAACAATAAAAGGCAATATAAATAGGGCTCCCAAAGGGACAAAACTACTAACATTAAAAAGTACCGCCAATATAAAATTACAAACGATAATTAGGACAAACATAAGCAGAAACCCGTATAGAAGAGGTTTTGTCTGAGCTCTGACTTTGCTATCGTCAGATCGGGTCTTTTTAATCATAATTATCACTCCCCCAATTACCAACGAAATTGCCGTCAGAGCAAAAATGGCAATACCCGGAGCAGGTGTAGGTACCGGTGGAGACCCGGCAACGACCTTTACATCTGAGAAAACTAAAGTTGTGAGGGTCAAAACGGACGTCAATGTGGCAATCGGTATTACCAAAAACTTTACCCACTTAGAAACACTTAGATTCTCATTGGGAAATACATAGACAAGAAGAAAAAAAGAAAGAGCTTGCCAAACAGCAAAAAACATTACCAGCCTTATTGTCCATGGGGTCCAAAAAGTGTCTGAAAAATAATAGCTCATATAGTTCAGTACGCTCCAAATAGAACTGATAATGGTAAACAACAGGAAAAGCTTTCCGGTGGCACTTTTGAGATTACGGAAGAAAATTATAAACCCCAAAATAACACTTGCGGCGACAGCGACTCCAATCAAAAAAACATCAAATCGAAAGGCAGAAAACATAATACTTTTTAATTATATAACCAATAAAGCCCGACTTATAAGGGGAGATGTTTAGTCTAATATTTACGTCTCACCCACTGCTGTTTTGTTCCCGGTTTGAAATATTCAGGGTATTCATATGGCCATAAAACTATTTTAGGAAGAGCCCGGTCGCCGATATTCCCAAAAGTCTCACGATATTCCGAGCTTTCTTTAAGGAGACTCTCAACCACACACTTTTGCAGTTTATTTTCTAAATCCCCCGATTTTCTGACTTCGGCCTTCATTTCGATGTTAATCTCAATATACTGGCTTTGAGTTTGATCATACTTAGTCAACATGGTAAATTTGCCCGTTACTTTCCTTTCCAGTTCCTTTTGCTGTAAAGCCCTCTTTATAGTTTCCGGGTAAATTTGAAATGCATAAAAACTGATTGAAAAATCGCTTCTCTCATAAACGTAAACGAAGGGAATTTTCCAGACTTTATCAGTGATTTGTACTTCCTTGGCGCATGCAATTAAATCTATCCCCTCTTTGGAAAAGCTTTTTTGGACTTCTTCAAATGTTAAAACCCCCCCGTGGTCTTTTAAGTCATATCTGACTAAGGGAAGTCCGCTATAAGCCGAGCAGATAAGGCCGCCGTTAACTTCCTCGAAATAAAAAAGCTCCGGTATGTACTGTGTTAATGTAGGAAGCTTAATCGTTTCCCCAAAAAGTCTTTCATAAACTCTTTTTCTTTTAACGGCAATTCTTCTTGCCATTATTGCCAGAGGGGTTTCGTAAGACATAGTCCCAAGATCGACCGTGCCGTAGTGGTTTAAGGTTGCGCCGTAAACATCGTTGCCCCCAATGCCTGCGATTTTCAAAACGTAATCCCGAAAACCTTCGCTAAAAGCCTCGGCGGAAAAGATAAACTTGAGGTTATAATCCTTCCAACTAAGGCCCATTCTTTTTCCGTCATCTAAGGTATCTTTCAAAAACGGACCGTAACATCCGATTATTACCTGGTCAAATTTACCGCCAAGACGCCTGACCGCTTTTATTATCTCCTCCTTATGAATTCCCGGAGTAATAACACTCAATTTATAACCCTTCGATTGGGCAAGAAGTCTTATCGCCTCAAAAGTAAACACTCCTCCAATCCATGCCCCCATCGGAAATCCGACCACATAAAGGGTTGATTTTTTGTCAATCTGGAAATTGGTCCGAAAATATAGATCCGCGTAAATTGCGTACTGCCAGTCTTGTTCTATCTCTCTGGGAAAATAAAATGGCTCGCCGGTTGAGCCGGAAGTTGCTGATATCGTCCAGCGCTTTTGCCTAAGCTCACCGTCCCAGCACAATTTCTCAAGAGGATAAACCTTTAAATAATTAAACTTGTCAATTGTCGGTATTTTTTTAAAATCTTCTATCGACTTAATTAGGTTTGGTTTTACTTTATTCTTTTTCAAAAAATCCTTATAGGCGGGTACTCTTTCGGCCATCAACTTAAATAGCTTCATTGCCCTTGCCTCTCCTTTCTCTATCCAAAACCTTTCCGGCTTTGTTTTAAGATTAAGAAGCAGCTTCCCGGTATTTTGGAAATTCCGGGGTATTTTGGAAATATTTTTCGTTATCACAAAATATGATTAAACATTTTTTCAGCCATTTTATTCGCAATCAAAAAGGGCGGTTTTTTATCTTTTTTGCTATTGGCTAAAATTAATGCCAAAGTATCCTTAATTTTTATTACTTTCTTTATTACCCTTTGGGTCTTGTGATTGCCATTTTGGTATTCATCAAAAACCGAAATCAGTCCTCCCGCATTTACCACATAATCCGGCGCATAAAGAATTCCCCGTGAGTGTAATTTTTCTCCGATTGTATTATTTTCGAGTTGACAATTGGCTCCGCCGACGACAATGCCCGCAGCAATTTTATTTACATTTTTTCTATTCAGGCAATTCGATAGGGCATTAGGAGAATATACGTCTACCTTCTCTTGATAAATTTCTTCTTTACCAACCACCCTGACTTTCGGATATTTTTTCTTTACTTCCCTAACTTTATTTCCGTCAATATCGCAAACAGTTATTCTGCCTGCCGTGGGATAAATGAGTTTTAAAAGTTCTTGCCCGACTTTACCAAGTCCCTGAATCGCGAAGCTTCTTTGGCCAATATCTTCCCTTCCGTATACTTCCTTCAGACAAGTCATAATCGAGAAGTAAAGACCCAATCCCGTAAATTTAACAGGGTCGGTATCGACTCCCACGAAATAAGGACTATATTGCCTCATAACCTTTACGTCTTCTCTTTCTACCCCTACATCCGCCCCCGTGATAAAAAATCCCCCCAATAAATTAACTTTAGCCGCATATGCACGAAGAAGCCCCTTTCGGTTATTAACCCTTGACGGGTCCACAATTAGTGCGGCTTTTGCTCCACCGCATTTAAGACCCCCAAGAGCCGCCTTATATGACATTGTTTTGGAAAGCCGTAGCGTATCGACTAAAGAATCATAACTACTCTTATAATTCCAAATGCGGGTCGCACCAAAGGCGGGGAATTTGAGATTACCCCGGTGAATAGTTATATAACCTTTCAAACCTGACTGAGAATCATAAATAAAACTGACCAATTTATGGCCGTCAAAATTTTCTAACTTTTCTATTTCCACAAAAGTTTTATAAATATTAATTAGGGAAGACGAATATACTCTCTCAAGAAAAGTTTCTTCTTCCTCCCAAGAAATATATTTTTAATTGCAATCGTCACGGCTACGCCGCCTAAGATTGCAGCGCTACCCAACTGCGGCCAAGAAACAAGTTTACGGTTTATTACTTTTGGAATAGACGCCAGCATTTTTGGATCGACTTTTTTTGGTCCCCCTACAATATCATTAATAATAATATTGCCGATATCAGCCCTCGAGTGAATCCCGTCAATTTTTCTTCTCCAATAAGCGTCCTTTTTCTCAAATATCTTTTTGTAGCCCAAGTCGTATCTCTCAACATGAATAACTATACCATCGCCATTATCCGTAACCATCACAACCGGGATTTTGTATTTTCTTGCCAGGTGTCTAATACTTATTTTTATAGGTAGGCTATCGACTTCTTCGACAATACAATCTATTTTTCTGGCTTTCAGGAGTTTGTCTAATATTTTAGGGTTGATTCCTTTTTGGAGTAACCGAACGATAGCATAAGGATTTTCTTCATAGATTCTCCGGGCGCAAACGATCGTTTTGTTAAGCCCAATCTGGTGTACTCCGGCTTGAATTCTGTTTAAATTTGTTGTGTCTAGTTCGTCAAAATCGGCTATTATAATATTTTTTGATATACCGGCCTGAGTTAGGGTGTAAACAATATTACTGCCGACGCTTAGGCCGAAAACAGCAATTTTGCGGTTATAAAGTTTAATTTGCTCCCTGGCGGTTATCAGATCCTGGTTGCGATTAGTTCTTAATTTGAAGAAATCGTTTTCACTGGCGCATTTGACCAGGTTATGATTCCAGGGGTAATAGATATATTTATAATTTTTTTGCTCTTTTTTCGCGAAATTTTTAAAAGCATCGCTTTTACATATAGCTTCTTTATTTGAATCTATATATTCCTTATTTTCAATGAAAAATAGTTCCTTTACTTGTCTTACAAAATCGTCGGTATAAATAATATACCTTTCTTTTCGAAGAAACTTAGCTACTGTCTTATCTCCTTTAATAAAAACGGGCCGATAAATATGCTTGGGCATATAAACTATGAGACCAATAAAATTGTATTATTTTATCGTCGTCAAAACAATTGAAGGAATTGGTAAGTATCTTATTGGCCTAGATTATTTTGTTACCGTTATGGGATTATCAACTTCTCCCGTTGCCGACAGAACTATTCTTCCGTTGGCATCTTTGTTAATTAGGTAACCGGTATTGGCATCGGTACCCGTTTTAGGATCTTTTAACATGACTGCCATATAAGTCGGAACGATCGGCTCACTTGCGCCTGCCGCGGCTAAATTAAAACAACTGGCTCCGGTTCCGATGCATGTTGCCGTCGTCGGAAAATTACTGGTTAGGGGGTTGCCGTCGGTATCGGGCAGGTCCCCCGAATGCTCGGAAGCAAACTGATAAACGGCGCCGGCAATTGAATAAATGTCGGTTTTTCTTTGAGAGTCGCGTGCTTTGGCCAATTGTCTCGCCGGATTCAGGACTGAAAAGGAGATTGTAGCCAGTATTCCGATTATCGCAATCGTCAACAGAAGCTCAATCAAAGTAAAACCTTTTGGCTTCATCTTAATTTTATTATACCAGTATCCTTGCATGCCAGCTATTGGGCAAAGTTGATTTTATAAACGGTTCTTTCAAAGAATACTCTGTAAGCTTTATCCAGTTTTTCCTTGTCGACTTTGGTTTTTTCTTCGGCAATTTTCGGGTCAAAACCACTGGCGGTATTTAGTGCCGAAAAGATATTGTTCAAAGAGAAAATCACTAAATAAGCCAGCGCTATTAAAACCGCTATTAAAATCGGATAAAACCGGTCAATTTTTCCTAAAGTTTTCGCTAACATATAAAAAACCTCCGAATTTTAAATCGACCTGCCCTTCCGTTTCGGAAGGGGTAACGTCGATTTCGATCGGTCGCAGTAGATAAGGGATGGCCTGAATTTTTTGTAAATCGCTATCGATTTCGGACCACGAACCGGTTAGTTCAATAAGAACAGGGATCCCCAGATAACCGGTTTTATCCTTTATCGCTTCGTTATTGGCAAAAGAAAAACCTGCAACCCTACCGTCTTTCTTTATTCTATCCAAATCGTTAGCAAAACTGACCAATCCGCTATCGTCGGGAAAAAGGGCAATTAACTTGTCCGCTTTATCCTTATTTTCAGCAAGATCCCTTTTTATCAAATCAGCGTTCTTGGCTCCAATCGACAATTGCTCGCTCCTTAAGCGCATAACCTCACCCGCTTTGGCAGGCAGTGATTTTGCCATATAAACAATTGCTCCGATAAAAAGCAGATTGACAAAAACGAGAATGGCGGCTCTGACGATTAGGTTCGACAAAAAACTGCCCTTTTTTAAAGCCTGGCTTTCATCAAAGACTTCCTCTGTGATTTCCTCCTTAGGCTCGTCTTTACTCAAATATTTTTGAGCAGACGTTGGTTGGCTTTTAATTTTTTCCACGCTACTTATTCCACCGGGGCTTGCGGCAGCAGGCATACTTTTATTAGGTACCTGGTTTTGCATATTAAATATCTGGTTTTGGTGTAGCTCTGGGAACCGGTCCGACTTTTTTACTGGCCGGTAAATAGACAAAACTAACTTCAAATTCCAAGTTGGTTTCAGCTTCAAAGCTGGAAATGGGAATTCTGACTAGAGAAAAATCTTTATTGTCTTCAAGAGCGGTCTTAAATTTTACCAATGATTCCCGAGTCAAAGCCAACCCATTAAAGGTTACTTTTCCCGTATCAAGATCAATTTTATATTCGGAAATTGTAATATCGGCCGGTTTTGCATCATTAATTTTATTCATCACTTCCTGGGCCGTTTTGGTCACCTCCATAATCGTCAAGATTTTGGATGAGGTCGAATTAATTTTGTCTATTTGAGAGGTCAATTCTTTCGGTATCACACTGCTTTTTAGGGCATTTTCCTCGGCAAAAACTTTCGCCTGACTGATTAAGTAAAAATAGGTTCCGCCGATAACCAGAAGACAACTCAAAATAAGAAAGGTTGAGATTAGAAGTAAAGTCCAAATTTGGACCTTTAATCTTTTATTCTCATATTTTTTAACCCATTTCTGGGGCAGTAAATTAATCGTTGATTCGTCGGATGGGCCAACGCTTTTTTCAAAAGAGAGAGAAATCGGAACCAAATACTTTTGAACCTGCTCGGGTGGCAAGCCCTGTATTTTGGTTTTTATTATTTCAACCGGCTGTCCAATCGACTTTCCGAGTTGGCCGGCAAAGGTTTGAGTCATATCGCCCCCACCAACATATACTTTGCCGACTTTTACCTCTTTATAGTGCCTAACGATCAGCGACGCTGTTTCGACCAAATCAATTTTTTCTTCGATATTGATAATTGAACTGCCGAGAATTTGTTCACCCTGCGCAATCACATAAATGGTTTCGCCCAAGTTGGAATAAACAATTAATTTTCCCGAGGGCTCTTTCCCGGTCAGTCGATTTAAAGAAATGGCCGGTGTTTCAACCAAAAGCGGGAAAAGTCCGGCTTGAGCGACTGCGTCAACATAACCGGCCAAAATATTTTTTTTCATAGCCAGGGTCAGAACATGAAATTTGTCCGGAGTTTCTTTAATTAGTTTCCAATCCATAACCATATCGCTGGTTGCCGAAGGTAAAAATTCCTGGGCTTGCCAGCGTACTGCTTCATCAAGCTCAGTAATTTCAATTTTCGGCAGCTCCAGGGGTTTAACAAAACTGGAAAACTCCGGTGCTACCAAACCGACGCTTTTTTCCCTCAGATGCAGTTGTCGCCACATACTTTTGATAACAACCGCCAGTCCCTGAGGATTGACAACCTGATAATCCGATACCAAGCCTTTAGGCAAATCGGCTATCCCGAACTTGTCTATCCGGCTTTTGCCTGAATTCAATTTGATAACCTGAAGTTTCTGGTGTGTAAAAGCAAGGGCAACAAAAGATTTTCTTTGCATAGGCAGACAGGCAGCTAAAACTGCCTTATTCGATTATACATTATAAATTTCGCCGGGAGATATAGCTTACGAATGTTATACTAAAATAATGTCCAACCTACTTACCGCCAATAAAAAAAGGGGTCGCGGACAAACCTATATCGATCTTCTGATTGCGATCGGAGTGCTTTCAATACTCGGACTTACGCTATTCCGGTTAAGCGCCCTCAGTTATGAACTTATTTCTTTTAATCGGGCAAGAATAGCCGCCCGACATCTCGCCCAGGAGAAAGTTGAATTTATTAGAAATCTACCCTACGACAATGTGGGTACGGTTGGCGGTATACCTCCCGGAACACTGGCCCAGCTGGAAAATATTAAAATAAATGGTTTAAATTATGTCGTTTTCACCAGTATCGTATATATCGACGATCCATTTGACGGTACGGCTCCCGACGATTTATTGCCTACTGATTATAAGAGAATCCGAATAGATGTTTCCTGGGAAGGGTTGGCCGCTTCAAAAATAAATCCCATCACCATGATTACCGATATTTCGCCTAAAGGCATAGAAACTTCAGCCGGAGGAGGAACGCTTTCCGTTCTGGTCTTTGATTCGGCTGTTCAACCGGTCGGTCAAGCCAGTGTCCATATCGTTGCAAGCAGTGTTTCTCCCCCGGTTGATCTTACGTTAAAGACTGCCGACAACGGCAGAGTTGTTCTTCCGGGAACACCGACCTGTGTTGGCTGTTATCAAATAACGGTTACAAAAACCAACTACTCGACAGATAAAACCTATTCAACCAGCGAAGTGGCCAATCCGGATAAACCGCCTGCTTCCATCCTTATCGGACAATTAACCGAAGCCGCCTTCGCAATCGATAAAGTAAGTATTCTTAATATAACTTCCAGGGGGGATAAAAATAGCAATTTCGCAATTTTACCCAATGTTTCTTTTAAACTGAGGGGCGAAAAAACGATCGGGACGGACGTGAGTGACAACGTCGTTTTTAAATATGACAAGACTTTCTCGACCGACGAGGCAGGATTTAAGGCGGTCAGTGATTTGGAATGGGATAATTACAGTATTCTTCTGCCTACCGGTTCAGTTTACGATGTTGCCGCTACCAATCCGCTGACACCTCTTTCTATTCTTGCCAATACAACTGTTAATTTTAATTTTGCCGTTACCGCTCAAAGCGCAAACAGTCTTTGGGTCGTTTTTAAAGACGGAACCACTTCGACTCCTATTGCCTCAGTATCGGCCAAACTTTCCGATGGATCAGGTTTTGAAGAGTCGCTGGAATCCGGACAACCTTCGGAGGTTAATTGGGGACAAGCATATTGGACACTTTTAAGCCCGCAATACTACACGCTTGAGGCAACGGCTTCCGGCTATCTTAATTTTTCCGGAAATATTATTGTCTCCGGCAACACTAAGGAAACTATCCTGATAAGTCCGCAATGAAAAAGAATCAACCTAATCTCGGCGTAACCTTAATTGAACTTTTGGTTTCTATGGTCATCGTCGGAATTTTAGGGCTTGGGGTAGTTTCTCTCCAATCTCTTTTATCAAAAAACCAGGTCCTCATATGGAATAATTATTTAAGCGTTGAGGATTCCAATAATGCCGTAAAACAGATGGTGAAAGAATTAAGAACGGCTCGCAACGGAGATGACGGCTCATACCCATTAGCCTCTGCTTTTGACCAGCAAATCGTCTTCTTTTCGGATATTGATTCCGACGGAGAAAGTGAAAGAGTACGCTACTATCTGACCGGTACCGAATTATACAAAGGCATAATCGAACCTTCCGGCTATCCGGCTTCCTACCCACCCGCAAATGAAAAGATATCGAAGATTTCCGCTCTCGTTCGTAACGGTACAACACCAATCTTTTACTATTACAACGGGGATTGGCCGGTCGATACCTTCAATAACCCCTTACCTTCTCCTATAAGGCTCTCCGATACCAAACTGATGAGGGTTTATTTAAGACTGAATGCCAAAGCGAATGAACCGCAAAAAGATTATATACTGGAATCATACATACAAATCAGAATGCTTAAAGAAAATTTATGAGAAAGATAACCTTGGGTAGCCAAAAGAGATATTTTGGAACGATTACGCCTGCCCTTTTGGTAATTACGGGAGCTTTTATGATTGTTATTTTCGGAATGCTTGTCGCTTTGTCACTCCAGTTGGACTTTTCCCATCGACAAGTCGCCTCAGAAGAGTCAATTCATATTGCCGAAGCCGGAATTGACTACTATCGCTGGCACCTGGCCCATGATCCCTACGACTTTACGGACGGAACCGGCTCTCCCGGACCCTTTATCCACGATTATCTAGATCCGCAAGGAGCATCGATAGGTAAATACAGTCTCGAGGTTACCCAACCTTTAATAGGCTCCTCAACTGTCGAAATCAAATCAACCGGCTGGAACAACCAATACCCAAAAGTTAAAAGGACTATCGTCGCTCAATATGGACAGCCTTCTTTGGCTCAATATTCCTTTCTCTCAAACGCCAGTTCTTGGTACGGAAGCGGAATAACGGTTAACGGGATGGTCCATTCAAATAACGGTATCCGGATGGACGGCTTAAATACTTCCTTGGTTACTTCGGCAAAGCAAACCTATACCTGCGGCAGTGAGACCGGATGTAGCCCTGCCCAAACCAAACCGGGTGTTTGGGGCAGCGGAACGGGAGGATCACAGGGTCTTTGGCAATTTCCTGTTCCGGCCATTGATTTTGCCACCTTTTCATTTGATTTCAGTCAAATGAAGCAGGATGCGATATCAAACGGAAAATACCTTGGTCCGTCGGGTGCACAAGGTTATCATTTTATTTTTGCGGCTGACGGAACGGTAAGAATTTATAAAGTCAACACAACCAATTACTATTACGCTTACGCCTCCGAAGACGGCTGCCAAAGACGCTATGAACGAATAGCCAGCGAGGTTTTGATCGGAACTTACAATTTAACCTCAGCTCCAATCATTTATACTGAAGACCACCTTTGGATAGAAGGAACAGTCAAGGGCAGAACCACGGTTGTGGCTGCCCGATTCCCGATTGATACTTACAATACAAATATCTGGATCAGAAATAATTTGGTATTCGCAGCCTATGATCACACCAATTCATTGGGGTTAGTTGCCCAAAACGATATTTATTTTACCAGAGACATTCCTAACAATTTTCGGGTCGATGCGGCTCTTATGGCACAAAAAGGCCACGTCATCAGACACGGCTATCTTTCTTACTGCGGAGGAACTACCGGAGCCGTAAAAAATTCTCTGACTATCCTCGGTGCCCTTATTTCCTTTAATAAATCTTATTGGAATTTCGGTAGTTCCCCGGATTCGGGTTTCCGGACAAGAACGGTGTCCTACGATACAGACTTAACCTATAGACCCCCTCCGTTCTTCCTAACCAGCGGAGAATATCAGTTTATTTCCTGGAGAGAAGAATAAGCTAATCTACTTGCTTAAAACAGACCGTATTGGAAATTACGGCCTTCCCGATTATCTGATCGTTCCAGCCGGTACAATCACCACCGGGATTAGTTACCCCAGGGGGCAAATAGATGGCGGGTGATACCTGATCCCCACCGGAAGGGGGTAGACCGAAGGGTGTCGGCGTGGGCGTCGGATTTCCATCAAAAAAGCCGGGGTCTAAAGTATCGTCCCCGTCCGGGTTCGGAGGGGTATCGTCATCCCCAAAATAATCTCCTATCGGACCGCCCTCGGTGTCGGGATTTAAAATATCTTCGATAATTTGCTGAAATTCCGGATCATCGGCGTCGATATAAATTATTCGCTCTTTACCATCGATTACGAGAATTATTTTTATTATATTTTCTAAACTGTCCTTTTTATATTTTTGGGGGCTGTCTGCCTTTTTCTTAATATAGGCAAAGAGGTTTGCCAGTTTGGAAGAATCCAATGTCTGATATACCGTTCCTTCTTCAGTTTTTATTTCAACAACCCCATTTTGATTTATTGTAATGCTTCTTCCTTTTCCTGAAATCTCCACCTTTTCTATTTTGTCAGTTCTGATTTTTGAGTTCCCCATAAAGCCTAATGCCAATATGGCCGAAAGAATTACAACAAATAATATTAAAATGTAATTAAGAGGTTTTTTGGTTAATAGTTTAAATAGATTTACTTTTTGAGCCATAAAGATTCCTCAAAGAGCACTATCAAGACCACCGACGATAGAATATATAGGCGTAATCATAAGAACTACCATTACCCCGACAGCCACCCCAATCAGAAGCATTAAGAGTGGCTCGATTAATGAGGTAATACGCTTCAGGGAATAATCGACTTCCTTTTCGTAAAAATTAGCCAAATCCTCCAAGACGATATCTAAACTGCCTGTTTCCTCACCGGTTCTTATTGCCTGGGCCAGAATAACAGGAAACATATCCTTCTGGCTGAGCATTATTTCGGAAAGAGATTTTCCTCTCGCAACTAAAGCACTGAATTTTTTTGATATCTCCCGCCATTTGGGCTGACTTAAAGCGTCCGAGGCAACATCAAGCGTTTCAATGATCGGAACGCCGCTTTTTAATAGAATGGAGAGGGTTCTTGAATATCTGGCAACGTCAATTTCCATGACCATCTTTTTAATCGGGCCGGCTTTGGTTAAAAGAGAAAAAAGGAATAGTCTGGTTTTTTTGTAAACAAAGATAAAAATTAATAAAGCCACTGAGGCAACAATGATTCCCAATACCAAAACCGTATTGTTTCCGACAAAGTTGCCAAAATCCAAAATTAATTTTGTGGCCGGAGGAAGTTTAACATTAAGACTCAAGAAAACACCGGATAGTTTGGGTAAGACAACAAAAACCATTAAAAGCCCTTCCCCTACCATCGCCGAAATAATAACGGCCGGATAAATTAATGATCCTTTGACCTTCTGGGTAAACTCGTAACTGGCCAAAAGTTGTTGGGCCAGAAATTCAAACGATTTTTCAAGCGTACCCGAGTGTTCACCGGCCGTAACCATGGTTAAAAAAACCGGATCGAAATCATTCTTGTACTGGCCCAAAACCGCCGAAAGACTGCGCCCCTTTCTGGTTTGATAAGAAAGGTCGGCCAAAATCTTCTGCATTTTTCTGTTTGACGATTCCCTTCTTATAATTTCAAGGGCTTCAGGTAAGGGTAGGCCCGCCCTAAGCATTATCGACATAAAACGGCAGAAATTGGCCTTGTCGGAGACGGAAACTCCGCCGGCAAACATCGAGGCGAGACCGGATTCTAAATTGGTTATGGTTAAAACCTTGAGATTATTTGAAGTAAGAACCGAAGCGGCGTCTTTTTTGTTGGAAGCCTGAATTGTATCTTCAACTATTTTCCCTTGGTTATTTAGCGCTTTATAGGAAAAAAGTGGCATTGTTATTCTTCTTTGACCGCTCTTAGTACTTCTTCAATTGTTGTTAGCCCGGCATT
>Ga0209254_10003481_pt1 | contig 14362 bp, 13 predicted proteins | sample FrelakmetDIP11DI_FD_187148 | JGI IMG/M metagenome (GOLD analysis project Ga0209254, IMG submission 187148) | Freshwater lake sediment microbial communities from the University of Notre Dame, USA, for methane emissions studies - DIP11 DI (SPAdes)... | ecosystem: Environmental > Aquatic >...
CTTCGCCCCGAGGACCGCGAAGGGCCGTGCGGCCGCTCCACCCTCCGGCAGGAAGCGGCCGATGGCCGGGCGCATGCCCCAGATCTCGGGCACCCGGGGGCCCGCGCCCAGGACCAGGGTGCGCCTCGTGCGCTCGCCGTACTTGACCGCCGCGTTGCCCTGAACTACCGGCACAACCGCCAGCACGTCCGGAACCTGCTCCAAGGCTCGGGCATCCTCCAGGGTGAGGGGGCGGACGTTGGAGATCATGGCCCCGGACATGCCGAAGGTGGTGGTCTTGCCGGGGTTGACAGCGATCAGGTTGGTTCCGAACTGGGTGAACTCCGCCAGCACGAAGCAGTGGATCCCCTCCCCGATAGCGGTGAGCAGCACCACCGCCGCCACCCCGATGGCGATCCCGGTGACGGTGAGGAGGCTGCGCCCCCGCTGGGCGCGGATGGCGGTCAGGGTGTAGGCGGCGAGGTCTGGGGCCCGCATGGGGGGAGATTCTTTGTCCGCGAATGAATGCGAATGAACGCGAATGGTTGGTGGGCTGATTTGTCCTGGCTAAGGAGCCTCGATGCGGCCAACGCGGCAACGCCCAGGTCCCGGAGCGGGGAACGGACGGCGGCCTAAAGGCCACGCCTGGCGTTTCCGGAGGGCGCGTGGTCGGACTGAAGTTCGACCCACAGGATGATCGGACTCTTTCGATCCTGGCGTACCCAACGAAACAACCTCGTTATTCGCGTTCATTTGCGTTCATTCGCGGCCCCATCCCCTCCTCATCGGCCCGCCAGGGCCGCCACCGGGTCCAGGCGTGCCGCACGGCGGGCAGGCAGGATGCCAAAGAGGAGTCCGGCACCCAGGGAGACCCCGGAGGCGGCCAGGGGTGCCCAGGCTGGGGCCACCAGCTTGAAGGCCTCGAGCTGGGTGTTGGCGACCCAGAGCCCCCCATAGGCCAGCACCACGCCGGCGAGGGTCCCGGCACCGGCGAGCAGCAGGGCCTCGGTGAGGAAGAGCCCCAGGACCTGGGACTCCCGGGCCCCCAGGGCCTTCAGCAGCCCCACCTCCGCGGTGCGTTGAGAGACCGCCACCAGCATGACGTTCATGATCAGCACCCCCGCCACGGTCAGGCTGATGGCGGCAATCCCGGCCACCGCCAGGGTGAGCGCCCCCAGGATGCGGTCGAAGGTGGAGAGCATGGCGTCCTGGGTGATGACGGTGATGTCGTCCTCCCCCTCATGCCTGGACCGGATGATGGTTCGGATGTCCTCCGCGGCCGCCTCCAAGGCATCCCTGCCCGTGGCCTGGACCAGGATGCGGAACAGACTGGGATTGTCGAAGAGGGCCTGGGCGGAGGCCACCGGGATCAGGGCCAGGTCCCCCAGGTCGTCCCCCAGGGACACCCCGCCCCCGGCCAGGAGCCCGATGACCCGGAAGCGCCGGTCACCGATCCTCACCACCCGGCCCACCGGGTTAGCGTTGCCGAAAAGCTCCCGGGCCAGGGTCTCCCCCAGCACGGTGACGGGGGTCGCCCGTTCGGGGTCACCCGGCGGCAGGAAGCGACCCGCGGCCAGCTCCAGGTGGCGGACCTCCAGGAAGTCGCTGGTGGACCCCAGGACGTTGACCTCCCGCGACAGGCTGCCCGCCGAGACCGATGCCGAGCCGACGGAGAGCGGCGCGATGCGCTCGATACGGGCGGAGCGCAGCAGGGCCAGGGCGTCCGCCAGGGTCAGGTCCCGCGGCGTCTCCCCCAGGAGTGGCGGTGGTCCGCCCGTGGTCTCGTTGCGTCCCGGAAAGACGATCAGCAGGTGGGTCCCGAGGCTCGCGAACTCGTCCAGGACATAGCGCCTCGCCCCCTCCCCCAGGGCGGACAGCAGCACCACGGCGGCGGTGCCGAGCGCCATGGCAAGCAGGGTGAGCCAACTGCGGCTGGGGTGGCACGCGAGGGCCCCGGCGGCGACTTGCAAAGTATCGGCGAGGCGCATGGCGGGAGCCCGGCGGCGTCAGCGACCCTCCCCGGTTTCGAGGAGCCTTTGGTAGAGCGCCAGGTCCGAAGCCGAGAAGCAGCAAAAGATCACCTCCTCGATCGCCGGCTGGCTGGGCACGGTGGCCTGCACCGTCTCGACGGCGACCGCCGCCGCCTGGGCGACCGGATAGCCGTAGACCCCAGTGCTTATCCCGGGGAAGGCGATAGAGCGGAGCCCCTGGGCGGCCGCCAGCTCGATGGCGCGCCGATAGCAGGAGGTCAGGAGCCCCGCCTCCCCCTGGCTGCCCCCATGCCAGACGGGGCCAACCGTGTGGATCAGGTACCGGGCAGGGAGCCGGTAGCCCCGGGTGAGCTTGGCCTCCCCCGCCGGGCAGCCCCCGAGCAGACGGCATTCCGCAAGGAGCTCGGGACCGGCGGCCCGATGGATGGCGCCGTCCACGCCGCCCCCTCCGAGCAGGCTGGAATTCGCGGCGTTGACGATAGCGTCGACCTTCAGGGTGGTGATGTCGGCCTGGATGGCGCGCAGGATGGCTGGCATGTCGAACCCTCCCCTTCGGTTAAGCGTCAAGCCCTGTGCGATTCCCCGGCGCAATCGGGCAGGCGGCACTGCGGACGATGAGGGCGCGTCGCGGCGGGGCGCCTCCTACGCGCCGATCTCGTCCGCCACGATGGCACCGTCGGCCATCCGGATGCGGCGGCGGGCCCGCCCTGAGATGGCCGGATCGTGGGTGACCACCACCAGCGTCAGCCCCCTGCCGTTGAGGCCCTCCAGGGTCCGAATCACCTCCTCGCCGGAAGCCATGTCCAGGTTGCCGGTAGGCTCGTCCGCCAGGATCAGGCTGGGCTCCATGACGGTGGCGCGGGCGATGGCCACCCGCTGGCGCTGACCGCCGGAGAGCTGGTCCGGGCGATGGTGCGCCCTCGGCGTCAGGCCCACCGCATCGAGCATACGCTCCACCCGCGGCCGACGCTCCCGGGGGGCGATGCCGGCCAGGATCAGGGGCAGCTCCACGTTCTCGAAGGCGGTGAGTCGGGGGATCAGGTGGAAGGACTGGAAGACGAATCCGACGTGCTCGCGGCGCAGACGGGCCCGCGCCTCCTCGCCCAGGTTCGTGGTCTCCATACCGCCGAGGCGGTAAGACCCGGCGTCGGGCCGATCCAGCAGGCCTAGGATGTTGAGCAGCGTGGTCTTGCCTGATCCGGAGGGACCCATGACGGCCACGTACTCTCCCGCCGCCAGGGTCAGGGTCAACCCGTGCAGGGCGTGCACCGGCTGGTCTCCGACCAGAAAGGTCCGCGAGAGGCCCACGAGCTCGATCAAGGCCCGGACCCTTCGGCTACTGCCCGCGCGCCCTCCTTCACGCCTTCACGATCGACGGACAGGATCACCTGCTCCCCGGGGCTCAACCCCGCAATGACCTGAGTGCGCTCCCAGTTGGAGATCCCGGTCTCTATCTCCCGGGCCTCGATGAGTCCGCTCGCCGGGTCGAGCAGCAGCACACTGGGCGGCTCACCCACCCGCACCGCGGCGGTGGGGATGCCCAGCACACTCTCGCGGCGCTCGATCACGATCTCCACGTCGGCGCTGTAGCCCGCGAGCAAGGGTGGCTCGACCGGAAGCTCGGTGAGCTCGACCTCCACCTCCACGGTACGGGCCTGTTTCTCCAGGTCCAGCACGTAGGGGGCGATGCGCCGGACCCGTCCCGGGAAGCTGCGCTCGGCAAGGGCGTCCAGGCTGATCCGCGCCGTCTGGCCAAGCTGCACCCGGGCGGCGTCGACCTCGTCGATGGGGGCCGAGATGTAGAAACAGCTGTCGTCGATCAGGTCCACTGCGGGCGGCGTCGGGATGCCCGGGGGAGAGGGGGTGACGTATTCGTTCAACTCCCCCGAGACCTCGGCGATAACGCCCGGGAAGGGGGCGAGGAGCCGGGTCCGCTCCAGCTCTGCCTGGACCACCCCGCGCCGGGCGCCACTGACCCGGGCGGTCGCCCGCGCCGCCTCACAGTCCGCCCGCCCCGCCTGGGCGGCAGTGATGGCCCGATCAATCGCCTCCTCGGAGGCCATGCGCCGCTCCTTGAGCTTAACCTGGCGCTCCGCCTCCCGTTCCGCATTCTCCGCGTTGAGGCAGGCGGCCCGGGCCCGGGCCTCGCCGGCCTCCGCCTCCCGCTCCGCCAGCAACAGCTGGGCCTCGAGGTCACGGTTCCACAGCTCCAGCAGCAGCTGACCCGCGGCCACCCGGTCGCCGGCCTTCACCTCGAGGCGCTCGATCTGACCGCCGGTGCCCGGCGCGAGCTTGGCCCGGCGGCAGGCCTTGACGGTACCCGCCCTGCTGTTGGCGACAATGGCCTCGACGGTGCCGATCTCGGCCGCCCGCACCCGCACCTCAACAGGCTGGGGACGCACGCTGTACCACCAGCCCCCGGCGAGGGCAGCGGCGAGGGCGAGCAGCAGGACGGGCTTCCACGGAATGGCCATCAGGGCGACAGCGGGGCAGGTTGCGGCGGCTTCAGAGGGGGGCATTGTAGCGGGCCCGGTGCTCCTCACCGCCACTCGTCCCCCAAAAACGATCAGGCCCGCACGGGGCGGGCCTGAGCAGCGGCGGGCTTCGGGGGCGTTAGATCTCGAGCTGAACGCGCAGCTTCTTCATCGCGTTCTTCTCAATCTGACGGATACGTTCGGCGGAGACATTGAACTGCTGAGCCAGCTCGTGGAGCGTCTGCTTCTTCTCGTTCAGCCAGCGCTCCCGCAGGATGACCTTGCTGCGCTGGTCCAGACCCTCCAGGGCCGCATAGAGGCGATCGCGCTGGTCGCGGTCGGTGTCTTCGCGCTCCAGCATGCGGGCGGGCTCCATGCGCATGTCCGGCAGGTAGGTCGAGGGGGCCGAGGGCGCATCGTCGTCGTCGTCCTCATAACCATCGAAGGCGAGGTCCTGATTGGCCAGCCGGGACTCCATCTCCAACACCGTCTCGGGCTTCACACCCAGGTCCGCGGCGACGGTCTCCACCTCCTCCCGGGTAAACCAGCCGAGACGCTTCTTGGCGCTGCGCAGGTTGAAGAAGAGCTTGCGCTGGGCCTTGGTGGTGGCCACCTTGACGATGCGCCAGTTGCGGAGGATGTACTCATGGATCTCGGCACGGATCCAGTGCACCGCGAAGGAGACCAGCCTGACGCCCATGTCTGGCTCGAATCGCCGAACCGCCTTCATGAGGCCCACGGTTCCCTCCTGAATGAGATCCGGCAAGGGCAACCCGTAGCCAAGATATCCGCGGGCGATACGGATCACGAAGCGGAGGTGGGACATCACCATGCGGCGTGCCGCCTCCATGTCCCCGTGGTCGCGCAACCGCAGGGCCAGGTCCCTCTCCTCCTCGGGGGTGAGGACCGGGATCTGGTAAGAGGCGCTGATGTACGCATCGATGTTGCCGGTCGGCATGAGGGCGAAATCTTTGGCCATGGTCCAATTACCTGAGGTGAACGCTTGGGCTAAAAGCCTAGCAGTTTGCTATGAAATTTACCAGTACCTTCCGCGGGGTTTTAGGTTTCGGGTCCCACGAAAAGTTTCACAGACTTTAGGCAAGGTTTCGGGTTTGTACAAGGGCGGCGGGAGCCGCGATCGGATCGGCAATTCCGATCAAATCCATCGACGCGAGCGATACATTGCTTCTTTATCTTTTCTTAACAAGCAGTTGCAAAATATTGACCCAAGCTTTCTTGCAGATTAAAGTTTCGTCACGCCCTCGACGGATGTCCAGCATCTGACCATCGGTATCTGTTCAAGACATGGTCAATCGACCTGAAGGCTCGGCCTAACCTGGGCTGCGCCTAGCCGGGCTCCACCTCGCGCAAGTGGCGGTTAACGGCGATCCAACTACCCACCAAGCCCAGCAGCATGCTGCCCCCCAGCATGCCCAGGAGGGCCAGGAACCCCAGGCCAGACAGCGGGAATTCGCTGCGGTAGAGGCTCGCGAGACGCGACACCGGCCCCTGAAGCGCAAAGACGGCGATGGTGACCAAGAGCCAAGCCGCCACCCCGCCGAGGAACCCGTACCAGACGCCGGCATAGAGGAAAGGGCGGCGGATGAAGGCGGCGGTGGCCCCCACCAGCTCCATGATCTCGATCTCTCCGCGACGGTTCTGGATCTCGAGCCGAATGGTGTTGCCGACGATCAGGAGCACCCCCAGGCCCAGAAGCCCGCCGAGCAGCACCACCGCGGACTGGATCAGGTCCAGAATGGCCTGAAACCGCATCAGCCACTGGGTGTCGACCCGCACGAAGTCCGTTTCCGGCAGGTCCGCGAGCTGCTCCTCGATCATTTGGACCTGCTCCAGACTTCCGTGATTGGGGCTTGGGAACAGGGCCAGGACGGCGGGGAGGGGATTCTCCTTGAGCTGGGCCAAGGCCTCTTCGAATCCCGCCTGCTCCCGAAACTCCTGCAGGGCATCCGCGGCCCCGATGACCTCGACCCGCGCCAGCTCCGCCCAGCCACGGAGCTCCTCCGCGACGTCCTCGGCGACCTCGTCGGACAGCCCCGGGCGCAGGAACACCGAGACCGCGGCGGCCTGGTCCCAGCCGCCCACCAGCTGGCGGAGATTCTCCGTGAGCACGAAGAGCCCCGCGGGCAGGGCCAGGGCCACGGCAATCACCGCCACCGTCATCCCGGTTGCCCAGGGGGCGCGCACCAGGCGCCCCAGGGTGGCCACGGCGCTCTGGACGTGATGGTTGAGCCAGACCTGCGGCATATCGACCAGCCGGGGCCCAGCGCGCCGCCTGGCCCGGGTTTTGGCGCGCGTCTTGACTGGAGCGCGCGCCACCTCTAGCGACCCCCCGTGTCGTCCACCAGCCGCCCCTCATGCAGGGTGAAGGTGCGATGGCGCATGACGCGGATCAGGCCCAGATCGTGGGTGGCGATCATCAGCGTCACCCCCACGTGGTGAAAGCGCTCGAAGAGCTGGAAGATCTCCCTGGACAGGTCCGGATCCAGGTTGCCCGTCGGCTCGTCGGCGAGGAGAAGCGGAGGCCGCGCCACCACCGCCCGGGCGATGCCGACCCGCTGCTGCTCTCCCCCGGAGAGGGCCACGGGCAGGGCCCGCTCCCGCTTGAGGAGTCCCACCTGGTCCAGGGCTGCCCGCACCCGGCGCCCGATCTCCTTATGCCCGAGCCCGCTCACCACCAGGGGCAGGGCCACGTTGTCGAAGACGCTGCGGTCCGCGAGCAGCCGGTGGTCCTGGAAGATCATCCCCACCTGACGGCGGTGGTAAGGAATCTTGCGCCGCGGCAGGGTTGCGAGGTTGCGTCCGTTGATGATCACCTGACCGCGACTCGGCCGCTCCAGGAGCCCGATCAGGCGCAGCAGGGTGCTCTTGCCCGCCCCGGAGTGGCCGGTGAGGAAGACCATCTCCCCCGCCTCCATCTGGAAGCTCACGTCGGACAGGGCGTCGCCCCGTTCCGGATAGCGCTTGACGACGTGCTCGAAGCGGATCACCGGGCCAACCCGAAAACACCAGACCTGTTCAGCCGGACCTGCTCAGCCAAGGATGGCATCCAGAAACTCATCGGGGTCGAAGGGGCGCAGATCCTCGATTCCCTCGCCCACCCCGATGAATCGGATGGGCAACTTGAGCCGCTCGGCAATGGCGAAGACGATGCCACCCTTGGCAGTCCCGTCGAGCTTGGTGAGGGCGATGCCGGTGAGCCCCACCGCCTGATGGAACTGCACGGCTTGCGTAAGCGCGTTCTGGCCCGTCGTGGCGTCCACCACCAGCATCACCTCGTGAGGGGCCTCCGGGTCCAGTTTCCGCAGTACCCGGGCTATCTTGGCAAGCTCTTCCATCAGATTGCTCTTGGTGTGCAGGCGCCCGGCGGTATCGGCGATCAGCACGTCAGCGCCCCGAGCGCTCGCTGCCTGGAGGGCGTCGAACACCACCGAGGCGGAGTCCGCCCCCTGCTGCTGGGCGATGACCGGTACCCGATTGCGCTCGCCCCAGATCTGAAGCTGCTCCACGGCGGCAGCGCGGAAGGTGTCCCCAGCGGCGAGCATAACGCTGTTGCCCTCGTCCTGGAGGCGCTTCGCCAGCTTGCCGATGGTGGTCGTCTTGCCCGCCCCGTTGACCCCCACCATGAGGATCACCTGGGGCCGCCCGGGCGCCGGCTCGCGGACCGGGGCCTGGACCGCCACCAGGATCTGGCGCAGGTCGTCCTTGAGGGCGGCGAGCAGGGCCTGGGGGTCGGACAAGGACTGGCGCTTCACGCGCTGGGTCAGATCGCCGATGATGCGCCCCGTGGCCTCCACCCCCAGGTCCGCCGTGAGGAGCAGGGTCTCCAGCTCCTCCAGCAAGCCCTCGTCGATGCGCTTGTGGCCAAGGAAAAGGCCCGAGAGTCCAGCGCCGAGCTGGTCCCGGCTGCGCGACAGCCGCTCCCGCAGTCGGGAGAAGAGTCCGCGCTGCTCCGAGGCGGGCTCAGACGCGGGGCTCAGCGATTGCTGCCGCTTTTTACCGAAACCGAACATGGGTGATTGCCGGGGCTTGAGGATCGAGTGGCCTTGGGGAGCCGCTTATGCTACCAGACACGGCCTCCGCGCCGTCCGCGGTGGGTTAATGAATCGTCATGGGCCAGGCGTCGCCCAGGGCTGGCCCTAGACGCTTGGCGCCCCAATTTCGGCCAATCAACCAGCTATCGAGAACAGAAAACTTCATGCAACCTCGATCGACCCCGCTGAGACTCTCAAAGGCAGGCCTTGCCGGCATTTTCCTGATCGCTCCCCTGGCCGTCTCTTCTTGGACCCTGCCCGCCCAGGCATCCACCGAGAACGCCCCGAAGGTGTTCGAGCGAACGCTGGGCAACGGCCTCAAGGTGCTCGTCAAACCCGACCGCCGTGCCCCCATCCTCACCTCCCAGGTCTGGTACAAGGTCGGGGCAAGCTACGAGTACGGGGGCATCACCGGCGTCTCCCATGTCCTCGAGCACATGATGTTCAAGGGCACGGAGAATCTCGGCCCCGGCGAGTTCTCCCGCATCATCGCGGAGAACGGCGGGGAGGAGAATGCCTTTACGGGCAGCGACTACACCGCCTACTACCAGAACCTGGCAAGCGACCGGCTGGAGGTGTCCTTCGAGCTCGAGGCCGAGCGCATGCGAAACCTGAGCCTCGATCCGGAGTCGGTCACCAAGGAGATCGAGGTGGTCAAGGAGGAGCGGCGCACCCGCACCGACGACGACCCGCAGTCCATCACCTACGAGCGGTTCAACGCCACCGCTTACCTCGCCTCCCCGTACCGCAATCCCGTGATCGGTTGGCCCGGTGACCTGGAGGAACTGCGGCTGGAGGACATCAAGGAGTGGTATCGGCAGTGGTATGCCCCAAACAACGCGACCCTGGTCGTGGCGGGTGACGTGGACCCCGAGCAGGTCTTCGCCCTGGCGGAAAAGCACTTCGGCCCGCTCAAGGCCGAGACCATCGCCCCGCCCAAGACCCGTCGGGAACCGCCTCAGGAGGGCGAGAAGCGGATCTCGGTCAAGGCCCCAGCCCAGGAGCCCTATCTGCTCATGGGCTACAAGGTCCCGGCGGTCGCCGAGGCAAGCGAGGAGTGGGAGCCCTATGCATTGGAGATGTTGGCCTCGGTCCTGGACGGCGGCGGCAGCGCCCGCTTCGCCCGGGAGCTGGTCCGGGGTACGCAGGTGGCCTCCTCCGCGGGGACCAGCTACAGCGCCTTCAGCCGTCTTCCGGGGCTCTTCCTGTTCGACGGGGTTCCGGCAAAGGGCAAGGACATCCCGGCACTGGAGGCCGCCATCCGCGCCCAGATCGAGCGGGTCCAGAAGGAGCTGGTGGATCCCGAGGAGCTCGAGCGGATCCGCACCCAGCTCATCGCCGGCAAGGTCTACGAGAAGGATTCGGTCTTCTACCAGGCGATGCAGCTCGGACAGCTCGAGACCGTGGGCCTCGGCTGGGAGCTGGCGGATCGTTACGTGGAAAAGCTTGCGGCCGTCACCCCCGAGCAGATCCAGGCGGTCGCCACGAAATACCTGATCCCCGACCGCCTTACGGTGGCGGTGTTGGACCCTCAACCCCTGGATGGCAAGCAGGTGGCCCGCGCGCCCCTGCCGGCCGGAGCGCGTGACGATGTGCGTTGATTACCTGGACAGCGGGACGGAACGGAAGGGCCGAGGGCTGACCTGGCTGGCGGTCGGTCTCCTGGTCCTTGCCAGCGCGGCCCAGGCCACGCCCCAGATCCAGACCTGGCAGACTGGCAACGGCGCCCGGGTGTTGTTCGTCGCGGCTCCGGAGCTGCCCATGGTCGATGTCCGCGTGGTCCTGGACGCGGGCAGCGCCCGGGACGGGACCAAGCCCGGTCTCGCCTCGATGAGCGCCTCGATGCTCACCCAGGGCGCCCGCGACTGGGACGCCGATACCATAGCGCTGCGCATGGAAGATGTCGGCGCCAGCCTAACAAGCTCGGCGGATCGGGATCTCCTGAACGTCTCGATCCGCAGCCTGACCCAGCCGAAGGCGCTCGACACGGCGCTGGAGACCCTAACCGGGGTCCTGACCTCGCCGACCTTCGAATCGGACGACCTGGAGCGCCTGCGCCAGAACACCCTGATCGGCCTGCGTCAGGACCAGGAATCGCCGCGCACCGTTGCCCAGAAGGCACTCTACCAGGCGGTATTCGGTGACCACCCCTATGCCTCGCATCCCACCGGTACCGAGGAGTCGGTGCGCGCCCTGACCCGGGAGGACCTGGCGGCCTTCCACCAACAGTACTTCACCGGCGCCAACGCCCTGGTGGCCATCGTCGGCGACCTGGACCGCGCCTCCGCGGAGGGCCTGGCGGAGCGCGTCGTCGGCTCACTGCCCGCCGGGGAAAGTCCCGCGCCCCTGCCGGAGGTAGCGGAGCTCGCGGCGGGCGCCCTGGAGCGCATCGTCTTTCCCTCCACCCAGACCACCGTCCTAGTCGGACAGCCGGGCATGCGCCGGGGCGACCCGGACTACTTCGCGCTGTATCTCGGAAACCACATCCTGGGCGGGAGCGGTTTCGTCTCCCTCTTGATGCAGGAAGTGCGGGAGAAGCGCGGCCTCTCCTACAGCACCTACAGCTACTTCCTGCCCCTGGCCCAGCCGGGTCCCTTCTTGATGGGGCTCCAGACCCGCAATGACCAGGCAGATCAGGCTCGCCAAGTCATGATGGACACGCTACGGCGGTTCGTGACCGAGGGCCCGAGCGAGAAAGAGCTGGCCGCGGCGAAGAAGAACCTCACGGGTGGCTTCCCACTGCGCATCGCCTCCAACTCCGACATCATCGGTTATCTGGCTGTGATCGGCTTCTACGGGCTGCCCCTGGATTACCTGGACCGCTTCATCGAGCGGATTGAGGCGGTCGACGCGGCCCAGATCCGCGACGCCTTCGCCCGCCGGGTCCACCCGGATCGGCTGGCCATCGTCACAGTCGGCGGCGACGGCGCCCCTCAGGTATCCGCCGCCGGTGTCATCCCCTAGGCGGAGGCCCAGCCCAGAGCCACGGGGGCGCGGGCACCTCCGCATCATCGGCGGTCGCTTCCGCGGCCGCCGGCTTCCGATCCCCGATCAGCCGGGGCTGAGACCCACCCCGAACCGGGTACGGGAGACCCTGTTCAACTGGCTGGCCCCCGTGATCGAGGGGGCCCGCTGTCTGGACCCCTTCGCCGGGACCGGCGCCCTAGGACTGGAGGCGCTCTCCCGGGGCGCCGCCTCTGTGATCCTGATCGAGCGCTCGGAGCCGGTGGCGCGTCAACTGCGAGCCAATCGTGACGTCCTCGGAGCCACCGGCGTCAAGGTGCTCCAGGCGGACGCGCTGCCATGGCTCGCGGACGCGGACCGGCGAGCCGCCCTCGGGGCCTTCGACCTGGTGTTTCTCGACCCGCCCTTCGCGGCCGGGCTGCTGGCCCCGGCCTGCGACCTCCTCGCGCGCCACGGCTGGCTGCTGCCCGGGGCGCGGGTCTACCTGGAGACCGCCGTGGCAGACGGGTTGCCGCTCCTGCCCTCGGGATGGGAAGTCCTACGCGAGCGCACCGCCGGACAGGTGCGGTTCGCCCTGGCAATGGCGCACCCGCCAGGGCCGGCCGACGGTTGAGTGTCAGCCCCGCGGCAAGCCGACTGCGCTGCCGCTCCGCCTGACGCTGTGCTATCGTCGCGGCCCTGTCCGACGACGCGATGGTCGGCACCCACCCCAAGGGCGCCGCCGAGCACCCAGTGAGGCTCCCAACCGTGCGCAGTGTGGTCTATCCGGGAACCTTCGATCCCGTCACCAACGGTCATTGCGACCTCATCCTGCGCGCCGCCCGGCTGTTCGACCGGGTTGTGGTGGCGGTGGCGGCGGACACGGCCAAGACGCCGGCCTTCACCACCGAGGAGCGGGTCCATCTGGTGCGTCAGGTGGTGCAGGATAGACCCAACGTCGAGGTGGTCTCCTTCGCCGGCCTGTTGGTACATTTCACCCGCCAGCTTGGGGTCAGCGTCATCATGCGGGGACTCCGGGCGGTCTCGGACTTCGAGTTCGAATTCCAGCTGGCCGGCATGAACCGGCGCATGGCCCCGGACATTGAGACCCTGTTCCTCACCCCTGACGAGCGTTTCGCCTACATTTCCTCCTCCCTGGTGCGGGAGATCGCCCGCCTGGGTGGTGACGTGACGCCCTTCGTGGCCCCCGTGGTACAGGCTGCACTGCGCGAACGGTTTGGATAACATTCCTGCACCTTGACTGAGGGGCAAGGCCCTTGAAATGGGCCCCCGCGATCGCCTAATGGAGGTTTAAGCCGAGACCATCCGCTTAACCCCAGGGCATCCCAGATCCAGGTCTCAACCTCCCGGCATCAACCTCCAGTTCTCAACCTTAAGGAGTCCAGCCATGGCATTGCTGATCACCGACGAATGCATTAACTGCGACGTGTGCGAGCCTGAGTGCCCGAATGGCGCCATCTCCCAGGGGGACGAGATCTATGTGATCGACCCCGACCTCTGCACCGAGTGTGTGGGCCACTACGAGACATCCCAGTGCGTCGAGGTCTGCCCCGTGGACTGCATCATCAAGGACCCGGCCCACGAGGAGACCGAGGAGGAGCTGCAGGCCAAGTACGAGCGCATCACCGGCGAGGCCTGAGGCGCTTCGCCGCCTGCAGCCCAGAGAGTTCGAGTCCCCCATGCGCCAGCACGCGAGGGGCCGCCTCGTTGGGCCCCTCCTACTAGCCGTCTGCGCGCTGGGCTCTGCCTTCGGCTCCCAGGCGGAGCTGCCCCAAGGCCCGTCCCAGGGGGCCGTCGCGACCGCCCACCCCGCCGCCACGCGGGCGGGAATCGACATCCTGAACACGGGCGGGAACGCCTTTGACGCGGCCGTGGCGGTGAGCGCGGCCCTTGCCGTCGTCGAGCCCTACGGCTCGGGACTGGGGGGCGGCGGATTCTGGCTGCTGCACCGCGCCTCGGACGGCCACCAGGTGATGATCGACGGGCGCGAGCGCGCCCCCCTGGCGGCCCATCGTGACCTTTACCTGGACACAGACGGCCGATTCGTCCCCGGCCTCGCCCTCGACGGTCCCCTGGCAGCGGGCATTCCCGGCGTCCCGGCGGCCCTCGACCATCTGAGCGCCCGCTACGGGCGGCTGCCCCTGACCCAGACCCTGGCCCCCGCCATTGCCCTAGCGCGGGACGGGTTCGAGGTCGACCCCCAGTACCTGAGCTTCGCCCGACTGCGCACGACCGCCTTGCGGGCGTCCCCGGCCGCGGCGGCCCAGTTCCTGGCGGCGGGAGAGCCGCCGCCCATAGGATACCGGCTGCGCCAGCCGGACCTCGCCCAGACCCTGGAGACCTTGGCCACGGAGGGACACCCGGGCTTTTACTCCGGCACCCTTGCACAGCGCCTGGTGGACGGGGTGCGGGACGCCGGCGGCATCTGGACCCTCGCGGACCTGGCCCAGTACCGGGTGGTAGAGCGGGAGCCCCTCGTCGGCAACTATCGGGGCTGGCGGGTCGTGAGCGCCGCGCCCCCCTCTTCCGGCGGGGTCCTGCTGATCTCCATGCTCAACATGCTCTCGGCCCTGGAACCCTCGACGCTGGAGGGCCCCGGTCGCACCCATGCCCTGGTGGAGGTGATGCGTCGCGCCTATCGGGACCGGGCCCTCTACCTGGGAGACCCGGACCAGGTGGAGATCCCCCTAGCCCGTCTCACCCACCCCTTCTACGCCGCCGGCCTGATTCGGGACTTCGATCCGGACCGGGCGAGTCCCAGCCTGCTGGATGACCTGCGGTGCCCGCCATCTTCCGATGAGGGGCCCGGCGGTGCCACCGAGGGTCAGGAGACCACCCACTTCTCCATCCTGGACGGCGAGGGCAACCGGGTGGCCGCCACCCTCAGCGTCAACTATCCCTT
>Ga0209254_10003482_pt1 | contig 14357 bp, 16 predicted proteins | sample FrelakmetDIP11DI_FD_187148 | JGI IMG/M metagenome (GOLD analysis project Ga0209254, IMG submission 187148) | Freshwater lake sediment microbial communities from the University of Notre Dame, USA, for methane emissions studies - DIP11 DI (SPAdes)... | ecosystem: Environmental > Aquatic >...
CTGTCTCCATGCGATCAGGGCGCGGTCGCTGTCGATTTCGAGGATCGTGCCATCCTCGCGGTCGTCGCCGTCGCCGGCAACAATCCAGTCACCAATCTGCCATTCGGGCATCGTCGTCATCCTCCGTGTTGCCGCTGTGCGGCTGTTCGTGGCTGCGCTGGCCCAGCGGGGGCCGGTCGCGTTGGTTTTCGAGGATCTCCACTGGGGCGACGCCTTGTCGCTCGACTTGATCGGCGAGCTGATGGAAGAGGAGGAAGACCTGTTGGACGAGGCGGACGACATCTCCAGCAGCGCGGCCGACTCGCTCGACATCTGGGCGGCGCTGGGTGTGCCCGAGCCCGCCGCCGTGCCGATGCTCGAGCCGGCGCCGTTCCTCGCGATGGCCGCCTCGCGCCGGGAGCGCGCCGATGCGTGACGTCCTCGTGACCTGCGACGAGCTCTTTCCTTCCGGCCACGACGTGCGGCTCGAGGGCGAGCGCGTGAGCGGGACGGGGCGCACGAGCGCCGGCGAAGTCGCCGTCGTCGGCACGCACGGCCATGCGGCCATCGGCGCAGACCTGGCCTTCGCGCTCGCGGGCGACGTGCTCTCGGTGGTGGAGCGCCATCCCGGCCGGCCGATCCTCATGCTGGTCGACACGCAGGGCCAGCGGCTTTCGCGCCGCGACGAGATGCTCGGCAATCCGGGGTACCTCGCCCACCTCGCCAAGTGCTTCGAGGTGGCGCGCCGCCGCGGCCACCGGCTCCTCGCGCTCGTCTACGGCGAGGCCGTGAGCGGCGGCTTCCTCGCCTTGGGGCTGACGGCGGACGACGCCTACGCGCTGCCCGAGGCGCAGGTGCGCGTGATGGCGCTGCCCGCGATGTCGCGCATCACGCAGATTCCCGTCGAGCGCCTCGAGGAGCTGTGCCGCACCTCGCCCATATTCGGCCCGGGCCCGGAGAACTACGAGAAGCTCGGCTGCCTTGCGGCCGTGTGGAAGGGCGATCTCGGTGAATCGCTGGAGGCGGCGCTCCGGCGCACGGAAACGGGCGATCGCCGCGCCGCGATCGGTGCCGAGCGCGGCGGCCGCCGGGTCGCGCACGACGTGGTCGAACGCCTGATGCGGGAGCCCTGAGGCCATGACCGTCGTTCGTCGTCACCGTTGGATCTACGTCCGGGAGAGCGCGCGAGCCGACATCGCGCGCCGCTGCCGGGACGAGGCCTCGCGGGACGAGGTGCTCGGGTGCCTTGCGCGGGGCTGGCCCCTGGTCGCGCGAAGCGTCGCGCCGGGCGACCGGCCGGCATGCCAGCCCGCGGGCCTTTGCCTGCCTCTCTCGCTGGGCAGGCGGCGCATCGCGCTCGATCTGGAACCGGCGCAGATCGACCGGGTCGAGGAGCCTGCCGCGCTCGCGTCGGTCGCGAACGTGCTGCCCGCCGGGGGGCGCGCGATCGCGGCCGGGCTCGCCGGCCTCGCGGCCGATCTCGGCTTCACGGCGCGGGCCTTCGGCTCGGCCGCGTGGCAGTGGCGCACGGGCGAGGCCTACCTGACCGAAGCCTCGGACCTCGACCTCCTCGTCCCGGCCCGTGCGCCCGGCCTCGGCCGGTGGCTCGCGCGCCTTCGCGACCTCGATGCCGCATCGACCCTGCGGCTCGATGGCGAGGTCGAGGACGAGGCCGGCGATGCGGTCAATTGGCGGGAATGGGCGGGCGAGCGGACGAGCGTGCTCGTGAAATCCCCGTCCGGCGCGCGGCTGGTCGCGCGGGCCGCGCTCACGGAGGCCTGGCGATGATCGCCGTCGCCGTGCGGCCGACGCGCGCCGGCTCGGCCGCGATCGGCATCGGGCGCAGCGCCTCGCGGGCGTTGCTCCGCGAACTGGTGGCGTGGCCCAAGCCCGGCCTCGTGAGCCTCGTCGACAACGGCAGCCACGACGACATGCGGCCGGGCCATTTCGTGCGCAGCGCGCGCGTGCTTCGCCATTACTTCACGGAGTGTGCGCGGGCCGGCGGGCGCGGCGCCGGGTTCGGCGAGCTGCGTCGCCTCGGCGTCGCAGCCGAAGTCGCGATGACGCGCGCGACGGGCGGCGTGAACGCGCACCGCGGCGCGATCTTCGCGCTGGGCCTGCTCGCGGGTGCTGCCGGGGCGCGGCCCAAGACGACGCTGGGCGCGCACGTGCGCGTCCGTTGGGGCGAAGATCTCCTCGCCCACCGGCGCGATCCCGCCAGCCACGGCAGCCATGCCGCGCGACGCCTCGGGATAGGCGGCGCCCAGGCCGAGGCGGCTGCCGGATTTCCCTCGGTGTACGCGGTTGCGCTGCCCGCGTGGCGCCGCGTGCGCGAGGCCGGGGGCGACGCGAATGCCGCGGCGGTGCACGCGCTCTTCGCGCTCGTCGCCGTGATCGACGACACGAACCTGGTCCATCGGGGCGGGGAGATCGGTCTGCGGTTTGCGCAGCACGCCGCGCGCGAGTTTCTCGACGGCGGCGGCATGCTCGCGCCCGACGGGATGGCGCGCGCCCTGCAGGTGCACCGCGCTTTCGTCGCGCGCCGGCTGAGCCCGGGGGGATCGGCCGACCTCCTGGCGGCCGCGCTCCTCGTCCAAAACCTGGAAGGGGCGCGGTGAACCATGGCGGGCTATCTCCTCCTCTGCCCGGGCCAGGGGGGCCAGCATCCCGGGATGCTCGACTTCGCCCTCGCGACGACCGAGGGGCGGGCCGCGATCGGGGAGGCTTCCTCGGCGGTGGGCATCGACATCGCGGCCCGGGTTCGCGCGGGAGAGGACCTGTTCGAGCCCGTCTTCGCGCAGGCGTGCGTGGTGGCGACGGCGCTCGCGAGCTGGCGCGCGATCGAGGGACGCGTGCCGGTGCCCGCCGCGATCGCCGGCTACAGCGTGGGCGAGGTGTCGGCCTGGGGGTGCGCGGGCACGTGGTCCGTGGCCGGGACGATGTCGCTCACGCTGGCCCGGGCGCGCCTGATGCTCGCCGCTTCTCCGCCGGACTGCGCGATGGTCGCGATCACGGGAGTGGACGGCGCGATCATCGAGCGCCTGCGCGGGCCCGGTGCCCATGTCGCGATCGAGGTCGAGGCGGATCACTGGATTCTCGCCGGCCGGCGCGCGGACCTGGATGCCGCCGTGGCCGCCCTCGTGATGGCGGGCGGCGTGGCGCATGCCCTTCCCGTGGCCGTGCCGTCGCACACGCCGCTTCTCGAGGCGGCCGCGACGGCATTGCGTCCTGCAATCGAGTCGATGGGCGGTACCCAGCCGGCCTCGCCGGTGCTTCGCGGCATCGACGGGCGGATGCTCTACCGGGTCGAGGATGCCGCCGGCGCCCTGGCGCAGGCCGTCTGCGGGACCATCCGCTGGCGATCGGTGATGGACGAGGCCGCGGAGCGGAATTTCGCCGTCTCGATCGAATTGCCCCCGGGCAGCGCGCTCACGCGCATGGCCCTCGCCCTGGGTCGCCCCGAGGCGCGCGCGATCGCCGACTTCCGTTCGCCCGAGGGGGCGGCACGGTGGCTGGAGCGCGCAGGATGAGGCACCCTGAGATTGATTCTAGGCAGGGGCTGGCGTACCGTCGATATTTGTCTCATATATCAATAACCGACAGGAGGAGGACCATGAACAGCAAGCGCAGAAAACTGTTGCAGGCCATCGGTGGCGCCGGCGTGACGGCGGCCGCCACGCCGTACCTGAGCTTCCCGGCCATCGCCCAGAACACGCCGCTTCGCGTGGGCATCATCGCGCCCAAGGCGGGCATCGCCGGCACCATCGGCGAATGCGGCCTGCGCGGCACGATGTTCGCGGTCGAGCGCATCAACGCCTCGGGCGGCATCGCCGGGCGCAAGGTCGAGCTGATCGTCGAGGAGGAGACCAACCCCAAGGATTCCATCGAGCGCCTGAGGAAGCTCGTGCTCCAGGACAAGGTCGATTGCGTGCAGGGCATCGTGTCCTCGGGCGTCTCCCTCGCCATGGGCGCGGTCGCCGAGGAGATGAAGGCCCACCTCATCTTCTGGGACGGCACGACGCAGGACGGCGTGAAGGAAACGATGGCGAACCCGCGCTATGTCTTCCGCAGCACGGACAACGAGTGCGAGGCGGTCATGGCCTCGCTCCTCGCCATCAAGTACTGGAAGGGCAAGTTCGCCACCATCGCCGGCATCAACCCCGACTACTCCTACGGCCGGAACAACTTCGCGGCCTTCCAGGCCCTCCTCAAGAAGTTCGGCGTCGAGCACAAGGTGGTCGCGGACCAGTGGCCCAAGGTGGGCACGACGGACCTGAACTCCCACGTGGCCGCGCTCAAGGCGGCGAAGCCGGACCTGATCTTCTCCTCGCTCCTGTTCGCGGACCTGCCCATCTTCATGCGCACGGCCCACGGCGCGGGCCTCATGGACGGCGGCACCAAGTTCGTGTTCCCGGCCGCGGGCTTCCAGCACACGGCGCTCAAGAAGAGCTTCACGCCGGAAGGCATGATCTTCGGCCACAACACGCTCTACTTCGACCACAAGGACGCATCTGCCCTGCAGAAGGACTTCGTGAAGATGTACGTGGACAAGTACAAGGACTACCCGCACTGGGAGGCCGATCGCGCCTACTTCGCGATGCAGGTCTACAAGGCGGGCGTCGAGGCGGCCTACAAGGCGAAGAACGCCTGGCCGGGCAAGGAGGACGTGATCAGCGCGATGGAGGGCGTGAAGGTGCAGTCCCTCGGCGGCCCGGGCCACATGAGGAAGGACCACATCGCCGAGCAGACCTTCTACCAGGGCCTCACCACGCACAAGAACAACTACGACTTCCCGACCCTGGGCACCGTGGACACGATGTACTCCGACCAGATCCAGAAGCCGCCGGGCGCTGATTTCTGGAAGTGGATCGAGACCGCGCAGATCAAGCTGTAGCGGCCGTTCGTTGACCGCGCTTTTCGACATCGTCTTCGGCGGCGTGTTTCACGCCGCCGTTCTCTTCCTGGTCGCCGCGGGCCTGCAGCTCGTCTTCGGCGTCCAGAAGATCGTGAACCTCGCCTGCGGTTCGTTCTACGCCTTGGGCGCGTACTTCGGCATCAGCGCGGTGAACTGGGCGCTGGCGGCCGGCGTGCCGCCCGCCCTGTTCCTGCCGGTGCTCATCCTCTCGGGCGTGCTGCTGGGCGCCATCGGCCCCTTCATCGAGGCCCTGCTGCGCACGGTCTACGACCGCGACGAGGCCTTCCAGCTCCTGCTCACCTTCGCTCTCGTCCTCATGTTCCAGGACGTGCTGCGCTACTTCTGGGGCGCGAACCCGCAGCAACTGGGCGACATCGCGACGCTCTACGGGAAGATCGAGTTGGGCGAGCTCAAGGCGCCCACCTACAACGTGCTGGTCATCCTGGCGAGCATCGCGATCGCCCTGGGCATCGGCACGTTCCTGCAGAAGACCAATTTCGGCCGCATCCTGCGGGCCACCGCCGAGAACCGCGAGATGGCCCTCGCCCTCGGCGTCAATGTACGCATCATGTATGCGAGCGTCTTCACGCTCGGCACCATCCTGGGCACCGTGGGCGGGGCCCTCGTCGTGCCCACGGCGGCCGCTTCCCTCGACATGCCGGTGGAGCTGGTGGTCGAGTCCTTCGCGGTCGTCGTGATCGGGGGCCTGGGCAGCATGCGCGGCGCCCTCGTCGGCGCCCTCATCGTCGGCCTCATGCGCGCGGCGGCCATCTCCTGGTACGCGGAGCTGGAGATGCTCTCCATCTACCTCGTGGTGATCATCGTGCTCGTCTTCCGTCCGGCCGGGCTCTTCGGCAAGGCGGTCGAATGAAAACGGCGCTGGGAGCGTTCGTGCTGTTGGCGCTGGCGGCGCTCGTCGCGTTGCCCAGCATCCTGTCGCCTTACTACATCACGCTCGTGCTGCCCGCCGTCGCCTACGCTATCGCCCTCCTGGGCTTCAACCTGCTCTTCGGCTATACGGGCCTGCTTTCGTTCGGCCACGCGCTCTACGTCGCGGTCGGGGCGTACGGGGCGGCGGTGCTCTCGAGCAAGCTCGGCATCAAGAGCTTCGAGCTGGTGCTGCTCCTGTCGGGCGCGGCGGCGGTGGCGGCGGCGATCCCCGTGGCGCTCCTGTCGGTGCGCTACGAGAAGATCTTCTTCGGCATCCTCACGCTCGCCTTCGGGATGCTCTTCCATTCGTTCCTTTTCAAGTTCTACGACATCACCGGGGGCGACACGGGCATCCGGGTGCTCAGGCCCTCGCTCTTCGGCAACGAATACAAGGACCTCGACAAGACGGCCTTCCTGGTCGGGCCCTTCTACTACTACTGCGTGGGGCTCATGGCCGTCCTGGGCTTCGTCATGTGGCGCATCGTGCATTCGCCCTTCGGATTGCACCTGGTGGCCTCGCGCGAGAACCGCCGGAAGAGCGAATACCTGGGCGTGCGCGTGCGCTTCTTCCGCCTCATCGCCTTCTCGATCTCCGCGTTCTACTGCGCCATCGGCGGCGCGATCCTGGCAATCAACACGGGGCAGGCCGATCCGGAGCTCGCCTACTGGACCCACTCCGGGGAACTCGTCTTCATGACGGTGCTGGGCGGCTTCGCCAACTTCTTCGGCCCGCTCGTGGGCGCCTTCACCTTCATCTTCCTCAAGTCCGAGCTGATGGGGCTCACCCAGTTCTGGCGGTTCTGGCTGGGTCTCACGCTCATCGTGATCGTCGTGCTCTTCCCGCGGGGCCTCGTGGGATTGGGGCAGGACCTCTGGCGCAGGGTGCTCAGGCGATGAGCACGATCCTGGAGACGGTGGGTGTCGGAAAGAAGTACGGCGATTTCGTCGCGCTGGACGACGTCTCCCTCTGCATCGCGGAGGGGGAGCTGGTCTCCATCGTGGGCCCCAACGGCGCCGGCAAGACGACCCTGGTGAACGTGCTCACGGGCCTGCTCAAGCCGACGGCGGGCATGGTGCGCTTCCGCGGCGAGGACATCGCGGGCATCGGCCCGGTGGTGCTCGCGCGCCGCGGCATGGCGCGCGCCTTCCAGCTCGTGCACATCTTCCCGGCCATGACGGTCGGGCAGACGATCGCCGTCGCGGTGATCTCGCAGGAAGGCAAGGGCCTGCGCCTGTTCAGCGCCGTGGACAAGGACGAAGGCGTGCGCGAACGCGTGCGGCAAGTGGCGTCGATCTTCGGCCTGGAGGCCAAGCTGCAGACCGAGGCCCGCTACCTGCCCCAGGGCGAGAAGAAGCTCCTCGACATCGCGAGCGCCTTCGCGCTGAATCCGGAGGTGATCCTCCTGGACGAGCCCACCAGCGGCGTCTCGAGCGCGGACAAGCACGGCATCATGCGCAACGTCGTGGATGCCGCGAAGAAGGCCGGCGTGAAGGCCATCATCCTGGTCGAGCACGACATGGACCTCGTGGCGGAATACTCCACGCGCATCGTGGCCCTCACCGCGGGCAAGGTGCTTGCGGACCTCCCGCCCGGGGAGTTCTTCGGCGATCCCGAGATCGTCTCGGCCATCGTGGGCAAGCGGGTCGGTCGCCTGGCGAAGGAAACCTGATGCTCGCGATCCGGAACCTCGTCGTCGACATCCAGGGAAGCCGCATCCTGCGCGACATTTCGCTCGAGGTAGGCCCCGGGGAGCTCGTGTGCCTGGTGGGACGAAACGGCGCCGGCAAGACGACGACCTTCCGCACGATCATGGGGTACCAGAAACCGGTCTCCGGCACGATCGGTTTCCGCGACAAGTCCATCGTGGACCTGCCCACCTACAAGATCGCGCAGCTGGGCGTGGGTTATGCGCCGGAAGAAAGCCAGGTCTTCGCGGATCTCACGGTGGCGGAGAACATCGAACTGCCCACCTGGACGAGGAAGGGCGGTCGCGACGCGCGTGCCCGCATCGATCTCGCCTACGAGACCTTTCCGAAGCTGCGCCAGTACGTGAACCGCGATGGCGACCAGCTTTCGGGGGGCGAGCGCAAGATGGTCTCCATCGCGCGGGCCCTCGCGCTCGATCCCCAGCTGCTCCTGCTCGACGAGCCGTTCGAGGGACTCTCCCCGGCCATCATCCCGAGCATCACCGAGGGCATCTCGTCCATCCGCAAGCTCGGCCATGGCGTGCTCATGGCCGAGTCGAACGTGCACCACATCCCGGAGTTCGCCGACCGGCTGTACGTGCTCGAGCGCGGCGAGATCATCTACCAAGGCAAGCCCGGCGACACCTACCCCCCGGAAGTGATGAAGGTCATCACCGGCGGCGCCTAGAAGGAGGCTCCCATGCCCAAGGTCCTCACGCAGGAACAGGTCGATGCCTACTGGCGCGACGGCTGCATCTTCCCCATCCGCGTCATGAGCGCCGCGGATGCCGCCGGGCTCCGTCGCCGTCTCGAGGCCTTCGAGAACGAGCACGGCGGCCCGCTCAAGGGCGACCTGCGCCACAAGTCGCACCTGCTCTTCTCCTGGCTGGGCGACCTCGTGCGCCAGGCGAAGATCGTCGACGCCATCGAGGACCTCTACGGCCCCGACCTCTTCTGCTGGACCACCAACTTCTTCATCAAGGAGGCGGCGACCCCCGCGTTCGTCTCGTGGCACCAGGATTCGACCTACTGGGGCCTCGACCGCCCGGACGTGGTGACGGCGTGGGTCGCATTCACGGCCGCCAACGAGAGCAACGGGGCCATGACGTACATCCCGGGAACGCACACGACGGACCAGATCCCGCACCGCGACACCTTCGCGAAGAACAACCTCCTCACGCGCGGGCAGGAGATCGCGGTGGAAGTGGACGAATCGAAGTCGCGTGCCGTGATCCTGGAGCCGGGCGAGATGTCGCTGCACCACGTGCGCCTCGTGCACGGCTCGCCGCCCAACCCATCGGACGACCGGCGCATCGGCTTCGCCATCCGCTACATCCCGACGAGCGTGCGGCAGGTGGCCGGCGAGGACAGCGCGACGCTCGTGCGCGGCGTCGACAACGAGCACCACTTCGCGCACGAGCCCAGGCCCATGCGGGACATGGACCCGGATTTCGTCGCGCTGCACAAGCAGATCGCGGAGCGCAATGCGCAGATCCTCTACCGCGGCACGCAGGTGAAGAGCTACAACGACCCGAAGGCGCTCCCCGATCGCGCCGCCTGAACGAACCCCCACCGGGAGGCATCCATGATCGCCGTGATCTTCGAAGTGCACCCGCACCCCGAGCACAAGGCCGCGTACCTGGCCGCCGCCGCGAAGATGCGGCCCCTCGCCGAGGGCATCGACGGCTTCATCTCCGTCGAGCGCTTCGAAAGCCTCGCCACGCCCGGCAAGCTGGTGTCCCTCTCGTACTGGCGAGACGAGCGCGCTCTCGGCGCCTGGCGGAACCTCCCCGAGCACCGCGCCATGCAGAAGCTGGGCCGGGGCCAGTACTTCGCGGACTATCGCCTGCGCGTGGCGGAAGTGTCGCGGGACTATGGCCTCCACGAGCGGGCCGAGGCGCCCGAGGACTCGAAGTTCGTGCATCCCTGAAGGGGACGCTTCCCTTTTCACGGAAAAGGGAAGCGTCCCCTTCAGGCGCAGGCGTTCTCCGCTCCGAAAAGGGAAGCGTCCCCTGTAAACTCGCGGGCTTCACGTCGACGAAGAAAGACAGGAAGCCCCCGTGTTCCGCACCCAATACCTCGATTACGCCGAACTCACCGCGCAGCTTGCCGCCTGGGCGAAGCAGTATCCCCAACTCGTCCGCCTGACCTCTCTGGGCCGCTCGGCCGAAGGCCGGGAGATCCCGCTGCTCACCATCGGTCGCGATGCCGATCGCCTGCGCCCCGCCGTGTGGATCGACGGCAACATGCACGCCTCGGAGGTATGCGGCTCCAGCGTCGCGCTCGCGATGGCCGAGGACATCCTCGCCATCCACGGCGGCAAGGACGAAGCGGGCGGCAAGCCCATCCCGAAGCACATGGCCGACGCGATCCGCGAGACGCTGTTCTACGTGGTGCCGCGCATCTCGCCCGACGGCGCCGAGGAGGTGCTCAAGAAGGGCCGCTACGTACGCTCGAGCCCCGTGAACGATCGCGCCAACAAGGACCACGCGTACTGGCAGTCGGGCGACGTCGATGGCGATGGCATGACGACGTACATGCGCATGCAGGACCCGCACGGGGAACTGGTGGAGCTTCGCGGCGAGGACGGCAAGCCCCTCGACCCGCCGGTGATGGTGCCCCGGCTGCCCGAGGACGAGGGCCCCTTCTTCAAGCTCTACCCCGAGGGATTCATCGAGAATTTCGACGGGCGCCGCATCCCGGACCCGTACTTCCTCGGCGACAACCTCTACGATTTCAACCGCAACTTCCCGTACCAGTGGAACGCCGAGCCCGACCAGGCCGGCGCCGGCCACTACCCGGGCAGCGCGCCCGAAACGCGCGCGGTGATCGACTTCGCCACGAAGAACCCGCACATCATGACGTGGCTGAACCTGCACACCTTCGGCGGCGTGCTGATCCGGCCCCTGGGCGACAAGCCCGACAGCAAGATGGACCCCACGGACCTCGCCATCTTCAAGCAGGCGGAGGCGTGGACCGAGGAGCACACGGGCTACGCGAGCGTGAGCGGGTACCACGAGTTCCTGTACGAGCCGGACAAGCCGATCTACGGCGACATCTCCGAGTGGGCCTACCACCAGAGAGGCTGCCTCGCGTACGTGATCGAGCTGTGGGACCTCTTCAAGCAGCTCGGCATCGAGCGCAAGAAGCCCTTCGTCGACCATTATTCGAAACTCGACCGCAAGGACTTCCTCGCCCTCGCCAAGCTGGACAAGGAGGTCAACGAGGGCCGCGTCTTCAAGCGCTGGAAGAAGGTGAGCCATCCGCAGCTGGGCGAGGTGGAAGTGGGCGGCTTCGACGGGCGCGTGGGCATCTGGAACCCGCCCTTCTCGAAGCTGCCGGAGACGTGCGTGACCCAGAGCGCCGCGTTCCTGCGCGTGGCCGCCCTCGTGCCGCGCGTTTCGCTCGCGCTGGTGAAGAAGGAAGCGGTCGGCACGGGCCACACGCGAATCGAGATCCGCGTCGCCAACGCCGGCTATCTGGCCACCCACGGCCTGCCCTCGGCGAAGCGCCTGCCGCTCTCCGAGCCCCTGCGCGTCACGGCGACGGGCGAGAACGTGAAGCTCGTCGCGCCCTCGGAGTCGGTCGTGGAGATCGGCCACCTGGACGGCTGGGGCGCGGGCCTTCACAACGGCTCGTCGATCTTCATGCCGTGGACGCGCGGCAACGTCCACGAGAAATTCGTGACGCTGGTGGCCGAAGGCCGCGGCACCCTCACGGTGAAGGTGGGCAGTTGCCGGGTGGGCTACCTTTCGCTGGACGTTTCCGTCGGCTGATCTTGCCGGGCGCGTCATCCGGCCTCCGCCCTCCCGCGTTGTAGGCAGGAGGGTTCGGTCTAGACTATTCAGACCAGTCCAGACCAGAACCCCGTCCCATGCCCGACATCGGCGTCTATGAAGCCAAGACGCACCTCGCGAGCCTCCTGGCGCGCGTGGAGCGCGGAGAACGGTTCGTGATCACCCGTCACGGCATCCCCATCGCCCAGCTCGCCCCGGTGGAAAGCCGGAATGCGGATGCCGTCCGGGATGCGCTCGGCCGGTTGAAGGCCGGGCGCGAGGCGCTTGCGCGTCGTGGCGTCCGGCTGGGGGACCTGCTGGGCCCGGGCGAGGGCCTGCGTGATCTCGCGCACAAGGGGCATCGCTACTGATGGCCTTCGTCCTCGACCGCTCGGTGGCCCTGGCGATGCTGCTGCCCGACGAGCGAAGCGAGACGGCCGACCGGCTTGCCGAGGCGCTTCTCCGGTCGTCGGCGCACGTGCCGGCCATCTGGCCCCTCGAAGTGCGCAATGCCTTGCTGGTCGCCCACCGGGCGCGTCGCCTGACCGCACGCGAGTTCGAGGAACGGCTCGGCATCGTGGGCGAACTGCCGATCGAGATCGACGCGGGCCAGCGGCCCGAATCGCTCATGCGTTCGGTGGAGATTGCCCGGCGGTACGGCCTGAGCGTCTACGACGCCACCTACCTCGAGCTGGCGGAGCGCGTCTCGCTCCCTCTCGCCACCTTCGACTCGAAACTCCTGAGAGCCGGCAAGGCATTGCGCATCCCCGCCGCTCCCTGATCGGATCGTCCCCACCCCATGAACGACATCGTCTTCCAGCCCGCGCGCAGGCTCGCTCGCCTGCTGCGCACCCGGAAGCTCTCCGCGGTCGAGGTCATGCGCGCCTTCATCGCGCAGGTGGAGCGCGTGAACCCGGCCGTGAACGCCATCGTCACCTTCCTGCCGGAGGAGGCGCTCAAGGAGGCGAAGCGCATCGACGCGAAGCGATCGCGCGCCAAGGGTGCCGATCCCATCGGGCCGCTGGCCGGCCTGCCCATCGCGTACAAGGACATGATCGCGACCAAGGGCATCCGGACGACGCAGGGCTCGCGCATCTACGCGCATCACGTGCCGACGGCGGACCACGCGATCGTCGAGCGTCTCAGGGCCGCCGGCGCCATCACGCTCGGCAAGACGAACACGCCCGAGTTCGCGGCGGGCAGCCAGACCTTCAACGAAGTGTTCGGCGCGACGCGAAACCCCTGGGACACGACGAAGACCTGTGGCGGCTCCTCGGGCGGCGCGGCGGTGGCGGTGGCGTGCGGGATGCTGCCGTTCGCGGATGGCTCCGATCTCGGCGGGAGCCTGCGCAACCCCGGCAACTTCAACGGCGTCGTCGGCTTCCGCCCCACGCCGGGCCGCGTGCCGTCGTTCCCCGCCATCGACACCTGGGCCACGATGAGCGTGCTGGGGCCCATCGCGCGCACGGTCGACGACGCCGCGTTCCTGCTCTCTGCCATGGCCGGCCCCGATCTGCGCTCGCCCATCACGATCACGGAACCGGGTTCGGTCTTCGCGAAGCCGCTCAAGCGCGACTTCCGCAAGACTCGCGTCGCGTGGTGGCCCATCGAGAACGGGCGCCTCAGGGGCGACGACCCGATGCCCGTGGATCCGCGCGTGGTCGCGGTGCTCGAGCGGCAGAAGAACGCGCTGCGCGCCATGGGCTGCATCGTGGAGGATGCGGCGCCGGATCTCTCGGGGGCCGCCGAGGTGTTCCACGTGATCCGCGCGCTGGGCTACGTGCAACGGCTCGGGCCCTTGCTCGCGAAGCACCGCCATCTCATGAAGGACACGGTGGTGTGGAACACGGAAGAGGGCCTCGGGATGGATGCGTCGCGCATCGCCGCGGCGCTGAACGGTCGGGCCGGGCTATTCCACCGCATGCGCCAGTTCCTCGAGCGCTACGACTTCCTGTGCCTGCCCGTGAACCAGGTGCCGCCCTTCCCGGTGACGCAGCCTTACGTCACCGAGATCGCGGGCGTGAAGCTCGCCTCCTACATCGACTGGATGAAGAGCGCGTACTACATCACCACGACGAGCCACCCGGCCATCTCGGTGCCGGCGGGCTTCACGGACGACAGGTTGCCGCTGCCGGTCGGGCTGCAGGTGGTGGGACGCTACCGGGACGATTTCGGCGTGCTGCAATTCGCGCACGCCTTCGAGCAGGCGGCGGGCGTCGCCGGCCGGCGTCCGCCGGTTGCTCGGTAGGGGCCTATGCCCCGCAGCGCTTGCGCTCCTCGTCAACCTCGAAGGCGGCCAGATACCAGCCGCGCCCGTGATAGCGCACGCGGTTCAGCCGGAGCGTGAACGAGCGGTCGTCGAAGGCCACTTCGTAGCGCTCCCGGTAGCGGAAATCCTGCTCGGCCACGAGCAGCGTATCGAGGTGCCCCGAGGCTTCCTTGCCGGGCAGGTAGATCGCGTTCAGGCCGCCGTCGGTGCCGGGCTGGGCGAGGAAGAGCTTCACCGGCTCGCGCGAGAGGATCCGCAGGCCCAGCCGGACCCTTCGCCCGTTTCCCGGCGAGCGGCGCATCACCTCGCAGAGCGCCGGCCGGACATCGTCGTCGCGGTGAACGGCGAGCAGCATGCCGACCTCCACCGGCTTCATCGCGTCCTCCTCGTACTCGACCCCCAGGCCGTCCGGGCTCTCGTCGACCAGGCGCATCATGCGGCGAGGGATCTCGAAGAGCCTGTCGATGCCGGGAGCCTGCTGGCTCGCCAGGCGCGGGTTGGGCAAGCGGTGCGTGGGTGCGGTCGCGAGCCGTGGCGCGAAGGCCTTGGCCAGGACCTCGGCCATGCCCGCAAAGGCTTCCACCCGTTCTTCGCGCCGGTGACGGGCCTGCCGCGCGACGTGGTTGCGGGTCGCCTCGAAGAAGAAGCGCAGGAAGTCGAGCGCCGCCGTGTGCTCCTCGACGCGAAACTCGGCGGCGCAGCCGTACCCGGGGAAGATGACGCCCTCCCGGAAACCGCGCACGACGGTGGCGATGTGGCGCTCGAGCGGCCCGATCGAGATGTAGCGCCGGCCGCCCGGCGT
>Ga0209254_10003483_pt1 | contig 14355 bp, 13 predicted proteins | sample FrelakmetDIP11DI_FD_187148 | JGI IMG/M metagenome (GOLD analysis project Ga0209254, IMG submission 187148) | Freshwater lake sediment microbial communities from the University of Notre Dame, USA, for methane emissions studies - DIP11 DI (SPAdes)... | ecosystem: Environmental > Aquatic >...
CGAAGGCGCTGCCTCCCGTGAGCACGAAGGCATGCACCTCCTCCACCAGGTTCACCGGGTTGAGTAGATCGGTCTCGCGCGTGCCCGGCGCGCCGCCCCGCACATCCACGCCGCCTTTGCTCCCCGGCGGCAGCAGGACCACGGTGCACCCCGTCAGGCCCACTTCGTCCTGCGCGTGCCCCACCATAACCCCGTCGATTATAAAGGCCATGCTTCCCCCTTACTGCCGTAAGCCCGCGCCCCGCCTCGTCTCAATGCCCGAAACATGCATCGATGAAGGCACCCATCTCCGCGTTCAATTCCTCGGTGCGTTCCAGGTGAGTCGAATGACCGGCGTCCTTGTAGACCACCAGGCGGGCATCGGGCAGGGACTCATACGTCCGGCGATTGGCTTTTTCGCTGGTCAGCTTATCTTTACTCCCAACAAACATGAGCACGGGGATGTCCACGTCCGGTAGATGCTCCTCGACGTGATAATCGAAGATCGCCTTTAATGCCAGGGATGTCGCCGGCACCATGGTGGTAAAGGACATCTCGCGCTGCAGCTCAACCTCGTCCGCCGGAGGATGCTTCCCGAAAGCGGCCCAGCGGCATATGAGATAGGCGAACGGCGTGTTTCGCAGTATCTTTCTTCCCCGTTCCACCAGGCGGTTTTCCCGACCCCCCAGAACCAGGAACGGCGAGAGGGGAAAAGGATAGAGCCGTTTGAGCAGACCACCCAGGTAGATGCTCTCCAGGGTATTGGTTCCGGTGGAATCGATGATCACCATGCCCTTGAGCCTGCCGCGGTACTTCTCCCCAAAATGCTGGTGGAACTTGAACGCCGTGAAGCCGCCCATGCTATGCCCCACGATGACGAACTCCTCAGGATCGAAAGCATCCACCACCGCCTTGAGGTCCTCCGCGAGACGGTCGATGCGGAAATCCTTGCCGGCCGGCATGGCGGACTTGCCGTGTCCGCGCTGGTCCGTCGCGACCACTCGATAACGGTCACACAGGCAGGCCATCTGGTGCCTGAAGATCACGTGGGAACAGGTCCAGCCGTGCATGAAAAACACGGTAGGGCCGGATTCACCGCAGTACTCCACATGCAGGGCGGTCCCATCCAGCGACGTCAACCCCTCTATGACCTGCTTGCCCCCCGTACAGCGGGGATCCGGGACGCCGTCCCCCGACCTGATGTGGTCCAGGCGCCGTATTGCCGCCGGGACCCCCAGCAAGCTCAGCGAAACAACGGCAGCACCCAGCGTGGATTTTTTCACAACCCCTCCTTAAATCCCACGGCCACCCTGAAACTTCCATGCGGTCCTAGTCGCCGAAGCGGATGAGGTCACTTGCAAACCTCAGGGCATCCTCTCTGCTCTTGAGCGCTCCCTCCAACTGCGCGACGCGCACTTCCTTCAGTATCTCCCCGATGGCCAGCCCCTCGGGCATGCCTAATACCTCCATGAGGTCCCGTCCTCCTATGAGGGGAGCGACCTCCTTTTCCTGGTAATATGCGTCTAGCAAACGCCTGCAGACATCGAAGTAGACCTCCAGCTCCTGCGGGGAGGAAAGGGGGCCCCGGGTCGCGCAGCGGTCCGCCACGGAGAGGAGGACGATGTCAACCAGTTCATCGCCCAGATTGGCGATGACCTTCCTGAGCTGCCGCTCCGATGCACGTTGCGGGGTGGAGATGCCGATGTCCATATGCTTTCCCACCGTTATGGCCAGGTAATCCGCGGCTTTACGCGAGAGTCGCAGCCTCGTCGCGAGGTTGAGCACGGCATCCTGGCTGTGCCTCTGATGCGAGTAGAAATGGATGCGCCCTGAGATATCGATCGTCGAAGTCTCCACCTTGCCCGCGTCGTGATATAAAGCGGCCAGGCGGAGGAAAGAGCTTCGCGGCTGCAGGTCCTGGATAGTCTGCGACATAAGCTCGTCGATCCTCTCCGCGTGGCCGGGGAAAGCCCGGCCCGGTTCCTGCAGCAAACGGTCCAGTTCTTCGAGGGTGAGCAGGGTATGAGACCAGACATCGAGGTGGTGGTAGGCGTTCTGATCCAATCCCACCGTATCGGTGAGGTCCGGGAAGACGTACTGCAGTAGACCGGTGGATTCCAGCTCTGCGAAGATGTGGGAGGTGTCCGGGAAGAGGAGGGTTCCCAGCAGTTCCACGCTTATACGCTCGCCCGGTACCTTGGTCACCAGGGATGCGTATTTCTTCATGTGGTTCAGGGTGCGCTCCTCGTACTCCAGACCCAGCACGTGGCGGAAACGCATGGCCCTGACCAGGCGTACCGGGTCCATGAGGAAAGTCTCGTTGGAGCATTCGCGCAGGATGCAGCGGGAGAGATCCCTCCAGCCGTAGTACTTGTCGATGAGGTCGCGCGGCAGTCGCAGTTCCTCATGCACCAGCCTATCCACATCTACCGCCATGGCGTTGATGGTGAAGTCACGGTAGGAGAGGTCCTCCTCGACGCTTATGCCCTTGATGGGAGCGAAATCGATGGTTCGCCTTTGCCCGTCGTTGTCGATGACCACGCGGTGGGTGTTTTCCTCTTCGTGGAGCAGGAAACTCTTCCCATTCCATTTCGCGGCCACCCCCCTCGCGATTTCCCCGGGATCCGTGGAGGTTATAAAGTCGATGTCCTCGGGTATCTCCCCCAGGAAATAGTCCCTCAGGTAGCCGCCCACCAGGTATATCTCCACGGGCTTGAGGGAAGCCAGATAGGACACGAGAGAGCCAAGAAAAGGGTCGGCACGATCCAGGTCATTAAGGGACAAGGCATTGGGGAGGACCTTCAACTTCCCTCCTTCTTGCTTATTGAAACGGCTGCGCCCCGCGCCAACATTATAGCCTATGGGAGACCCTCCATTATCGGAAAACCGTTATTCCACGGAGATAATATTTGAGCGTATGCGCCAGTTTTACTCTGTTTGCAGGCATAAAACCCCGCCCCCTATAATAGGAATACGGCGTATAGGGGCAATCGTGTGGAAGCATTGAAGCATATTGGTCAAAGACTACGGGGGTGGTTGAGCTGTTGATGCTGGAGGCTGTGACTTATCCCGCTAAAGTGGCTGCTTCTTTCATGTATCAAGAACGCCAGATTGGATGTGGACATATGGGGATGGATAGGTTATGTAGGGCAATTCTCGCGGTTTTACTGTTCCTTATTGTATTGCCTGCACTATCGGGCTGCGGTAGTTCTTCGTCCGTTGTCCACACCATAGATCCCCAAGCCATGGCAGATGTGGTGCAAAAAGGAGGAACGGACTTCGATTTCGCTCTATTCCAGCAGATCGTTGAGGGAAGTCCGGATGAAAACGTCGTCCTCTCACCCTTGAGCGCGAAGATAGCCCTTGTCATGGCCTACAACGGGGCTACAGGCGAGACCAAAGACGCCATGGCCGAGGTGCTGGGGCTCAAGGGCTTGAGCCTTGAAGAGGTCAACCGGGGGTTGCAGAGCTTGATGACCTACTTGAAGCGAGCCGATGAAGGTGTACAGCTCGAGATAGCCAATTCCCTTTGGGCCTCGGAGGATGTCGCTTTCTACGAGGATTTCCTTGAGCGCAACCGCAGCTATTTCGATGCTGAGATAGCCAGTGCGGATCTCCAGGACCCCGCGACCATCGCCCGCATCAACGCATGGGTTAAGGAAAAGACCGGGGGCACAATCGAGGAGATTGTGGAAAAGATCGATCCCCTGACGGTCCTGGTGATATTGAACGCACTTTATTTCAAAGGCACCTGGGCCGACGAGTTCGATACGTCCCTCACATGGGATCGCTCCTTCAAACTCCTCGATGGAAATATCATCCAGGTTCCCATGATGTTTCAGCCGAAACAGGAGCACGAATACTTCATGGATTCAGATATCCAGGCGGTTAGCCTGCCCTACGGCGACGGTCGCCTGAGCATGTACGTATTCCTGCCGGTATATGGGGAAGACTACCGGGATTCCCTCACGGAGTTCACCCCTGAGAACTGGGTGGAGTTCCTCGCAGAGTTCACGCCCGAGAACTGGGAGCGCTGGATGGGTTCATTCAAATCCAAAGAGATAGACATATATCTTCCCCGCTTCAAGGTCGAATATGAAAAGGACCTGGATGGTGCATTAAGAGCCCTGGGAATGGGCAAGGCCTTTGAAGGCGGGTTCGGGGATATGGAGCCGGGAGGCGAGGGCGACTTCATCGGAAAAGTCCGGCAGAAGACGTTCATCGAGGTGAACGAGGAGGGCACCGAGGCCGCTGCATCCACTGAGGTGGAGATGACGCTAGGCATTGGCGAGGTAATGATGGTGAACCGGCCTTTCGTATTTGCTGTCCGGGACAATCAGACCGGCGCTATCCTCTTCCTCGGCTCTATTACTAACCCAGAATCCGGAACCTGATTCCCCACCGGGGATCGCAAAAGAAACGTGCATTTATGTGGCTAAAGAGGAATGTCATTCGCTCGGGTGTCGTTCTATAAGAAAGTCACGCTAGCTCGGCGGACAGGGCGTTCGGGCGAAGCTTCCATCTGTGCAGCCACTAGCCCGGGGATCTGCGGGGTCGGTCGCAGCCAAAGAAACGGGCATTTCAGTGGCTAATGAGAATAGAGCCCGCCCGGGTGTCGTCCTGTAAAAAGACACGCTAGCTCGGCGGACAGGGCGTTCGGGCGAAGCTTCCATCTGTGCAGCCACTAGCCCGAGAACCGGGGGTCGGAAAAGAAACGGGCATATTAGTGGCTAAAAAAGGATGGAAAACGCCCGGGTGTCGTTCTATAAAAAGACACACTAGCACGGCGGGCTCGGCGTTCGGGCGAAGCTTCCTTCTGCGTTGCCACTGTCCCGAGAACCGGGGGTCGGTCTGAAGCGACCTTCGCGAGCAGTATATCCGAGAGAGAGCTGCGCTCACGAATACTTGTCCGGGTTATACGATTCTGCAACCTGCGAGTGCGGAGCGAGGACCGTTACCCCCGGGCTCGGGCTGGACTAAATCTGCTCGAACGCCTACGCTTCCCGAGCTAGTCCCGTGTCCAATATACGCGCGCGAAATCGGCATGCTGCTGCCACTGTATATCCAGATGGCCGGAATACGCCTTCTCGAATTCCTTACCCAGCCGTTCGGCCAGAGCGCGGTCGGTGGTCTCGATAACGATCTCGTCCTTCTTCTCTTCGATGTGGTAGATGCGGGCGGCGATATTCTTGCGCAGTTTCTTCTGCGCCACGCTGCGGATAAGGTTTTTTGCCTCTTCCCTATGAGTATTGAGGAAGTCCCCCCTGAGATAGACAACGCCGTCCACTTGACCTTTTGCCACCCTCTCGCAGCCGGGGCAGAGGTGTTTTTCCCACCCGTTGCTCTTCATCGCCTTGGCCCTGACCGCTTCGTCGAAATCCCACTTCTGGTCGATACAAACGGCATAGCAGGAAGGACATATCTTCATTATCTTCTTCCTCCTTCAGGCTCTTCGGAAAATCAACTGTCCGTTAAGATCCTGCTCATGGAATCATCGATCACCTCCACAAGAATCTCTCTCTCCGTGGGTCGCAAGACGTGCAGGGATACATCGTCCCTCGAGAGTATATCCGCGAGGAAATCGTCGCTTCCGCTGAGCACCGTGGCCAGAAGCGGCAAGGGCGCGTCGAGAAGCGTAGGTAGGAGGTCGCGGAAAGCGCGGGATAATAATTCCATGCGCCCTATCTCATCAACGATCAGCAGATCGACTTCCTCTTTCCCCGCCTGCAAAGCAGGCACGGCTATTCCCTCGAATGCCGCTAGATCAACGCCGTACTTACCCACTCGCTGCTTTCCTTTGTAGGCGATATGTGCCAGTACTGCCGTATCTCCCCTCAGGTCCCGTACGCGGAAACCTACGCGATGAGGTCCTTCCCTTATCTCCTCGGTAACGAAACCTCCCGCCTTGAACCCGCGGGCGGCGAACCTCTTTGCCAGGCTCGTGACCAGCGTGGTCTTTCCGCTTCCAGGCCTTCCGGCTACCAGGATATTGTCGGGCATCTGCCCCCTCGGATACCGGGAGCGGCCGGCGCTCGGGACGACAATATCGCTTGAAATGTGCCGGCTTCGCCTCCTCGCGATTTAAATGCTTGATATAGAGATAATACCCTGGTGGGGTTTTTATAAACGGTTCAGATAGATGCGGGGGACGCGCTTACCTATACCGCATACTACCTCGTAGTTTATCGTCCCCAGCACCTCCGCCGCGCGTTCCACTCCCCACTCGTCCGCTCCGTACCCGCCGATGACCGTGACCTCTTCGCCCGGCTCGTAGCTGTCCTCTACCAAGTCGACCATGCACAGGTCCATGCAGACCGTACCCACCTGCGGATAGCGCTTTCCCGCGATGAGCACCTCCCAGCGATTCGAGAGGGCGCGCGGCAGGCCGTCCGCATATCCTATGGGCAGGACAGCGATCCAGGTGTCGCGTTCGCACCTATAGGTCAATCCATAGCTCACGCCCTCCGCCTCGCAAACCCTGAACACGCGGCTTATGCGCGTCTTGATAGAGAGAGCGGGTCTCAGATCGAGGTTGCCGCGGTATTCGCTGCCCGGCAGCAGACCGTACATGGCGATGCCCAGCCTTATCATCTCCAGGCGAGAATCCGGGAAAGACAAGGATGCTCCGGAGGCCGCAACATGCCGCAGCGGCACCTCCACGCCTTTAGCCTCCACCTCCTCCAGCACCTGCCGGAAGACCTCCCACTGCTGCGTACTGAAGGGGTCTCCAGGCAACGAGGCATTGGCCAGGTGGGTGTAGATCCCTTCCACCTCGATTCCGGGCAGGGAAGCAACCTCCAGAACCAGGGCGGCCGCCTCAGCCGGGTCAGCACCCATGCGATGCATGCCCGTATCGATCTTGATATGGAGCTTGAGTTTGCCATCCCCCGCGACCGCTGCCCGCGAGAGGGCATGCGCGTAAGATGTCGTATAGACAGTGGGTATGAGGTCCAGTTCGGCTACCCTGGCGGCAGCTTCGGGCGGCGGCTCGAATAGGAGATGGATTGGGGCCGTCAGGCCGGCTTCTCTGAGCTCCTCACCCTCCTCTACCAGGGCCACACCAAGGCGCCTCGCCCCACCCTGCAGCGCGGCGCGCGCCGTCTCCACCGCGCCGTGGCCATAACCGTCCGCCTTGACGATAGCCATCACCTGGCAGGCGGGGCCGGCGAGTTCGACGAAGAGGCCTACGTTGTGGCGGATACATTCCAGGTCTACCTCGACGCGGGTCGGGCGCCAGGCAGCAGTCCCGGCCGACATCGTCATCAGCCCTCGGTAAGGGTTTTAAGGATGTCGGCCCTGGTGATCACACCCATGAGCTTCTCTTCCTCCACGACCAGTACGTATTCGAGGTCCTTATCCACCATCAGTGTGGCTACCTTCTCTACGCTGTCCGCTGTGTTTACCGCCCTGTATTCCTCCTCCATGACATCGTGGGCTACCGAGCCTACGGCCTGCCGCAGCTCTTTCTGGAAGCGATTGAGCGAGGAGGGGAGCATGATGTAGCTGTCCAGGAAATGCAGAAAGGTGGGAAAATGTATCTTGGCGTCCTGATGGACCAGGTCCTCCTCGTCCACCACGCCCAGCAACTTGCCGTCGGAATCGACCACCGGCAGGCAGCGGATACGGTTCTCCAGCATCATCTGGGCGATATCCTTGACCGGGGTTTCGGGGTCCACGGTCAGGGGATCGGAGCTCATGATCTCTCGCGCCGATTTCACGTCTTTCTACCTCCCTCTCTTCCGCGCAGCAGTGACGACAATGCCAGGGGCAGGTGGGAGATGATGTCTCCGGCCACCATGCCAACGGATCCCACCATGTGGCTGGCCAGTTCCGCCGCTCTTCCATGTACGTAAACCCCGCATACGGCCGCATCCGGGGGGTCCAACCCCTGGGCGCAGAAGGCCGCGATGCATCCGGTCAAGACATCTCCGCTCCCCGCCGTCGCCAAGCCCGGCAGCGCCAGGGTGTTCACATGTATCCTCCCCTCTGGGGTTGCGACCAGGGTGTTGGCGCCTTTGAGCACGGTAGTGCAGCCGAACCTGCCGGCCCCCTCCGCGGCAGACGCTATGCGCAAGGACTGGATATCGCCGGCCCCACGGCCGAGCAGCCGGCCCAGCTCTCCGGGGTGAGGGGTTATCACCGTCGCTCCTTCCCTGCCGGACAGGCAATCGCCGCTCATAGCGGCGCAGTTGATGCCGTCGGCATCCAGGACCACCGGCACGCGTGCCTGTCGCAGCAGTTCCGTCACCACATCACATGTGGCAGGCGCCGTACCTATGCCGGGCCCCAAGGCCAGCACATCGTATCCCTCCAGCTTATCCAGTAACACCTCCACAGCGCCTTCACTCAGATGCCCAGCTCCCTCATCGGGCAGCGGCAGCGTCATCACCTCGGTGAGTTTCACTTCCATAATGGGATTGAGCGACGCGGGAACGCCAAGCGTCACCACCCCCGCCCCGGACCGCATAGCCGCCCTCGAGCAGAGAGCGGCTGCCCCGGTGAGCCCTACCGAGCCGGCCACCACCAGCACGCGCCCGCTGCTTCCCTTGTGCGCATCGGGGAGGCGGCGGGGCAGCAGCGCGGCCACCTCTTCCTCCTCGATGGTGAATATCTCGCTCTCCACTACCTCGGCCAGCAGGTGTTGTGGTATCCCGATGTCCACGACCACGATCTCTCCAGCCTGCAGCGCTCCCGGGAAGAGGTAGAGCCCCGCCTTGGGCCAGGCGAAAGTCACCGTGCGCACGGCGTGCACGGCGGGCCCATCCACCGCCCCCGTCTCGGCATCGACGCCCGAGGGTACATCCACCGCAAACACCGGCGCCGCGCTCGCGTTTATCGCCTCGATGGCCGCCGCGAAATCCCCTTCCGCGGCGCCGTGAAAACCCGTGCCGAAGATGGCATCTACAACCAGGTCCGAGCCTGCGAGCTTTTCCGCCAACCGGGACGGATCGCACTTCTCCACCCCGCCGACCTCCTCCCGTAAACGGAGGTAATTGGCGGTGGTGTCCGGGGACAGTCCATCTTCTTCGCCCAGCAGAAATACCCTGACCTCTGCTCCCCATGACGCCAGGTAGCGCGCAGCAACGAAGCCGTCTCCCCCGTTGTTGCCCTTCGCGGCCACCACGCAGACGCTTTTACCGGCGCAGAGGCCTACGAGGTCCCGCGCCTGTTCGGCAACGTGCCTTCCTGCCCTCTCCATGAGGTCCAGGGACGGTATGCCTCCCTCGATGGCCCTGCGGTCAAGGGCGGCCATCTCGCGCGGCAGCACCACCCTCATGGCCGCGACCCCCCACCTATCGCCTGGGCCACCGCTACCGCCATGTCCCCGCTGTGGGAGACGCTCACCATTATCTCCTCCACGCCGCGCCGTTCCGCGACCTCCCGAGCGTTACCCGAGAGCTCCATATAGGGAGCCCCGTTCTCTGCCGTCAGCATCTCCAGTTCCGGCCAGGAGAATCCCCTGATCCCGGTCCCTAACGCCTTGGCTGCCGCTTCCTTGGCGGCGAAACAGGCCGCGTATCGGCGGCCTGGACGCTTGCAGCCCTCGCACCGCTCACGCTCGCGGGACGAAAAAACGCGCGACACGAAACCCTCGTGCCGCGCCATGGCTCTCTCTATCCTTGCGACCTCGACCAGGTCTACTCCGATACCCAGGATATCCATAAGCCCTTTCTCGCGCCTGCGCCCGGAGGCCGGGCGTCCGATGTGCTTATATCTTCATTCTCCGTCCCACCGCGCTTCCCTCCCCTTACTCCACCGTCACCGTCTTGGCGAGGTTGCGGGGCTGGTCCACGTTGCAGCCCCTCAGCTTGGCGATGTTATACGCCAGCAGCTGCAGGGCTGGGGCCAGCACCACCGGGTAAAAATGCGGTTTCACCTCCGGGACGAAGATGGTCTCCTCGCAGCATTCCGCGACTTCCGTATCTCCCTCGGTGGCCAGGGCGATGACCGGTGCCTGGCGCGCGCGCACCTCTTCGATGTTGCTGCGCACCTTGTCGTAAACGGGGTCCTTGGGGATGAGCACCACCACCGGAAAGCCGGGGTGAAGCAGGGCGATGGGGCCGTGTTTCATCTCACCCGCGGGGTAGCCCTCAGCATGTATGTAGGATATCTCCTTGAGCTTGAGCGCCGCCTCCATGGCCATTGGATAATTGATATTGCGCCCGAGAAACAGGAAGTCCTCACAGCGGCAGTACTTTTCGGCGCAGCGCTCCACCGCCTCCGTGTTGGCGAGCACCTTCTCCACCTTCCCGGATAAGGATTCCAGCTCCCCAAAGGTCTCCTTCACGAAGCCTTCCTCCAACAGCCCCCGCTCCTGGCCCAGGTAGAGCCCCAGCAGGTATACCGCCGCGATCTGGGTGAAAAACGTCTTGGTAGCCGCGACGCCGATCTCCGGGCCGGCGTGGGTGTAGAGCACCGCATCGGATTCGCGGGCCATCATGCTTCCCACCACGTTCACGATGGACAGGGTATGCGCGCCGCTGCTCGTCGCCCAGCGCACGGCGCTCATGGTATCCGCGGTCTCCCCGGACTGGCTCACCGCCACCACCAGGCACGAGGGGTCGAGCCTGGGCTCGCGGTAGCAGAACTCGGATGCTATGTCTACCTCCACGGGGATATCCATCCAGGTCTCGATGATGTAGCGGCCGAGGAGGGAGGCATGGTAAGAGGTGCCGCAGGAAACGAAGATGATCCTCTGGATGGAGCGAAAGTCCAGCTTCGCTTCTTCCAGCTCCTCGATGCACAGCGCACCTGTCTTGGACAGCCTGCCCCGCAGGGTATCCGTCCAGGCCTGTGGCTGCTCGTATATCTCCTTGAGCATGAAGTCGGCGTAACCGCCCTTCTCCACGGCCGCCACGTCGAAGGGCACTTCGTAGGGCGCTCGCTGTACCGCCCTGCCCTGCGCGTCGACTATTTTCCAGTCCTGGCGTGTTATCCTCGCCAGCTCGCCGTTTTCCAGCGCCACCGCGTCCCGGGTGCCGTCCAGCAGGGCCGGGGTGGCGGAGACCAGGAAGTTCTCGCCCTTGCCTATGCCCATGACCAGCGGGCTGTCCTTGCGCGCTCCCACCAGGACCCCGGGCTCGCGGGCGCTCATGAGCACCAGGGCATAGGCGCCCTCCATGTCCTGCAGGGCGCGGCGTGCCGCCTCCAGCAGGTCACCCTGGTAGTACTCCTCCACCAGGTGAGCGACTATCTCGGAGTCGGTCTGTGAGCGGAAGCGGTGGCCTTTGGCCTCCAGCTCATCGCGCAGCTCGCGGAAGTTCTCGATGATGCCGTTATGGGCCACAGCGATCTCTTCGTTGCAGTCCAGGTGGGGATGGGCGTTCTCCATGGAAGGCTGCCCGTGGGTGGCCCAGCGCGTGTGCGCGATGCCCATCTCGCTCCCGCCCTGGAACCAGTCAAGGTGGGGCTCAAGGTTGTCCAGGTTGCCCTTGCGCTTGAGCAGGGCTATCCTCTCTCCGTCGAAGACGGCGATGCCCGCGGAGTCGTAGCCGCGGTATTCCAAACGGCGCAGCCCCTTGAAAAGGGTCTGGGGCACCTCTCGCTCTCCAACATACGCGATGATCCCGCACATCTCAGCCTATCTCCTTCTCGATGAGTCCCGCCAGCGACTCGGCTGCCTCTTTCGCGCGTTCGGGATCCATGGCTTCCACCATCACCCTCACCACCGGCTCGGTACCCGATGGGCGCAGGAGCACCCGTCCCTCTCCGGCCAGCTTGTCCTCCCATTCCCGCACTGCCCGCGCGATCACCGGCGATCTCAGCGCCGCCTCCTTGTCACCAACTGTGACGTTGATGAGAAGTTGGGGGATCCTCTCCATGACGCCGCCAAGGGAGGAGAGGGGGTCGCCGGACTCCGTCAACGCCTCCAGTAGCTTGAGGGCGGTGAGCAAACCGTCTCCGGTGGTCGCGTGGTCCCCAAAGATGATATGGCCGGACTGTTCACCACCCAGGTTCAACTCCTCCTGCAGCATCCTTTCCAGGACGTAGCGGTCTCCGACCTGGGTGACCAGTACCTCTATACCCGCCCGCTGCATGGCGCGGTGGAAACCGAGGTTGGTCATGACCGTGGTAACCATGGCATCGCGTGCGAGCATGCCCCCGGTCTTCATGTGCAGGGCGCAGATGGCCATGATGAAGTCTCCGTCCACGAGCCGGCCTTTTTCGTCCACGGCCAGCAAGCGGTCGGCGTCGCCGTCGAAAGCCAGGCCCAGGTCGGCCCCGGTATCCACTACCGCCCGCTGCAGCGACTCGGTGTGGGTGGAGCCGCACTCACAGTTTATGTTCAACCCATCCGGCTCGGCATTTAAAACCACCGTCTCCGCCCCCAGGCGCTTCAGCAGAATAGGAGCCAAGCGGTAAACGGCCCCATGGGCACAGTCGATGACCACTTTTCGGCCCGTGAGATCGGGGCTGGCTACAGAAAGCAGGTTATCCATATACAGCTCCTCGGCATCCTGTGCCTGGCTCACGCAGCCGACGGCATCGCCGTTGGGGCGGTCCGCGAGCTCCCCCGCCTCGATGATGGTCTCCATCTCCAGCTCGACCTCATCCGGCAGTTTGTAACCTGTGCGGTGGAAGAACTTGATGCCGTTGTCCCGCGCCGGGTTATGCGAGGCGGATATGACCACCCCGGCATCCGCCCCCTTGTGCGCGGTGAGGAAGGCCACGGCTGGCGTGGGGATGACGCCCAGGGTCTCCACCCTTCCCCCGCTGGAGCAGATCCCGGCCACCAGCGCCGATTCCAGCATGCTGCCGGAGATGCGAGTATCCCTTCCCACCACTAAAAAAGGCCGGGCGTTGCCGGTGGCCAGTACTTTGACCGCCGCACAGCCTACCCGCAGGGCAAGCTCGGGGGTTAGTTCCAGGTTGGCTGCTCCTCTTATGCCGTCGGTCCCGAAGAGCCGGGGCCTATCCTCTGGCTTATGCATGAGTCGCTCCCGTTTCATCCATACCAGGACTATAGCACCGTCCATTTCGGACCTTCAAGAAAAGGTAAACCGCATCCGCTCACACGACGTGAATAGTGCGCAGCGAAGACGTGGAACTCCCGTTAGGGGTAGCGATCAGCGCTTGGAGAACTGCGGGCGCTTGCGGGCTTTCTTCAGTCCGTATTTCTTGCGCTCCTTCATGCGCGGGTCGCGCCTGAGGAGACCGGCTTTCTTGAGATCCGTACGCAGGGTCTCGTCGCAGTCCACCAGAGCACGTGCGATGCCGTGGCTGAGGGCTCCCGCCTGTCCGGATATTCCACCGCCCTTGATGGTGGCGAATACGCGGTAACGGCCTACACTGCCGGATACCTCCAGGGCCTGCATGACATTATAGCGCAGGGTCGGGCGCGGGAAGTAAACCTCGATGCTCTTGCCGTTGATCTCGAACTCGCCCTCTCCCGGATAAAGCCATACCCGTGCCACGGCTTCCTTGCGCCTGCCCGTTCCGTAACCTAGCTGCTGCGGCAAAACGTGCACCTTCTCTTTCAGTCCGCGCCGGAAGCCAGGGACAGCGTCTCCGGCTTCTGAGCCTGGTGGGGATGGTCGGGGCCGGCGTAAACGTGCAATTTCTTCAGCATCGCGCGCCCCAGGCGGTTCTTGGGTAGCATGCCCCTCACCGCCTTCTCCACCGCCAGCTGTGGCTTGTCCCGCATGAGCACCTCGTAAGGGGTCTCCTTGAGGCCTCCTGGATATCCCGAATGATGATAGTATATCTTCTTCTTCAGCTTGTTCCCCGTGAGCATGACCTTGCCCGCGTTGACCACGATGACGTTATCGCCCACGTCCATGTGGGTCGTATAGACGGGCTTGTTCTTCCCCTTGAGGATCTTGGCCAGCTCCGCCGCCAGCCTCCCCAGGGCTATGCCGTCCGCGTCAACCAGCCACCACGACCTGGTGATATCCGCCTTTTTAATGCTGTAAGTCTTCATCTTTTCGGGTGACCTTTTCCGTCCGTTTCTTCGCACGACAAACAATAATGATAGAGGTCAGGCGGGGTACTGTCAAGGAAAAACGCCCCTCGCGCTATCTGCCGTTGAGCACGCCGTCGCTCATGTGGAAGGCCTTGTCCGCCACCTCGAGGATGGACTCGTCGTGGGTCACGATGAGCACGCATTTTCCATCCTCGCGGGCCAGTTTAACCAGGATATCGACGACCGTCTTGCCGGTGGCCGAGTCCAGGTTGCCGGTGGGCTCGTCGGCCAGGATGATGTCCGGGTCGTTGGCCAGGGCGCGGGCGATGGCCACCCGCTGCTTCTCCCCGCCGCTCATCTTGTTGGCCCGGGTGCGCTGCAGCCGTTTGTCGATACCCATCCTCTCCATGAGGTCCACCGCTCGGCTCCGCTGCTCCTCTGCTGGTACCGCGGAGAGGTCCATGGGCAGGGTC
>Ga0209254_10003484_pt1 | contig 14355 bp, 8 predicted proteins | sample FrelakmetDIP11DI_FD_187148 | JGI IMG/M metagenome (GOLD analysis project Ga0209254, IMG submission 187148) | Freshwater lake sediment microbial communities from the University of Notre Dame, USA, for methane emissions studies - DIP11 DI (SPAdes)... | ecosystem: Environmental > Aquatic >...
GTTTTATTCATCCCGTACCGTAACCGTCCAGCAATAAGATTTTGTTTACCAATAAAAGATGAAATCTGTTTTCATGAGAAAAAAGCCCAATTAAGGCCATAATCTTAACTAAATAACAGCCTTTTTCCTTTTGAATCACTGATTTGGCCTAGCCAAGCAACGAAATCCGATTGCGATCTCCAATTTTGCTGCCTCATGAGGCTCAGCGCTTGAATTCGATGCCGTTGTTCCAGCGGATAACGAGGGCTCGGCCCTTGTCGGAGACCTGGACGACCTCACCGGTCATTTTTTCGGCGGCGGGCCTTCCCGGCCAGGAGGACTGAAGGGTGCGGCCGTTGATCGTCCCTTGATAGGCCTGAGACTGCCCTGAGACAAACAGGGTGAAGTTCGCGCCTTCCTGCCGGACCTGGTAAACGACCCGCATATTGCTCGTCCAGCTGCCGGAGATATCGACCGGCTGCTGGGGTTGTGGCTGAGGCTGGGATTGGGGCTCGCGGGGAGGCGGCTGCGGCTCTTCCGGCGGAGGCGGCTCGGATTCCTTCCGGGGCTGCTCCGGATGTTCCGGCCCCGGCTCCTTTCCCTTCGGCTCCCTGAAGAAGACCATTCCGTTCGACCACTGGATGCGAAAGGCCCATCCGTCATCGGTTGCTTCTACGATCTCCCCCTCGGTCCGGCCGGACTTGGGCGCGCCCTCCCACGAGGCTTCAAGCTGCCGTCCGGTGATGCGGCCCCGGCCCGTCTGCCTCAGGTCGATCCCCGCCCAGGTGAATTTCTCGCCGTCCTGCTTGACCATGAAAGCGCCGGGGACGTTGCTGTGCCACTCGCCGCTGATGTCGATGCCCGCCGGCGGCTGAGCAGGTTCAGCGCGCCTCTCCCCTTCGAGGCGGCGGACTTCGGCTTCGGGCTCCGGTTCACGCGGACGGCGCGCCCGGTCGAGGTCTTCCCGCGGTTCGGTCCGGCTGCCGGGGAGAACGCCCGGCTCGACCCTGAGCCTCTCGCGGAAGACGGGACTGCCGGTCCAAGGCAGTTTGGTAATGGGCACCATCTTGACCTTGATGTTGCGGGTCAGCGTGATGGGCGTTTCAACGGCCGGGTCGGCGTCGTCCAAGCCGGGCTGGATGAGGATTTCGACCACACCCTCGGGCTTGATGTCGAGCGCCTCCGTGTTTTTGATCACCTTATAGCGCAGGACAAGCTTGCCGGCGTGGGTGCCGCTTTGGACCGTGAACGAGGCGGCGCCCGAATCGTCGGTGGTCAAGGTGAGCGAAGCCTCCGAGGGCGAGAGAAGGCCCGTTCCGGCGTCCGGCGTCACTTCGATCGTCACGCCCGCCATGGACGGCACGAGCAGCAGGCCGCTCTTGATGAGCAGGGCGGCGCCCTCGTTCCCGGGGTATGCGCTGGACGGGGAGAGGAGCTTCCTGCCCTTGGCCCCGCCGGCCGAGACCGCTTTGGCCGGCAGAATGGATTGCAGAGCGACAAAGGCGGCCTGGCCGATGTCCTCGACGGCCGCGGCCTGCGGCTTCTGCTGTTGCGGAGACGTCGACTGCGCCTGCATCTGGGCTCTGGCCGCGGCGCGGACCTTCTGGAGCTTGACTTGAGCCTTATCGACCGTCGCGGCGATCTCTGCCGTCGTTTGGAGCTTTTGGCCGTCGAAAACGCTGACCAGGTCAGAGACCTGGAGGTTGATATACGCCGAAGTGAACAGGATGCCGGCGCTGCCCTTCGTCTGAAGGGCGGAGGCCGAGCATTCTGCCCTGACCACGCCCTCGTAAATGCCCTGGGCCACGGCGGCCGAGAGCTTGGTCTTGGACAGGGACAACACCTGGTTGGCCTTCACCAGTTGCGGCCTCAGGCCGGTCACGATCATGCTGACGCCGGCGAACCTGGCCGTCTTTATCTTCGGCTGGCCTTGCGGGCCGGGCGTGAAGGCCAGGACGGCCTTCATCGGCTGGCGGTCCATGTACAGGCTGAGCGTGTCTTTGCTGTAGGAGATCGTGGGCGCGCTGTACAGGGCCGGGACCGTCTTGGCGCCGAATTCGCGGTTATAGGTCGTCTCGCCCTTGAAGCTGTATCCGGGCATGGCCGGCCTGAGCCAGTACTTGCGGAACTTTTTCACCGGCAGCCTGTAGAAGCCGTTGGCGTCGGCGCGGATGAGGCTCCATCCCTTCCAGTCCTTCTTGGGGTCGAGCTCGGCGGCCGTGAGGTTCTGCTCGATCTGAATTGTATACCCGGCCGGCGCGTAGAAGATGTAGGCATAGGGGATCCGGCCGCCGGACGTGTCGCGGATATAGCCCTCCAGGGGAGGCGTCTTGCTGGGGATGCCGGCCTCGTGGAGGAACTGGGCCATGAGGGCGGCGGTGTATTTCTCGGCCAGGGGGAGCGCTTTCTTGAGCGCCACCCGGCGGTCTGTTGTGTCGCCGTTCTCCGCCTTGTTGTGATGGTCGGAATCGGGATAGAGGATGTTCGCCAGCTTGAGGCCGAGCTGGCTCACCGCAGCGCTCCCCGAGGCGCTGGAGAACGCGTAGAGCCCTTTGGCCGAGGTGGCGTGGTGATTGGGATAATCCGTGTCCTCGCCCAGGCCGTCGGCCGCGTCCTCGTAATCGGCGTGCCCGCCGATGAATTCTCCGTGGAGATGCTGGGCGACGGACAAGTCGGCCAGGAGATGGCAGGCCCAGCCGAGCTCGTAGAAGGCGCTGTCCAGGGCCGAGCGGTCCGGGTAGAGGAGGTTGCCCTCCCAGGCTTTCTTGGCTTTCTGGAAATGATCCTGGCAGAGCTTGAGCCCCGAGGGGTACTGGGCGCGGATGTCGGGGACGATGTCGATGTCGAGGTCGACCAGGCCGTAGGTGTATTGGCTGGGGCCGAGGATGGTGATGATCTTGACCAGCCAATCGACGGCGTCGCTCAAAATACTCCAGGCTTTCAAATTGATGCCGTTGTTGGCGTTGAGGTCGTGGTAATGGTCGCAGCCCCCGGCGCAGGTCAGGTCGATGACCCAGGTGTACACATCGACGAGCCCCCATAGGATTTCCAGGGTGATGTGGACCTCGACCCGGCCCTTGTGGGCGTCGGCGTGCTTCGAGCCCGAGGCCAGGTGGGCCAGGTTGTTCTGGAGCAGGGCGGCCCAGTTGTCGTATCCGTCCCGGCTGAGGATGTCGATGGCGTGCTGCAGGATGTAAATGTGGCCGGAGTGATGATAGATCCCGCCCGAGATGTCCATTTTGGAATTATAGGATTCGGTCTGGTAGGAGTTTGCGCCGTCCACCTTCACCCATTTGTTCTCCGGCGAGGTGGCGTCGCCGGGGTTCCAGGCCAGCGCCGGGCCGGCGCAGGCCGCCGCCAGGACCAGGCAGACGAGCGCCACGCGGAAAATTCGGATTCCATGATTCTGGTTTTTCATGCCGGGATTCTCCCTTCTGACCTTGATGCCGCTAGCTTATGGGGAGGCGTATTTCCTGTCAAGCTGCTCACCTTCCTCTGGATTTCACGTTCTTGACACCCGTCCGCGGCCGGGAATAACATGAGCCCATGACGGGGCGCGAGGGCTGTCCTACAATTTTCCCGTCTTCTGGAGGTGAAGCATGAAGCGAGGAACCGCCCTGCTGGCTTTCTTGTTGATCTTCCTCCCGGCCCTCCGCGCTTCCGGCCAGGACCTCAATGCGGAGTTGGCCAGGGCCATCGAGGCAAAGGATGTGGAGCAGGCGAAGCAAGTGATTGCCCGAGGCGCCGACGTCAACAAGCTGCAAAAGACGCCGGGTGGGATTCATCTATGCCCCTTGCGCTTTGCCGTCGAAAAAGGCGTTCCGGAGCTGGTGAGGCTGCTACTGGACTCGGGCGCGCAGGTTGACGAATTCAAGCGCCCGAATTCAGGGTACACTCCTCTCTGTTTTGCTGCGGAAAGGGCTTCCGCGGAAATCGTGGAGCTGCTGCTGAAAAAGGGCGCGGATGTCAACTTCATGGATCGTTTTACCGGCTTTACGCCACTGATCAGAGCCTGCATCGGCGGCAAGGTTGAGAACATCAAGCTGCTGCTGGCGGGCGGTGCGCGGACGGATTTGGCCGACACGGAGGGCGAGACAGCGCTCCATTGGTTGCTGATGCAAGGCGGCGGCAAGGCCGAGGCGGTGCGCATGCTGCTGGCCAAGGGGGCGAATGTCAATGCGGTCGACGGAACCGGCTATACGCCGCTGATGTGCGCGACCAAGGCGCCCAAGGAAACGGTGGAGCTGTTGATCGCCATGGGCGCCGAGGTCAACGCCAGGAACAAAGCGGGCGGCACGGCGCTGATGATCGCGGCCAGGGCCGGGCTGCTCGACTTCGCCCGGCAACTGGTGGCCAAAGGCGCCGACGTCAACGCCAAAAGCAATAATGGTACTACCGCCCTCTCGAGCGCCGAATCCCCCGAAATGATCGCCTTCCTGCGTCAGGCCGGCGCACAGGGCGACAAACAGCCGATCCAGGTCCCGGAGCGGCTCTCGGCCGAGAACGTCAAGTTCCTGAAAGAGGAGTGCCAGGTCGACCCGGCGGACATCGAAGTGATGCCCAAGCTGGAAAAACAGTATCGGGACCTGCTCTACCTGCGAACTGTCCGCCGGGAGTGCAAGCTGCTTGAAGGTTTCAAAAATGCGCGCGCGTATTTTCGCAAGCTGCAGGCCAGAAAGAAGGGCGAGAATTTCCCCATGCCGCCTCCAGGATGGACAAACAACTTCCAAGCGCTGACCGACGAGGAATTTGCCATCTTCGAGAAGTGCCTGGATGACAGGTAGCTGGGTGAGGCGCCCCCTCGAAATATTTCGATTTTCATGACGAAACCATGACACGGTCTCGTTTAGTATAACCCTCGGATCAGGAGGCGGCTCCTCCGGAATTCATCATTTCAATTGGAGAGGGTGATCATTCCATGAAAACCTCGATCTCGCCGAAACGAATCCTGCTGTCCGGTGTTTTCGGTCCCTTTGGCGTCGACGATGCCTACGGGCGGAAAGAAAACATCATGGAGCTCTTCCACAACCAGGTCACCAAGGCCCAGGGTGTCGGCTCCTTCCGGTTCCATCACCGCTCCTTCGGGCTCTATTTCCTGGCGGCCAACGTGGACGCGGACGTCACCGTGCTGGATTTCCCCTCCCGGCGGAGATTCATCCGCGAGATCAAAAAGGGCTACGACATCGTCGGAATCTCGTTCATCACTCCCAATTTCGTCAAGGCCCGGGAGATGGCCCGGCTGGTCCGCCTCCACGCGCCGCAATCCAAGATCGTCCTGGGCGGCCACGGCACGGCCATCGAGGGCGTCGAGCGGCTCATGGACTGCGACGAAGTGGCCAAGGGCGAGGGCATCCGCTGGCTGCGGAGCTACCTGGGCCAGGACCCCGACGCGCCCGTCTTCCACCCGGCCCTGCCCAGCGCCCAGCTGATGAAGATCTTCGGGGTTCCCCTCTGGGGACGCTCGGCCAGCATCCTCATCCCCGGTCTGGGCTGCGTCAACGGCTGCAAGTTCTGCTCCACCTCCCATTTCTTCGGCCGGACCTACACGCCGTACCTGGCCACCGGAAAAGAGCTGTTCCAGACCGCCTGCCGCATCACCGACGAGCGGAAGATGGACGACTTTTTCGTCATGGACGAGAATTTTCTCAAGGACAAGACCCGGGCCATGGAGCTGCTGGCGGAAATGGAGACGCACGGGAGGTACTTTGACTTCTCCCTCTTCTCCTCGGCTGAGGCCGTCCAGGCCTTCGGCGTCGAGAACCTGGCCCGGTTAGGCGTGAAGTTTCTATGGATGGGCGTCGAATGCAAGAGCCAGGCCGAAAATTTCGAAAAAAACCGCGGCCTGGATGCCAAGGCCCTCATCCGGGACCTGCGCGATCACGGCGTCTCGGTCCTGGCTTCGGGGATCCTGTGCATGGAGCACCATACCCCCGATAACATTCAAATCGATATCGATTACCTGGTGGGCTTGGAGTCGGATTTGGTCCAGTTCATGCTGCTCATCCCCCTGCCCGTCACCGAGCTCTATCGGGATTACCAACGGCGTGGCCTTCTGAAGACGGAGCTTCCCTTCGAGGAATGGCACGGGCAAAAGATGCTCAACTTCAACCACCCCCACTTCCCCGGCGATTCCGCCGAGCGCTGGATCAACGCCGCGTTCCGGAAGGACTACGAGGTGAATTCGAGCTCCATGTATCGCCTCATCGAGACGTCTTTCCGCGGCGCCCGGAACCTGGCCTCCAAGGCCGGCTCCGATCCCTGGCTGACCGAGCGGGCTAGGCGCCTGCGGCAGAGAACCATCGATTACTCCCCCATCCTGGCGGCTATCGAGCGATTCGCGGTCAACGATCGCGAGCGGCGGAGGGCCAAGGCCCTGGCCCGGGAGATCGAGTCCTCCTTTGGGCCGCGGTCGCTTCTCGCCCGGCTGGGCCGGAAAGCCTCGGTCCTCATGGCCGCGGCATGGAAGCTCCGCGTCGGGGTCTTCGGCGACGGCCTCCAGCCCAAGACGATCGTCACCCGCACCGCGGCCGCCTCCCAGTCCCGGGCCGGCCGGATGGCGGAGATCATCCCCGTGCGCCCGGCCGACGCGGAGTCGCGGAAACAGGAGATGCCCGCCGCCGCCCGGATTTCGACGAGCTTGCGCCCGGTTCTTGCTTCCGCGGCCCAAACGCGGTACAAGAAGTAGCGGCGTTTTTTCCGCCGCGCGCGGAAATTCATGGCTATTCCGGTACCTGCCAAGCTCAAGTCCATCAACCGGCACACCCGGATGACCGGGCCGATGGTGGCCCTGACGATCGGCGTCATCGTCCCCGTGTTCCTCTCGACGTCGGCGGGGATTTTGCTTCTCGTTCTCGGGAAATCCTCGATCAGCATCCTGTTCGGCGTCCTGGTCATCTGCTTCACCTCGGCCGCCATCGGCGGAGCGGTCGTCGTGGTCGTCCTCCTCAGCCGGCGCGCCCGCATCGCCCGCCTGCAGGCTGACCTGCTGGCCAACGTCTCCCATGAGCTGCGCACCCCCCTGGCCGCCGTGCGCATGTATGCCGAGTCCCTATTGAGCGGCCTGCTGCGGGATGATCCGAAACGAACCGAGGACAGCCTGCATTCGATTCTGCAACAGACGGAATGGCTGGAAGCGATGATCGACCGCGTCCTGACCTGGCGCATGGCCGCCCGGGACCGCGATGTGATGGAGATGAGGACGGGCCCGCTCCGTCCAGCGGTCGAGGACGCAGTCCACCGCTTCGAGCGGATGACCCCTCCGGAGGAGGTCGGCTTGTCGGTCGAAATCGCCTCGGAGCTTTCGGTCCGGCACGACCCGCGGGCGATCGGCGAGATCGTCCTAAACCTTCTCGTCAACGCCTACAAATACACGCCCGGCCGGAAGCGCATCCAGCTGAAGGCCTTCGACAAAGACGGGAGCGCCGTGATCACGGTCGGGGACAACGGCATCGGCATCCCGCCCGCCGCCTTAAAGAGGATCTTCGAGCCCTTCTACCGGGTGGATAACGGCTTGCGAAGCCAGGCGCCCGGCGCGGGCTTGGGATTGGCCATCATCCGGCACCTGGTGAAAATGCACGCCGGCGAAATTTTCGTGGAGTCCGAGCCGGACCAGGGGAGCGTCTTCACCATCCGCCTGCCTGCCGCCCGGGAGGACGGTTCCCCTCGATGAAACCGTCCGGAAAATCGGCTGCGGAACCGGGCCGGGAGACCGTTCTGGTGATCGAGGACGATCTGTCCCTGCGGCGCGGATTGACCATGAATTTCGAGCTGCGCGGGTTCCGCGTCCTGGCCGCCGCGGACGGTGACGAGGGCATCAAGCGGGCCTTCGATTCCGCCCCGGACCTGATCATCCTGGATATCATGCTGCCGGGATTCAGCGGGCTGGAGATCCTCTCCGCGCTGAGGGACAAGGGGCGGGACGTGCCCGTTTTGATCCTCTCGGCCCGCGGCACGACCGACCACAAGATCGAGGGTTTGGACCTGGGGGCCGATGACTACCTGGCCAAGCCGTTCTCCTTGTCCGAGCTCTTCTCGCGCGTGGAGGCGCTGCTGCGGCGGCGCCGGGCGGAAAAACGGAAGAATGCCGCGCTGGTTTTCGGGGATTTGAGCATCGATTCGACGCGGCGCCGGGTGAAGCTGCGGAGAAAAGACATCGAGCTGTCGGCCAAGGAGTTCGATCTGCTGGCCTTGCTGGCCGGTTCACCGGGGAAAGCGTTCCGGCGGACGGACATCCTCGATCAAGTCTGGGGATTCGGGTTCGAAGGCACCACCCGCACCGTGGACAACTTCATCCTCAGCCTCCGGCAGAAAATCGAAGCCGACCCCGCCGCGCCGGCCTTCATCAAAACTGTCCGCCAGGTCGGGTATAAATTCGATCCCGCCGGCGCTCCTCGCCCCGCCGGTTCCGGCTAGGCCGCGCCGGCCGCGGAAGGGAGTGTGTTTGGACTCCTGCTTCAGCCACTCCAGCAGCTTGCCCAACAACTCGGTTGTGAGAGTGTGCCCTCCCTGAAATTCGCATGTGGTCGCAACGTATCCCCTGCTGGAGAAATAGTCATATTGAGAAGTCAAATGCCGCCGCTCAACAAGCCCGTCGCTTGATCCGCGGGCTATGAACATCCGCAGGCCTTTGGCCTTCTCGATGTCGGCCGCACGGAGGATGGCGCCTTCCGTGTCGATTTCCGGCATGATTCCCGAGATCGCGGCGACCCCTGCGACGAGCTCCGGATGGCGCAAGCCCGTCATGTAGGCCAGCGTCGCTCCCTGAGAGAAACCCAGCACATACACCCGGCCGATGGGATACAATCCCGACAGTTCGGTGATCACGTCCGCGATGCGCGACACGCTGAGCTTGTCCTCCCTTTCCCAGAGGCTCCTATCCGGGGTCTTGTAGAACCAGGAATGGCCTCCATTGGCCGTCGGATATCCCCCCCGGGGCAAGGCCACCAGAATCTGCTCCTCCCGGAAGCCTTGGAAGGCGGGGGAGAGCCCTTCGGGAGTGCCGCCGTTGCCGTGAAGAGCGACGAGCAGGGTGTATCTCCTGTTGTCGTCGTGCCCTCGAGGGAGCTTGAGCAGAACTTGCTGGGGATTTCGTCCGCGGATCGAGAGGACCAGGTCGCCTCCGGAGACGGACTCTCCGGGGCGATGTCCAAGCGAAGCGCATGAGAACGACCACAGCCAACACAGTACCAGGACGCCCTTCAATGTGAATGGTATTTTCAAAGCTCTCGTTCTCTCAATGAAGATGGGCCATCCGAAATAAAAGGCCCCCTCCGCCCGGCCCGCCCGGACGGAGAGGGCCGTGTCGATCACATACTCAAAGACCGGCTATCAGTCCTCGAAGTAGAACCTCCGGCGCTTGGACTTCTCGTTGACCGGTTCGGCGTCCAAAACCCAGATCCCGCGGCCATGGGTGGCGACGGCGATGATGTTGTCCCGGGGATGGACGACCAGGTCGTGGACGTAGGCCATGGGCAGGTTGCCGCCCAGGACGTTCCAGGTCTTGCCGGCGTCCTTGGTGACATAGACTCCTCCGTCCGTCCCGACATATAGGATGTCCGCGTTGGCCGGGTCCTCGCGGATGACGTTCACCGGGCCAAAAGGGATGCCGGCGGCGATGCTCGTCCAGGTCTTGCCGTAGTCCTCGGATTTCCAGACGTAGGGCGTGAAGTCGTCGTCCCGCTTGCCGTTCTGGGTCATGTACACCCGGCTCATCTTGAAGGCCGAGGCTTGGATGCGGGACACCCATTTCTGGTAGGGCAGGCCGGCGACGATTTCCTGCCAGGCCTTGCCGCCGTCCTTGGTGACCCACGCCCGGCCGTCGTCCGTCCCGGCGTAGACCAGCCCGAACATGAGCGGCGACTCGGACAGGGCGAACATCGTGTGGTAGGGGATATCGCCCATTTCCGAAGCCGTGTTGTAGGTGAGATCGGGGCTGATCCGCTCCCATGTGTCGCCCTTGTCGCGCGAGCGGAACACGTACTGGAGTCCCAAATAGAGGACGGAGGGGTTATGCGGCGAGAGGATGAAAGGCGCCAGCCACTGCCCGCGCAGGGCCGGCTCGTTCTCGTAGGTCGAAGGATAGAGCGACTTTGAGGTCAGGTACCAGCTTCCGGGCCGGCTGACGTCTGTCCTCATGATATGGCCGTAGAACCCGGCCGAGTAGACGAGGTTGGGGTTGGTCGGGTCGATGGCGTGGCTGCTGCCCTCTCCGCCGGGCGCCTCCTCGAAGTCCTGGGTCGGGATCTTGTCCCGGCCCCGGCTGAGGTCGACTACGCCCCGGAAGCTGCCCCAATCCTGCACCGAGCCGTAGACGCGGAAGGGGGTGGCCATGTCGTAGTTGAGGTTGAAGAACTGAATGAAGGGCATGTTGTGCTGGAAGTCCTTCCAGGTCAGGCCCTTGTCGTAGGAGATGTTGAACCCGCCGTCGTTGCCGTTGATGAGGTAGTTGGTGTTGTCGGGGTCGATCCACAGGCCGTGGTGGTCGCCGTGCATGTCGCCGATCTCTTTGAACGTCTTCCCTCCGTCGGTCGAAACGTTCAGCCCCAGGCCCATGGTGTAGACGATATTGGGATCGACGGGGTCGGCCTTGACCTGGCCGAAGACCCAGCCGTAGGTCCCGGAGTGGAATTCCATCATCCGCTTCATTTCGGGCGTTGTGGGACAGGTGAGAGTCCAGCTCTCTCCGCCGTTCGCCGAGCGGTACACGGTCGCCCCTTTGATCCGTCCCGAGGACGGCCGGCCGTAGGAATCGGTCGCGGCCTGGGGCGGGATCTCGGCCGCCGGCTCGTAATTATCGACGAACGCGTAGAGGACATTGGGCTGGGCGAGGCATAGGTCGATGCCGATCCGGCCCCGGTAGCGCGGGGCGGGCAGGCCGTCGTTCATCGGCTTCCAGTTGCGGCCGCCGTCGGTCGTCTTGAAAATGCCGCTCCCGGTCGTTGAGGCGTCGTTGCGGGGGTCGTTCCACTTCTTCCGCATCCTCTGCCAGGTGGCGGCGTAGAGCGTATCGGGGTTCTTGGGGTCCATGACCAGGTCGATGGCTCCCGCCTGGTTGTTGAGATAGAGGACCTTGAGCCAGGTCTGCCCGCCGTCCGTGGTCTTGAACACGCCCCGCTCGGGGTTGTCCGTCCATTCGTGGCCGGAGGCGGCGACATAGAGGACGTCCGGGTTGGAGGGGTGGATGACGATGCGGGGCAGGGTGTAGGTCCCGGCCAGGCCCATGTGCGTCCATGTCTTGCCGGCGTCAACGGACTTGTAGACGCCGATGCCGGCCTGGGAGCTGCGGAAGATGTTAGCCTCTCCCGTTCCGATCCAGACGATGTTCGGGTCGGAGGGGGCGACGGCCACCGAGCCGATGGTCGTCGAGGCCGCTTTGTCGAAAATCGGAGTCCAGGTCGTCCCTTCGTTGTCTGTCTTCCACAAGCCGCTCGAGGCGGTGGCCACGTAGATCGTGTAGCTCTTGCCCCGGGGCCTGACGGCGGTCACGCCGATCGACCGACCGCTGACGTTTTTCGGCCCGAGGAACTGCCACTTCAGGTCCTTGAAAGGCGAGGCGGCCGCCATGGCCGTCTGTTTCTCGAAGCCCTGGATCCTGAGCTGGGGGTCGGTGCTCTGGACCTTTTGGGGAGTGTCGCTCTTTTTCTGGGCCGCCAAGGGCGACGTCAGGATGACGAAGCAGAATGCGGCCAGGCCGAGTCCGGCCAGGATGCGTTTCATGTAAAACCTCCTTAAGGGGTCGCGTCTACACTTTCCACTTCCGGCCCAAGTGCCGCGACACTCCGTCTTCAGTGATATTCCCTGCTACTTCTTTTCCTGGGGCTGGGGCTGGAGCTTGTTGTAATCCACCAGAAGCTTGAGCCACCAGTCGGGGAGCTTTAAAGGCTCTCTCTTCCGCGTCTGAGTGTTGTAGATCCAGAGCTTGTTGTACTTGACGAGCAGCTGGTCGCCGAGCTCCCACCAGGCCTGGATGACGCGCTCGGCGTTGCTCAGGCAGTAGTCGGTCAGGAACTGGCGGGCCAGGGCCGGGTCCTTTTTATAAAGGTCCGCGGCGAACTGGTCGATCGCCGCCGTCCGGTCCGCGGCCGGCTGCTCCCATGTCTTCTGAGCCAGGCGGACGTCCTCGATGGCCTTGCCGTAGACGACCTGGGTGTGGAAATCGACGTAGTCGAAGGCCCACCGCGCCGAATCCCGGCTGAAGGTCCAGTGGTCTCCGACCTCGAACGAGGCGGGGATCTTCGTGACGCCGGCGTAGAAAGGCATGAAGCAGGACGTGTCCTGGGCGCCCCAGGCCAGCCAGACCAGGCCGCCCACGGGATTGGGCAGCCAGCCGCGGCTCTGGGTGACGGTCACGTACTCGGCCCGGTTGACGCCGATCACCCGGGGCAGGCTGTAACGCTGTCCCTCCAGCTCGAAGCCGTAGGGCAGAAAATGGGGGTTGCTGAACGGACCGCCCTGGATGCCGCGGCCCGGCCAGTAGGGAGTCCCCTCGCACTTATCGCGGGTGATGGCGATGACGTCCTGGGCCGAAAGCTTCTTGTCGGGCTTGACCGAGAAGGGGAAGTCCTCGTTCAAGGTCTCGGGGCTGAACTTATGAGACGGCGCGACGAGGTCCAGAAAGCGCCACAGCCGGACGCGCCCGCCGTTGGTGTTGGCCGTGCTGACCCCGGTCGGGTTGTAGGCCTTCTTCCAGTTGAAGGGTTTGCCGCTCTTGGGGTCCCAGAAGCCCATGCCCACGGCCAGGGAGACGACGTTGGGCGAAGCCATGAAATAATCCGGCTTGTTCAGGTCGATCTCGCCGATGCGCGACTCGTTGGGGCAGACGCTCACCTCGTCGTCGGGCACGCGCTCCGCGCACCAGACCGCGCCGGGCTTGCCGCTCTTGGGCGTCCACAGCGGGCCGACGGGCATGATCTCGAACAGCCAGACCTCCTTGGGGTCGGCCACGGCCAGCATCTCGCCCGTGTCGGTGAACCCGTAGCCGTATTTCTCGGCCAGCTGGCCCATGACCTTGATGGCCTCCCGGGCGGTCCCGCCGCGCTCCATGGCCAGCAGGGTCAGCATGGTGATGTCGAACTTGGGCGTGGGGGTCTGGTTCTCCATCTTCTCCCGGCAGCCGATGGTCGATTCGCCGATGGCCACCTGGGCGTCGTTCATGTAGCCGAAGTCGCCGTGAAGGTAGCCGTAGGTGTGCGCGACCTCGGGGATCTCGAGGACGGTCGTCTGCTTGACGACGTCCCATTTCAGCCCCGCGCTAGGGGCCCAGCTGCCGAATTGGTCCACGTGAAAGATCTTGCGCATGGACCCGGCCGGGTGGTCGGCCGCCGGGACGGCCCGCCAGGTCCAGTCGCACACGCCGCAGTCGCAGGTGTGAGTGGTGATGACCGAGCCGTCGGTCGAGGCGTTCTTGCCGACCATGATGACCGTGCAGTTCTCCGGGACTCGGTCCTGGAGGCAGGTGTCGCAGGCGGTCTGGTCTTTGTCGCCGGCCGCGCCTCCCAGGACGAGGGCGAGAACGGCGGCGAACAGGATGCTCGGGAACAGGATCTTCTTGATTCTCATGGATGACCTCCGATTATTTCTTCTCGACAGGGAACAGGATCTCGGTCCGCATTTCCTCGGGTTTGACCATCTGGGGGTTGTCCAGGTAGCGCTCCAGGCAGGGACCGGCCACTTTGTAGCCGTTCGCTTCCAGGAACTGCGTGATCTTGCCGTAGGATTCGGCGACCTTCTCCACAGGCCCCTTGTGGAGGTAGTAGGCCACGAGGGTGTATTTGTATTCGCACTTTTTCAGGGGTTCGGCGACCTTGGCATCGGCCGCGACGGGAAACCCGATCTGCCATTTGAGCTCCGCTTCGCTCTTGACCTCAGCGGGCGAATTCAAGTACAGCCCGATCATCGCTCCGGCGGGCATGAGGCCCTGCTTGAAGAACTCGCCGATGAACTCCTCGACCTTGGCCGGGATCTGGGCGTAGGATCCGCTGCACTCGAGACAAGCGTAAGTGAACGGCGTGTTGGCCTGGACCTTGACCTCATCTCCCCAGGCGGCGGCGAGGCAGGCCGCCAGGACCAGGGCTAGGACCGCTGCTTTTTTCATGACATTTCCTCCTCTCGTCAAATGCCCAAACAGGGCGGCGACACGGGTCGACTTATGATGATAAACCCTCCCCCGGAGGGGGAGTCAAGGCTTTTTTACCGGCGGTTGACTATTTCGGGCGGACATTGTATTTTGCTCTTAAGAGGAGCAGGGGGAACCATGACCTGTCCCAAGTGCGGCTCTGCGAACCCCTCCGACACCCGTTTTTGCGGGCGTTGCGGGGCGTCTCTCACAGGGGGGCCCGACCAGGCCCGCGGGACCGAAACCTTCCAAACGGCGGCCGT
>Ga0209254_10003485_pt1 | contig 14351 bp, 13 predicted proteins | sample FrelakmetDIP11DI_FD_187148 | JGI IMG/M metagenome (GOLD analysis project Ga0209254, IMG submission 187148) | Freshwater lake sediment microbial communities from the University of Notre Dame, USA, for methane emissions studies - DIP11 DI (SPAdes)... | ecosystem: Environmental > Aquatic >...
CATCGATCCATTGGTCTCCAACGAGACGGCAAAAGCTTCCTTAGACCTTGTATTTGAACATGTGGGGAAGCGGCCGATAGTGGCGGTCATCTACACCCACAGCCACATAGACCATTGGGGAGGGGTCAAAGGCGTGGTCTCAGAGAAGGATGTCAGGTCTGGCCGCGTGAAGATCATCGCTCCAGCGGGATTCATGGAGGCGGCGATCAGCGAGAACGTCCTGGCTGGAAATGTGATGAGCCGGCGCGCCACCTACATGTATGGAAACCTTCTGCCCAAGGACGCTAAGGGGCAGGTCGGGACTGGCCTAGGGCAAATCACGTCCTCTGGCACGAATTCCTTGATCAAGCCGACCGAGATTGTCACGGAGACGGGAAGTTCCATGGACATTAACGGGGTGGAGATCGTCTTCCAGCTTACCCCTGATACCGAGGCCCCATCAGAGTTCAACTTCTATTTCCCGGAATTCAAGGCGCTGTGCATGGCGGAGAACTGCACCCATAACCTGCATAATCTCTACACCCTGCGCGGGGCGCAGGTGCGCGATGCCAAGGCCTGGGCGCATTACATAGATGAGGCCATCGAGCTGTTCGCCAAGAAGACCGATGTTATCTTTGCGAGCCATCACTGGCCCACGTGGGGACGGGAGCGATGCCTGGAGTTCCTTAAGCGGCAGCGCGACGTCTACAAGTTCATCCACGACGAGACGCTGCGCTTGGCGAACCATGGTTACACCATGCTGGAGATTGCGGAGACTATGCAGTTGCCGTCCGGATTGGCAGGGGCATGGTATAACCGCGGGTACTACGGAAGTGTCAGCCACGATGTCAAAGCGGTATACCAAAAGTACCTCGGGTGGTTCGACGGCAACCCCGCCAATCTTCAGCCATTGCCTCCAGAGGATGCGGGCAAGAGATATGTGGATTTCATGGGGGGTCCAGAGGTCCTATTGAAGCGCGCGAGGGCCGCTTTTAAGAAGGGCGAGTACCGCTGGGTCGCGCAGGTCGTGAACCACCTGGTGTTCGCAGACCCGGAGAATATGGAAGCGAGGAGGCTGCAGGCCGATGCCTTGGAGCAATTAGGATATCGAGCGGAGTCTGGGCCTTGGCGCAACTTCTATCTCACGGGAGCTATGGAGTTGCGCCATGGCGTCAAGGTCGTTCCCGTGCCCGCCCTGAGCCCGGATGTCATCAGGTCCATGGAAGTAAGCTGGTTCCTTGACCTTTTGTCTGTGAGGTTAAACGGCATGAAAGCTGCCGATAAGGCCATTTCGATCAACATGGAGTTCACCGACATCAAGGAGAAGTACGCATTGGTTGTCGAGAACGGCGTATTGAACCATACGTCCGGGAAACTGCTTAAGGGCGCGGACGCGACCCTGACCCTTACCCGGAAGGCGCTTGACCAAGTAGTCCTTGGTGAGTCGACCTTTGAGAAGATGGTTCGATCCGGAGACGTTAAGGTCAAGGGAAGCAAGGTGAAACTGAAACAATTCTGGGGCCTGCTGGATGACTTCCAATTCTGGTTCAACATCGTGACGCCATAACGCTCAGGTAGAAGAGGTCCGAAGGCATGGGTCAGGACCGGATTAGCGGCGGCTATTCCTTCCTTCCCTTCAACCAATCATCGATTACCATCTGCACAGACATCCCTGGATTGAGCTCTCCGAACTTCGAATCCAAGCCTGCCTTCTTGATGGAATCGCGGCAATCGCCCGTGGCCTCGGCCAGCTTTATGGAGGTGCCGAGCCCTCTCAGTTCATCATGGAGGGTCGAGAGCATATCCGTGGCTTGAAGGTCCATGTACGGAGCGCTGCGCATGCTGAGCAACACTAGCTCAACCTTCCCCGACTTCTTGATCTGGCTGAGTATCTCCTGCCTTACTCTGGCAAGATTGGGGAAGATGAGAGGGCCATCGATGCGCAGGACCAGGATGCCAGGGAAGGTCTCATTGTCTGGCCTTCTGTCGAGATCCGTGTATTCGCTCGATCCCGGTATGCGGCCCAGCTGCTTAATCCCAGGCTTGGAGAGGCGATAGAGTAGGGCGATCATTGTTAACGCGACCCCGATGAAGATGCCTTGCAGGAGGCCGATGAATAGCACGCCGAGCATAGCGGTGACAGCGAAAATGAACTCGAGCCTATCGAAGGCCAGGACCGCTTTGAGCGCCTTTATGTCGATGAGGGTCAGCATCGAGGCGATGATCACCACACCGATGATGGCCGAGGGAAGGTTGCTGAAGAAGGACGCGAAGAACAGCAGCACGAGGATGATGACAACTGCCGCAAAGCCCCCAGAGAGCTGCGTCTTGGCGCCGCTCTCATAGTTGATGGCGGTGTTGGATACGCTCCCGTTCAATGGCATTCCCTGAAGGAAGCTGGGAGCGATATTGGCCGCACCGTATGCAAGGAATTCCTGGTTGGTATCGATCTCGTAACCGCCTTTCCTAGCGAAGTTCTTGCCGATCGAGATGCCTTCGATGTAGATTATTAGGAACAGTCCTACGGCGATGTACATCAATGACTCCAAGGATTGCCCGCCTGTCGAGGGCAGGACCAGGCTGGGAAGGCCGTCAGGTATCGTCCCTACCACTGCGATCCCGTATTCCACAAAGGGCAAGAGGATTGCGGCGATCGTGGCCAGGATAATCAGGACGAACTTCAAGGGAAGCTTCTTGAAGTATCGCTTGCCCAAGTAAAGGAACGCGAACCCGACTGCGGCCAGCGCCATCGTAGCTATGCTGATCTCGCTGATGTGCTGTATGTAGTAGCTGATCATTTCGGCGAAATTGCCGCTGGCACCGCTTATTCCTATAATCCGACCAAGTTGCGTGGTGATAATGAATATTGCCAGGCCCACCTGAAAGCCCAGGAGCACGGTCTGGGAGATGAAATTGACGATGAAACCCAGCTTGATCAACCTGGCGATGATCAGGAGCAAGCCGGATAGGAGGGCTAGCATCGCCACAGCTGCGATGTACTCATTCTGGTCCGCGAACACCATTCCCGCCAATCCCGCTCCGACCAGAGCCGCAGGGCCGGACGACGGGACCACCATCAGGTGCTTCGATGTGCCGAAGATGAAGTACACGATGAGCGAGACCATGGCCGCGTAAAGGCCATAGACGGTTGGGATACCGGCAACGCTGGCCCATCCAAGTGCCGCAGGGATGACGACCATTCCGGCAGTCAGGCCGGCCACGATATCCAATTTTAGGTTGCTGCGTTGGTATTTAGGCAACCAATCCAGGATCGGAACGTTTGCTTTCGCCCAATCCTTTGCAGTCCTCCTCATCCTTGCTCATTCCCTAATTCATCGATAAAGAGCATCAAGAGAGGATGTCATCTGCCCCCCTCATTACCCCTGTCTTGGATTCGCTAACGAGCTATGTGGATTAATATTCATCGTGGGAAGATGGGTCGATTGATGGCGATGGCAATGTGCACCTTTGGTGGTTGTATGCGACCACAAAATACTGATTCCATCAATCTTAAGAAGAGAAATAGAGTGGACCGGGCGAGATTTGAACTCGCGGCCTCTACCATGCCAAGATAGCGATCTTCCAGCTGATCTACCGGCCCACGCGGGTTTCGCAAAGGCAATTGTCCTTATTATGGCTTTCGGTGAGGCTGCTGGTACATGGTCGGAGCTTGGCACGCAGAAAAGGCTGGCAACTCAAACGTCCAGCTTCTGCTGGAAGCGGGTCCTCTCACCCGGTACGTTGGTGGGATACTCCCCGGTGAGGCAGGCCATGCACAGCTCGGACTCCGGCATGCCCAAGGCCTTCACCAGACCTTGTATGGACGTGTATCCGACGCTGTCTGCGGTGATCAGTTTGGCGATCTCGGCCACGGTGCGGTCGGTGGCCGCGAACTGCTCCCGCGTCTTCATGTCGATGCCGTAGTAGCAGGGCGCTCTGACCGGAGGGCAGCCTATGCGCACGTGCACCTCCTTGGCCCCGGCCCTCCTGGTCATCTGCACGATGCGCCTCATGGTCGTGCCGCGGACGATGGAATCGTCCACCAGCACCACCTTCTTGTCCTTGATGGTGGAACGGATTGCATTCAACTTCAGGGCGACGCCCTCGTCCCTGGCCGTCTGCTCCGGCATGATGAAGGTGCGCTCCACGTACCTGTTCTTCATGAACCCCTCCTCGTAGGGGATGCCGGAGGCCTCGGCGTAGCCCATGGCATGCGCCCTCCCCGAGTCGGGTACAGGCACCACCACATCGGCCTCCACGGGCTGCTCGCTCGCCAGTATGTGACCCAGCTTCTTCCTGGCCGAATAGACCTCGACGCCATCGATGATGGAGTCTGGACGGGCGAAGTACACCCACTCGAACATGCAGTGCGCCTTGTTGGGCATCGCAGGGACCGAATGGGATTGGTAACCATGGGGAGTTATCTCCACGATCTCTCCGGGCGCGATGTCGCGAACGAACTCTCCCTGCAGGACCTCGAAGACGCAGCTCTCGGAAGCCACGGCATAACCATCATGAAGGCGCCCCAGGCACAGCGGGCGAAAGCCGAAGGGGTCGCGGACCCCGAAGACGCGCCCGTTCACTTGGGTGGTGAGGGCATAGGCGCCATCGATGATCCTCATGGTGTTCTTGATGGCCCTCACTGGGTCAGGGTTCTGCGAGAGCTCGTTGCCCATGAGCCGGACGACGATCTCAGAATCCGTGGTGGTGAGGAAAGCCCACCCCTCCGCCTGCAGCTTGGTCCTGAGCTTGTCCGCGTTCACTATGTCCCCGTTGTGGGCCAGGGCGATGTCCCCGTGCAGGGTCGTGACGGATATTGGGGCGCAGTTCTCGGCGCACGAGGAGCCAGTGGTGGAATAGCGGACATGCCCTATCCCGGAATTGCCGCGCAGATTGGCGAGCGCCCTGGGATTCAGCACCTCGTGCACCAGGCCCATGCCTCTAACGGTCTTGATGCGTCCATCGAAAACGGATATGCCTGCGCTCTCCTGCCCGCGATGCTGTATGACCCGCAATGCCTTGCGTAGTGCAGGAACGCAATCTACGGTAAGGGTCATTCCGGCAACGCCGCAGAAATGCTTGGGCTTGTCGGACACTCCTATCCCCCAACACTCAATGAGTCTTCGCCCAGGTATATGATCTCCACTTAGCGGTCTTTCCATACCCACAGGAGGCGCATACGCTCTTCCTGATGTTATACGCGTGCTTTCCGCACCGGCGGCAAGGGACATGCGTCTTCTTCTTGCCCATCTTACCCATGGCGGGTGTGCCCTTTCCCATAGAAACAACTCCTTATGGTGAGATGTAGATCACATTGTCACCGCGGACAATGGTGACAACGAGCTTTCTCTTGACCTCGTTGTTCACGAGCTCCTCGGCGTTCTTCAGCACGAGGTTCATGTGAGGGTCGTAACCATCTAGCACTCCCCGGTATTCGCGGTTGCCCTTAAGCTCCACAATGACCTGGCTGTTGATAGCCTGGTTCAGTACCATGAGAGGCTTCTGCATGCTCGAAATCACCGTTCTGCCCGATTAATGCCACGGTATTAAAAGCTTTGCCCCTCTGGTTCCTGCGCAAAGGCCGTTCTATGGCTGGACTGGCCCTTCGCACCTGATCGAGGGGACCAAACGGCCTCAGGTTGATTCAAGCCCGAGTTTCATTTCTTTCTATCCAAAAGTATGTATAATTTAGTTATTGTTAAACGAGATGGTATGCTCGACCTTTTGGACCATTCCTTGAGGAAGAGGACGGCTGTCATCCTCAACATGGGAGCCAACGGACTTGGCGTGGCGAGGAGCCTTGGACCTCTTGGGATAAGCGTCCTTGGGCTGGACTTCGACCCGATGCCCGCCGGCTTCCATTCCAGATATGTCAAGGGTTTGCGGTGCCCCTCGCCCATAGACCATCCTGGTGACCTCCTGGAACTGTTGAAGGACCAGGGGATGGCCCTCCCTGAGAAGGGTGTGCTGTACCCCTGCACGGACGCCTTCATGCAGTTCGTCTCGCGTAATAGGAAGGAGCTGTCGAAGTGGTATGAGCTCATGCTTCCGTCCGAAGAGGTCGTCGAGGGCATAGTGAATAAAAGATACCAGTACGAGTGGGCGGAGCGCTTGGGGATACCCATGCCCCAGACCTTCTTCCCCCAGGACATGGACGAGGTAAGGGAGATCAGGAACGTGGTGCGTTATCCCGCCTTCATTAAGGGGCACACGTCGCATCTGTGGAACATCCGTTTCGGGAACAAGGGTTTCATTGTTCGCGATCCCGAGGAGCTGGAGCTACGTTTCGCTCAGGTCTTCGAGGCGGGCCTGGAGGCCTTAGTGCAGAAGATAATGATGCCCCCGGGCGAGAACTTGATCGCGGTCGGGGCCTATCTAGGGAGGGAGGGCTACGCCACTCCCCCCTTCACATGGCAGAAGGTCCGGCAGACTCCGCCCAACTTCGGGATTGGGAGCCTGGTCGTGAGCAAGTGCGCCCCTGAGATCGGCGAGATGGCCCTGAGGTTCATGAAGAGCATAGGCCACATGGGCCCAGGAGTGGTCGGCTTCAAGTTGGACCAGGACGATGGTGAATGGAAGCTGGTGGAGATGAACGGACGCCTGTGGTTCCAGAATCACCTGGCCACGAGATGTGGCATCAATCTGCCATGGCTGCAGTACCTGGATTCGCAAGGGATCCGCCCACCTGCCATCGATGGTTTCGAGGAGGGGGTGAGCTGGTGGGACCCCATGACCGATTTCAGCTCCTTCATTCGCCTGAGGAGGGCGGGAAGGCTCGGGGCCGTGAAATGGATCCGGTCCTGGTTCGTTCCCGATGTCTTCCCCTACTATGCCAAGGGCGATGCCCGACCCTCCCTCGAGCATGCACAGTATGGTCTGAGATGGCTTAAGGAGATGACCTATCTGATGAAGATGAAGGTGGACGAGGACGCCCTCTGGCACACGCGAGATATGCTTTGATCGGGATCGGATCACATGAAAGCGCCGATGGTCGGCGCGTCCAGACGGTCCATGTCATAGAAGATTATGCCTTCCCGGACGCCGTCGTTGTCCAGTCTTGTCCCGTTCAGATAGGCCAACAGGGAGGCCCTCCAAAGGAGATCCAGCGCCGAGGAAGCTAGAGCGCCATAGTACACATTGGGGAAGTCATCCTCGTATCCGTAGTCGTCCAAGAGGAAATAGGCGTAGCCGAGCATAGAATCGCGCCGGTTCAGGATGCGCAGGTAATCGGAGAACAATTTCCTGCCCAGGCCCTCTGGTGCGAGCAAGGGCACCTTCTTGGGCTCGATGCCTCGCACCCGCTCCATCCCTCCGTCCTCTAGGAGGCGGTACATGTCCAGGTCACCCTCGGAGGAGATGAAGACGCTCCATTTCCCTTGGGGGTCGCAGTAGACCGGCGAGGACATGGGATCCTCAGAGGCCAGGGACTCCAGGGACACCTCCATGGCCGCCTGGCGCAGCTCCTCCGCTCTCAAGGGATCCAAGGCAAGGTCCACCGGATGCTGGTCCAGGTCCATCTCCTCGTCCTCCACGGAGCGGTCCAGCATCCAGCCGAGGAAGGCCAGGTCGGAGGTATGCTCCAGCAGCGCCTCAAAATGCTGGCGATGCCGTCCTGGAGACGGGTCGATGCCCGCCTCGCGACAGTTGGCCAGGAACTGACGGTGCACCCCTCTGGCATCCTCGAGGCCGGAACGCAGCTGTCGCTCGTTCTCCTTCACCAGCTGCAGGCCTAGAAGGCTGGCGTCCTCCCCCTTGCCCGTCCACACGCCGCGACATGAGAGGTCCAAGGAGACCTGCGCTCGGTCCATGAGATGCACGTGGAAGGGGAACTGACGGCAATAATGGGGTCGGTTGGGGTAGATGGCGCACTTGCCCTTGTCCAGGAAGGTGCATGGGCCGCTGCCCTTCTTCATGGCCAGGGCAGTGTGCTTGTGCGGCGTCCTCCTGGTGACGATCCTCTGGGGGAAATTGCGCATGAAGTATTGGACCTCTGGCTCCAGGAGCTCGGGCTGGCAGAGGCAGCAAAGGCCGCAGTCCTCCAAGCAGTAGAACCTCTGTCCCTCCAATTCCGACAGGTCAAGCAGGAATCCTGCGCCTGGCAACCACGTCCCTCCCATTGCGCTCGCCCACCAAACCTCCATCCTCTACTAAAAGGTGTCCTCGCAGGAACACGGCCTGAGGGAAGACCGCGTCATGGCCTTCGAAGGGCGTCCACCCGCACTTGGAGTGCAGCTTCTTGGAGGAGACACGCTGGACCTCCCTTGGGTCCAGGACCAGGAGGTCGGCGTCCTTGCCCTCCTCTATGGCTCCCTTGTTAAGGCCGAATATCTCCGCTGGGCGGACGCATGCCGCCTGCACAAGCCTCTCCAGCGATAGCTGCCCTCGTTTGACAAGCATCATCATGAGCGGGAAGGAGGTCTCCACGCCTGGTACTCCAGAAGGGGCGGGGTCGAACTCCTGTTCCTTCTCCGAGGTGGTATGGGGGGCGTGGTCTGAAGCTAGCATGTCGATCTTGCCGGTGGCGAAGGCAGCCATCAATGCCTCGCGATCCTCCTTGGTACGCAGAGGGGGATTCACCTTGCAGAATCCCTTTTTAGTGCAGGAGCTCAGATCCAGGAGGAGATGATGCGGCGCGGCCTCGCTGGTGAACCCTCCTTTGGAGAGAGCCTCCAGGCCCTCGCGGCTCGTTAAGTGACATACGTTGACCCTGTTGCTGTGAACGAAGGGATATAGCCTCTCGATGGCCGACCTCTCTGCGATGCTGGGACGGACCTCGGCGTGGTCCCTGATGTCCCTCTCCTCCTTCTTCATAAGGAGGTGGTGGTCCTCGGCGTGCACGCTGACCACTTTGGACGTTGGTTGAATCAGCTGCATGGCCCGCTGGATGTCCTTGTCCTCGGAAAGGAGGACGCTCCCCGTGGTCGAGGACATGAAGATCTTGAATCCCACGACCAGGTCGGCGATGCGCTGCGGGTTGGAGGCGTCGCTCACGCCCCCGAACACCCCGAAGTCCACCCAGGCCTTGCTCGCCGCGGTCTCCTTCTTCTGCAGGACGTCCTCCCGCATTATGGTCGGAGGTTTGGTGTTGGGCATGTCGAAGATGCAGGTCACGCCACCGAAGGCGGCGGAGATGGTACCGGAGGAGAAGTCCTCCTTCTGCGTCATCCCCGGCTCGCGCATGTGCGTGTGGACATCGATCATGCCAGGGAGGATTATGCGGTCGTTGTAGTCCAAATGCCTCTCGGCCTTGAGGTTCTTCCTCACCTTGACGATGATGCCGTGCTCGATCCCGATGCATACGTGCTGCAGCTTGCCCTTATGCCAGGCCCTTCCCTCGACGACTAGGTCCATCGCATCACTCTATGGTCTTCCGGCTGATCCTGCCTCTCGGCCCTTCCTCAGTGAATATCTCCGCCTGGAACTTGTAGACCTTTCCTTTTTTGTCAAGCCAGCAGTCCGGCGTCAGACCGGCCTTGACGCACGTCTCCGCAAGGAAGGTCTCGGCGTCCCAGTTCCATTCGGTCGCGACCTGAGGCAGCAGCAACCCGCGGAAGTATCCCATCTCCATTATAAGACCATCTTTGCCCACGTGCACTTGAGAGGGCAGGGTTTTCCTGTCATCGACCTTGATCTCCTCTGGCGGCGTGAGGACGCTGACCTCGACCACGATGCGGTCCAGTTCCTCCGCCCGAAGGTAAGGGAAGCGGGGGTCGTGACATGCGCCTTGCGCTGCCTTGACCAAGGCCTTCCCCAAGGAATACACTGGTTCCGGATAGCCGATGCATCCTCGCAGCCCCATCTCTGGATAGGTGTGGATGGTCACGAAGACCCCGCGCTTCTCGCGGAAGTTCCCTGGTGCGTCGATCTGGCCAGGGTCCTCATCCGTGGCCTCTGCCTCAATGGTCTGCCTGGCGATCCTGACCGCGCGCTCGCCCTCGCTTTCCTTCATCTCGTCCACCTCGAAGCATGGGTATCGGCACTGTATGGCTCATCAGAACAGGTGGCTTATGCAGTGCCTTGGAATAGATTTGGGGCGAGGAGTAAATAAAAGGTTCGGGTACGAGGTCGTTCCCCTAGGGAAGGAAGAATTGGCTCTGATCCCCCTCCCCACATCCGCGTGGTTTTTGGGTAGCCACTGCATCAAATAATGGGCGTTTCCACTTCCAATTGAAGATGCCCCAATCTTGGCTCCAGACCGTACCGCGGAGTTCCAGCGCTAAACACGTGTACCAATTGAATAGCACTTAAATCATTGTCATGTAGCATAGTATATACTTTGTTCCAAGGCCAAGCGGACGGTCTTGCCCCCTCTCACCATCAACGAACATGGTAGAACGGAGTCAGATGGAAAACCCTTTTATCACATCCATGACCTTGTTCAAACCATGAAGGACAAGGCGAAAGACATCTTGGTGGAAGAGGTGATGAGCCGCTCCCCCAGAACGACGGGTCCGGATATCAGCGCCCAGGCCGCCGCCAAGCTCATGAAGAGGGAGGATGTCGGGAGCCTGGTCATCATCGAGGACGGCACGGCCATCGGCATCATCACTGAGAAGGACTTGGTGCAGAAGGTCGTGGCCGAGGGACGCCACGCGTCCAAGGTGACGGTGCAGGAGATCATGTCATCGCCTCTGGTCACCATCAGCCCGAAGGAAAGCGTCTCCGATGCCGCCAGGAAGATGGCCCTCATGAGGCTTCGCCGCCTCCCAGTGGTCAGCGAGGGGCGTCTGATCGGCGTCCTCACCGAGAACGATGTGCTCCGGCTGTCCCCATCGCTCATCGAGCTGACGCGCGAGTGGTCGCGGTTGGTGGCCGAAGGAGGAATGGCCCCTTCGCATCTCATGACCGAGGGGTATTGCGAGAACTGCGGGGCTTACTCCAACCAGCTGGTGGAGCACAACAGGGAGCTGGTATGCCTGGATTGCCGGGAGCAGCTCAAATCGGCAGGCGATGGGAAATAAGAAATTAGGTAAGGGGAGCGAGCCTCTTCGGTCGAGGGCGCTCACTCCACTTTGATCTTCTTCAGCTTCGGCTCTTCCTTGCCCTTGTTCTTGTCCACGCACTCGATCTTGGCATCAATCAGGGCGCGGAGCATAAGGAGGATCTCCCTCTGTGCGGCCGCGGCATGCTTCTTGGCGTCCTCCGGAATGCTGGATTTGGGCACCATGTTGTCCAAAGCTATGGCCAGTTCGCTGAAAGCCTTGAAGAGGTGCATCTGCGTCTCCTTGGGAATCGCCCCGCCCAAGCCACCCAAGCCACCCCCGGAGCTTTCCTCGGAGAACTCCTCCTCGGGGTTCACCTCAACTGGCTCCTCGACCTTTTCTGCCTTTTTTCTTGTCGCCATTCGACTCACCCCCTTCGAAACGTACTAACAGGTAGCCGTCCTTGAACTCAGCCTTCGTGGCCTCCTTCTTCACCAACGAATATGGAAGGGCCACGGAGCGCTTGTACCAGCCCACCTGCACGATTAAAGTATCATTCGACTTATATAATTCTACCTCTTCCTTATGGGAGAACGGTAGCTTGATGGATATGGTATCGACGCCTTCGTCCACGAAGATCCTCAGGGCCTTCTCCGTGGTGTAGACCTGCGTCGGGTCCTCACCGCCGAAGAGCATCTCCGACAAGCGCTCCAAGCTCTCAGCACCCAATAGCTCGGTCGAGAAGAGCGTAGCCTTGAGAATCTTCAGAGGGGAGAAGGACTCGTCGATTATCTGCATGTACTTCTTCTGCTCCGTCAGCTTGGCCTTGAAGTAATCCCCGGTCCCATCCTCGGGAAGGAGGCGGTTGATGATCAGGCTATCGACGGTGAGATTGTAAAGCGAGAGATAGGTATAGGCGCGCTTAGTTTCGTTTATCACCATCTTCTCCGGGTTGACGACCAGGCGGATGGAGGTGGTCTTGGGGTCATCCAAGATCTGCTTCACCACCTTCATGCGATCCCGTATATGATCGATGTCCTTGAACAGCTCGTCCGGGGGGAGGGGCGCGGACATGACCTTGCCTATCGTGGCTCGAGCAAGCTTGGTGACGTTCTTCATGACCTTGTAGATCTTGTCGAACCACCAATCGCTCACATCGGGGAAGGAAAGCAACCTCAAAGTTTCGCCGGTCGGGGCAGTGTCGACGATGATGACGTCGAACTCCTTGGTCTCGTTGTACTCCCAGATATAGAATAGGGCGGACATCAGCTCCATGCCGGGCCAGACCGTCATCTCCTTGGCGGTCACGCCCTCGATGCCCTGTGAGGCCAGGAATTCTGTGACATACTTGTCAATCTCCTGCCATCGGTGCTCCATCTCGTAGAGGACGTCAACCTCCAAGGCGTACAGGTTCTCCGCTATCTTCTTCGGCTGTCCGGACAGCGGAACGTCCAGACTGTCGGCGAGGGAGTGTGCTTGGTCCGTGGAGATGGCGATGGTCTTGTAGCCCATCTTGGCGGAGCGCATGGCCGTGGCCGCGGCCACGGATGTCTTACCCACACCACCTTTGCCAGTGTAGATTATTACCCTTATTCTTTCACCCGGTCCGTTGACGGAGGTGCGCCTACATTAAGCATGCGGCTAAAAGGCCAAATTTTCTGCGGTATGAGCCTCTAGAAGAAATAATAAAATGAGAGAAAAGGTGCCGGGGAGGGGGTTCGAACCCCTGACCTTCGGATTTCCCTGGAGAGGTCTGGTGTGATTACCTTACCCTATGAGTCCGACGCTCCACCAGGCTGAGCCACCCCGGCGTTGAGCTTCAACTCCCCGATTCCTCGGTCTCGTCCAGAACCTCTTCCTCGGCCTCGAGCTCCTCGCTCTCTTCGGCAGCGGGGGCGGCAGGCGCCGGAGCAGGCCTCTCCTCTTCGGCAGGGGCCTCGATGATGGACTGGTTCTGAGACTCCATCGATCCCATCTCCAATACCTCGGTCTTGCGTATCTCCACGCGCTTGATGGGTACGATGACCTTGGAGACGGTGGATAGCCTCTTGGCGAGCTCACCGGAGATGATGTGCTTCACCAGGTCGGAGATGGTCATCTCCTTGGCCAGGCTCTGCAGATCGTTGGTCATGAGGGTGCGCACGGCCGTCTCCTGGGACGCCTGGATGCGCTTGTCGGTGATGCTCATGGGCTTGATGCGGACCTTGTAACCGTCCTTGGTGATCACGTCGATCACGTGGTCGGTCTTGGTCTTCTTGCGCCTCGTGAGCCTGCGGATGTAGTCGCTGGTCAGGTCCTGGCTTACGAATATGGTATGGGCTTCGAACCCGCGGACGTCGGTAACCCTGAACTTGAGCTTGACATGCATCTTGGAAAAGTCGCCGGTGAGGTCGTGGACCGTGACCTCTGCGGTGCGGCCGATGAGGGTGGAGGCATCCGAGCTGGGCGTCTCCCCGAGCAGAGCCTGGTTGAACATCATCGGAGCTTGGATCTTGTACCACTCCTTCGCCTTCCATCGGTCCTTGACCTTGCGCGCCGCCGGCTTGGCGGCCGCCTTCTTCTTCTCAGCCAATTGAATAGCCTCCGTGCTTCAGGCAGATTCCGAAATGGTTACGCCTATTAAAGCTTTACCCGGACAGGCGTGGGAGATGGGATGACCAAGAATCGGTCCCCTGGCAAAGCCTGGGGGATGATGCTACTTCCTGCGGTCCCTAGGCTGTGGTAGACCCTCTCGGGTCGAGCCGCGTCCATGCGACGGGCTCAGCGCCCTCCAATCGTGGAGAAGGGGATTCTCAGACGATGACCACATGCCCGCGGAAGCGACCGCCTAGCTCTGCTCCTCCAGCGCCATTATGATGAAGTACCAGCCGATGAGAAGGAGCAGCAGGGGTTCGATGTCCTTCCTGTCGTGTCTCAATTGGCAGGTCCCAGTCATGGTGAGCAGACTCGCCCGGGTCCGGAAGGTCGCTACCTGGATGTCGCCATAGGTCAAGGCCCATCTCCTGTTGCGCAAGGACGGCCCCAGGACCTTGAAAGACTGGCCGTTGTTGAGCTCCAACGTGCCCTTGATGGTCCATCCCCATTCGATCCTGAGCACGGCGATGTCCTCCCCGAGCTCAGCCCCACGGATAGAAATGAACGGATGGAGGAAGCCCCCTCGCTTCAAGGTGTACCTCTTTCCCCCGCACTCCGCCTCGGCCAACGATCCTAAGGTCTTAAGGAATGTGAGCCTCCCCCTCTCCACATCGTTCTCGAGGAGGAGGAAATGACGCCTCAGGCGCTGTGGCTGCTCCAAATCGAGAGTCCTGGGTCCTTCATCTTTCGCGCTCATCGCTCACGCCCTCGATAGAGCATTCTCCAGGGACCGCCGCGCTGCTCGCGGCCAATTCCTCATCGAAGACCATCATGGTCGCATACCATAGCAGCAGAGCGAGGAGCGGTGGCTCAGGG
>Ga0209254_10003487_pt1 | contig 14347 bp, 14 predicted proteins | sample FrelakmetDIP11DI_FD_187148 | JGI IMG/M metagenome (GOLD analysis project Ga0209254, IMG submission 187148) | Freshwater lake sediment microbial communities from the University of Notre Dame, USA, for methane emissions studies - DIP11 DI (SPAdes)... | ecosystem: Environmental > Aquatic >...
CTTCTCCACTCAGGAGCTCGCAGTTGCATTAATTCTTTAACGTAAGATTCTTCTGGATTTTTCCAGGCTTCCCTAATATAATTGTACATTAATACACCTCTTTTTGTTCAGCTTGCGCCACATCCATGGGACTGGGTCCCAAAAAAAGTAGGTTTAGCACGCCAAATTTGGCAGTGATAAATGTTTATCAGCTGCCTTTAAAAAGGTTACCCTATCAATAATCTACATAATTTTTTTTGTTATCAGTATTGAATAAAAATGTCATCTCCCCCATGATCACCTGGGCAATTCTACCCATGACAATGTGCTTCCAAGGAGTAAAGATTATGTTTTCTGTACGTTGTTTTATCCAAATATAACCAGTAATATTGAAAAATCTATAAATGAAGTGATTTTCTTTGGAAATAAAAATAAAAAAATAAAATAACTATTTTTCCGTTATTTGGTAGAGAATGCGCATGGCCTTAGTAAACGGTGGATTTCCAGAAGTAAGGAGAACCACACGTAGCACGTCCACTATCTCATCTTTAGTGATGTCAAATTCCTGCATGGCACTCTGCATCTGCTTCTTCATTGCACGGTCGTCAGAGGCAGCTGCTGTGATTCCCAGGGCTATTAACTTCTGAGTGCGATAGTCTATAACTTTTCCAGTGTAAGCTGCTTCATTTAGTTCCACCACTGCTTTGAAGATGTCTGGATAGTCTTTCTTAACATGAGCCATTCCTTTACCATAAAAAACGTCTTCTTTCATCTTTTAACCTCCCTAAATCTCGTATTCGCTTTTATTATGTTGGTTTTTTTATATAAATTTTACCAAGAGCTGATTTTTTATTTCTGAATGAAAATAGAGGAAGTAGTTATGAACAAAGATCAGATAATAAAACGTTTATCTTTGAATCTGGAGTTTTATAAAAGCTAATGTAATGTTTGAAAGGGCCATGGTTTATTCTGCAGGGTATCTGTAACCAACTTCCGCCATTTATATAATTTATTAAAGACAAAAAACCTAATGTCATTTCTATCCTTTATCGTCAAGAATCCTTTTCGTAACAAGACCCGCAGCATCCTGGCCATCGTAGGAGGCTCTGCGTTAGTGATTGATTGGCATTAAACTAAAAATATTTGATAAAAGAGCATTATAAGAGGGCATTTAAGAAAATTTATAAATAAAAAATTATCGGTATTTTTATATCATACCTCATAAGGGACCTACATCAGGTCTACCCTCTCGCACACCCTTACCAGCCTCTTTTTTCATTTTTTCTGGTTTAAATAACATTTTAATGAGATTTTGGGCGTGTTCACGTGCTCGGTTATCTGCCAGGATTTTAAGGTCCTTTTCATCCATTCCCTCTTCCTCGTGGATAAAAACTTCCAGAATGTGGGTGTTGGTCATAAGCTGGGCAGTGATAATTCCAGTTGAAGCTTCGTGGGCACAGGTCTTATCGATCTTTTCTGGTCCCGGCATTCCCAGTGCCATGACTATATCGCAGCCATCTTCTTCAATTAGCTTCTTACAAGCGACAGGGAGATCCTTAACACCTGGAACAGTCCTGCGCACGTATTCCTGGTTCCCCACGTGCTGTTTAATCTCGTCTATCGCTGCTGCTGCCAGGTCATAGCGGGCGAAGGTAGTGTCGCAGATTCCTATTTTCATCGTAATCACCTAAATTATCAGATTATTCTCAAAGGATATTATCAATTCTAGATTTGATTCATAAGAAGATTGTGATAAGAAAGAACTTCTGGGATGAAAATATTAACTCTTTAAAAACTAAATAAAAAGTTTTATTACTCTGTTAAGCCCATATGATTTCAGTAATTTAGAAATAGGAGGTATTAATGTGAAAAAATATGTTCTGGCGGTTTTTCTTCTTTGTTTGGTAGTAGCTACATTTGGATGTACTACCCAAGGAACCGGATCAGGAAACGTTATGAACCAGACCAAGAGTGTGCAGGGAGTGAATCAAGTGTCCCTTGATGGGACAGGAACTGTAATATTAATTCAGGGAAACCAGGAATCTCTAACTATTGAGGCAGAGGATAACATTATTCCTCACATCCAAAGTAACGTGAATGGGAACAAACTATCTCTAAGCTACGATACCAACACACCTACACCCACTAAAACCGTGAAGTATTACCTTACATTGAAAGATCTTAGTTCTATATCCATATCCGGGGCAGGCAAAGTTGAAACCAACGGTTTTAAAACCCAAAGTCTAATTATATCAACTAATGGCGCTGGTGAAGGTAACATGTCAGGTTTAAACATTAATAAACTGACAGTTAACCTATCAGGTGCAGGAAAAATGAACATGGCAGGTACAGCAACAGACCAGACCATAACCATCTCTGGAGCGGGGGACTATCTAGCCAGGGACTTGAAGAGCCAAACCACAACCATAACCATAAATGGAGCAGGTAAAGGAACCTTGAACGTCAGTAACATCCTAAACGCCATCATCAATGGCAGTGGAGATATAAACTACCTAGGCAATCCTAAGGTGAGCCAGCAGATCAACGGCGCGGGTTCGGTTAAGCAGATAACCACTTAAATGAATATTCATTATTTTTTTTTCTACATTAACTATTTTTTTTGAAAATAGAAAAAAATTGTAGATTTTACGACAATCCAAAGGATTTCATTAGAAGGGCATTGTTCACGTATCCCTCACGGAAGATCTCTCCAGTGCTCAGATCGTTGATAACCACTTCAGCAGGGGCAAACATACCCTTGTCGATCTGATAAAAGTCAAAATTAGCCTCCTTGAAGACCTCGTAGAAGGGTTTTCCGTATCCTTCAGCTGCTGATGATGGTAGTTTCTCTGCCATTGATTTTATGTCATCTCCATCCTCAGATTTGATGTAGTAATAAGTTCTGCCTCCAAACAGTACGGCATCGTTGGTCTTTCCCATGGCTTTCAGGCCGTCGGGGTCTACTGGTGCGATGGGAGCTATGCCTGCAGCGTATTTTACCTTGTTTACATCGAATTTTAGGGCTTCCAACATTTTGTAGGTCCCATTTTCCACAACTCTCCCCGAGATCTGGATGGAACCAACCAGGGAAGAAGTGGGTGCTATCAGAATATATACATTCTCGGGAGACACTTTGCATTCACTGGCAATGGCATCGGTTACATCCGCTCCAGGGATGGTGTCTGACTCCAAGGTAAGGATGGCTAGGTCTGTTTCGTCTCTGTATCCAATTTCTTCGTAGGTTTCAGCAGGTTTCATGGCCAAAGCACGAGCTGGACCAGATCCTAGTGCGAAAAAATCGCCTACACTAACTGACCAGCCTGCTTTTTGGGATCCTAGGGTGGATATTGCTGGGTAATCTGTTTTGATCTTCACTGAGGGCAAGGCTAAAGTCTCTGAAAGGTCTCCAGGTATTGAAATACCAACATCGGCCAACCCCCCTAAACAAACCTTAGTGTAAAGTTCTCCTGCCTTGAAACTTCCATTAACGTTCACTCCCGCATCTATAATGGTGGATCCGTTTTCTAGTTTCAGAACCGCCAAGTTGTACTCTTCAACATTTTCAATCATTAAATCTACTGTCTTTTTAGCTTCCAAATTGACACTTACCATCTGATCACCACAATCAAAGTTATCCCTTATATTATCACTCTGTTTAATCCCATGGATTTTAACTTTCTTATTTGCATTTAATTAATTTTTTTATTCTATTAATATCGACAGATTAATTGTTTTTAAACCCTTAAAGCCTCATCGAAGTTAACTTGGTAGATATGGGCACTGATAGAGTGTATGTTGAGAGTTCCTACCTCAACTCCGACCTCCCTTGCTACATACTCAGAAAGACGAGTCAGTCCCACGGCATTGGGGAACCATGCCCCATAGATGTCATGAGAACGCCACAGGCCAGTAGTATGCAACTTACCTTCACGAATCTTGAAGTCCACCAAAATCATGCAGGGTACTTCCTCCTCCCTGGTGTCGGTGGTAGGATCCCATGTAACAGATATAGCCCTTCTAGATTCATTACAGTTTTTAAGACGTCTAATGGCCTCTGCTATCTGGTCAATGTCCTGGAAATGCTTCCGCAGTCGGTTACCATAAGTGTAAATAAAGCCCTGCTGATCGTCACTCAGAAACTGTTCTGAGTATATCTCCAATTTCTCCCCGCTCCAGAAATATCCCTCGGGTATTTCCAGTTCCAGGGGTTTGTTAACCGTCACTAAGGTATTCAGAAGTTCAAGGGTTAAAGAACCTCTTTCGTCCTTAATTTCAGAGCCTCTCTGCATTATTCTCTTTACTAGGGCTTCCCATCCTGATTTTATGGTGGGAGCTTTTATAATGAGAGCCATCTTATCGCCTCCTTCATATTTTTCAGTTTCTGGAATGCTGCCTGCTCCGAAAGCATGCGCATGCCACAATCCGGGTCTAAAATCATTTTTTCTTCTCCAACTAGTTCAATACCCTTTTCAATAAGTTTAGAAATAGTTTCCGGACTTTCCACTTTTTCGATCTTGGTGTCAACACATCCAAAACCAAGCTTCATATCTCCTATGTCTGTTTTTTCCAAAACTTTTAGGTTTTTCCCTATACCTGCAAATTCACAATCTATTATATCCACCGGAAAGTTCACCAATTTTGGGAATACTTCGGTCACATCGCCACATACATGCATGGCCAAAGGAACTTTCAAGTCCTGACACATGATTTTGATGGCTTTCCTAGCGTTTTCAACATCAGCCATCCCTGTGGATAAAAATGGTTCATCCACTTGGATAACGGCTGCTCCAGCGTTTTCAAGGAATTTTAACTCCCTTCTCAGGGTCATAGCAAGGTCTAGGATGGCTTTATCCCTGTTATGCCGGTTGTAGAATCCCTCTAAGCGGGAAGAGAGGACCAGCGTAGTGGGGCCGGTGATGATCCCCTTCACTCCTTTAACACCATCCTGAAATTTTCCACCGGAGAGAACCTGTGCACCTGCTTTAAAATCTTTGGAAATTTTCTTTGCAGTTTTAAGAGCTATTTTAAGATCATTTGCGCCGATTGAATAGTTTATATAACTTATCTTTCCCTTGATTTTTGAATTACCATCTTCCCAGGCCATTCCCGGTACGGCTCTAGCGAAGATCTCAACTAAATTCCCTCGAACCTGACCGTCAGATATGATTTCTATTCCTGCTTCCACTTGTTTTTTGACTGCATGTTCCACTGCTGGCCGGTAACTGTCGTAACTTCCTGATAGGGCAGAAAGTTTGGAGCTAATGGAATTAGGTTCCTGTGCACTGGAAGGATAACTTCCCACTACGGTGGTTAACATTTTCTGACCTTTTAAACTTAAAAATCCAAATTATAACTAATTATCTACTACATTTATATAGGAATAGACAAAGAAAACTGAAGTCTGGATATGTTTATTTTATCCTATATTTTTCTCGCGAATCTTGTCTCTTTCCTCGGAAGGGACTGGCATCTCCACAACTGCAGTTCCATAACATGGTTTGGTGTAGGGGAGCATTATAGTTCCCTTCTCATCGTTGATGCCTATGGGTACTGGTGGCACCCCAATGATACGTGCTCCGACTATTTTTTCTCCGGGCTTGACATGGACCACTTCGTGTGCTTTATCTTCGATAAATCTTGCACAATCCTTGAATCCTGCCCTAGACATGTGTATTTGATAATCTTCGGATTCTCTGAGGTAGGTATCCAGACAGAACATTTATAATTCCTCCAATTTCTCTAGAGACCTGTCAAGACGAACCCTTATGGGTGTAGGATTGTGATAGGCCCTTGCAGAGACCGTTTCTGCTTCGGTGTTTTCCTGTACTGTTTTTTTAAAATATTCCAGTTTTTCCGGATCACGGTGGAACACTAGGGCCAGACTCTTACAGTTAAGAATGTGGTAGAATGTAACGAAGTAAGACACTGCAGCATCTTTGTGAACAAAACCTACCAAAAAATCATATTGTCCCTCTTCAAGCCCATCTAAACACGTTTCTAAATCCATCTTGGTTTTTACGTAGTGTTCATCAGGATCAGCTACTTCTAATAGCTTTTTTGCTGAAGGAGTACTGGCCACGGTGACTAAATATCCCATTTCGGTTAATCTGTAGGTGGTGTAAATTGCCAGAGGAGTTTGTGCAGGGGATTCAGGACATCCTAATAATATAAGGGCTTTTTTCATATAATTTCTCCTATTTCTTTTTGATTAAAACCAGATGACCCACAACTAGGGCACTCAAGAATATGAAAGTCAAAAGCGCTGTTCCGTTGAAGGATCGGTTCATCAGGAAGAGTCCCACTAAGCCCTGAGACAGGAAGGCAGTTAATGATCCTATGAGTAAGACTTCCCTTCCCATGTAGCTTTTATCACCCTGTTCTCGTCTCTTCCGGTAGGATTGGAGTATGTTAAATCCAATGATCATAACCAGAATAAACCAGACCAGCAAGAAAACCAGCGTCAGATAACCGAAATCAAAGGTAACTCCGAAAATACCTGGGAGCATGTAATCAACAACATCCTTCTTAGTGACCAGTATTCCGTAGAATAAAGGGAATGGTAAGCCAAATAACATAATCAAAGTGATGGGAAGGGATATATAGCCTTCTGAACCGCCTTGACAAGCATCTCCCCAGTAACAGGTGCCAAGTTGATGACCAGTAAGGGTAGCGTTTTTGACTACCATTGTAATACTGGGGAGTGCGAACTGATCTATCCTCATTAAACGAATTACTGGACTTAATATACTCATATCCAAAACTCTGGAGAGCACTTCTAGAGATCCAAACCCAATTACTGCTGCAGCCACCACAAGTATGACTCTTTTAACTGTGAACATCGATTTCTGTCGAAAAGATTTGGAAATAATAAAAAAACCCAGAAAAAGTCCTAACAACCATAATAAGAGGAATGAACGGTGCATGAGTCCCCCTGTGACTGTTATGAGGAATATCATGAGCCCCAATAATATTTTTAGGCTTCTCGTGTTTATTCCTGTTTCCTTCATCATGGGAAAAGCTGCCAATAAGGTAACCACTGCAAGTAAGGCCAGAGGCCCATATGGATGTGTGAATTCTGAGTGTGTGAAACCGGGAAGGAATAAAAAGAGGGCATCGAAACCAAATAACATGGTGAATCCAACACTCAAAACCAGGGCCACAAGAAGCACCAGGCTTAGCGATATGGGGAAGAGGTTCAGCAGGAAAAATACTCCAAATTGGATTACAACTGCCACCTCCATTATGAACTGTAAATGATTTTGAGCAATTAATGGCATTTCTATCCTCCACTTAATGCGAACTTGATCACTAAAAAGATAAAATTTCAGATTCTGAATCCATAAAAAGTCTCTAATATGGTAATATTATTTAGAAATTTATTTGAGCTTATTATGCTTAAAGGTAGGAAAGTGAATATTTTTCTCATTGTTTATATCGTCTTATTAATATTAGGGTACTTAAAAGATTTGTGAAAAATGATCCACATACTTAAATAGAAAAGGAACATGTCCAGAGATATTGCAAATCCAAAATAAACCTTCCATCTCAGATAATTAAATTTCTCATCTTCAAACTCTATTTCATCTTAAATCAAAGTAATGCACATAGGGCGAAAAATCAGATCCAAATACATATATTGGAGGTGTTCAGAAATCTTAGAGCCTAAATAAGCAAATATCTATCTGATTCTATTCTCAAAAATAATACGACTAAAGACTTGTAGATCAGGTAGGTTATTACTTAGAGAAGGAAATAACATCATTAACTTTAAATACCCAACAGTCAAATTGCAATAAGGGCTGGTAGCTCAGGTTGGTAGAGCGTCGCCTTGGCATGGCGGAGGCCCCGGGTTCAAATCCCGGCCAGTCCACTTCCTAAACTACTTAGTTTTTTTCTCATTAAACAATTTTCTACGATTTTTATCTGTTTTACTTCTCCAAAGTGTGCACATTTAATTGAAATAGTTTATTGGAGTAACAGAGCGTTATAAAAAATTAACCCATTAAACACTATTTCTAAGTCATACATGCTAGATATATATTATCAAGTAGGATTTGGAAGAGATCGTCAGTTTTAATCTTTTCAAATTCATAATCGTCCTCTAATAATCTACGGGCCATCTCTACTATTTCTTCAACTCTAGTGGAACGTTTCATAAGTCCTTTTTCTATGTAAAAACCATCAACCGCCAGTAACTTGCCTGGATAGCAGGATATCACCGGAGTTCCTAAGAGGGCTGCCTCTCGATTCATGGTTCCCCCAGCTCCAATTACCAGATCAGAGGCCTTCATCAAACTGAAGGTGTCAACTGGTGGTTTGATCAAGGTAACTTGGTCATCGTCCTCAAAAATCTGCTGCTGCTCTCTAAATCTAGGTATCACCAGGATGTTGGCTTGGTCTTCTAGAGCATCCACAATGGGAGATAAAACTGATTTTCTGCAATCAGCCTCCAAATAAGATGCTAATGCTGGTTCAGGCCTCATTAAAATGGTTTTATCTTTTTTTAGGTTTAGTTTCAAATCCTGTAATATACTTGGATTGTAATGGAAGTTTTGAAGATGGGTGATTTCTGAGGTACCATTATACCACAATAGATTTTGGGGATCAGCCCCACAGCGAACCACATCATCCGCTTCAATGACCTTAGGAAGAATGATCTTGTCACATAGGGGGAGGGTGAGCTTGTTTGCTGCGATGGCATGTTCATTGTCCAATACATAGACGCTGGGTATTTTCAATCCGAAAGAAACCCTGGGTAACTCAATAGAGTGTTTAGACACCGCAACATCCGGTTTTTCCCGGCAGATTATCTGGGAAAGTTCATAGGCCCGCTGTGTGCTTCGAAGAAGTTTATCCTCAAGGGTGGCCCCATGCCAACCCACCAGGGTGGAATCTATCTCAAAAAGATCCAGAAGACGGTGCACATCCCCAAAACGGCGGGCAGTGACGAGTACTTCCTCACCTTGCTCTTTAAGGTGGCCTATAATACTTTGGAAGAAACGCACGTGGGGAGCGTTAACAATATCGATCCATACCTTCAAAACATCACCAACTTGGATTTCCCATTAAATCCTTTACAATTACATCATTATGTAAACACATTTGACTCCTAATCAATAAAGTCCATCAAAATTTTTTCATAAAGCCCTGAAGAGAATCTATAATTACGTCAAGGCCCTCTCCAATTTTAAGACTGCTCTTAATAACCTTAACTTCCGGGTTGATGTTGTGGACATCACTGACCATCTTCTCAGCATCAGCACCCACTGCCTCAGCAATATCTACTTTGTTGATTATAACCAGATCTGCATCCTGGAATATTAGTGGATGTTTTTCTACGGTGTCATCTCCCTCGCTGACGCTGATAACAACCATGCGCATGTGGCTGCCCAGATCAAAGTCCACAGGACAAATGAGGTTGCCCACGTTTTCTATAAAGAGGACATCCATTTCTTCCAGGGGCAGGTCTCCAAGGGCATTTTCCACCAAATGGGCGTCTAAGTGACACTCTTTACCTGTGTTAAGGCCTACGACAGGCACATCGTGGCTCTGGAATCTTCCGGCATCGTACTTACTGATGACATCTCCAGCAATGACCCCTATTTTGTAGTTCATATTATCAATTAGGGCCTCAATGAGGGATGTTTTACCAGAACCTATGGCCCCTACTACATCCACCGAGAAAACACCATCTTTATCAAGGATTCTCTGATTTCGGCGTGCCAGTTTACGGTTGGCTACCATAATATCGTGCTGTACTTCCACTTCCGCGATCTTATGCATCCTCATCACTCTTCTCAATTTTAATAGTTTTAACGTTGCATTCCCTACCTTTTAAGATTTCCAGATCCCTTTTTCCACATTGGGGACATAGAACAATAGTCAGGTAATGATCAGAATCATCGGTATTTGCCGATCCAGTAAATTCACAGTTTCTACATTTTATTTCGACTGGAATGTCTTCGATGATGATTTCTGAATTTTCTAAAGGTGTATCTTCACTTAGGACATCAAGGAGAAATTTTAATTGTTCAGGATTAAGCATAGTTAGCTGACCTATTTCCAGGGTAACTTCTACAATTTCTTCGGCATCATTCTTCTCTGCCACGTCCAGTACTGTGTTTACTATAGCTTCAGCCATGGATAATTCGTGCATGGAGCTACCTCTCTCTCTTGTATTTAACCTATGTTATGGGAAGCTTATTAATAAAGTTAACAAATAATAAAAAGTGAAAGCTGGAACTGGATAAAGTTTCAACTGGTTCATTTAAGTTCAGAAAGTTGATGTATCCATAAATGTTGTAGTAATTTTGTCATACATTTTAAATAAACTTCTGGTGATTTCAATGATTATTGGAGGATCTGCTTCGCAAAAATTGGCGGCTAATATTGCCAGTGAGATGGGAGAATATATGTGTCCTATGGAAAGCCATAAATTCCCCGACGGAGAACGTTACATCCGGATAAAAGGCGAAGTAGAGGATGGACTAGTAGTAGTGCAATCCACTGGCTATCCACAGGATGAGAACCTCTTGGAGCTCTTCCTAATCCTTAAGACCCTTCAAAATATGGAAATAGAAAATATAAAGGTAGTAATTCCTTATTTTGGTTATGGACGGCAGGAAAAATCTTTTAATAAAGGGGAAGCCGTGTCTGCTGAGGTAGTTAGTCAACTGATTGAGTTTAGCGGAGCTAGTGAAGTTTACTGTATTAACCTCCACGAGGATGGTATCTGTGACCTTTTCCATGTCCCTGCCTTTAACCTGTCAGCCATGCCAGTAATAGCCGATTACCTAAAAAACATACTGGATGATCCCGTTATAGTAGCCCCAGACAGTGGCGCTCTGGGCTTTGCCGAGGAAATTGCAAATATTATGGGATGTGAGTTTGACTACTTGGAAAAGATCCGCATATCCCCTGAAATAGTGGAAACTAAACCAAAAAATCTTGATGTAGAGGGTCGAGAAGCAGTGATCATCGATGACATCATCAGCACTGGGGGAACCATAGTGAATGCTTCTCAAATTCTTAAGGAACTCGGATCCAGCCGTATCCTGGTCAGCTGTGTGCATCCCGTGCTGGTCGAGGACTCACTATTGAAGATTTTCGCTGCTGGAGCTGACCAAGTCATTGGTACGGACACTCTTAAATCTGAGGTGAGCTGTGTTTCAGTGGCAGGATTAGTGGTCAAAGCTTTGAAAAAGAGTGAAAATAAATAATTAAGAGAAATTATGACTAATTGGACTGCAGTGGCCATTGGATTTGTTGTTACATTAATTCTAGAGAGTATAGGAGTATTAATGGGATTTTTGAGTTAGGACCTATAATTGTTAGTATTTTCGCTCCACTAATTGGAGGTTTATCAGCTGCCTATATAGCTGATGGAAAATATATGACTGTGCCCAAAACTGAGGACTTGCAGGTGAATTTGGATCCCTATTAACTGAATCATAGTTCTTTCTGTAGCGGATTTAGAATCAATTATCTTTAGTGCAATATTTAGTTTTATTCTCAGTGCAATATTAGGAATTATCGGTGGAACAATCTATCGCCCTCAAAGGAAGCCTCAAGAAGGACATGCAGGAAAATATCATTAACAGACTAAAAACAGGGTCTTAATCTTTTATTTCAAAATAGATGTATTTCTATATTAAACCTCTCCAGACTGCTTAAAATAATTATTTTCTGATTATTGCGTCCCCCTGATAGAAACCGCCTATATTCTAAACCACTTGGAGGAGTAAAGCGAGAAATAAATATTGCTGAAAACATTGTAAAAAATGAGAAATAATAAAATAAGAAATAAAATTAATTAGAATATAAAGAAATGATTATAGAAAGGTGAATTAAAAAAAACAATGTAACTATAAATTTATCGAACTTACACTTTTTTATTGGCTGGTTCAATGTTGACCCTTAGACCTTTAATTCCATTTCTTTGGAGTGCAGATGAAATTTTTCTGGCGTGATCCACTGGCAATTCCACAAAAGAAAACTTTTCCAAAACATCTATTCTTCCGATGCTGGTGGAAGACATGCCAGACACGCCTCTAATAGACTTAACTATATCCTTAGCTTTAATTTTCTGTTTACGGCCCACATTTATGAAAAATCTGACCATACCAGGTTCTGCACCAGTGTCACCATATTCATTAGCCTTTGTCTGATTGGGATCATTTTTTCCACCTAGATTTCCAGTCATGTACATTTTGAGTAGGGCAGCAGCCACATCCACTGAATTGTATTCCTCTTCCATTAATCTTTCTACCAAATGCACTTGTTTTTCTAATTCTCCAGTTTCTATTTCCTCTTTTAGTTTCTCCAGGAACAAATCGTACTTGATTTCCTCAACTTCACTAGGTGAGGGAATCTGATGCTGCTCAATCTTTACCTTGGTATATCTCTGAATGTCTCTTAGTTGGTAAATCTCCCTACCAGATACAAAAGTAAATGCTCGTCCAGTTTTACCAACCCTTCCAGTTCTACCGATTCTGTGCACATAGTATACTTCGTCGTTGGGAACATCGTAATTAAAAACTGCTTCCACATTCTCCACATCAATTCCCCGTGCCGCAACATCGGTGGCGACTAATATTTCTATCTGGCCTTTCCTGAACTTGGCCATAACCCTATCTCTCTGGTTCTGACTCATATCCCCGTGAAGACCATCAGAGAAATAACCTCTTGTCTGTAACTGGCTCACCAGCTTATCAACCCTTCTCTTGGTGTTACAAAAAACCAGGGCCAGTTTAAGATGGTGCATGTCTATAAGGCGTGTCAGAAGGTCTAATTTAGTCTTTTCCCTAACTTCAAAGTAGATCTGCTGGATTTCAGGTACTGTAAGTTCCTGATGGGCTACTTTCAACATTAATGGATCATTCTGATATTTTCGGGTTAGGCCCAGTATCATAGGGGACATAGTGGCTGAGAAGAGAAGCATTTGTCTTTCTTTGGGTATATGCTTGAGAACAAACTCTATATCCTCCCTAAATCCCATATCCAACATTTCATCGGCCTCATCTAAGATGATAATCTCCACTTGACCCATCTGAAGAGTTCCCCTCCTCAAATGGTCCATGACCCGTCCAGGGGTTCCGATAATGATCTGCACTCCTCGACGCAAAGCCTTTATCTGTCTTTCTATGGGTTGCCCTCCGTAAACAGGTAGTACAGTGGTTTTTCTGTATTTAGAAAGGCTTTTAAGTTCTTCTGCTACTTGAATGGCTAATTCTCTGGTGGGACAAAGAATCACGGCCTGCAGATTTTTTTCCTCTTGATCTAACTTTTCCAAAACAGGTATCCCAAAGGCAGCAGTTTTCCCAGTTCCGGTTTGTGCCTGTCCAATAACATCACTGCCCCTTAATATGTGGGGAATAACCAGTGATTGGATGGGGGTTGCTTCTTCAAACCCCAAATCAGTAATTGCTCTTTTCATTTCATTAGATAGTTCCAAATCTTCAAATAATAAACTTTCCATGGTATCTTCCTTAATTTAGCTCTTAATTTTGTAATATAAATAGTAAAATCAGGCCTTAATTATAACGCTAAATGAAAAAATAGCAGGAATAATCAATAAATCCAAATTTACTTTCTAGTTATGTTATTAACCCCTTTTTATTTATACTGATCGATGATATTGTCATCTGATTTCTTCTTAATCAAAGAATTCAAAGTAACTAACGTTTCAAAATAATAGGATTAATGAAATAACGAAAGCCTATAAAAAAAAAAGTAATAATCCCAAAAAATAAATTAATGGGTAGCTGGTTTTTGTAGTATTCCCTTTGGCACCATGTCTGTGATTTTCTGCATCTTATCCATGAGACCTTTTTTACCCTTGCCAATAAGCGTGTGTTCCAAGACATCGCTGAGGGTAGATACTGGAATAACTTCGATTTTACTGCGGTATCTTTCCTCTATGAGAACATCATCCATGTTGGACTTGGGTATCAGGACTTTACGGATGCCGGCCTCGGCAGCTGCTTCAATCTTTCCAGTGACACCTCCAACTGGAAGCACATCACCCCGAATACTGAGGGAACCAGTAAGAGCTACTGATTGATCCACAGGGATGTTTTCCAGCGAGGATACCACTGCGGTGGCCACTGAGACACTGGCACTATCTCCTTCCACTCCCTCATATGCCTGGAGGAATTGAATGTGGATGTCATAGTTTGAAATATCGGTACCTGTATGTTTTTTAATTAAGGCACTGACATTCTGCACTGCTTCCTTAGCAATGTCTCCCAGTTTTCCGGTAGCAATAATCTTACCTTCATCTTTGCTCTGAGCCGGTGCAGCTTCGGCGGCAATGGGCATTATGATACCACTGCGGTCACCAATAATTGCCAGTCCATTTACTTTACCC